>Ga0182016_10006464_pt1 | contig 12292 bp, 8 predicted proteins | sample 712S2MmetaG_FD_120491 | JGI IMG/M metagenome (GOLD analysis project Ga0182016, IMG submission 120491) | Permafrost microbial communities from Stordalen Mire, Sweden - 712S2M metaG | ecosystem: Environmental > Terrestrial > Soil > Wetlands > Permafrost | place: Sweden: Stordalen | collected...
ATCCGCGCGACAAGGCATTCCTCGACGCGATTCATGAGGAAGCAAAATCCGTCGTCCCCCGCCTGCGCAATCACCCCTCCCTCGCCCTTTGGTCCGGCAACAACGAGTGCGACGATGCCTTCGAATGGAACAAGGAAGAGGGGAAGCCGTCGGTCGATCCCAACCTCGACCTCAGCACCCGCGAAGTGATTCCCGGCGTCTTGAAGGATCTGGATCCACATCGGGCATACCTGCCCAGTTCTCCGTATCACAGCCCTGCCGTCTTTGCAGCGGGTAACAAAACGGATTCCATGCCCGAGGTTCACCTTTGGGGCCCTCGCGGATACTTCAAAGCCCCGTTCTACACCGCATCGCCGGCCCGCTTCGCCAGCGAGATCGGATATCACGGCTGCCCTTCTCGCGCGTCCCTGGAGCGGATGATGGATCCGGAGTTTGTCGAACCCTGGGTGAAGGGCCACGAGTGGAACGATCAGTGGCTTACCAAATCCGTGCGCTTCAGCCCCGAAGATAAAAGCACCGTGGGAAGAAACGACCTGATGATCAACCAGGTCAAGGCGTTCTTCGGTGCCGTCCCTGACAATTTGGACGAGTTCATTCTGGCCTCGCAGATCACCCAAGCCGAGGCTCTCAAGTTTTTCGTGGAACTCTTCCGCCAGCAGAAGGGTCTCAAGCAAGGCATCCTGTGGTGGAACATACGCGACGGGTGGCCCATCGTTTCCGATGCCGTGGTGGATTACTACAACACCCCTAAGCTGGCCTTCTATTACCTTCAGCGTGTGCAGCGGGACGTGCAGGCGATCTGCTGCGAGGCAGCGCAGGGCCAGCATGCGATCGTGATGGTGAACGACACACTGCGCCCGGCTCGCGGCCACCTTGAAGTTTCCCGGGTATCAGACGCAGCCAAACTCCTTGAGACGTCGTTTGCGGTCGACCCCAATGGCAAGGCAAGCGTGGGCGCTCTGGCTCATCCAGCGCAGACTGAAATGTGGCGGTTGCAATGGACGATCGAAGGAGCCGGCGTCTTCACCAATCACTACCTGGCAACCTCAACAACCGTCGACTTCGCGCACTACAAGACCTGGATGGATTTGGCGAATCTACGGTCGGCCTAACGCCCCCGTAACTCTGGCGGAGATCCTATATGGTGCCTAAAGTTCTTGGCGGCTACGTGTTTTGGCTGATGGTATTTACAGGCACGGCCTATTTCGGGGTCGTGATGCTCTTGTTTGCATGGGGCAAAGCACTGAAGAGTTCATCAGCAGGGCGCCGCCAAAGAATATCGCCTGCGCTCCTCGCTTTCACTGCGTCAGTGTTTGTGAATCTCGCATTCTTTGCCATCATTCCGCTAATTGTAGATCAGGTGGAAGGACGCGAAATTTGGAAAATCCCTTTAGGCGTATTCATTTTGTGCTGTATCCAGACTGGAAGTATTTTGCTTCTGGTCACTAGCCTTGTGGTCGTACGTCGGGATTCTGCGCCGGCTCGACGCATCGTAAAGATTGGCTCGATTGTAATAATCGGGGCCAATATACTCGCTTTCACTCTAAGTCCTCTGCCTTAGTAACAGCGTGGCTAAATGACTACCAGGTGAAAGCCGGTAGTCGTTCAGCTTCTGCCGCTAAGTCGAACAACCTGTGGTGTAAATCCTGTCGTTGAATTCAGAAGCTACGCCAGGTCTCCGCCCTTGCCGATGTCCATTGAAGGCGAAATCGGGTTGCTTTCGTCGATGTACTCCGCGATCACCTGGTCGAGCAGCCCCTTGGCTTCAAGAATGAACTCGACCGCGTCGCGCCCCGCGCCGTAGCCGCCGGCGTTCTGCGTAACGTAATGCGCTTCCGCTTTCACCTGTGCGCGCGCATTGGCCACGGCCACCGCAAAGCCGCACTCGCGCATCACCGGCAAATCGATCACGTCGTCGCCTACATACGCGATCTCCTCCAACGTCACGCCTTCCCTGGCGATGATCTCACGCACCGCCTTCATCTTGAAGGCCTGGCCCATATAAACAAATTCGAGCTTCAGGTCCCGGGCGCGCTGGGCTACAGTCTCGCTGATGCGCTTCGTAATCACTCCGCACTTCATGCCGCCCAGCCGCGCCAGCGAGATCGCCGTACCATCGTGCGCGCTGTACCCCTTGGCCTCCGTCATAGTGGAAGATTGCACGCCGAATCCGATGTGCCCATCCCGCTGCAACTCCGTCAGACGGGCCTCCTTCTCACTATCACCGTTCGCATGTCCCTGTGCGGGGACCAGCCAGATGGTGCCGTCCGTCAGGACTCCATCGACGTCGAAAAGAATGATCTTGATGCGGCGGGCGCGATCCTGTGCAGTCAGTGTCATGTCTCGATTTTACCTGCGGCGCGGGGCAGATAAATCCGCGAGAATAAAGAGATGGATGAGAACCCGCAAAGCGCTGGACCCAAAATCCCGCCCTCTCTCGAATCCGAAGACTACTACTTCGAGGGGCCGAATCTGGTCTTCACCGCAGCGTATCTCCTGAAGCGTGGAACCTGCTGCGGCTCGGGATGCCGCCACTGTCCCTATCGCGATTCAGAATCAAACAGGAATCCTCGCGCCTGAGCTGGCTCGTCCTGAATATCGTGGCTCTTGGGCAGACTCGTCAGCTGTGGGATGCGCATATTCGCCGGCTGCTCCAGAATGAACAGGACCATGCGCCCAATCTCCTCCGGCTCCAGCGACTCAGTAATCCCCACCAGCTTCTCCGATGGCGCCTCCCAACGCACGTGGAGGCCGGTTCTCACCAGGCCGGGCTGAATGCACGACACCTTGACATCCGTGTCGCTCAATTCCATGCTCAAGCCCTCTGAGAACACTTCGATGGCCCGCTGCGTCGCGGCGTAGACAGTCGGGCGCGCGCTTTTGCCCACCCCGCTGGAGATATTGATCAAGTGACCTTGTTCTTCCTGCACAAAGTGTTGCAGAAAGACGTAGGCGATGCGAAACGTACCTTCGACATTTACGCGCACCATGTTGCAAACGCGCTCAATATCGATCGTCTCGATGAGTCCCGCCTCCAGCAGTGCGCCGTTGTTCAGGCACACATCGCAACGGCCAAACCTGTCAAGGGCTGCCATTAACAAGGTCTCGGGTATCGACTCATTTTGCAGTTCCCCGGCCACCACAGTGCATGGTCCTTCGAGCTGCGATGCAAGGACGTTGAGCTTCTCTATCGAAGGTGCGCTCAGAACCAGGAAATATCCGGCTGTCGAAAGCGCCCTCGCCACTCCCGTGCCGATTCCCCCCGTAGCCCCCGTGATCACAGCCACCTTGCCGTCGCCATCCATACTCATACAATCCCTCGCTGCCTCAGAATACCTGCAACCGTTGAAGACTGCCGGGAAAGGCAACTCCAGGGTCATTTCCACAATGTTCAAACCCAACTGCTTCGATATAGGATGCCGTATAGGCCCAGGGTAGCGCGCAGAATCTCATTCCCGCCCAGGCGATAATAACCGGCCTCATTTCAATCATCCGCTTGATCATGGGACGCCGAGCGTGAACTAAGCCAACGGTCCACAGGCATCGTTTAAGCCTTGAACGATGCCTCTGAGACCAGTCCATCCTGTCGAAGGGCTACTGCGAGCCCCCGGAGCCGGGAACCGGTACGGCCGCGGGCGCAGGCTCACGCACCAGCACCGCAAAGCGCGGAAACGCAAAGCTGCCAGCCGCATCGTCGATCACGTTCAACTGGCACACATACGATCCGGGTTTCAAATCGCTGAGCGGCACGTCGAGTTCCACGGCCACGGCGTCGCGGCCTTCCACATTGATAGTCTTTGCCTGCACCAGCGGCGATTCATACACCTTTACCGATCCCTGGATCAGTTCAAGGCTGCTGAGCAGGTCAATACCCGGCTTGGCTCCTTTGGGCTGGTTCGCGGCAGCTTTCTCGCGAGCCGGATTGTAAACCTCGTAGAGCAGATAGAGATGCTGATCCTGGCGAAAGACATGGCTGATGTTGGGCACGTACTCCTCGCCCCCGCGTACCAGCGGACTCTGCTGCTTGCTTGGCCGGCGCAGCGAAGACAACACGATGGAACTCATCCGCAACGGCAGCTTCTTCATCTCCGGCAGCGTGATATCGGCCTCGAACGAGCCCATGCGTCCCGTCTGGTTTTCGCGCACCACAAACTTCAGGTGATACTTGCCCGACGGCAGGTTGAAGCTGGTAGTGTATTCGATATTCTTTTGCCGCGCCTGCAACGACGGATCGAGATTCAGCTTTACCGTCTCGCGCGCGTTACCGATGTGCCGCTTCGCCTCGTCAATCACCTCGCCAATCACATCCAACGTCGCCTTGTCCTTGTCACCGCCCTTCACAAAAGGAATCTGCGAGCCGGGCACGATAAGTGAGACCGGAACATAGAAGAGGTTCTCATCCAGGCGGAAGTACATAGCGTCAAGGTAGACAGCCATGTCGGTGGCGGGAAGATCGCTGGCGAGTTGCTCGTCCAATTCGCGCTCGCGGTCTTCGCGGCCCGAGTGCTTGAAGTCGGCGGGTGCATAGTAGCCCGGACGATATTCGACCTTCACGCCGGGCCTGTTCACTTTGATCGTCAGCTTGCGATACTTGCCGTCGCGCACCGGATTCGTGGAGTGGAAGCCAATGGCGTAATAGGCTGAAGTGTCGCGTTCAACCTGCGCAAAGGCCGGTGCAAAGTCGTTGGAGTCGAAGAATGCCTTGCCACCGGTATCGGAACTGAGTGTGGCCATTACTTCCTGCGTGGCGAAGTTGGCATTCATGTTATTCGTCAGCGCGCCGCCGTTATAAGCGCCCGTTCCGCGCAAGCTCCCCGTGGAGGCGTCGCCCATGGGCGTGACGGCCTGCAGCCCGCGGGTATCCACGCTGTAAATGGCAAGATTGGCGCGTACCGCCGCGTTGATGGCGGCTCGCAGCGATGCCTGGTTCTCGATGCCGTCGCGCGAAATGCCTCCAGAGAAATAGAGCAGCGACTTCTTCTCTGTGATTTTTTCCAGTGATTTGGAGATGGCACGCAGCGCAAACAACTCCCGGTCCGTATTGATGTCGTTGTACTCACTCTCGTCCGGCGTGTAGCCGGTAGTGTCTTCCACCTGGTTCGAGTTGGCATTTGCGCCCTGGGCAAACCCCTGGCCCTCAGTGTCGTTGTAGATGCCTACCTCGTTGACCAGCGCATTCTTGTCGGCGGTAAAGTCCTGGTCCACGCTCAACGTGTCGCCAAGGGACACCAGAGCGACCAGATCTGCCGGCTGCATCTTGCTGCGCAGAAAATCGCGAGCCGCATCCACGCTGCGGTCCAGATCCTCGGGCTGCATCGAGGTCAGGTCAAAGAACATCACGATCAACCGGTGGTTGCGCAGATCCTCGGGCCTGCCCACCACCACCGCTTTGTTCGCGCTGCTTGCGCCCGCGGCCAGCCCGCTTACCGTGGCCTCATTCAGTGGCCTCGCCATGTCCACACTTTGAAAGTCGAATGCGGCAATCTGCTGCGGTTTGCCGTTTTCGTAGACGCTGAAATCGCTCTGCTTGAGGCCGCGCACCAGCTCGCCGGTCTTGGCGTCGCGCACCACCACGTTGGTCAGGACCAGCTCGGCATTTACCTTCATCACAAAGCCGCCCTGCTGCACTGGCTGGGGCTGAGCATTCGCCGCCTGACCGGGGCTTTGCGCCGGCGCTGGTTGAGCGCTCGGCAACGCCAGCGCCACCGCCGCTCCAACCGCCACCAGTCTTTGCGTGAACCTCATCCCCATCCTCACCAACCCCTCTGACTTAGTAACTAGGTCCCTGACCGCTTGATGTTGTACCGCTCTGGGTGCCCCATCCTTGCGGCGTTTTGGTCTTTGCCGCAAGGGTGGGAAAGCAAGATATCCCACGGTCGGAAACCTAGAACCTGAACCTCGCCGTAAATTGAAATGTCCGCATGGCAGCGGCCGAAATCACTTGGCCTGCCGTGGGCGAAGTTAGGTTCGTGTCCACGCTGGAGTACTGAACGGTATTAAAGACATTGTTGGCCGTGGCGCGGATTTCCATGCTCCGCGTCTCGCCAAGTTGCATGGTCTTTGAGAGCGCCATGTTGTTCTGGATGGTCCCCGGTCCTGTAATCAAGTTGCGTGAAACGTTGCCAAACGCATTGCCAAAGCTATCAGGCGCAGGCTGCTGAAAGGCTGCTGGATTGAACCACTGCTTCAGCGAACCGGCTCCGTCCGTGGGCGAAATACCCGCCACATGATTGGGACGCAGTGTGCCTGCCGTGCCGTGGGCCACGTCCGACACAGCGTTCAGATAGACAGGTGTAAGCGGCATGCCAGTGGCGAAGGTGAAGCTGCCGGAGACTGAAAATCCCTCAAGGAAATGCGAAGCCGTCCCCGCGGTGAACCATCTCTTGTCCTGGCCAAAGGGAAGTTCGTAAAGATATGTGCCGCTGACCTTGTGCCGCTGGTCGAAGCTCGAATTCCCTTCCTCGGCCAGGATGTTCTGCCAGTTTTGTGCCACCACTGTCGAAGTTCCACCCACCGAACCGGCATCGTCGATGGAATGCGAGTATTGGTAGTTGGCGCCTAGCGCAATGCCGTTGCTGAGCCGCTTGTTCACCCGCAGCGTTCCCGCGTTGAAACGCGAAAATGCTCCCGATTGTTCGTAATTAAAGGGCAAGTTGGCGGGGTTAGTATTGGGACTGCTCTCCGCACGGCGCGGTGCAAGGGTGACGTCGAGGTTTTGCCCCTTCGAACCGTTATAGCCCGCGTTCAACACGATGCCCCAGGGCAGCGTCTTCTGTACATCCGCGTTCCACACCTGCACATAAGGCAGACGGTAGTGCGGGTCGAGGGCATAATTACCCAGGACGGCCGGCGAGGGAAACCCATTGGCCAGCGAAAGACAATCGGCCGCCGGAGAAGGACATGCATTCGTCACTTCGTTGGTCTGTTCGTTGGCGAAGGGTGGCTGATGCGCCATGGTAGTGGCAAAGGTTGAGTACTGGCTGTTGGTGAAGTTCATGCCGTAGCCGGCGCGGATCACGGTCTGCCGGGGCAAACGCCAGGCCAATCCTAACCGCGGCGCAAAGCCAACGCGGAACGGATAGACCAGCGAGTCAGGAAGCCGCCCGCTGGAAGCACCAACGCCGCCGGCCTCCACCTCCGCCAGATCGGTAAAGCCCGCTTCGGGGTTGGTGTCCAGCGTCGCCAGGTGCCCGTACTTCTCCGTGTAAGGTGCGAAGAACTCGTAGCGGATGCCATAAAGCAGCGTCAGTTGCGGTAACATGCGCCAGTCGTCCTGGGCGTAGAGATCGAACACGTTCTCGCGCAGATAGCTCTTGTCCACAGCCGAATCGATCGAGGTCTCCTGCGGCTCGCCCAGCAGAAAATCTCCGAACGAAGAGCCGGTGTAGTTGCCGGTGAAATAGAAGGTCCCCGTCGCGTTCGAGCCGCCCAGCAAATCGCGGTGCACGCGTCGATAATCACCACCGAAGCGCAGGTTGTGCTTGCCGTGAATCCAGCTCAGCGTCTCTGAAAGCGAGATGGTTTGCGCCAGCGAAAAGCTCGGTTGCTGTTGGCTCAAGCCTGCGAAATTACTCATTGTCACGTTGGGCAGGCCGTAGTTGATTGCGCTGGGATTGAGCGCGTTGCCGTCCGGACCCAGGATGCCGAGTTGCGTGGCAATGTCGGTCCCGTTGGTGAAAAAGTTGGTCGTTTGGCTATCGGCGCGATTCCACGAGGCGTTGAAGATGTTCGTTACTTTGTGATAACCCACCGTGTAGCCGGCCTGCACGGAGTTCGAATCGGAGGAACTCTTGCCTCCCAACTCCGGGAACAGGTTCACGAGGTCTGAGGCGGAGTGGCCCCAGTTGTAATTGAAGTTGATGCTCTGCCGCAGCCCCTGTGCCTGCTGTGCTCTGCGTCCGCCCCCACCGCCCCCTCGTCCGCCCATCCCGAACGGCGTTGCGTTCGCGCCCAGGCCGCGCATGTAGCGAACCCCGGCTTGCGTCGCGTTCGATTGCGCGGTCGAAAGCAGATGGTAGTTCTCGGCAATGCCCGGCAGATTGGGCTCAGGATAATACTTGAGCAACGCTGTGGCCTCGGGCACGGGGGTAATCGGCGCGGCAAGTCCCGGAACGTTGCCTGCCCGCTCCGCGTCGGTGGGCACGGTTGCGTACTCGTCCAGCGGATTCGAGCCGCGCGTGCCGGAGAGTGTCAGGAACATGGTGTCTTTTCCGCTCGGTTTGGTCAGCCCCGGCAAATAAGGCGCGCTCATAAATGTCAGACCGAATCGATTTGAGCCCGAAGCAGGCTGCTCCTGCGATTGACCGCGCAGGCCGAACGGCTCCGCGTTAAGAGCAGAGTTGCTGCCGATCCAGAAGATGGCTCCATGCGGCTGCCCGGGGTTGAAACCGCGGAAGTTGCCCCGGCCACCGCCCCCCCGTCCGCCTCCAAATCCACCGGGGCCGCCAAAACCGCCTCCACCTCCGCCAAAGCCATCACCGCCAAAGCCGCCTCCACCAAACAGGGCGGCCAGACCGTTCTGTCCGCCAATCTGTGCGCGCGCCGTCTCAATCGCATCCCGCAGGCGGTCCATGTCGACTCCGGCCAACGGGCTCACCGCCCCAGCCTGTCCGCTGATCGCTACCGAATCCCCGCTGAAGTCGGCATTGCCGGCGGCCGACGGCAACGACGCTCCGCTGGCGCCCGCCGCGCCGTTTTGCGCATCGGTATCGGCGCCCAATGCGTTCATCAGACTCAGGCTTTGTGCGCCGCTCCCCGTCAGTTGCCGGATTGCCTGTGTAACCTGCTCTGCCTGCGCGTTCTGTTGTTGCTCCTGCTGCGCTGCCCGCGAGGCCAGCATCAACTCAAAATTTACCGCCTGGTCGTGGCTCGCGGCGTTCAGCAATGCCTCCTGCGCACCGGCAGCAAAAGCAGCAAACTGGGTGCGGACCACATACCGGGCGTTCTGGGGAATGCTCATCGACCAGGCGCCGGTAATATCGGTGGTGGTGGAGTAGCGCTTGCCGGTCAGTGTGTTCTGCGCCGTCACCGTCACTCCCGGCAAAGGAATGTTGCCGCTCTTCACCACGCCGTGGAGCCGTCCACCAGTTTGTGCTTTCGCCGCCTGGTCCTGCGAAGCATCAGGTACGGCAGTGGATCCCCCCACCGGCCGTGGTGCCTGCGCAGGCGCGGTCTGGGCCGGCGCTGCAAGGCTGGCAGCCACAAGAATCCCCACCGCAACTGCCCAGCCAACGCCTGTCCGCCCCATGCACGCTCCCTCGCATCGCGAGTCCTTACTCACTCAGACGCTCCCCAACCGGCGAAGGTTTACGGACCCGCGTGGGCACAATCCCGTCGTAAACTCAGGCATGGGCGCACGCAAGGCCGCTCCTCGGCCATTCCAATTAGAAGAAATCGGGCCAACTGCTTCTGAATCCACCCTTACGCAGGCCCGGGAGTTGCTGCTCGAATATGGACGATTTGTTATTGCGCAACCCGGCGCGGCGCGGTTCTGCTTCGGCTCTCTCGAACAAGAAGCTGCCCGGTTGCCGCACAGCTTCCTCGATCAGGGAGGCGGCTGGCTGATGGCCACTGCAAACCACGAACCCGCAGGATTTATTGCCTGGCGCGCCCTGCCCGCCACGGTCTCCCCTGATGCATGGGAACTCAAACGTCTCTGGGTACGTCCCGCCGGTCGAGGTCTGGGGCTGGGGCGTGCCCTGACCGAGGCCGTACTCCACCGTGCGATAGCCGCCCAACGCAAGGCTGTCTTCCTTGATACTGCCCCCGCTTCAATGGCCGCTGCGCATCGCATTTATTTGCAGTTGGGCTTTGTGCCTTGTGCCCCTTACAACGACAATCCTGTGGAAGGGCTCGCGTATCTCATGAAGACGCTGTAACATTGGCCGTTCCCGGGCCGCCCTGTTGCTCCATCGCGTGCACCCGTGACAATTCCCCTTGCAATCCCGCGTGGTGCATGTTAACTCTTGAGCCAATAACTCTCTTGTAGCTACCGTGGAAGTAAACCCGGTAGGCGGCAGACAGGACCTCTCCCATGATAAAAATCGGCACTACCATCCGCGCGTACCGGCTGCAAAAGGGGCTTTCTCAAGGAGATATCGAAAAGAAAACCGGCCTGCTCCGCTGCTACCTCTCGCGCGTTGAGAACGGTCACACTATCCCTTCGCTGGACACGCTGTCGAAGATTGCCCTCGCGCTCGACCTGCCCATCGCCCAGTTCTTTGCTGGCGACGCTTTAGGACGCCAGTTGAACACGCAAAAGCTCTCCGACGATGAATTGCGCTTTCTCACCCAGATTCGCCGCTACTCCACCAATCTGAACGACAGCGACCGCAAACTGCTGCTGGCCATGGTGAAGAAATTTGCCGCCACGGCCAAGCGATAATCGCGCACCAGCAGATGGTTGGAAGCGCGACTTAAACGTCGTTGCCCAGGTGGAAGATCGGCTCCAATCCGTGCCCGCCGGCCAGCAGTGCCTGCTCTTCATGCGTCTCAAGCGGTTTGTAGTTCTGCGCCACATCCATGGCCAGGCGGAAATACCGTTCGTCGCCCGGCGGCATGGCTGCCGTGATCGGATGGCCCAGGGTCCAGCGCAGGCCCAGTGATGCCTCGTCGGGAAAAGACGCCGGCTGATACCAGCACTTGGGCTGCGGATGATTATCTTTTTGATCTGCGGCCCAAACCGTCTTGGCCATGCCCTTCAGTGCCAGGATGCCCATCTTCTTTTCCTGCGCGCGCTGCAGGATTTGCGGCCCAAACCCGGCCTGCGTGAAGAGCACCCAGTTGAGCGGGAAGAGAATAGTGTCGAAGTTGTAGCGGTCCATGGCCGCCAGCGCAGTCTCAGCGGAGTGGACTGAGAAGCCGATAAAGCGGATCTTGCCTTCCTTCTTTGCGGCTTCCATGGTCTCCATCGCGCCACCCGGCCCCAGCACAGTGTCCAGTTCGGTCATCTTGGTCAGCGCGTGGAACTGGTACAGGTCCACATGATCGGTCTTCAGCAGCCGCAGCGACTCCTCCAGTTGCGCGCGCGAGTCTTCCTTCTTGCGGCCCTCCGTCTTGCAGGCCAGGAAACTCTTGTTGCGATAGGGCGCCAGGGCCGGACCAAGCCGTTCCTGCGCGTTCCCATAGCTGGGCGCAACGTCAAAGTAGTTGATGCCGCGGTCCACGGCCTCGGCCACGATGTTCGATGCCTCGCCGGTGGTTTCATCCATCACCACAATTCCGCCAAAGCCAATGATGGATAGATGTTCGCCCGTCCTGCCCAGTGCGCGGCGGGCAATCGGATTGGCGGGCGTCTTCGGCGAAGCACTAAGCTGGCTGGTCGATGCAACAGCGGCTGCGGTGATGGCGGCTTGCTTTAGAAATGCGCGACGTTCCATGATTTACCTCCAGGGGTGGAATGAGAGACGGGCTAGCGTTCTTTTAGAAATTCTCGCACAATTGTCCCGCCGCCAGCGATCCGTGCTACAACCTGCTATGAAACTCGCGTTCTGGTCCGTCGGAGGGAGCGTGGGCTTCAGCCCCGGGCCTTAGCTTCCTGGGGATGGTTTAGCCTTTTTCCATGAGGAGTTTATCCGGGCAACTGCGCCAGGAAAAATCCAAATAGCACCAGCAAGCCCACCACCATCGTCACCGAAATCCGCAGCCGCCCCACAAAGAGCCTCCGCGGCGAACCCAGCCGCGGAACCATCGGCGTCGCAAAGAGCAATCCGCAACTGAAGCCCCCAATGTGCGCCATGTTGTCGATGCTTATTCCGGAACCGAAAAGATGGGTGCCGCCGCTGATCGAGATGCCCAGGAACAAGTTGATGGCCGCAAAATAGATGACTGATTTGCGCAGCCTTTTCAATTCATATGGGGGCACCGGCAATCGCCGCGACTTGAGCAATATGATCAGCGCCCCGGCAATTCCGAAGACCGCGCCCGAGGCTCCCGCACCGACCGCGCCCGAAACCGTGCCCCCCGGTCCGATTGTCGCCGGGTAAAAAATCTGGTTGACGAGGGTTGAGAGCAGGTTGCCTGCGGCGCCGGTAAGCAGGTAGACCGCCAGTACCCCCGCCGAACCCATCAGAGGCTCGGCCAGCAGTCCCAGATTCCACAGACACCACATGTTCGTCGCCAGGTGAAGCAGACCCACGTGCACGAACATGGCGGAAACAATGCGCCACCACTGCCCATAGAGCAGCACCGCGCCGGCGTTATCGGCGCCCCAGTGAAGAAGTTGATCGCCCGTGGGACTCATCGGGCTGACCCCCTGCACCGTCATGGCCAGAAAAACCGCGCAATTGATCCC
>Ga0182016_10006468_pt1 | contig 12284 bp, 6 predicted proteins | sample 712S2MmetaG_FD_120491 | JGI IMG/M metagenome (GOLD analysis project Ga0182016, IMG submission 120491) | Permafrost microbial communities from Stordalen Mire, Sweden - 712S2M metaG | ecosystem: Environmental > Terrestrial > Soil > Wetlands > Permafrost | place: Sweden: Stordalen | collected...
GATGCGCTACTCGCTCTTCGCCGGCGGCAAACGGATGCGGCCCGCCGTGCTGCTCGCAGCGGCGGCGGCCTGCGGCGGCAAGGAAGTCGACGCCATTCCGCTCGCGTGCGCCGTCGAATGCATCCACACCTACTCGCTCATCCATGACGATCTGCCGGCGATGGACAACGACGATTTCCGCCGCGGCAAGCCGACCAATCACAAAGTCTTCGGCGAAGGCATCGCCGTGCTCGCCGGCGACGCGCTGCTGACACAGGCGTTCGAGATCGCCGCGCAATGCAAAAAATTTCCGCGCTATCCGCATGACAAAATCATTTTGGAAATCGCCAAAGCTTCCGGCTCGTTGCAACTCGTCGGCGGACAGGTGGCGGACTTGGAAGGCGAAAACAAAAAACTTTCCATCGCCGAATTAAAGTTCATCCACGAGCGCAAGACCTCCGCGCTGCTGTGCTGTTCCGTGCGGCTCGGCGGCATGAGCGCCAACTGCACACCCGCGCAACTCGCCGCGCTCACCGACTTCGGCTACCACGTGGGCCTGGCGTTCCAGGTGATTGACGACATTCTGGACGTGACGCAGACCAGCGAACAGCTCGGCAAGACGGCGGGCAAGGACGTGGCCGTGCAAAAGGCGACCTATCCGGCCATCGTGGGCTTGGAGAAATCACGGCGCATTGCGGCGCAACTGACGGCCCGGGCGTTTGCCGCGCTGGATATTTTCAAGGGCAAAGCCGTCGCCCTCGAAGCGCTGGCGGAATTCCTGTTGAAGCGGGAAAAATAAAAGATTTCACTTTTTGTGCGTCACGGTTGAAAGCCGGGACCGTGGCGCTGAATTTTTTTGCCACGAAACGGTTGTTCGATAATAAATGCGAATGGATAATTTTATCGCATGCGCCACCGCAACAGCCGCAGCGCGTTGCCGATCACGACCAAGTCCGACACGCCCATCGCCGCCGCGCAGAAGATCGGGCTGATGAAACCCATCGCCGCCAGCGGCACGCCGAGCGCGTTGTAAAAAAACGCCCAGAACAAATTTTGTTTGATCGTCCGCAGTGTCGCCCGCGCCAGGCCGAGCGCCTCCGGCACGGCCTCGATTTCCGATTTCAGCAGGATGATGTCCGCCGCCTCGCGCGCCACGTCGCTCGCGCGGCTTACGGCGATGCCGAGGTCGGCCTGCGTAAGCGCCGGTGCGTCGTTGATGCCGTCGCCCACAAACGCCACGCGCATGGTGGCACAGGCATCCTGCCTGTGTGTTTCGGTTTTGGATCGAACAGGCGGGGCGCCTGTGCCACTACCGGATTGAAGTTTTTTCACGAACTCCGCTTTCTGCTCCGGCCGCACTTCCGCAAAAACATTTTCCGCCGCGATGCCAACCTGCCTGGCGATGCTCGCCGCCGTCAAAGCATTGTCGCCGGTGAGAAGATAAATCTTCAATCCCTGCCGCTGGAGTTGCTCAACCACCTGTTTCGCGTTCGCCTTCACCGCATCGCGCACGGCGAACAGGCCGAGCAAAGTATTATCTGAGGCCAGCCCGACAATCGTCGCGCCCTGACTCGACCATTCAGCGATGAATGCTTCGCCCGCCGGTAAATTCACGCCGGATTCCTTGAGCCAGCGCAGGGAGCCGAGCCGCAAGGTTGAAGGCTGAAGGTTGAAGGTTGAAACCGGCAAGGTAGCGCTGACGCCGGAACCGCGCACTTCCTGCCAATCCGAAAGATCAACCTTTTCCACCGAGATTTTGGCGATGGCTTGGCTGATGGGATGCGCGGAGTTGCGCGCCAGTGCGGCGGCAAGCGCGAACGGAGCGCCGGTCTCCGACCCGGCGCGGAAGGCTATGGCGTTGAAACTCGCCGGGTCGGAGACTGGCGTTCCGACAGCGGCGACTTCCGGCTTTCCCAGCGTGAGCGTGCCGGTCTTGTCGAAGATCACCGCCGTGACATTCCCGGCTTTTTCCAGCGCCACACCATCGCGGATCAAAATGCCGCGGCGCGCGGCGGTATTGGCGGCGGCCATGATGGCGGCGGGCGTGGCCAGGCCCATCGCGCATGGACACGCGACGATTAAAATTCCCGACGCGATCACGAAGGCTTTTTCCGCGCCGGAATGAATCGCCCAAAGAATCCCTGCCGCGAGCGCAATGCAAACGATGACCGGCACGAAGACGTTGCTGATGCGGTCACCTAGGCGCTGAATGTCGGCGCGGCTGGTCTGGGCGCGCTGCACGGCGGCGATGATGTGCGCGAGCGCGGTGGCCTCGCCGGTGGCGGTGACGCGCATGACGAGACGACCATTTACATTCACCGTGCCGGCGAAGAGTTCGCTGCCGGTTTTTTTGTCGGCGGGAACGGATTCGCCGGTGAGCATGGTTTCGTCCACGGCGGATTCGCCTTCGACGACCACGCCGTCCACCGGCACACGGTCGCCGGGACGCAGCGCGATGCGGTCGCTGATTTTTAATTCGGAGACGGGAACTTCGGCTTCTGTAGTTTGAGTTGCCGCAACAGGCTTGAAGCTGCGGAGATCAAAACTTTCAGGCTGAGCCGCAGCGGCCCCTTGAACTCGCCGCGCTGTTTGCGGTGCGAGGTTTAACAAGGATTTCAACGCGCTGCTGGCCTTGTCGCTGACGCGCGATTCCAGCCAGTGGCCGAAACTGATGAGCGAAATGATGGCGGCGGCTTCCATGAAGTAAACGTGTCCGCCCGCGCCGTCGAACAACGCCCAGGTGCTGTAACCAAACGCCGTCGTGGAGCCGAGCGCGACGAGCGTGTCCATGTTGGAACTGCCAACCTTGAGCTGCCGCCATGCGCCGCGGTAAAATTGCGCGCCGCAAACAATCTGCACGACGCCGGCCAGCGCGAAGGCGAACCATTGAAACCACGGCATCATCGCTAGTCGGAAAACCCATTCGCCGACCATCAGCGCGGCGGTGACGGTGAGGCCGAGCCAGAGATTGACCTGCCATCTGCCTTGCTTCGACGGCGAGGCTCCGCCGGCTCCGGCTTGAATTACCTTCGCTTCATAACCCGCCTTTTGGACCGCGGCAATGACGGCGGAAATATTTTGGGGTGCTTCGGGATTCCAGCGGATCGAAGCGCGCTTGTTTTCGAGCGAGACGGACGCGCTGCGGACACCGGGTGTTTCCTGAATCGCTTCCGTGACGTGGCGGGCGCAATTCTGGCACGTCATGCCGTCCACCAGCAGTTCCGTCGTGGCGGAATCGGGTGAAGCGCCGGCCGTGATGGTTTGCAATGTTTCCATTTAATCGTCGCCGTGAAATTTTATCAGGCAATGCCGTTTTGTCGAATCGCGCCGCCGAAATTGTGCGGCGAAACCTGCGGATGGGCTTGCCTTGCACAATGACGGTGGCAAAATATCGCATCGAATCGCGTCGCTCATCCTTGGTTCCGCAATCAGAAGCAGCATGGGTTTTACTGGCTCTGGCCGTTGTCTGGTTTGCGCTCTTTTTTCAACTCGGAAAACTCCCGCTGTTGCAGCCGGACGAGGGCCGGAACGCCGAGGTCGCCCGCGAAATGAAGGAATCGGGCGCGTGGCTTTCGCCGACTTACGACGGCATCGCCTATCTCGACAAGCCGGCTTTTTATTTCAAGGCCGTCGCGCTTTCGCTGGCGGCGTTTGGCAACAACGAAACCGCCGCGCGGCTGCCATCGGCGGTTTTTGGACTGGCAACGCTGGCGCTGGCGTATGGTTTTTGCCGGCGCGTTTATGGCAGGCGCTGCGCGGTCATGGCGGTCAGCATCATCGCTACAATGCCGTTGTATGTGGTGCTTTCGCGGACGGTGATTTTCGACATCGCGCTGGCATTCTTTGTTGTGGCCGCGATTTTCGCCGGGTATCTCGCCGAAGAATGCGAGGGCAAATTCCGGCGCAACTGGTATCTGCTCGGCGCGCTGGCGGCGGGTTTTGCGACGCTGGTGAAAGGGCCGGTGGGCTTTCTGATTCCCGGACTGGTGCTGTTTGTGTTCCATCGCGTGGAAGGCCGGCGCGGCGTGTGGAAACGGTTTTTCGCACCGCTCAACCTGCTGGCGTTCTTTGGCGTGACGCTGCCGTGGTTCATCGGGCTTTCGCTGCAGCATCCGGATTTTCCTTATTACGGACTTATTGAAGAATCATTTCACCGGTTCACGACCACGACCTTTCACCGCTCGCAGCCGGTTTATTTTTACGCGCTGATTGTCGCCGGACTGTTTCTGCCATGGAGTTTTATTCTGCCCGAAGCCGGCGTGGCGGCGTGGAAAAATAAAAAGTTCATGACGGCCGCCGACCGGTTGTGCCTGGTCTGGGCTGTGGTGGTGGTAATTTTTTTTTCTCTCTCGAAATCGAAACTGCCGGGCTACATTCTAACCGTGACGGTGGCCTGCGGCATTTTAGTGGCGCGGTTTTTTCAGCAGGCGTTGGCCACGCCCGACGGCAAAGTCGCGCGGATCGTTTATCGCGCAGCGATCACTTTGGCGGTCTTGTGTTTCGTGGTCGCCGCTGCGGCGGTTTATCTTTCGCCGCGCATGAATTCACTCGCCAAGCCGCTGGGGCTTTCGGTTGAGGATGCTGCGGAATTGGGTCAACATTTCATTACGCCGATCATTTTGTTGTCCGTGGTCGGAGTGCTAGGATTGCTGGTGCGCTTCCGTCGCGATGCCGGGCTGTGTTTTGTCCTCTTCGCCGTTTTTCCAGTGCTGCTGTTCACGCTGAACCTTGGCGCGATCCAGGTGGTTTTCAATCTCAAGTCGGCCCGCCAGTTGTCGCAGCAAATGCCGCCGCTGCCGCTCGAAACCGAGCTGGTTTTTTTGCAGTGCTTTCCAAATGGACTGCCGTTTTATCTCAACCGCACGGCCACGCTGCTGACCCAGGACGGCAGTGAAATCACGAGTTCCAGCAATTACATTTTGTTCCGCTTGAAGCACGATCCCAACTGGCCGACCAACCTGGTGCCGGTCACGGAATTTGACCATTGGCTGGCCGCGCGGAAACATCCGGTTTATTTTTTGGCGCATTCAAACCAGAGGTTTCAACTGGAAGCCGTCGCGGGAATTCAGAAAACCAACCTTCAGCAACTGACGCCGCAATACGTCGGCGTCCTGTTGCCGGCTCCTTGATTTTGCCATGTGTGGAATTTGCGGCATCGTGAACATCGCGGGCGAACGCCAGCCGGAATCCGTCCGGCTGCGCGTCAACGCCATGTTGCAGGCGCTGTCGCATCGCGGTCCCGATGACGTCGGCCTTAACGCCTCCGAATGCGCGGTGCTGGGCGCGACGCGGCTCGCGATCCGCGGCGGCGACGACGGCCGGCAGCCGATGATTGACGCGGCGAGCGGCGTGGTCGCGGTCTGCAACGGCGAAATTGACAATCACAAGGAACTGCGTGGCTGGCTGGCTGAACGCGGCCGGCCAGTGAAACAGGCCACCGATGTGGCGGTGATTCCCGGAATGTATCTGGAACTCGGCGCAGCGTTCGCGGAAAAACTCGTCGGTGCGTTCGCCATCGGCATTTGGGACCCGCGCGAACGGCGGCTGATGTTGATTCGCGACCGGGCAGGGGAGCGTCCTCTCTTTTTTACGCAAACAACCGACACCATTGTTTTTGCGACGGAAATTGCCAGCATTGTTTCCGAGGGCAAACTGCCGGTGAATTTTGACAAGGCCGCCTTGCAGCGCTATCTCCAGTTTGGATTGTTCGCCTCGCCGGCCTCACCGTTTACCGGCATCCAAAAGGTTCCGCCCGGCGGCATCGTGCAGATTGACGCGCGTGGTGTCAGCCACTCGACTTACTGGCGCTGGAAGAATGTCGAGACGCCAAAACAAAAACCGTCGCTCGACGAATTTGATAAAATTTTCCGCGAAAGCGTCCGGCGCCAGTCCGACGTGGACGTGGACTTCGCGGTGTTTTTGAGCGGTGGCGTGGATTCGTCGCTCGTCTCGGCAGTCACGCGCTCGCTGCATCCCGACCGGCGGCTGCGGGCTTACACGTTGCGCTTCGAGGAGGAGTCGTTTGATGAAGGCAATTTTGCCGAATCCGTCGCCACTTCGCTCAAGCTGGAACCGGTCACGGTCTGGGTTCGGCCCAATGATTTGCCGGAAGCCTTGTCAACATTGATCAAAACCGTCGGCGAACCGCTCGCCGATCCGGCGTGGCTGCCGACGGCGCTGCTCGCGCGCCGCGCGGCGCAGGACGTGCCGATGGCGCTGGTCGGCGAAGGCGCGGATGAATTGTTCGGCGGCTATCCAACTTACATCGGCGCGGGCGTCGCCGAAAAATTTGGCAGTCTGCCGGTGTGGGTTCGCAACGCCATCCGGCGCGGCGTCGAGTCGCTGCCGGTCAGCGAGAAAAAAATGACCGTGTCATTTTTGCTGAAACGTTTTGTGCAAGGCGCGGAGCAGGGCGCGAAGTGGGGCGGTCTGTTTAGACACCGATTGTGGATGTCGAACATCTCGCCGCCGGTGCTGGCGCGTTTGGGAATTTTGCCGCCGCCGGCGGCTTCCGCCGCTGCCGCCGACACCGGGCTTCTGCTTGATCAAATTCAGCGCTGGGACTTGGAAAATTTTCTCGCCGAGGGTCTGCTCACGAAAGCCGACCGCGCGAGCATGACTTCCGCGCTCGAACTGCGCGCGCCGTTTCTCGATGAATCGGTCATGGCCTTCGCCGCCAGCCTGCCGGCCGCCGACCGGGTGAAGAATTTTTCCACCAAGATTTTTCTGAAAAATTACGCGCTGCGCTATCTGCCGAAAACCATCGTGCATCGCCGCAAGCGCGGATTGTCCGTGCCGATCGGCAAATGGCTGCGCGGTCCTTTGCGCGATTGGGCCGCCAAGAAACTGGCCAACGAGCGGCTGGAACAGATCGGCGTTCGCGTGCCGGCGGTGGCGGAACTTTTTTCTGAACATTGCCAGCTTCGGGCCGACCACGCGCGGGCGCTCTGGACATTGATCGTGTTGAGCGAATGGCTCGACTGGGCGGCGAAAGAAACCGCCAGCGGCGGTGATTCGTCCGTTAAAACACGGACTTGATGCTGACCTGCACCTGCATCTGGCGGTCGGTTGTGCCTTTGTAATTGCCGGAAAAAGGCGGCACGTCGGAGTAGTCGCGGCCCACGGCGATCTTCACATAAGTCTCGTCCGTCTGACGGTTGTGCGTCGGGTCGAGCGGAATCCAGCCGAGACCGGGGATCAGCACCTCGACCCACGCATGCGTCGCGCTGGCCGCCTCGGTCGCCAGATAACCGCTGACGTAGAGCGCGGGAATTTTCAGCGTGCGGCACAGGCTGATCATCACATGCGCAAAATCCTGGCACACTCCGCGCCGATCCTTCAATACATCTCGTGCATGGGTGTGGACGTTGGTGGAGAATGATTCATACTTCAACTGGCCGTGGATGAAATTCATCAGCGCCAGCGCCGCCTGCCAGGTGTCCGTGATGCCGGCGGTGGTGTCCAGCGCGAGCCGCCAGACTTCCGGCGACAATTCCACGAACCGGCTCTCCTGCAAAAAATCGAATATCCGCGTTTCGCGCGCCGCCTCGCCGATGCGCGCCAGCGGCCACGGCGTTTCCGTTGCGGCCAGTTGCGGACGCGGCCGGGTCGTCACGCGCAGGTTGCTTTCGACCAGCAGCGTGCTGTGCGGCTCGGTGATCTCGAAGTGATGGATCACGTTGGAATAAAAATCGTGGTGATGCCGCAGCCTCGCCGCCGGCAGGATTTTCAGCAGGAAATTGTCCACCGTCTGCCACTCGTTCGAAAACGGCTGCAGCCGCACCTCGTTGAAGCTGTCGCGCACCGGCGACGCATAGGTGTAGCTCGTGCGATGGATGATGTCCCATTTCATGATTCAAATTTCCGCCACGTCCACCGACACTCTCACCTCATGTTCGCCGCCGCCGGTGAGAATTCCGGCTACCGGACTGACATCGCCAAAATCGCGGCCGTAGGCGACGATGATGTGTTCCTCGGCGGGTTGGACATTGTTGGTCGGATCAAAATCCACCCAGCCCGTGCCGGGACAAAAAACCCGAAACCACGCGTGGCTCGCATCCGCGCCGACGAGGCGCGGCTTGCCTTCCGGCGGGCGCGTGCGCAAATAGCCGCTCACATAGCGCGCCGGCAGACCGAGCGAGCGCAGGCACGCGATGCCGAGATGCGCGAAGTCCTGACAGACGCCGCGCCGTTGTTTCCAGACTTCCTCCAATGGCGTCGCAACGGTCGTGGCTTTGGGGTCGAATTTGAAATCGTCAAAAATACGGCGCGTCAAATCGCGCGCGCCGGCGAGCAGCGGCGCATCCTTGCCAAAACTTTGCAAGGCGTAATCGGCCAGTTCCCGTGACGCGCGGATTTGCGGCGAGTCAAAGACGAACTGATACGCGTCCACCACCTCGGGCAAAACCGGGTCGCGGAACATTTCCGCCACGGTCTCCCACGGCATGGTGGATTGGTTTTGCACCGGATTTTTCGGCTGCACCGTCACGCGGCTGTGGGTGATGATTTCTAGCTTGGAATGAATTTCCTGGATCGCAAAAAAACAAAGCTGGTTGCCGAAATAATCCGCGCGCGCCTTGCGCAATGCCGGCTCGGGAAAAATCTGGAGCGAAAAACTTTCGCGCGACTGCGTGGCGGTGTTCAACGGCTCCAGCCGCGCGACGTGGTGCGAGACCGACACCGGCGCGGCGTATTCGTAGAGCGTGCGATGCGTGATGTGGTAGTTCATGGCACATCCCCCCGTCCTGTCCGGGAAATCGCCGAGTGCGCGAAATAGCTCGCGGCGATGGCATCGGACAGTTGCGGCAGGTCGTGCAGGGTCTGCCGGATGGTCGCGGCCAGCGCGGAATCTTTCCAGCCGCCGGCCGGACCGGCGAGTTCGCGCGCGTCGGCGCGTTCCAGCCGCGCGGCGCACGCCTGCAAAATTTGTTTGCCCGATCCCGCCGCGCCTTCGCGTTCGCCCGGCAGCTTGTCGAAATGTTTTACCAGTTGCTTGAGCTGGAACAGGACGGAGCGCGGATTTTTATCGTCGAGCAAAACCAGGTCGAAGACCGCCGGCACGGTCGGCAGCAAATTGTAGCGCGAGCGGAACGTGATTGAGCTGTCCACCACTTCGAGGACGGCTTCGAGCAGGCTGGGATTTTCCGCGTCCGGCGAGCGCAGCGTCGCGTCGAGCAGCGTGGCAAGGTAAACCGCGCGTTCGAGCCGCAGGCCCATGTCGAGAAAGCGCCACGCCTGTGCGCGGGTCATGTTTTCACGCGCCAGACCGTGGAACGCCGCGAGGCCGAGCAGCGTCTGGTTCAAGATGCCGACCGCCTCGCCGGCGAGCATGACTTGCCGGCGGGCCGGCGTCGCGAGCCGGTCGTCAATCTGGCTCAACACGCGCCACATGTCGTTCGACGTGCGGTCGCGCACGAGCATCGCGAGGCGTTGCAAGTGTTCCGCCGTCTGCCGCAGGCTGCCCGGGCGTGCCAGGTCAAAGATCGCCGCGAGCAGCTCCGCCTCGAACGCCTCGGCATTGGCCCACAAATCCGGCCTGGCGGAAATGCCCGGCAGCTGACCCTGGATTTCCAGCGTCTGCAACAGCGGCGTCAGCAGCGGCAGCGCTCCGCCGGTACGCTCGGGATTGAACCGCAGCAGCGCGCTGCGCAGCAGGCGCGACGTGGCGTCCGCGCGCTCCGAGTAGCGGCCGAGCCAGAAAAAATTGTCCGCGAGCCGCGACGGCAGATTGTTCCCCGTGCGGCGCAGTTCGACGCTCTGGCTGGTCGCGTGGAGCAAAGACAGTTCCTCGACCGGCGTGGCGGAGGGAATCCAGGTATCCTTGCTACTGCTGCCGTCGCGCTGCATGGAAATAAATTTCCCGTCGCTGTCCGGCGAGACGCGCGCGAGCCCGCCGGGCAAGACGCAATAACCGCCGTTGCCGTCGGCCACGAGAAAAACGCGGAGGCTCACCGGCTGCGCCATGAGTGAATTTTTCCGCCACGACGGCGCGGTGGAAAGCTCCACGCGCTCCTGCGCGACAAACAGGTCGGGATCAAATTCAATGCGCCGCTTCAGTTCCTCGCGCTCGGCCTCGGCGATTTTCAAGTGCGTGCGGAACGCTGGTTTGACGACGAGCCGGTCGAGATTTTTCAGGACGTGTTCGCGCGCGGCTTTTTGGCCGCACCACCACGTCGCGACCGACGGGAGCTTCAATTTTTCGCCAAGCAGGTGGTCGCACAGGCCCGGCAAAAACGACATGAACGCCGGGCTTTGCACCAGGCCGCTGCCGAGTGCGTTCGCGATGACGACGTTGCCCGTGCGCACGGCTTCGACCAGTCCCGGCACGCCGAGGATGGAATCGTTGCGCAGTTCTAGCGGATCGCAGAAATCATCGTCCACGCGGCGCAGGATCACGTCCACGCGTTCGAGGCCGCTCAGGGTTTTCAGGAAAACGTGGTTGTCGCGCACGGTCAAATCCTGCCCTTCGACGAGCATGTAGCCGAGGTAGCGCGCGAGATACGCCTGCTCGAAATATGTCTCGTTGTGCGGGCCGGGCGTGAGCATGACGACACGGGCGCGTTCGGCCTGGTGCGGCGCAAGTTGCGCGAGGGCGTTCTGCGCGGCGAGGAAAAATCCCGCGAGCCGGTGAACGTGATTGTCGCGGAACGGTTCGGGCAGAATGCGCGAGGTGACGAGCCGGTTTGCCAGCGCGTAACCTGCGCCGGTGGGAATCTGCGTGCGGTCGGACACCACCCACCAGCGACCGTCGGCCGAACGCGCGAGATCGGCGGCGTAAAAATGCAGAAAGGTGTCGCCCGGCACACGGATGCCGTGGCACGGCCGCAGAAAATCCGGCTGGCCAAAAACCAGCGCCGGCGAAAGCCAGCGCGAACGGATGAGTTCCTGTGCACCGTAGCAGTCGGCGAGAATTTTGTTCAGCAGCGTCGCGCGCTGAATCAAGCCGGTTTCAAGCTGCCGCCATTCATCCGGCGCGATGATGAACGGAATCGGGTCGAGCTGCCACGGACGTTCCATGCCGCGCGGGTCGCCATAAACGTTGTAGGTGATGCCGTGCTCGTGGACGAACCGCTGGCACGCGTCCGCCCGGCGCGACAATTCTATGGCGCCAAATTCCTCCAGTTCGCCGTGCAATTTCTCGTAGTGCGGAAAAATCCTGCCGTCCGCCGCGAGCAGTTCATCGAACGCGCCGGGGATGCGCTGATAGCCGGACAACAGCTTTTCCGCCGTCGCTTTTATAGCGAAGCTAGTGTCGCCCGGCGTGGATTGGGATTGCGATTGTGTCATCGGCGTTTGATCGCTTCTGCCCTTATTGTCGCCCGCGTCAGACATTACGCAAATCCAGCGTGAACGGAAAGTCACCGTTCAAATTTTCCACCGGCAGCGTGAACTTGCCCTGCTGGTGGCCGTGCCGGAAAAACCGCGCGAGCCGGCGCGATTCGGCTTCGTAGGAATTTACCGGGAACGTGTCGTAGCTGCGGCCGCCGGGATGCGCGACATTGTAAGTGCAACCGCCGAGCGAGCGCTGGTTCCAAGTGTCGTAAAGATCGAAGCGCAGTGGCGCATGCGATTTGATGGTGGGTTGCAGGCAGATCGGCGGCTGCCACGCGCGATAGCGGACGCCCGCGACACTTTCGCCGTTCGTGCCGGTCGGATGCAATGGCACGCGATGGCCGTTGCAGGTGATGGCGAAGCGGTCGCCCGCGAGGCCGCGCGCCTTGATTTGAAGGCGCTCGACCGAGCTATCCACATAACGCACCGTGCCGCCGCCGCCGGGTTCTTCACCAAGGACGTGCCACGGTTCGAGTGCGGTGCGAAGTTCGATGAGCAAATCGCGTTGCACCAGATCACCGATACGCGGGAAGCGAAATTCAAAATGAGGCGCGAACCATTCCGCTTTGAACGGATAACCCGACTCGCGCAGATCGTTGACGACATCCGCAAAATCGGTTTCGCAAAAATGCGGCAGCATCCAGCGGTCGTGGATGTCCGTGCCCCAGCGCACCAGTTCGTTTTTGTAAGGTTCCTTCCAGAACTTCGAGACGAGGCCACGCAAAAGCAAATGTTGCGCGAGGCTCATCTGCGGGTGCGGCGGCATTTCAAACGCGCGCATCTCGACGAGGCCAAGGCGTCCGGTGCTGCTTTCCGGCGCGAACAATTTATCAATCGAAAACTCGGCGCGATGCGTGTTGCCGCTGGAATCAATCAGCAGGTTTCGGAACAAACGATCCACCAGCCACGGCGGCGTCTGGCCGAATTGGCCCATCTGCTTGTCCATTTCCTTGAACGCCACGTCGAGTTCGTAA
>Ga0182016_10006470_pt1 | contig 12282 bp, 6 predicted proteins | sample 712S2MmetaG_FD_120491 | JGI IMG/M metagenome (GOLD analysis project Ga0182016, IMG submission 120491) | Permafrost microbial communities from Stordalen Mire, Sweden - 712S2M metaG | ecosystem: Environmental > Terrestrial > Soil > Wetlands > Permafrost | place: Sweden: Stordalen | collected...
CGCGCATGCTGAATGATCTTCAATTCGGCGCAGATGGAGAGAAACCGTGTCACTACGCCGTTTCCAAAACCGCAACACGCTGATAATCAATCACTTCCGAAACTGTGGTGTAGAAGATGAGTCTAGCAGAAGGCGGGTACAGCACGATCAAGACACTGGGCCTCGGTTTCGGTAACCCTCGCGGCGTGGCAGTAGACGCGAAGGGTGACGTCTTTGTGGTTGATTGGGCGCCCGACACAATTTATGAAATTCTGCCCATCGCCGATTTCGGGACGGTGAGCGTGGGGAAAGCGGACACGTTCAAAATCCCCCTTTACTTCACCTTTGACACAGCTGGAACGCTGGGATCGACGGCCGTTGGCTGCGTTCCTGATGAAGCCGCAACCGCTCCTCAGGTGTCAGGCCGCGCTCGCGCGCTTCGGCATCGTGGAGATATACCTGACCCAGCATCTCCAGCACATAGCGGCATTCGTTGGGGAAGTTCTCCGCCACATCCACGAACTGCCGGCGTCCATGAGCAAGACAGTTGGCCAGCAGGATCTCCACCCCCGCAGGCAGCTTCGGCACATTGCGCGACAACGCATCGCACATTTGAATCGGGCTCGGCAGTTCAGCACTCCGCTGCTTCAACACCTCAGCGAGGTTCTCGCCGGCATGTCGGCCGCCCGTGAAGTAGAGCGCGATCTTGTGCCCCTCACCGACAGACACGATTCCGCTGGTGAACACACCCGTGCGCTCATCGGATGGATCGCGCTTCAGCATCAGCACGCGCATGCCGGTGTCATCGTTGTGCACCACCGTGCCCTGTGCCGCCTGCCGGATCAACTCATCCCGCGCCGGCTTGATCACCTGCGCTTCTTCCTCGACGATCTCCCACTGCGTGGCCGCCGGCAACGGGATACCTAACTGGCTTTCCAGTTTTTCCAGCCGGTTGAACGGGGTTCCGGCGCCGTACTTGAGTTGAGCGATCATCGCCGCCGCCGTTTCGTCGTACTTATCCGTTCCCACCCCATCCGGCCAAGGATATGCGACGCCAGATGCTCGACTCGCACCCACGGCAGGATCAGGAAGCGCGTGTTGTACGCGATGAAACGGATACGGCTGCGCCGCGCTGCAGCATCCCAGCCGATGTAGCTGTCGCGACTGCCAAGATGACGCGGAGCAGATGACCAGGCCAGGCACGCGATGGGACGGCCTGCTGCCCATACTAAAAACTTCAGGTGCTCTCCAACCGGCTGTTCATATCCAAGATAGTGATGTTCCTCCATCAGGCTGTTGAACAACGGATCCTGCGCAGTGCGACGCACCTGCTCGAACTCGAGCGGTTGAAGTTTGTGCAACGGATCTTCGATGGGAGTCTTATCGATCAGCACCGATTCCGGCCGGCCTCGCTTGGACAGCGGATTATGTCGCGCATAATTGACCGGCGGCAACGCGATCTGCCCAGCCCGCTCCAGCATCAGCAGCATGCCGCGGCACACCATGTCGTGCAACGCGCCATTGGCCTGCCGCCACTGCCAGGCTTCACATACTCTGACCGACAGCTTGCGGCGGCTTTCCTTCGGATACTGCTCGATCAGCGTGCGTATATAGAGGATGTCCTCCTCTCGGATCTCCCGCCCGCGATATCTGAACTCAGCCATTGCATAGCAGTATGAATCAGCTTTTTTCGGAACGTAAGGGGAAAATGAAGCTTTGTTTCGATCCTTACTTCAGCACGCTGACTCGTCGCCACGATCGGCGCGGCGTGCACTCGCGACACATCTCCGGCCTCCATCAACAACTGAGCTTCGTATGCCTCCAGCGCCTTGGCCGGTGAGGACGCTTCCGGCCACCACCTGAATCGCCCTTTGGAAAGGCGCTTCTGCGCAAGCCAATATCCCTGGCCGTCATAGCTGAGCAATCGAATCGACGTTCCTCTCCGGCTCCTGAACACAAAAACACAACCGGAAAAAGGGTCTTCTCCGAGCTGGCCCTGGCAGACACGAACAAGTGAATCTATCTCTTTGCGTCCGTCCACCGGCTCGATCGCTACCAGCACGCGCATCTGCGCCGTGATATGGATCATCGTTCTGCTTCCCGCCATGCACGGAGCAGGCTTGCCCAGTCAGGCGTCGAAGAACCTTTCCACTGAATGCGCATCTTGCTTCCAACCCTGGACTCGAACTCGATCACGCACTCTGCGACCGCCGCAGGATGCGCGGTGATCTATTCGACGAATGCCGGCGCAGGGGCCTTCTTCTGGGCGGACGGAAGTCCCTCAAGCCGCCTCTTCAGCCCCATATAGTCCAGCCGCAGAGGATGAGCAGCAGGATGCAGACCGTGCTCCCTAGCCAGCTCTGCCGCAGCCTGCCAAAGCGTCTCAGGCAGTTTCGTCCGATGTGGCCGACTGCTGCGAAACTCATCAAACCGTCGCTGCAATTGCACGATTGGCTCGGGGATAGGGGATGCGCTTTTATCGTTCAATATCAGCCGACCTCGACGGCTGATTGAATTTAGCAATGTAACTCAGACGGCGTCACGCACCCTTGCCGAAAACTCACGGAAGATCCGATTTAAGTGCAGCGCGACAGCCGTTCCTCTTCCATCTCGGGACCCGGGGTGCCTTTTTTCACCAGTTTTTACTGATAAAGGAAAATCGACAGGGGATGTGTTCATTGCGATGTCGCGGGACGAACCCTGGGCAGCAGTGTTCACGCCGGCGGCGAGGCGGGCTCAGGTCGGTGGAGGCTTTGCATTTGGGGGGTGAGCAAAAAAGCCCTCTCCCCGGTGACCGGAGAGAGGGCCTACTACAGCCGGAACGCGATTTATTCGCCGTCGTCGTCGGCCTTGGTAGGTGCAGCGTTTTTGAAGTCGCTCGCCGGACGAACCTTCTTTTCGCCGGGGAAGGGGCGCGTGTAGTTGGTGGTTTCGTACCAGATCAGGTGATTGACGGTGTCCGGATCTTCGGAGTCGGGTTTTTGATATTTACCGGCGAAGATCTCAGTCTTCTTCTTCATCCATCCTGCCCGCAGAGCCTTAACCGCAGGGCTTTCGGCCGCGAGGGCGGCAGGCGGCTTGATCATATGAGTCGTGAGCGGTGGCGGGATGTGCTGAGTCGGTGTCTGTTTGACGCCCGTATTCAACGCGATCCCGTTCGCCACGTGCGTCCACGGCTTGAAGTTTTCCGTGGGTGGGTCGTCGATGAAGGCAGTCCGCATCGGCGAGGCCACCAAGTCGTTCTGGTTCATGGGCGTCAGACCGAGAATCTGCTCGATCGTGCGCATCATGTTGACTTGCGTGTAGAAGGTGCTGTCGGTGATTCCGCCCTGCAGGACGTATGGGCTGATGATGTACCCGGGGCTGCGGTGACCGTCGACGTGATCGACGCCGGTCTGCGCGTCGTCTTCGGTGACGAAGATCGCCGATGTTGCCCAAATGGAGCTGTGGCTGATGGCGTCCACAAAGCGGCCAAGGGCCAAGTCGTTATCGGCCTGCATGGCCTGTGCGGTCGGCGGGCCACCGGTATGGTCAGAGCTGATCCACATCATCTCCAATTGCGGCACGTTACCGGTCTTGACGTCTTCCTGGAAATCCTGATTCCAGATGTCAAAGCGGAACTGGTCGGGGATGCCCAGATCGAACTGCGGATAGTTCTGGACCGTGTTGTTGATCAGGTTCGGGAGCGGGGACTCCGAGCCGACCGTGTTGTAGTTATACAGCTGTTTCTCAGCGCCAGACTCGTACGCCAGGATGTCGTTGTAGAAGTCGATCCAAAGCGGCTCGCAGCTGTCCGATACGATAAACGGCAATGGAGTGGAAGGCGCACCAGGATAAATGTTGCTCGGTTTGCAGCCCTGTGGCGGGTCGAACGTGTTGTACTCGATGTACTCGCCGTAGTTCTTGAACGAGACGCCAGCTCTTTCAGCCACGTCCCACAGGTGACCCTTCCTCTGGTAGGCAATCGCATCGCCGCCGTTGGAGGGATAATCGCGGAGCCAGTCCGGCGACTGAACGTCGTCGGAGTAAGGCGCAATGGCCTGCGTGATCCAGTTGTGACCGTCGGCCGACTGCCGGCTCGGGTTGTAGTAGTTGTCGAACAGCGGGAAGCGCTTTACCAGCGCGTGCGCATTGGGCGTAACAGCGCCGAAGGTTGCGCTGTCACCGAAGGTTGCCAGGGAGGGGTCGCCATTGCCGGCGGCCACATCGCCCAGGATCTGGTCGTAGGTGCGGTTTTCACGAATGATCAGGAAGACGTGCTGGATTTTCGACGGATCGCCGATCCTGTTCGGAATCGCGTGCGGCTTGGCAGTGGGTTTGCCGCCTGCGGCCGAGAAGATATTCTCCTCCAGATCCCAGTGGTTGTTCTGGAAGACCTGGTCCGTCCACGACCCCAAGGCAGAGGCGCTCGGCACGGGGACGATGCTTACGGTGCCAAGGTCCTGGTGGGTGTTGAGGCCCTGCGGTGAGCCAAATTCGGATGCGGTCGAATTTGCTGTCAGCGGCGCGAGGGGCACGGTTCCCGCGAAGGGATTCGGGTTGCCCGTCGTCCCCCATCCTTTGTCGTTGGCAACCAGCAGGGCCTTATCCGCCGCGTCCAGTACAACCGAGGACGGCGCATAGCCGACCGGGATCATGCCCAGGACGGGGTTCGGTCCCAGGTTATTGAGGTCGACCACACCGATCGCGTTGGCGTTGTAGAGTGCAACGTAGGCAATGTTGTTCTTCTCATCGACGGCGATCGAGTTCGGACCCGCGCCGTAAGCCGGATGGCTCTCCCCGGGCACTCCGATTGGCAGCCCAAGGTTGATCGTCCGGTCCACTGTGTTGGTTGACGTGTCGATAACGGAGATGCTGTCGCTATAGGCATTGGCGACCAACAGCTGGTTGCCCCAGAAGGCCATGCCGGTCGGGTGCAGACCGGTCTCGATGCTGCCGGTGACCTTGAACGATGACAGTTCGACCACGGAAACGGTGCCGCCTTCCGTGGAGCCGGTAGGATAGTGGGCGACGACCGGGGTGCCGTTGGAATACTCCTGGAAGTCTGCTTCGGTAGCAATCCGGCCGGCCTCGTTGGAGACGTAGGCTGTTTTCCCGTTCGGCGCGATCACGACGCTGTGCGGGACGTTGCCGACGCGGATCTCCGCGCCTTCAACCGGCGTTTTCGCAGTCAGGTCGATCTTGGTCAGCGTATTGTTGTTGTTCAGCACGACGTATGCACTCTTGGCATCCGACGAGACCGCAATGCCGGTGGGATACGACGTCAACACGCCATTTGAGATGACCGAAACGGTCTGGCCGCAGGGGATAAGGAAGCTGCCCGTGGTTCCTCCAGGGCTGTTTGGGAAGCAATTGACGGTGGTCAGATCGTAGGTGGCGTTGACGTCCATCGGAACGCTGACGTGGGCGTAGTCTGAGAGCATGCCGGAAGAACTGACGCTGGCAATGCCAACGAAGCCGCCATTTTTGAAGCTGCCATAGAAGGAATTGCCGTCCTGGCTGAACAGCAAGTACTTGCCGTCTGGTGTATAGGTGATGCCGAGGTTGCTGCCGTCTGGATCGCTGCCCCCGATCGCCGGTGCGTAGGACTGCAGAATCGCGCCCGTTTGAGTGTTGAATACCTCGACTGCTCTATTCGACGTGCCCATGACAAGGACTGCCGCGGTGTGATTGCCGAGTGGGTTCAGCGCGATGGCCTTGGCGCGGACCTTGGTGCCGAGGTTGAGCTGGGTGCCGGCGGGCGTGATGATCGTGCCGTCGCTGACGACGAAAGTGCCGTTCGTCTGCGGGCCGGGGGCGTAGGTCGGGAACGGTACGGACTGGCCCAGAAGCGCCGGAACGCTCAGCCCTGTCGCCAGCAAACCGGCGAGCAGATGCAACGGGTTAATCCCAGGATGTTTGTGAGAAGTTTTCGTGAGCATGAATCATTCTCCTCTTGCGGTTTCTTCCAATGGGTGACCCAGAATCGGCCATGCAGCCTGAGGTCGCTTCAGCTTGTCCATCGACATGCTGGCATGTTGAGCCCGGGAAATAGACATGAAACAGGCGGATTCTTTCTCTTCGAATGCGGAACATGGCGCAGCAGCCGAGCTGCACCAACGGCCCAAGTCTAGAACCGCAAAAGGACGCCAGCATGACAAGAGAATGACAGTTTTGTAATCTCGTTACGGTGGTGTGAATGCGATTCGTAGCCCTCGCATCCAGCCTTTGTACTTTTCCGCTGAACTACAACATCTTCGGCTCTGGACCATCCTTGCGTCGGACAAATTGCTCGTCCCACGGCGATCGAGATTTGATGGAACCTTAATTAGGGCGTCATCTGCAGATAACAAAACCGGATTACAAAATTGTCATTCAACTCGATGCGTCCGGTTGGGGATCTTGCTGACACGTGGACGTCATAGAGATCCATCGAACCTGGCACACGCACCGGCGTTTGAAAGCCCGCTGCGCGAGAAGCCGTTACGTTTCTCGCCTGCAGCCGGAAACGAGGATATGTGTTTCCAACTGTCACAATTTGAACTCCCGGATTGCGATTCCGATGCGCGCAACGAGCGGCGGCATGAAGCGGAATCTGTCTATTCGCTCGGGCATCCGTTGTTTCCTTCGGAGGAGCCGTGTATAGCAATAAGAAGCAAAATCCAATCCCCAGAAGTTCTGCCTCGATCCGACGCCTTCGCGTTTCGATCGGATCTATAGCTTTGTTTTTCCTCGCCAGCCTCTGTGCCGCGCAGGTGGACCGCAGCGGATTGAGCGGCACCGTCACGGACCCCTCGGGCCGTCTGTTGCCGCAGGCGCATGTCACGGCGGTCGAGAACGCGACCGGACTGCGGCGCGAAACGACTTCGGACGCCGGCGGAAACTACAGTGTTCCCCAATTGCCAGTGGGACTTTACACCGTCGCCATCGAACGTCAAGGCTTTCAGAAGCTCGAGTTTGTCGACGTGGAACAGGTCATCGGCCGGACCCGCACACTGAATGCGAGTTTGCGGGTGGCTGGCGGCGAGGAGCGCGTCAACATCTCGTCCGCTTCGGGGCTGATGGACCGCAACACCAGCGCGGTGACGGGCCTGATCGAGAGAACGCAGGCGGACGAATTGCCGTTGAACGGCCGCGACTGGTCCGAGCTGACGGCCTTCGTCCCTGGCGCAATCGACACCGGCGGCGGCAACCAGCGGTCGGTCCGGTTCGCCGGACGGGGCTTGGACGACAGCAACTTCACCTATGACGGCGTTGACGCAACCAACATTGTGAATCAGACGCAGCGCGCCTGGGTGCGGCTCGCCATTCCGCTGGACGCGATCCAGGAGTTTCGCGTCGATTCGCTGATGTCAACCGCCGAGGAAGGCGCGACGGGCGGCGCTCAACTGTCCGTCACCTCGCTTTCGGGCACAAACCGCTTCCACGGACGCCTCTTCGAGTACTTGCGCAACAATTACTTTGACGCGCCGCTGCCTGAATGGGGCACCCCAGCGGTTTGGACCCCCAGCCTTGCAATGCAGCCGGAACCTGAGCAGCCGCTTCGCCTGAATCAGTTTGGCGGATCGGTGGGCGGACCCATCGTGCGCGACAAGACCTTCTTCTTCCTCTCTTCAGAGGCCTATCGGCAGAACTGGGGCTATCCGGCGAGCGGTGACGTGGCGAGCGCGGCGCTCATTGCAACAGTTCCGAGCACCTCGCCCGTGTATGCAATCATCCAGGGATTTCCGGGAGCAGGTCCAAAGACAACTGAATTCACCACCAGTGACCCGAACACCAACATTGTGATCTGCAACTGCACGCAGGTGGTGAACGAAAACTCGTTCATGCTGCGGCTCGACCAGCATTTCTCAGAGAAGACCACCGCTTTTATGCGCTTCAACTACGACCGGTCGGTCGATACCCAGCCGCTTTCGGCTTCCGCAACGGACTTGCAGCAGAAGGTCTCCGCGCCGGTCAACGGTGCGCTGGAATTGCTGCACGTCTTCAACTCCCACCTCGTAGACGAGATCCACGCGGGCTTCAATCGCTCCACCAACAACCAGTACAACAACAGCCACGCCGGGATCGTTTACAAAATTGCGGTTCAGAATGGAATTGGGCCGGGATTTGTCACTGAGAACTACGATTACACCAGCATCTATGCTGGCAACTCGTTTTCTGTGAACGACAACCTGACCTGGACCCACGAGCGGCATACCTTCAAAGCCGGCGCGGAGTACCGCCGCATTCAATTGAACCAGGATCACCCGGAAGACGGAACAATCACGTTTTCCTCGGTGGAGAATCTGGCAGCGGACTCGGTCAGAAAAGCGAGTTTGACCGGCGCGTTGCCCGTCAACGAATTGCGCAAGAACGATTACATTCTTTACGCGCAGGACGAGTACAAGTTCCGGCCAAACCTCACCCTGAACCTGGGCGTGCGCTACACCATCTTCGGTCTCTTCAACGAGAGGAATGGGCTGGCCGAGCCATTCGATTTCGACACCTGCGGACCGCAGGGATACTGCACCGTGGGCGCCGGCTTCGGCCACCAGAACCTTGGCGATGTCGATCCACGCCTGGGCTTCGCCTGGTCGCCTACCAAGAGCGCAAAAACACTGATCCGCGGCGGATTCGGAATCAACCACGAAGATGGCCAGCTGGACGATCAGAATCTGCCCGCCGGAAACGAAGTGCCCTCTTATTCGGCAAGCAGCTCGAAGTCAACGCTCGCCTACTGCCCGCCCGCAACCTGTCCGATCCAGGCCAACGCGGTCCTGACCGCCTCCGGAGCCAACGCATTGAGCGCCGCGGGCGCAGCCTACAAGCCGAGTGCCGAACAACGGGACCGCAAGGACTCCTATGTTGAGCAGTGGGACTTCGCCGTGCAACAGGAATTGCCTGCGAAGTTCGTGACCACGTTCACCTACCTCGGAAGCCACGGCGTCCATCTGCTCGAGCAAGGCGAGACAAACCTGTTGGCCTACAATGCGTCCACGGGCACGTATGGCCCGCAGACGCAATATCCCCAGTGTGCCTGGAACGCGAGCGCGCCTGCCGGCAGTTGCGCTACCGGCTTTCAGTGGCGCGGCTCGGTCGGCATGAGCACCTATAACGGCTTCTCCGCCGCAGTGCGGCGGCCGTTCTCGAATGGGCTCCTGGTGGCGGCAAATTACATGTGGTCGCACGAGATCGACAACGGCTCGAACGGAAGCGGCGACGGCGACGAAGTACAGCCGCAGAATCAGGCGTGCCAGGCCTGCGACATCGCCAGCGGCGCATGGGACGCCCGCCACGTCATCAACGGCAATGCGGTCTACCAGCTCCCCTTCGGCCACGGCAAGGCGTTGCTGAACCAGGGCGGGATTGAAGACGCCATCGCGGGCGGCTGGCAACTGACCACCACGGCGGTGGCTCGCACCGGCTTCCCGGTGAATGTGCTAACGAGCCTGGACGGCCCCGACGGCAATCAAGCCGGTATCCAGCGTCCCCTGCTGACCGGTCAACCGCTGACGCCGCCCGGAGGCAGAACGGTTGCGGAGTGGTTCAATCCCGCCGCATTTGAAATCCCGGCCCTCAACTCAGCCGGCAATGCGAGCGTATTCGGCACCGCGCCGCGCGACCTGCTCCGCGGGCCCGGCACCTGGCAGATCGATATGGGCGCCGGCAAGACGATTGCGTTGCCGGAGCGCGGGAAGATTGAACTCCGCGCGGAGTTCTACAACGTCTTCAATCACCCTCAACTGGGTCAGCCGGGGGCAACGTGTAACGGTAACGGCTCGTCATCTGGCCCGACAGCCTGTGAGCCAGGAGCGGGTCTCGGCCAGATCGCCAACACAATAAACCTGAATACCGCAATCGTATCGCCTATCACCCCAGTGGGCTCGGGCACACCACGTGAGATTCAGTTCGCTGTGCGGTTCGAGTTCTGATGCCAATTGAGCCGCGGGGCGGCCGTCATGGCCGCCTCGCGAATCGATTGGAGACCGCAAATGAGAAGGAGCAAGATATCGATGTTACGTTCCGTGCGAATTTCCCTGTGCATCCTTCTGCTTTCGGCGTCTGTGGCGTGGTCGCAGGGAACTCCGGATTTCTCGGCCCTGTGGAAGCAGGACAACGATCGCTGCGTGCCGAAGCGCAATGGCGACGTCGCGCTGAGGATCGAACAACGCGACCCGGCGTTCACTGTCGAAACGACGATCGCACGTAATTCCGCGAGTGCGCGGCACGCGTTGCAAAAGTACACGACCGATGGAAAGGTCTCCGTGACGACCGGAGCCGATGGAGACGAGTTCCACACATCGGTTGTCTGGAATGACTCGAGCCTCGTCTTCACGATCGAGGAACATGAAGACGGCCGCATCCTTCCGTCAAAAGAGACATGGTCGGTCATAGAGGATGGCAATACGCTCGAGCGGATCCGCGAGCGCCCGAATGGCGAAAAGCAGACTCTATTCTTTCGCCGGATTCCAGTTAACCTTTCCGGTAGCAAATCTGATTTTGTAAAGGCGCGTGACAAATGAAGATCCTGGTCATCGAAGACGAAGTCAAGACAGCCAAGTTTCTCAAGAAAGGGCTGGGCGAAGCCGGTTACGTCATCGACGTAGCTGCCGACGGTCTGGAAGGCCTGCACCTGGCTCAGGAAGTCGATTTCGACCTCATCGTTCTCGACGTGATGCTTCCCGTGCTGGACGGATGGGAGGTCCTTGCGCGGTTGCGCGAGACGAGCAGGAAAGCGTTGGTTCTGATGCTTACCGCGCGCGATACCGTGCATGAACGAGTGCGCGGATTCGAGTTAGGCGCCGACGACTACCTGGTAAAGCCGTTCGCATTCTCTGAACTCCTGGCCCGAGTGCGCTCCCTGTTGCGCCGCTCAACGCCCCGCCCGCAGGAGACCCTGCGCATGGCGGATCTCGAGATCGACCTGATACGCCAGCGGGCAACACGCGCCGGCCAGAAGCTCGAACTCACCTCCAAGGAGTTTCTTCTCCTCACGCTGCTGGCGCGGCGCGCCGGCGAAGTGCTGTCGCGCACCCAGATCGCCGAGTCGGTCTGGGATATGAACTTCGACAGCGACACAAACGTTGTGGACGTCAACGTGCGGAGGTTGCGCAGCAAGGTGGATGACCCCTTCGCGGAGAAGCTGATTCATACGGTTCGCGGCGCGGGATATGTCCTTGAAGCCGAAGCATAACTCGCCGGCGGCGCCACGGCTGCGCCGGACGCTGGCATTCCGGCTCACGGCGGCCTACTCGCTGGCGGGCCTGGTGCTGGTAATTCTTGCCACCGCGAGTCTCTACATTGTGCTGCGGACAGAACTGGACCGAAGCACGGAGCTGTTCCTTGCCGACAAGCTGCACGTCCTTCGCTCCATGCTGCGCGAACGCCCCGACGACGAGGATGGGCTGCGCGAAGAGATTGAGCTTGAGTCTCAGGCCCGCCGGTACCAGCAGTTCTACATTCGCCTCCTCAATGAGCATGGCGTGCCGATCATGACAACGCCCGGCATGGCCGAACAGTTGGATCTTGCGGAACTCGTGAGCCGAACCCGCGGGCACTCCGAGCGTTCGATTACGATGGCGGGCAGACATGGGCAACCATTCCGGGTCACGAGCGCTACGGTCGCCGCCGGCACACCGCCGGCCTACAGCGACACGGTTCAAATCGCCATCGACGTCTCGCAGGAAGAGGAGCTGCTGGCGCGCTATCGGCTGTGGTTCTGGGGTATTCTGCTGGCGACGTCGATTCTCTTTCCGCTGGTGGGTTACCGGATTGCGCGACAGGGCATTCGGCCCGTCGAAGAGATCGCCGCAACCGCGCGAAGAATCACGTCGACGAATCTGCGCGAACGCATCGGATCGGAAGGCTATCCGTCGGAACTTGCGTCACTGGCCGGGACATTCAATGAAATGCTGGAGCGGCTTGAAGAGTCCTTCGAGCGCATCTCGAGATTCACGGCCGACATTGCGCACGATTTGCGCACGCCGGTCAACAATATCCGCGGAGAAGCCGAAGTGGCGCTCGCCCGCCCGCGGACGGTCGACGAGTACCGCGACGTGCTGGAGTCTTCACTGGAAGAAGCAATCCGGCTTTCCGAGCTCATCGGCGATCTCCTGTTTCTGGCGCGTTCGGAAAGCCCTTTAACCGAGTTGCATCGCGAGAACGTGAACATAGGCGAGTTGCTGACCACGGTTCGCGACTACTACGAGGCTTCTGCGACCGAGGCGGGAATATCGCTTGCAGTGTTCGATGGGATCGAGCCGGTCAACGCTGGACTGGATCGCTCCCTGATGTTGCGTGCGGTGAGCAACCTGGTTTCGAACGCTATTGCACATACGCCGC
>Ga0182016_10006472_pt1 | contig 12271 bp, 9 predicted proteins | sample 712S2MmetaG_FD_120491 | JGI IMG/M metagenome (GOLD analysis project Ga0182016, IMG submission 120491) | Permafrost microbial communities from Stordalen Mire, Sweden - 712S2M metaG | ecosystem: Environmental > Terrestrial > Soil > Wetlands > Permafrost | place: Sweden: Stordalen | collected...
AGCAATGCCGATCAAGTCCGCAAGATCCGCCGCCTCATCGAAGACCTGGGCTACGAGGTCGCGACGCCGCGCGAAGCGCGCGAGCGGCTGGGCCTCAAGGGCGGCGATCAGGTCAACTTCTAGTGGCTAAAGCAGGCAGGGGAAGGCGTGGCGCTCCGCTATGCCCGTTCCTGGACGTCACCCGTTTACGTTGACCATCGCTTCCGAAAAGGCGCGGCTCAAGAGGCTTGCGTCGGCGCACGCTAGGCGGGCGGCCTTGGCCGCAGACGCGTCAAGGCGAGAAAGCCAGTATTGGGACAGACCAACCATGTGCGCATCCGATGGGGCGAAAAGCAGCATCAACGCGACGTAGGCGGTGGCGGCTAAGCTAGCCAGTTCCAGGAACGCGCTCGCGCCAGCCTCCGCCTCGAAGGCGCGGTGTTCGAGGGCCGACAGTTGGCCGGCCGTCGTCGTCAGACGCTGCAGCACGCGCCTCGCCTCGCTGGTCGCGTCCATGTGCTCAGGGGGAACCCGCGCCAGGGCGTCCTCGAACGCCTCGACGAAAGCCTTCAATCCAGCCCCCTTATCCCGCCATAGACGACGATGGAGAAGGTCCAGGCCTTGGATACCGCTCGTTCCCTCGTAGATGCTGAAGACGCGGGAATCGCGGAATAGCTGTTCGGCGGGCCACTCGCGGGTATAGCCGGCGCCGCCGAGCACCTGGATCGCCATACTGGACGCCCAAGCGGCGGTCTCCGCGCCATAGGTCTTGGCGATCGGCATGAGCCATTGCGCCAGTGCGCCGGCGCGCGCCCGGGCTTCGGGCTCGGGCTCACTGGCCGAAAGGTCCATCTGCACCGCCAAGGCCAGGACCACGCCGCGCAACATCTCCACCCGCGCGGCAAGGTCCATGAGCATAAGTTGCACGTCCGCATGGGCGGTGATCGGCGTGGGGGGGGCTTCGGGCGCTCCGCCCTGCCGCCGTTCCTGGGCGTAACGCCAAGCGAGGTCCGATGCGGCGGCGGCGACCCCGAGGCCCTGGACGCCGACGCTCTGGCGCATGATGCCGATCATCGTGAACATCTGGGCCAGGCCGCGGCCTTGCTGTCCGATCAACCAGCCGCGCGCGCCTTCGAAGCCGATCGAGCAGGTGGGCGAGCCATGCAGCCCGAGCTTCTCCTCGATCCGTCGCACGACCACGCCATTGTCCGCGGGCGCTCCTTGCGGGTCCTGCATCCAATCGGGCGCCAGGAACAGGCTGAGGCCGCGGCCTCCGGCGGGCGCGCCCGGGGTTCGAGCGAGGACGCAGTGACCGATGCGCTGGGTCAGGTCGTGTGCCCCGAAACTGATCCAGCACTTCTCGCCGGTGATCTTCCACAGTCCATCACCGGCCGGTTCCGCGATGGTTCGGATGCGCCCGACGTCCGAGCCGGCGTCCGGTTCGGACACGCAGATTGTCGTCGTCCATTCGCCCGCCGCCATTCGCGGCAGCCACTCCTCCTGGACCGGGCTCGTCGCATGTTCGGAGAGCAGGGCGAAGCCGCCGCGTTGCGGCGTCAGCAACATGCCAAACGCGACACAGCCTCGATCAAATTGCTCCTGACACAGGGTCTGAACACAAAGCGGCAAGCCGCTGCCGCCCAAGTCGCTAGGAAAGTCGATTGTCGCCCAGCCTTCCGCAACCATGGCGGCCCAAGCCGAACCAAAGCCCGGCGGCGTGCGAACCTTGCCATTCTCGAACACGCAACCCTTGTCCGCCGCCGCATTGATCGGCGACAGGCATCCTTGCCCGAACTTGGCCGCCGCGTCGGCGATCATCTCCAATGTGGCGTCAGCCAAGTCCGAGGTTTCGCCGAAGATCTCCTTCAACCGGGCGAACCCCGGATTGGACCTGAGATGCGCGAGACCTGAGGCCATGTCCTGTCCTGTCTTTGTTTAAATCTCGTCGGCCCGCCGCGGGGCACAACGTGATCCTCCCGCTTCCGGGTGTATGGGCGCAAGCGCCAAGGCTGAGCCTTGGCGCTTGCGATCTTGCGACATCAGAGGGGCGCGTCGCCTGACCTTTTTCTAAACAGTTGCGACGTTGTCAGTTTCGCCGGCTCGCAACACTGGCCGGTCCGGCGATCAAGGCCGGAGCCTCAGTATTTGAAGCTGAGAATCACCCCGAAGGTCCGAGGATCACTGAGGTTTGGGCGGTCCGCGCTTAAGACGGACGCCGTGCCGGGCGGAGAGAGCGCCGGGGGGCCATAGTTGACGAGCCAGTCGTCCGGAATGAACCGAGTGTCGGCAATATTCCGAACATAGGCGGAGATCGAGTAGTGGGGGCCGAGTAACAGGGTGGCGTTGAGATCTCCGACAGCCTGGGACTGGACGTGGACAAAGGGTCCCACGCCCGCCGCCGCCCACGCTTGGCTGATGGACATGGTGTCGTGAGCCGTGAAGAAGTGAACGTCGCCGTGCAGCAGCAGAGTGGCGCTGCCGAGCTTCAGGCGATGTTCATAGGCCACGCTTCCCTGGAACGGGGCTACGCCGGGGACCTCGCTCTTGGAGAACAGGTATGCATATTGGCCGAAGTCGCCGTACCGAGCGTTCGTGTAGGACGCATTGACGCTTATCGTGCCGTTGGCCCAGGGGCGCGCCTGAACCTCCAATTCCGCGCCGTAGGACTTCAGCGGCAAAACGATCGTATTGAAGGTCGGAAAAATCGAACTGGGCGTGATGTTGATCCCGACGGTCTGGTAGCCGCCGTAGTCGTTGTAATAGAGGTCGCCGTTCACCTGCAGGCGGTTACCGAAGAACCGGTTTTTCGACCCGACCTCGTAGGCCGTCAGGGTTTCGGCCCTCAGTTCCTGCGCTTGGGGCTGGCTTTCTGCGTTTGTGGAAATGGCGATGTCGCCGGGTGAGGCGCCGGTGGAGATCATCGCGTACAGCAGATTGCGCGGCGTTAGATCGTGCTCCAGTCGCACCTTATAGGTGAGGTTGTTGAAGATCCGCAGGCCTTGGTCGCCGGTCAGAGACGCGGTGGGGATTAGCCCGGCGCGCTCGGAACGGTGAAGCGGAAGATCGCGCCGCCGGCGGGACCGTTCTCGGCCCATAACCGGCCGCTATGGGCCTCAATGATGGAGCGGCAGAGCGACAGGCCGACACCCATGCCGGTGGTCTTGCTGGTGACGAACGGCTGGAACAGCTTCTCTTTGATTTCCGAGGCGATGCCGGCCCCCGTATCGGCGACTGAAACCTCCACCATGTCGTTCTCTATAGCGCAGGTGGTGATTGTGACGTCCCGTTGCGAGCAATCCGTCATCGCTTCGACGGCGTTTCTGATGAGGTTCACCAGCACTTGCTGGACCTGAATCTTGTCGATGAAGACGCTCTGCGCATCGGCGTCGAACCAGACCGTCAGCCTGACACCGTCGCTCCTGGCGCCGACCAGGGCGAGCGCGCTGGCTTCCTCGATTGTTGTCGCCAGGCTCTCGACGCGGCGATCCGCTTCGCCCTTGCGCACGAACTCCCTGAGGCGATGGATGATCTGGCCGGCACGATCCACCTGTTCGCTCGCCCGGCGCATCGCGTCGAGCGCCTTTGTCTTGTCGCCCTGCTCCAGAATGCGCCGTCCGCCGGATAGGTACATGCTGATCGCCGATAGCGGCTGGTTCAACTCGTGCGCCAGGGCCGACGCCATCTGGCCCATTTCGCTGACCCGCGCGACATGCAGCAGTTCGGACTGAAGTTCGTGCAGGTGACGCTCAGTCTCCCGGCGCTCGGTGAGATCACGGACAAAGCCGGTGAATTGACGCCGGCCTTCGAGCAGCACTTCGCCGACTTTGAGCTCCATGGGAAAGGTTGAGCCGTCCTTGCGCTGACCAACAACGATGCGGCCCGTTCCGATCACGCGACGCTCGCCTGTGGCATGGTGATGCTCAAGATACCCGTCGTGCTCGCGACGATAGGGCTCTGGCATCAATAGGCTGACGTTGCAGCCTAGAACCTCGTGCGGGGCGTAGCCGAACAGGCCCTGGGCGGTCTGGCTGAAGGTCTGGATCGTCCCCCGCTCGTCGATGACGATCATCGCGTCGGGCACCGTCAACAGAATCGAGCTGAGGCGCGCCTCTTGGGTCTTGAGCTCCTCCGCCAAACCGCGAAATCGCTCCTCGCTCGCGCGCAATGCAATTTCGCTGGCCGCCAGAGCTTCGTTGGCGCTTCGAAGCTGAGCAAGCATCCGTTGCTGCTCCTGCGCGAAATCCTTGGCCTCATGCTGCTGATGCTGCAGCCGCGCGATCTCCGTGACGTCCTCCACAGCATGGACGATCCATCGAATGTCATCGAAGGCGTCGAGGACCGGGTGGTTTCGAGGGCTCCAATGCCGCTCCTCGAGTATACCGTCGGCGCGCCTCACGTCATATTTCTGCACCGCCATGATGTCGGGCTGCTTGAACTGCCGCACCCTGTCCAGCGAGGCTGCCAGGTTGCGGACCCCGCTCGCTTCAGGGTCCGCCGGGTTATCCGGGAAGACCTCGAACAGGTCGCGCCCCACGATCTCATCACGTCGGGTCATGGTGGCGGTCAAATAGGCATCGCTCGCCCCGACGATGGATAGGTCAGGGTTCAGGATCAGATAGAGTCCGGGGGATGCCTCGAACAAGGCCCGAAAGTCGGTGAGAGCCTGTGCGTCCATATCCCATCCCCCGGGAAGCTCTGGCGGCAAAGGGCCCAACGCCCATGGTCGGAACCGAATTGGGTCGACAACACGGGCTTGGATTAAAAGCCCGACCCCCCAAAATTACCAATACCTTAGCACCACCCATAGTTGCTCGTCAAAATGATCAAATTCACGATATATCCAAAAAGTGTAATAGAGGGATGTCATTTATATAAAAATATAACATCTAAGTTTGCAGTATTATTTTTTTTGGACGTGTCTTGATGTAGTGCAATTAATGTTGCTAAATGTCATATGGCGTTGCTTAAATTGGTCGGAATAGGCATATGACTGATGATCGTGCACTCACATCGCTAGAAATACGTGAGATCGGCGAAGTTCTTTATGGCTCAGCTTGGCAGGGCGAGATGGCCAAGGCCGTTGGCGTGCCTCGGCAATCCATCGGTTACTATTTGAAAACCGGCGGCGTGAAAGGAACCCAGGCCGCGGCCATCGTTGGCTTGCTCGCGCGTATGGCGGTTCGGGAATTTATAAACGCCAGGGAACGGCAGGCCGCTTTTGACTCCCGTCACGCTGAGCTTTCCAGCCTGTTGATTCGCTTCGAGTCTCGGGCTCTGTAGCGACGGCGCGGTTGACCAATATCAATGCCCCTAGCCGTTGAGCCTGTCATTCACGGGTTCGGAGGCCCCGCATTTGGCGGGCTACTGGCCGTCTGGCTTAAGGAGCAGGGCATCCGCTCAAAGGCCTATCTGTCCAAGTCAGGCCGGCGCATCGGCGGCGTAGCCTTCAGTCGAGGGGCGCTGTTTCACTTGATCACAAACCGCACCTACCTGGGAGAAATCCCGCATAAGGATCAGAGCTATCCGGGGGCTCACCCGCCCATCATTGATCCGGAACTGTTCGCTGCGGCTCAGAGCCTGATGTCCGAGAACACGCGCCGACATCACAGCCGGCCCACTCGGGTTTCCACCATGCTTCTCAAGGGACTTATCTTCGACGCCGATGGCGCCGCTATGTGTCCGGCTTTCGGATATGGCCGCGGCGGGCAGGTCTATCGCTACTATGTGTCGTCGCCCCTCCAGCAGGGTGGTCGCCGGCCCGCAGGAGACGAAGCGATCCGCCGAGTGCCGGCCGGTGCAATCGAGGCGCTTGTCCTGGGCCGGCTATCGGGTCTCGCGCCAAAAAGGCTGCGACGAGCCCTGGATACAGGCAAGGGCATCGAAGGTTTGCGCCGCGTCGAGATCCACCCCAATGCGGTCCATCTCGAACTCTTTGGTCAGGCCCTATTCGGCCTTCATGCTGACATTGCCGTGGAGACGGTCAACTTCAACAAGCGTCTTGAGGCTGGCGAGCGAGCGTTCGTGGACCAGGACGATCCCCAGGTGGTCAGGGTCGTCCTGCCCGCCCGGCTTAAAGTTCGTGGCGGGCGAAGCTGGATGGTCGGCCCATCAGGCATGCCGGCGCTGGACGAGGCGCGAACCGATCGGACCCTCATTGCCGGTCTGCGCAATGCTCATCGCCTGGCCGGTCGGCTGAAGGCCGACGGAGCTTCGGCCAAGGCGCCGGAGCGAGCCTATGATCGGCAGCTTTGCCTGCTGGCGTTTCTCGCGCCTGATATTCAGCGCGCGATCCTTGAGGGCCGGCAGCCGCCAGGCTTCAATCTTGAAAGCCTGATTCACGGTTCGATCCCGTTGGCGTGGGTCGATCAACGGCCCGCGTTTGGATTCCCTGCTTCCAATAATTAGCCCGCAAATTTTCCCTGCACGCCGGAATAATTTCCCTGCTCGGAATTAATGCTCGGTGGAAGTTGCGATTAAGAGAGTCCATTAGATTACAATGGGCTGTGGCGAGCTTCTCACGCCGATACCGGAATTGCGGCCGAAATTCGCGTTTATGTCCCTGCTAAATTCCCTGCCAGCAGGGAAACTCCTCCGGATCGCAGACCTGCGGAGACCAAACGGGTCTTAGGGCCGATTATTGGGCGTTATAGGCGAGGTATTTGGGGCGGGCGCGGCGGCTTAGTGCGAAATTCCTAGTCAAATTCAATGTGTTGTCGAATCTGGATTCCGCTGGAGCACATTTCCACGGATTGTTGGCGGTGAGAGAGGGATTCGAACCCTCGTTACGGTTTCCCGTAAACACGCTTTCCAAGCGTGCGCCTTCAACCACTCGGCCACCTCACCCCCGGACGGCCGCCCATAAGGGGCCGCAGGAGGCGCGCAATATACTGACGAAGCGCCTGGGGGCAAGGCCGCGTGAACATGTGGCGAAACCGCTGCGGGAGGCTTACATGGAAAGCGTGGGAAAAGGGTTGCAGGATCGACCATGACGACGACCTCGATCACCCAGCGGGCGGTGCTGGCGGGCGGCTGTTTCTGGGGCATGCAGGCCCTGATCCGGCGTCTGCCCGGCGTGCTCTCGACTCGGGTGGGCTACACCGGCGGCGATACGCCCAACGCCAGCTACCGCAATCACGGCCTGCACGCCGAGGCGATCGAGATCGTCTTCGACCCTGCGGCGACCAGCTACCGGCGGCTGCTGGAATTCTTCTTCCAGATTCACGATCCCACCACGCCCGATCGCCAGGGCAACGACCGAGGGACCAGCTATCGGTCGGCCATCTATTATGTCGACGAGGCCCAGAAGCGCGCGGCTGAAGACGTCATTGCCGACGTGGACGCTTCAGGCCTTTGGCCGGGCAAGGTGGTGACGCAGGTTGCCCCCGCCGGGCCGTTCTGGGAGGCCGAGCCGGAACATCAGGATTATCTGGAGCGCTATCCCGGCGGCTATACCTGCCATTTCCCCCGGCCTAACTGGCGCTTGCCGCAGCGCGCGGAAGGCCGGGCGGGACTCCAGACCTCGGCCTGAACCGCGGGGCGGCCAAAGCATCAAATCTTGAATTCAGCGCCATGAGAGGCGAAACTAAATGGGTTAGCGAGCGTTCAGGCCCAGTCCCGAAAAAAAGGGGTCTTCACGTGCTGTACTCGATATTGAATCGGTTCTTGACGGTTGGCCGGCTCGTGGTCCGAGGCCCCGATGGAGTGGCCCATAGGTACGGAGACGGGGCGGGACCGGAGGTGGTCATACGCCTCGGCCGGGGTTGGCCGCTCAGGCTGCTGCTCAATCCGGATCTGGCCCTGGGCGAGGCCTATATGGAAGGCGGCCTGATCTTTGAGCAGGGCGACATCGTCCAGCTACTCCATATCGTCGGCAAAAATGTGCTGCTGCATCGCCGCGGCCATGGGCCCCTCATGCGCGTGCTGGCCCATGCCTTCAGCCTGCTGTCCCAAATCAATGATCGACAGACGGCCCGCCGTAACGTGGCGCATCATTACGACCTGTCCAACGACCTGTATCGCCGCTTTCTCGACGAGGACATGCAGTACTCATGCGGCTATTTTCTGCGGCCGGATGCGACGCTGGAGGAGGCGCAGAAGGCCAAAAAAAGCCATATCGCAGCGAAGCTGAGGATCGAGCCCGGCCATCGCGTGCTGGATATAGGCTGTGGCTGGGGCGGTCTGGGCCTGGAATTGGCCAGGACTTATGGGGCCCAGGTGCATGGCGTTACCCTGTCCAAGGAGCAACTCGCCGTCGCCCGGGCGCGCGCCAAGGCGGAAGGCCTGGAGGACAGGGCACTGTTTTCCCTGACCGATTATCGCGACGTGTCTGGCCCGTTCGACCGCATCGTGTCGGTGGGCATGTTGGAGCACGTGGGCGCGCCGAACTTCCAGGCCTACTTCGAAACCGTCCGCGGCCTGCTGACCGAGGACGGCGTGGCCCTGATCCACACCATTGGCCGGCGCACGCCTCCGGGCATCACCCAGCCGTGGATCGCCAAGTACATCTTTCCCGGCGGCTACATCCCCTCCCTGTCGGAAGTGGCTCAGGCGGTGGAGGTGTCCGATCTATGGATCTCGGATGTCGAGATCCTGCGCCTGCATTACGCGGAGACCCTGCGCCATTGGCGCCAGCGTTTCATGGCCCAGCGCGCGGAAATCGCCGAGATCTACGACGAACGGTTCTGCCGGATGTGGGAGTTTTATCTGGCGATCAGCGAGATCGGCTTCCGCTACACGGGCATGATGGTCCTGCAGCTGCAGCTGACCAAGAACGTGGATGCGCTGCCGATCACGCGCGATTACATGATGGATGGCGAGCGGGCTCAGTCCCAGCCCGTGTCCCGCAGGCGCTCCGCCGCCTGATCCGGCGCTTTGGCCTCAGGCCATTTGGGCCAGTTTGACCGGCGCGGATTCTGGCAGGAGCGTCACGGCGCCCAGGCCGACCAGATCGGCCGCCAGCAGATACCAGCCCGGCGCCATCAGATCGCCGGTGACGTGGATCAGGCCGGTGACCACCAGCTGGGCCGTGCCGCCGAACAGGCCGATGGCCAGGGCGTAGATGAGCGCGACCGACCGACCGCGCGAGGCCTTGGGCGTTAACTCGGTCATGGCGCCATACAGCGCGCCCCAGGCGGGCGTGCTCAGCAGCGCCAGGAGCACGGAGCCGCCAAGCAGGGCTGCCGGCGTGCGGGCCGATACGATCCAGTGGAACAGGGGCAGGGTGGCCAGGCTGAAAGCCAGCAAGGCTCCGATCATCACCGGCTTTCGGCCGATCCGGTCGGACAGCCATCCGCCTAGTAGTCCCCCGCCGATGGCCGTCGCGCTCGGCAAAGCGCTGGCGGCGAAGGCGATCTGCGAACCCAGATGCAGGGCGTTCTGGGCGAAGGTGGTCATGTAGTTTTGCATGTAGGTGGCGATGGTGGCGTTGCTGAGCGCCAAAAAGCATAGGACGACAATCTTGGTCTGGGCCGGGGCGCTTCGCCCGGCATGGGCGGTGGCGGCGGCCATATCCGGGCGATGCAGGGTTTCGTGCAGTGCGCCGCGCAATACCAAGCCCACCGGCAGCGTCAAAGCGCCCAGCAGGAAGGCTATGCGCCAGCCGTAGGTTTCCAGCGCGGCATGGGGCAGGGCCAAGCTTAGGAGCAGGCCAACCAGCGCTCCGGCCAGGGCGGCGACCTGCTGGCTGACCCCCTGCAGGCATACCGCCAGGCCGCGTCTATGGGCGGGCGCGGCTTCCGCCAAATAGGCAAGGTTAGGCCCGACCTCGCCGCCCAGCGCAAAGCCTTGGACCAGGCGCGCCAGTACGGCCAGGACCGGGGCCGCAGGGCCGATGGCGGCGTAGGATGGGATCAGGGCCAGGAACAGCACCGATCCGCCCATCAGCGAAAAGCTGAGGACCATGGCGGGGCGCCGTCCCGCTTTGTCGGCGTAGGCGCCGATCACCCATGCGCCCAGTGGCCGGGTCAGGAATCCCGCCCCGAAAGTCGCCAGCGACGCCATCAGGCTGGCGAAGGCGCCGCCCGCCGGGAAGAAGGCGTGGCCGATCTGGATCGCGAAGAAGGCGTAGGTGACGAAGTCGTAGAATTCCAGGCCGTTGCCTAGGGTCGCGGCCAGGATATGGCGCGCCGACAACTTCACGTCCGCAGCCTGCGCGGCCGGCGTCTCGCCTTGCAGTGTTTGCATCGAGCCCCCGCTGCGGCGAGGCTAAAGCGCGCTCACCAGCTTGTCCACGATCAGGTCCGCAGCCGCCTCGGGCGTCATGCCCGTGGTGTCGATGTGGATTTCGGGATGCTCCGGCGGCTCATAGGGGGAGTCGATGCCGGTGAAGTGCTTGAGCTGGCCGGCGCGCGCCTTTTTGTACAGCCCCTTCACGTCCCGGCGCTCGGCCTCGGCCAAGGGTGTGTCGATGAACACCTCCAGGAACTCGCCCGGCGCCATCATGTCGCGCACCATCTGTCGTTCGGCGCGGAAGGGCGAGATGAAGGCGGTGATCACGATCAATCCGGCGTCGGTCATCAGCTTGGCGACTTCGCCCACGCGCCGTATATTTTCCACCCGGTCGGTGTCGGTGAAGCCCAGGTCCTTGTTCAGGCCGTGGCGCACATTGTCGCCGTCGAGCAGGAAGGTGTGGCGGTTCATCCGGTGCAGCTTCTTCTCCACCAGATTGGCGATGGTGGATTTGCCGGCGCCCGACAGGCCGGTGAACCAAAGCACCGCCGGGGTCTGGTTCTTGAGAGCGGCGTGACCCTCGCGCGTGACGTCCAGCGCTTGGGGATGGATGTTCTGGCTGCGGCGCAGGGCGAAGTGCAGCATGCCCGCCGCCACCGTGGCGTTGGTCAGCTTGTCGATCAGGATGAACCCGCCCAGGTCGCGATTGGCCTCATAGGGCTCAAAGGCGATGTTACGGTCCGTGGACAGATTGACCACGCCGATGGCGTTGAGCTCCAGCGTCTTGGCCGCTACGTGTTCCAGGCTGTTGACGTTGACCTGGTACTTGGGCGGCTGAACATTGGCCGTGACGGTCTGGGTTCCCAGCTTGAGCCAATAAGGCCGCCCCGGCAGCAATGGCTCATCCGCCATCCAGACAAGGGTCGCCTCGAACTGGTCCGCGACCTGAGGCGGCGCATCGGCCTTGGCTAGGACGTCGCCGCGCGAGCAGTCGATCTCGTCGGCCAGGCATAGGGTCACGGACTGGCCGGCGACGGCCTCAGGCAGATCGCCGTCCAGGGTGACGATGCGTGAGAGCGTCGAGGTCTTGCCCGATGGAACCACGCGCACCGCGTCGCCCACCCGCGCCACGCCGGTGGCGATCAAGCCCGAGAAACCACGGAAGTCGAGGTTCGGCCGATTGACCCACTGCACCGGCATGGTGAAGGGCTTGGCTTGGTCGGCCACCACGTCCAGTTCCACCGTTTCCAGGTGCTCGATCAGAGTCGGTCCGGCGTACCAGGGCGTATTGGCCGAGCGGCTGGCGATGTTGTCGCCCGCCAGGCCGGATAAGGGTATCGACAGGAAGGTCTCGATGCCGATTGACGCAGCGAACTGGCGGTAGTTCTCGACGATGGCGTTGTACCGGGCCTGGTCGTAGCCGATCAGGTCCATCTTGTTCACGGCCAGCACCACATGGCGAATACCGATCAGGCGCACCAGGTAGCTGTGACGGCGGGTCTGGGTAAGCACGCCCTTGCGCGCATCGATTAAGATCACGGCCAGGTCGGCGGTGGAGGCGCCGGTGACCATGTTGCGCGTGTACTGCTCGTGGCCCGGCGTGTCGGCGACGATGAACTTGCGCTTGTCGGTGGCGAAGAAGCGGTAGGCCACGTCGATGGTGATGCCTTGCTCGCGCTCGGCGGCCAGACCGTCGACCAAGAGGGCGAAGTCGATGTTCTGGCCTTGGGTGCCCATGCGCTTGGAATCGGCCTCCAGCGCGGCGAGCTGGTCTTCAAAGATAAGCTTGGAATCGTACAGCAACCGGCCGATCAGGGTCGACTTGCCGTCGTCCACCGACCCGCAGGTGATGAAGCGCAGCAGGGATTTGTGCTGATGCTGCTCCAGGTAGGCGTCGATGTCCTGGGCGACCAAATCGGAGGCCTTGTAGGCGTTTTCTTGGACCTCGGCGTCCATCAGAAATAGCCCTCCTGCTTCTTCTTCTCCATGCTGGCGGTCTGGTCGTGATCGATGGCTCGGCCCTGGCGTTCGGAGGTGGTGGTCAGCAGCATCTCCTGGATCACCTCGGGCAGGGTGGAGGCAGTGCTCTCCACCGCGCCGGTCAGAGGGTAGCAGCCCAGGGTGC
>Ga0182016_10006477_pt1 | contig 12268 bp, 10 predicted proteins | sample 712S2MmetaG_FD_120491 | JGI IMG/M metagenome (GOLD analysis project Ga0182016, IMG submission 120491) | Permafrost microbial communities from Stordalen Mire, Sweden - 712S2M metaG | ecosystem: Environmental > Terrestrial > Soil > Wetlands > Permafrost | place: Sweden: Stordalen | collected...
CCTAGTCCCTTAGTCCCTGCTCTTGTCCAATTGCTAAACCGTCGAAATGCCCCTACAATAGATGAGGAAGAGTGTAGGAAAGGTCTGTCTCTAGCGATGCCCAAGGAAAAGATTCATCCCAATTACGCCGCGGTGCGGGTTTTGTGCGCCTGCGGGAACAGCTTTGAAACCCGTTCGACCCACAAGGGCGACATTCACGTGGAAATCTGCTCAAATTGCCATCCGTTCTTTACCGGCAAGCAGCGACTGGTGGACACAGCGGGCCGCGTGGAGCGGTTCCGCCGCAAATATGCCAAGGCCGGCGAGGTCGCGGCGGCAGCCAAGTAACGGACGCCGAAAGCAATCGGACTGAAGGATTGGGCCTCCGCTGCGGCGGGGGCCTTTTCACATACGATAATGGGTGTGCATGTTCGACGCACGTTTCACCATTTACCACCGCCGTGGTGCACAGTTCGCCAGCGCAATGAAGCTCTGTCAGGATGACCTGCCGTCTTACGCTTCTGCTGCGGCATTGCTGGCAGTGCATAGTGCCATCTCGTATAGTGATGCACTACTGATAGGACTCGGAAACGCACAACCGCGCGGCGAGAACCATCAAGAGGCTATCACGGCTCTGAAACGAGCTTGTACCGTTGCCAGAATCGATCATCAGGGTATCGCGCATCTTCAAAGACTCTTGAGCGTGAAGACTGACATCTCCTACGGAGAGAAACAGGCCGATGATGAGAGAATCACGGCACTCTGTATAGCTGCCGAGCGATTTCAGGTTTGGGCTGAGCGGATTCCGCAAAGGCGGGAAGGAAGGGCATCGTCATGACCGTAAAGGAAGAGACCCGGAAGCTGACATCACGCCAACGAGAAGGACGCGCGATCAATGCGGTTGCGGAGTTGCTGCGGCGCAAGCTCTCGGTACCCAATATCTATTTGGAGCCGTCAACTTCCTTGATAACGGCGGACGTATTGGCAGTGGATCGCGGCGGCGCGGGTGACTTGCACGCCGTCGAGATCAAACTGGAAAGCGGTCTGAACCCGATCGAGGGTCGACAGGGGAATTCATCCAGTCCGAAAGACCTCAATGAGATCCACGCGACGTGGTATCAGAAATACTGTGCGAAGCTGCAAGATATTCATCGCCAGGTGATGTCAATGCCCGCCCACTACAGATATCTGGCGATTCCCATTGAGAGCTTCGACCTGGCTATCGGGGAGCTCACGCATTTCGGTTTGTTCCCTGAGGATGGGATAGGGCGCCTCGGCGTTATTACTATCAGGGACAAGGGCGAGGAATCTCCCACGGCCGAAATAGCTGTCGCCCCCGAGCGTTTCCGCGTGGACCCCACAAAGCTCAAGAATATTGAAACAAGGCTGCTGGCAAAGAATCGTCCGGACATTGAAGTTCGAATTTGAACATACCCAGAGAAAGTGCCCAGATCCCTCTCTAAGGACCTGAGTTCTTACGTCTGGGAAGCGCTTTGCCTTGAAAATGGCCTGAGCACCGGCAGGAAACAATATGGCTATGCGAAACACGAAACGCTCCATTCAATCCGCGGTTACGATTGACGGCGTGCCACTGATCTGGCGGCTGCACCGCGAGCAGAATTGGAGCGATGACCAGAATCCGACTGGGCTGGCCATTCATGTGCAGGTTGTGGGGCCGGTGCGGAGAGAACTTTATCTCGAGTATCCGGCGGTTCGGAAGGAATCGAATGGACAGGTGGGGCCTGTGATGACGGTGCGGATGCCGATTTCGGCAGCCAAGGTTGCTGAACACATTCGAGAAGCGATGGCGGCGGGCTGGGACCCGGAATCGCGCGGCAAGCCATTCGTGTATGAGGTTGCGGAGTTGCCGGGTTGAGCTCAGAGCGTACGTTCGGGGAAGCGTAATTCAAGAAAGCGAAATTCATGGCGGGCAAGGGCTTTACCGTGAAGAAGGATTGGGACAACCCCAAAGAGCACCAGATGCCCGCGGAGACGCGGGTGCCGGCCGAGGTGCGCGTGGGGACGGTGCTGGTGGCTCCGGCTACCGTGCTGGCTCCCATGGCCGGGGTGACCGACACGGTGTTTCGGCGGTTTATTCGGCACGCGAGCCTGTTTACAAGTGGTCAGTTGTCAGTTGTCAGTTGTCAGTCGTCCGGTGCCGATGACCCGGCTGCGGGGGTTGAGACTTCCGTGACGAACGCGCAGTCGGGATGTGGGCTGCTGATGACGGAGTTCACTTCGGCGGACGGGCTGGCGCGGATGCGGGAGTCGAAGCGGCGGCGGTATCTGACCTTCTACGATGACGAGCATCCAATCGGCGCGCAGCTTTTCGGCTCCAATGCGGAGACGCTGGCCGAGGCGGCTCGGATTGTGGAGGAGACTGGTTTCGACACGGTTGACCTGAACCTGGGCTGCCCGGCGAAGCGCGTGGTGGGCTGCAACGGCGGCTCGGGGCTGCTGCGCGATCTGCCGAAGATCGGCGAGATCTTTCGTACGGTAAGGAAGGCAGTGACGATTCCCTTCACCGTCAAGTTTCGCATGGGCTGGAACGAACAGCAGATTGTGTGTGTGGAACTGGCGCGGATGGCCGAGGCCGAGGGGCTGAACGCTGTGGCGCTGCACGCCCGGACTCGCGAACAGGGATACAGCGGGCAGGCGCAGTGGGGGTGGATCGCGGCAATCAAGCAGGCGGTGGGGATTCCGGTGATCGGCAACGGAGATATTCGCACTCCGGAGGATGCGGCCGCCATGGTGGCGCAGACCGGATGCGACGCGGTGATGATAGGGCGCGCGGCGCCGGCGAATCCGTGGATTTTCAGGCAGATTGCCCAGTACACGGCAACCGGCATGTACGAGCGGCCCACGGTGGAAGACCGTTACCGCATGATTCGCGCCTATTTCCAGATGCTGTTGAACGAGGCGGAAGCGACCAAGGATCTGCCTCGCAGCGAACGAATGGGCGAGACGGCAGGCAAAATGAAGCAGTTTGCGACATGGTTCACCCACGGCGTGCCGGGAGGAGCCAAGCTGCGAGCGGCTATCTACCAGGCGCGCACCGGGGCGGATGTGCTGGCCCAGGTGGAGCTGTTTTTTGCGGCGCACGCGGCGGGGGATGCGGGGTCAGGACCGCCTTGCGAGACGAATCAGGAAGAGCTGGTTGAGGGCTTTCCGGAATCCGCGCTCGTGTGCGACTGAAAAAGAGCAGTTAAAGACATTTAGCGGCACAAAACGGTGCAGGTATGTGCCTACGTTTGTGGTATCTACAGTCCAGAATTGTGGGTATATAGTTGACTCATTCCATTGGGAAGGGCTCACCTGGCGGACCGTGGCGCGAAAGCTGAAAGTTGCATTGCTGGCCTGGATGTGCGGTTTGGCCGCAGTCAGCCTGGTTGCGCCCCGCTGCGTTGCCCAGCGCTACAGCTTCAGCACGACGACTGAGGGACTGGGGAACCTTAACGTCAACTGCATTACGGAGGACCGTACAGGCTACCTTTGGATCGGCACCGAAAACGGCCTTTATCGATACGACGGGAGCCAGTTCAAGCAGTACGGCGCAGCCGAGGGCCTCGGCGGACATACTGTGCAGAGCCTGTTCGTGGGGTTGGATGGGACGCTATTCGTGGGAACCACGAACGGCATTTTTTTCGAGTTACAGAGCGGCAACTTCGCGGAGATTCGGCCTCCGGGAGCCGTCAAGCAGTTTTCGCAGCGGATTGGGAGCGTCTTCACCGCGATTGCGCCGGACCAGGTGGTGACGGCGGACCGGAGCGGCGCCTTTCTGCTGCGGCATGTGGAGCCCGATCGCTGGGCCGCTGAGCCCATGTACCTGGACGGATCGAATATCTGGAGTGTGCTGTCCACATCGGGCGGCGTGTTGTGGTACGGGTGCGACCACGATCTCTGCAGGCGTGTGGCCGGCAAGACGACCCACCTGGGCGCGGCTCTGCACTTGCCCGACGATCGATGGCTTCATCTGCTATTCGATCGCGACGGCCGCCTGTGGATCGGCGGCTTCATGCATCTGGGCGAGGTGATTGCGGCCGAAAACCGATACGAGGCGCACGAACTCCCCGGCCGATCGAACGATGCGCCCTATGGCGGGCTGGCCGAAGACGCGCGTGGACGCATCCTTTCTTCGCAGGGCCCGGACCTGGGGCTTTTTGAGAAGGGGCAATGGCGCATGGTGACTGCGCGCAACGGCCTCACGCACAACGACATTTCGGCGCTTTTTGTCGACCGCGAGGGTTCCATCTGGATGGCGATGGTGGGACACGGGCTGATGCGCTGGGTGGGCCAGGACCGCTGGGAAGGCTACACCGCCGCCGACGGATTGAGCGACGACATTGTGTGGGCCACGTTGCGCGACAAGATCGGGCGGCTGTGGATAGGGACCGAAAGCGGCGTCGATTTCATTCCCGCCGGTGGAGACACACCCAGAGCGTGGCAGGCGCACGGCATCCAGACGGCGCGCGCGGTTTCGCTGGCCGAAACCGCGGACGGGAGTATCTGGATGGGCAGCGCAGCGGGAGAGCTGGTCCGGATCGACCCGCAAACGCTGGCTGGATCGCAATGGAAGGTTCCGGAGGTGTACCGCGTCCTGAGCGACGGTGAACACCGGCTTTGGATTGCCACCGTCGGCGGCCTTTACGTGGTGGATACTGGCGCGGGAATTCGTGCTCCGCGATTGGTGGAAGACACCGCGATCCCCGACCCGAAAGAGCGGTTCACCGACCTGGCTCTGGATCAGGAGAGGCGCTTGTGGGCAGCATCCGATGAGGGACTTTTTCGCCTGGACGGAAGCGGTTGGCACCGGATCGATCCCGGGCTCACAGGAATAATCCCCCTGGAGATTGCGGCCGACCAGCGGGGCAATCTTTGGGCAGCCGGTGCTTTTGCGGGCATCCGGCGGCTGAGAATCCGCGGAGACAAGATCGTCGAGTCGGAACACGTGGTGCGCCCAAAGCTCTTGTCGGAACAGGTAGTTTCACTGGCGGTGGATCACCGCGGATGGTTGTGGGTGGGACAGGACAATGGGCTGAGTGTCTTCGATGGCCAATCCTGGAGAAGTTTTACCGAGGACGACGGGCTGATCTGGAAAGACACCGACAGCTATGCCCTTTCAGAGGATCGGGATGGCAGCCTATGGATCGGGACGTCAGGAGGGATCTCTCATCTGATGCAACCGCAGGCCGGTCCGCCGGTAACACCGCAGGCTCCGGTTTTTTCCGGCATAACCCTCGGGGGCAGGACCATGGTCATCGGAGCTGAAATCCCCTGGACCGGCAAGACCCTTGCAATCTCAATGGACACGATCAGCTTCCGGGATGCGCGCCACATCCACATCCGCTATCGCCTTCTGGGCCTCGAATCGGAATGGGTGGAAACGGGGGACAAGATCGTACGGTACCCGCGACTCGATCCCGGTACGTACCGCTTTCAGGCCGAAACGCTGGACAGAATGAGCGGGCAAGTCTCCGCGATCAGCGAAATTGCATTTCGCATCACTCCGCGTTGGTGGCAGAGCGGACCGCTGCGGCTGGCCACGATACTGCTGGTGAGCATCATTGTGGTGTTGGTGTGGCAGTGGCGCGTCCATCACCTGGTTGAACAGAAGCGACAACTTGAGATGGCGGTTCAGAGCCGGACCGAGGACCTGGAGCGCGAGAAGGCCGAACTGCTGAGGGCCGAAGAGAAGATGCGGCAGTATGCGGAACACGACGATCTGACCGGCCTGTGGAATCACCGCATCGTGATTGAAAGGCTGCACCAGGAGGTGGACCGCTCGCGCCGCGACGGCGTGCCGCTGAGCATTATTTTGGCGGACCTGGATCACTTCAAGGACGTCAACGACACCTACGGCCACCTTGCCGGCGACCACGTGCTCAAGGAGATCAGCGCAATCTTTCAGCGCACAGTGCGCGCCTACGACTGGGTGGGCCGCTACGGCGGCGAGGAGTTTCTGCTTATTCTGCCCGGGTTGAGTTTTGTGGGCGCGCGTCTCCGCGCCGAGCAGTTCAGGATGGCCATTCAGGCGGCGCACGTCCATCATGGAGAAGCGGCAATCCAGGTGACGGCCAGCTTTGGTGTGGCCTCCGGCTTCCCGGAAGATTATGAGGCCATGATCCATACCGCCGACGCCGCGCTCTATCGCGCCAAGAACAATGGACGCAATTGCGTGATGTCTTCCGAGATTGGGCTGGTTGGACGAATGGGCGGAGCGCAGCGCGATTGAAGACTGCGGCTACGCTTTTTGCATCAGACCCGGGGCCATTGCTGCGCGCCGTGCAAAATGCGACGAATTTCGACCCTCTTCTTTTTTATGCAATAGACGGCGATAAAAGGTGTGCGCCCGATTACCAACTCGCGAGTTCCTTTTACTCGATCTTCGCGGCCCATGAGCGGGTGATCCGCAAGCAAATCCGTCTGACGCTCAATCTCCAAATCGAGCTTTACTGCTGCCGCAGGATTGTCCTGGGCGATGAAATCCAGTTGCTCAAACCGGGTTCGTGTGGCGGATGCGAGCCATCGAAGCGTCAATCCGCTGCCTTCTCACGCGCAGCGGCAAGCCAGGCGGCTCGCTTGATCGCGCTCTGCCGTTTCACATCCGCCTGGGAGTTCCATTCCGCATTGGGGGAGTCTGCCTCCTGATTAGCAAGTTCCACCTGCTGCCGGAACCAGATGTCATGAGCTGCGGCCTGATGAGCGCGACGCTGCCTTTCGGAGGTATCGGGCCGCTTGCGGGCGCCAGCCTGGGACTGACCAGGAGACCACGCGGAAGTATCAATCTCCACTCTGTGCGCTCCCATCTGGTGCAGTAGCTCGAGAGCCTTAGCCGGGTTACGAAACGCTCGAGGCCGATTCCCATGTGTCGTAGCAAGATGAATGCGGTCTCCGCGGCGCGGTTGCGCCGTTACATAAAACTCGCCTCCAGATGCGGAGACTACAATCGAGCGAAAGCCGCCGGCGCGAAAGGCAGTCCGAAATTGGTCGAGATTGAGTTCTGCATTCACAAGTGTGACTCCATTTATCTAATAATGTATCTCAAATATCTATAAATATCTACTTCTAGTCTGGCAGCGGCAAGCGGATGGTGGCGCGTGCGCCTTCGCCGTCTTCGCGGTTGACTAGAGCAATTTCGCCGCCGTGGGCGCGGGCGATCTGCTGGGCCAGCGCCAGGCCCACGCCGCTGCCGGCAGGCTTGGTGGTATAGAACGGGACAAACAGGTTTTCGGTATTGGCGATGCCCATGCCGCGGTCTTCGATGGTAACCAGGAGATTGCCTTCGGCAAGGCGCCAGCTTGCGCGTACCGGGTGTGAACCGTTGGCGAGAGATGCATCAACGGCGTTGGCCAGAAGGTTGATGAACATTTGCTCCAGTTGATCGGGGTCCGCGTCGAGCGATGCGGGCGGTCCGGGATCGAATATGACCGGCAGGCGCTGCTCGAGCAATACGACGCGCTCCAGGAGCGGGCCGAGCTGAACCCGCTTGAGATGCGGCGGCGGCAACTGGGCCAGCAGCCGGTAGGACTGCACAAAACGGTGCAGGGCGTCAGCGCGGCTCTCGATGACGCCCAGGCCGCGTTTGAAATCGTGCAGCGTTGCCTCTTCGCCGGCCATGTGATCGACCCGCGCCAGCAGGCTGCCCGCGATGGACTTGATGGGCGCCAACGAGTTCGAGAGTTCGTGACCAAGCACGCGAATGAGACGCTTCCAGGCGATTTGTTCTTCTTCCTGCAGCGGCAGGCTCACATCGGCGAGCAAGAGCAGCGTATGGGGTACGCCGTCCTGGCGGAATACGGCCTTGCGCAGCAGCCAGCGGGTCGGGGCGGCGGAGGACGTCTGCCTGGAATGGAATGAGTGGATGCTCTGGTCGGGCGCGGCAAGCAAATCTTCGAGGCCCAGTTCGCGCGCTGAGTGGCCAAAACAGCGGGCATAGGTCAGGGACAACAGCTTGACGCCTGCGTTGTTGACCAGTTGGAGCAGATTTTCGCGATCGAAGGCAAACAGCGGCGCGTGCATCACCTCAAGGATGCGCGCCAGCAGCGCCGTGGCCTCAAGCGAACGCACGCGCTGCTTTTGCAGCAGATCGGCGAGCGCGTTCACCTCGGCTGCGAGTTCGCCGAACGCGTCCTTTGTGGCGGCTCCGCGGGCGCGGAAGGAGTAGTCGCCCTCGCGCAACGACGAGACGACATTGGAGAGCGTCTGCAGGGGGCGGACCATGGATTCAACCAGCGCGGCGGCTACCAGGAGCAGATAAAGCAGGAGGCAGCCGAGGAGCAGGATCGTGGGCGCGAGGGTGATTCGCTGCCGGTAGATGAGAATGGCGGCGAAGATGAACGCAGGCAATGCAAGCAACAGGCAATAGAGCCAGGCCCGGCGAACAGCCGAGTGCCGGCGCCGGCGCACTTGCCTTTCATAGACCATATTTTTCGATGCGCCGATAGAGCGCGGCGCGGCTGAGACCGAGAGACTCGGCTGCCTGCGAGATATTGCCGTCGCAGCGGCGGAGCACCTTGCGGATAAGCAGGGCCTCGACCTCGTCAATGCTCATATTTTCAAAAGACTGAGGAGATGACTTGGCGGCGGCGATGGCGAGGTTTGAGGGCTCAATCTCCTCACCGCGGCAAAGCAGCACGGCGCGCTCGACGGTGTGTTCGAGCTCACGCACGTTGCCTGGCCAGGGATATTGCATCATCTGCTGCATGGCGGCGGGAGAAAACTCGATCACCTGCTTGCGGTAGCGGGTGCGATTGCGGCCGAGAAAGTGCGCGGCAAGCAGCGGGATATCTTCTCGGCGATCGCGCAGCGCGGGCAGATGAATCTCGACGGTGTTGATGCGGAAGAGCAGGTCCTCGCGGAAGTTGCCGGCCTTGGCCTCTTCTTGCAGGAGCGCATTGGTGGCGGAGAGAATGCGGACATCGACACGCCGCGTCTGCGAGGAGCCGACGCGCTCCAGCTCGCCCGTCTCCAACACACGAAGCAGCTTGGCCTGCTGGCGGAGGGGTACGTTGGCGATTTCGTCGAGGAAAAGAGTGCCGCCATTGGCAAGCTCGAAGCGGCCGACGCGATCTGTACGCGCATCAGTGAATGCGCCCTTCACGTGGCCGAAGATTTCGCTTTCGAAGGTTCCCTCGGGAAGGCCTCCAGCGTTGACGGCAACAAGCGATCTGCCGGCGCGGGGCGAAGCGGCGTGGAGGAGCTTGGCGACAATCTCCTTGCCGGTACCATGCTCGCCGGTGATGAGCACGTTGGCGTCGGAGGGACCGACCTGCGCAATCAGTTCAAGCACGGGCTGCATGGAAGGCGCGCCGGCGACAAACTCCGGCATGCCTTCCGCGCGGAGCAAGCGATTTTCGAGCTCCAGTTGGCGGGCGCGACGCAGGGCGTGATGGAGCTCGGCGTGCACGCGAATGAGAGAGACCAGACGCTCGTTCTCCCATGGCTTCTGCACAAAGTCACGCGCGCCGCGCTTGATGGATTCGACGGCCAAGTCGATGTTGCCCCAAGCAGTCATGACGATGACGGGAAGGCGCGCATCGAATTCCTGGATGCGCGCAAGGAGATCGAGGCCCTCCTGGCCGGAGGTGGTGTCGCGCGTGTAGTTGAGATCGATGAGCAGCACGTCGTAATCGCGCATGCCCAGCGCTTCAAGCAGCAGGCCGGGAGAACGGACGCAGTCCACATCGATGCCCTGCGGGGCGAGCAGCAACTCGACGGCCTCAAGGATGTGCGGTTGATCGTCGGCAACCAGCACGCGAATTCGCTCTTGCTTACTTGGAATGTTCCGCCTCCGTTACGACTGGTCGTTCAATTAAAGACCGCACGCCTAGGGTTCGTCTGATCAAGCCTGCGGCACCCTCGGCGAGCATCCCTCAGGGGCTAAAGCCCACGCGATTTCAGGCCCTTTTTGCGGCACGGCTAAAGCCATGCCCTTTCAAAACTGATCGACGCCCTTTCAAAGCCGATCTGTGAGATAACCTCCATTGTTCCTCACGGTGATTCTACGGCTATTGAGTGACCACACCCGATTTTGCGTCGTCGATGGAGACCCCGGTCCGCTCCAGCGTCTCCCCGGTGGCGCGGTCGATATCCACCTTGGCCTTCTCGTATGCAGTTTTTGCGGCATCCAAAGCGGACTCGGCCACGGCTAATGCGATTTCCGCGTTCAGTGTGTCGAGGCCGGATTTCGCACCAAGCTGCTGCTCCTGTTTGGTAATTTCAAAGACTTTCTCGGCTAGGTCGCGCGCTTTCTGGGCTGCTTCAACGTTGGCCTGCTTCTGTTCAAGAGCAAACTTCGAGTTGCGCACGTCGAAGCGAATGCCCTTCTGCTGCTGCTCGGAGGATATCTGGCTCTGGCGGTACTGCAACACAGCGCGGAATTGATCGGCCTTGGCCTGGCGGTTGCGCAGATTGATGGAAAGCGTGACCCCGACACGGTATTCCGGGGACGAGTAATTGAATGTGTTTTCGAACATGCTGCCGAAGCCCGTAGGCAGAGTGGTGGTGCAATCCTGCGTTTTGGAATCGCACAAGGGGTTGGTGGGACCCGCGGTTCCCGCGCCGGCGTAGAGGCCATACAAGTTGAGAGTCGGCAACAGTTCGCTGTTGATGTCCTTGAGGGCCTGTTTCTGCACTTCGGCCTGCATCTGGTAGATGGCAACCTCGGGCCGCTTCTTCTCGGCCTCGGAGACGAGAGCGTCGATGGTCTTGTCGGCGTTGGGGTCTGGCGCTCCCTGTGTATCGAGCGGAATGACAGGCATCTCGTCAATCCCGGGATCATCGGTCTTGGTAAGCGCGTTCTTCATCAGGAGCTCGTTCAGTCGAAGGCTGGCGCGCGCCACCGTGAGGTTGCCTTCGGCGGTGGCCACGGCGGACTGATCGGTCATGACCTGCATGGCGGGGATGGCCTGAAGTTCGAGCTGCTTCCGATCGTCGGAGAGATTCTTGTTGGCGTAACCGAGGGAGCGTTCACTGATCTGCTCGCTCTCGTAGGCGTTCACCAAGTCCCAGTAGATATTTTCGACCTGGGTCACGGTGGCGATGACCTGTGCTTTGAAAGCAAGGTCGGTGATCTGGGAGTTGCGCTTGGCAATGCGGATAAAGCGTTCGTTGGTGGCGATGCCGAAGCCGGCCAGAATGGGCTGTTGGATGATCAACTGAAAGTTGGAATAGAGCTCAGGATTGATGAGGTTGTAAGGGGTATTGGAGGCGACACGCTGGCCGAGATAGTTGACCTGGACGCCCGTGCCGATGGGGAAAGATTGGGAGTAGCTCGACAGAACCTCAATGGTGTTGGTCTTCAGAGTCGGCACGCCGGTTAGGACCTGGTTGGCCTCCTGGACCGTTGTGTGATCGACGTAGCCCTGGAAGGTGAGGTAGGGATCGAAGGACGAAACGGCGGTACCGGCGCCGAGGGTCGAGGTAACGATGCCGCCAGCGCCGGCGGAGAATCCGCCACCCGACGAGCCGCCTCCGCCGCCGGTGGAAGCGGCAAAACCACCCTGTGTGCCCTGGACGATGCTGGTGTTAACGCCGTTAGCCTGTGCGCCAGATTTTGTACGCAGGATATCGGTCTGCGCAATGGGAAAGTTATAGCGGAAGTAGGCCAGATCGAGATTATTCTCGATGGCCACTGCGATCGCATCGTGCAGTGAAAGATAGATCTTGCCATCGCGAATGAGGTTCTGCAGGCGCGGCGAATTGTTGAGGTCCAGTTCAGGAGCGGTGGCCGGTATATAAGGCGCGAACGGGTTGTGCGAGTGGGGCAAATCGATGTGGAACGGGCGCTGCGGGACCGTTGCCTGTTGCTGTGCCTGCTGCATCTGTTGCTGGAGGGTCGGCGGCGGCGGCGCTGTGGTGTTCGCGGCGGGCGCAGGGGCCTCCGGCGCCGGCTGCGAGGGTGCGGATGCCGGTTGCGTTTGCGTAGTGGGCGGCGGAGTCGGCGCGGCTTGCTGCAGTGCGGGCTCGGCCGCGAATGCAAGGTTGACCTGCAACAAGAGGATCGCGGCGACTGCCTGAATCCGTTTGACCGGAGATGTTCTTGAACGATGAATCTGAGAATGACTCGCATGAAAGTACTTCACAGGGCGCTGACCTCCGGTGTTCTTGGCTCAAGGATTTCATCGCGCGTTAGCCAGCCATCGCGCAACTCGAGAATGCGCTTGCCATAGCGCGCGTTCTCTTCAGAGTGCGTGACCTGCACGATGGTGGTGCCCGCGCGATTGAGTTGGCAGAAAAGTTCCATGATCTCGCGAGCCTGGGTCGAATGGAGATTTCCGGTGGGCTCATC
>Ga0182016_10006480_pt1 | contig 12265 bp, 7 predicted proteins | sample 712S2MmetaG_FD_120491 | JGI IMG/M metagenome (GOLD analysis project Ga0182016, IMG submission 120491) | Permafrost microbial communities from Stordalen Mire, Sweden - 712S2M metaG | ecosystem: Environmental > Terrestrial > Soil > Wetlands > Permafrost | place: Sweden: Stordalen | collected...
CGTTGGCGCACCGCATTCATCCAGACCTATCTTGAGCGCGACGTGCCTGTCCTTGGCCCGCGTATCCCAGCGGAGACGCTGCGCCGCTACTGGCAGATGTTGGCTCACAACCAGGGCCAGATGCTGAACGCCGCACAACTCGCAAGCGGTCTCGGTGTCAGCGGCCATACCGTTGCCCGCTATCTCGACATCATGGTTGATCTTTTGCTTGTCCGTCGCCTTCAGCCATGGGCTACGAATGCTAAAAAGCGCCTTGTCCGCACACCAAAAGTCTACGTCCGCGATAGCGGACTGCTCCATGCTCTCCTCGATATCCGCGACATGGAAACTCTCATGGGGCATCCTGTCGTGGGTGCAAGCTGGGAGGGAATGCTCATCGAGAACATCCTCGATGCGTTACCGGCCACCGCTCGATCTACCTTCTATCGCAGCGCGGCGGGCGCGGAGATCGACCTCGTGGTTGAGTTCAACGCGAAAGATCGCTGGGCCATCGAGATCAAACGGTCTATTAGCAACCCGGCGCCACAGAAGGGCTTTTATATCGGCTGCGAGGACATTCGGGCAACGCGCCAGATAGTGCTCTACCCAGGCGATGAGCGATTCAATCTCGACGCTAAGACAGAAGTGATGCCGTTGAGCATATTCTTGTCTGACGTATTGGGGGTGCAAACCGCATGAATCTGACCGCCCATCACGCCAAGCTCTTTGCCCATGAGCTGACCAAGCGGTCCAGCTCAGGCAACGCGGACAAGCTCGTGTCCGCACTCTCTGACGCCTACGTTGACTTGAATTCTCATCAAATAGAGGCGGTCCTCTTCGCGTTTCGCTCTCCCGTCTCAAGCGAATCGACGCCAATCAGATCGGCATAAGGATGAACGGCGCGAAAGAGCGCACCGTCACTTTCGTCGCTGCGCATATCTGCGGCACTTGCATCTTGCGGGTTTAGAATTAGACGGTTAGGGGTCATCCACAGGACTCGGTGCGGCGATTTACAGCCTTGCTCCAAACTGATCAAGCTGCTTTTGGTGCGGCGTCCGCACCGGTTGTCGATTACTGACCGTGGCAGCTCGCTCCTGCTGCAATCGATGGGCAGACGCAAGCCCTGAAGTGAGACCACACGCAGCAAGTACACCGTGCATGAAGGTGAGCTAAAGCAATGCTTGGATTGACTTTACGAGAAGAGTTCCGCGGCAAGCGCCTCAAAGGGACCGCGATTGAGCTTTCGAACGACACGAACACTGGCGCAACTCAAATCGAGGCACAGGAGTTCTTGGGGATCACCTATCCCACACACGATTTGCTGAAAGCGATTGCGGCCGTCGGCCCAAACCAAGGCCGACCAGTGGCCGTGATCGGTGAGCGCGGACTCGGCAAATCTCACTTAATGGCGGCTCTTTACCACGCAGTGAATGACTCAGCCTCCACAAGTGCATGGCTGAATTATTGGGCAACCACACTCGGCCATCCACAAATCGGACAAATTGCATTGCGTAGCGGAATGTTCGTGCTGGGCGAGAGCTTGCACAAGCATCGCTACAAATTCCTGTGGGATCTGCTTCTCGAACGCCACCCGCACGGAAACTTCATCAAGGGCAAATGGGAGGGTATGGGAGCAGCAAAGACCGATATACCCTCTGACAAGCTGATGCTTGAGTTGTTCCAACACACGCCCACGATGCTTCTGCTCGACGAGTTCCAGACCTGGTACGACGGTCTGACAAACACCAAGCAATATCCATGGAAGCACTGGGCATATAACTTCATTCAGATTTTATCGGAAATTGCGAAAGAGCATCCCGAGTTGTTAGTGCTCGTGATTTCAGTTCGGAACGGTGGTAGTGATGCCTATCAACAGGTACACCGGGTTAACCCAATTGCCATTGATTTCCAGGCTGGCGGCAATGCTCAGCGCATTCAGCAGGATCGCCGGCGGATGCTGTTGCATCGGTTGTTCGATAACCGACTTCAAGTTCCTGTCCCCAATATCGAGTCATTGTTGGCTACACACATTTCGGAGTATTTCCGGCTGATGAACGTCTTGCCGTCTGAGCAGGACCGCAGACGCAAAGATTTTGCCGAGTCGTGGCCTTTCGCACCGCACCTGCTTCGACTTCTTGAAGAACAGGTGCTGATCGCGACCGATGCACAGGAAACGCGCGACATGATTCGCATCCTGGCAAGTCTTTATAAAAGTCGCGGCGATGCTGTGCCGATTCTCACTGCCGCAGACTTCCGGTTGGACGATGAAGCATCAGGCATCGGCGCGTTGTTGGATTCGGTATCCAACGAACACCACCGGAAGCTTCGGCAAAAAGCGCAGCAGAACATCATTTCGGTCACTGAAGCTGTCCCTTCTTACGCCGGCCTTGCGCCTCACCTCCAGGAGGTCGTTGGTGCGTTGTGGTTGCGCTCGATTGCCGTAGGCAACCTTGTCGGTGCCGAACCCCCTACGCTGCAAGCAGACATCACGCGCAATGTAGCCATCGACGACAACGCCTTCCAGGTTGAACTGGCAACAGTTGTCGAGAACAGCTTTAACATCCATCAGGATGGGCCACGGTTGGTTTTTAAGGAAGAAGAAAACCCACAGGCCAAGCTCATCGCGTGTGCGCGTAATGACAAGCTCTTCTCGGATGGCTCCGATCTCACCCAGCTCGCTAAAGAGGTCCGCTATGTTATCGGCGGCGGGGACGAAGTTGCGAAGGCATTTCGCGTAATCGCACTGCCCGTTACCTGGTTGACAGATCCATGGTCCACGCTCGACGAGTCGGAGCAGCCGGACCATTGGGACGACCGCGTGCCGATTCTTGTGTTACCTGAGGAGCCCGACAGACTCAATGAGCGACTTGGCCATTGGATCAAGGACAATCTCCAGAAACGGCGCAACACGATTCGGTTTCTGCTGCCGCGCAATGGTTCGTCGAACGCATATCAGGACCACGATTTGCTGATCCTTGCGCGTGCCGAAATGAAGGCATTGGAATGGAGTGGCCAGAGCCCGGAATACAGGAAGCTGCACACGAAATATCAGGGTGAACTAAGGGACATTCTCAAGAAACGCTATGACCGGTATGCGGTGCTCCATCGCTGGAACTTCATTGACCCGACCCAGTGTGAATTCAGCGTCGAGAATCTTCAGAAACAAGGGGCACAGATTCCGGAAGCCATTGACGAATCCCTGACGAACGACCTTTTTGTGCCGGAGGATTTTGAAGAACTGGTACTCGAAGCTGCTGCCAATAATACGTCTGTTGGTAAGCTTCTCAGCGAACTTCAAGAACCCCGACCCGCTGGAAAAGATTGCATTCCCTGGCTCGGCGAGACATCCATGAAGGAGCGCATCCTGAGGCTGTGTGCTCGGGGCAAGATCGCAATTAACCTTCGCGGGTTGGAATTCCTTCAGGCAATGCCGGGTGAAGATGAAGACACCGCATGGAAGAGACTGCGGCCAAAGCTCTCATTTACAGGACAGCACCTCAAGGAAGTCTTTCTGTTGGAGCCGTCAGCGGTTCCAGCAACAGGCGGAACGGCGCCCACCGCACAGCCGTCCACAGGCGGCCAGAACGGTGGAGGGACTGTTGCCGGGGTTACACCGTCACAACCGACTCTATTCGGTGGTGGAACACCGACCGGCGGCTTCACGACGCCACCGCCCAGTGATGGCGGGATTTTCGGCGGCGGCGCTGCGGTCGCTGGGAACAAGCCACACGTGAGCCTGAATAATCCAGCCACTTCTCCATTGAACCTGATTGGCAAGCTCGAAAACTGGGGCGTAGGTCCGGCAACACAAGTGGCAGAGGTGACAATCAAGGTTTCGAGCGCAACCGGAGCCCAACTCAAGGAGCTGCTCAAGAAATTGCCCGATGGCATGATCTTCGAACTGAGTCTTGAGAAGGAGGAGAACGGATGACGATTGACGCTGGCCTTCTCCATCATCTTGTCATGAACGCGCCTGAAGACGCATGGCGCGTAATTATTGACGCCGCGTCCGAGATCGCATCCAAGCCCCTGTCCGTTGGCAGTGCCCCAGGCGATGTGACCAAGCGTGACCAGGAGATTGGCAAGCTCGACTACTTCTTGTCTTCATCCGGGTGGGATTTATGGCAAGCATTCGGCAGCGCAGTTGAGCGAACTTCAGATCGACTCGTGCGTTGGTGGGCTGAACCTTACACGGCCAAGGCGGTGCTCATTCTCGACGGCCTGTCGTTGCGCGAACTGCCCTGGCTTTTACAAGGCGCGAAGAAAAACGGATTCACAATCCACGGCGAGGTTGAGGTAACCGCATCCGAGCTGCCTGGGGAAACCGATGAGTTTGCCGGCGCTCTGGGGTTTGGGAGCCGAAGCCATCTTCAAAATAATGGAGCCGGGTATTCTCACAAGCTTCAATCGGCGAGCACGGAAAGCGTGGACATTGCGTGGAAAGATTGCCAAAGGCTTATCGACTTTTCTCCGAACTGGGTGTTCTGGCATCATTGGCCTGATAGCAAGCTCCATGACGGCTCAGGCGCTGGTCAAGGCCTTGAAATGCTCACACGGGACGTAGCCCAGCAACTGAGCAGCGATGATTTTTGGGCCTTTGCCGAGCGATTGGCAAAGGGGCGTCGGCTTGTGATCACCTCCGACCATGGTTACGCCGCCACGGGGTACTTTTCTGATGCCGATGGCGAGGTCGGCCAATTCCTCAAGAAAACCTTCGCCAGCGGGCGCAACAAGACCGGGCTAGGCGAGACTGGCCCGTTCGTGCCGCCCGTGGCAATTCAAATCAAAAGCCCGTATGGCGCTCATCTGCTCGCCGTTGGCCGAAGGAAGTGGAAGAGCCAGGGTGGCTATCCGACATTAACGCACGGCGGACTCTCGTTGCTTGAGGTGCTGTCGCCCTTCATCGAACTCTCTAAATAAGGAATCTGCTACATGGCAACAAAGAAAGAACAATTGGCCCAAGATGTAGCCAAGGCTGTGGGAGCAGGCAAGGCCGTCGCGTTGGAAATAGTAGACTTCAACGACCCGAATCGGGCCAAGACCTGCCTTGAAGTAGACTTTCCCATCTTGCCAGTCAATCAGGTCGCAATCATCGAAGGCAACGCAAGCAAGCCGATCTATCAAATGTCGAAGTGGTGGGCACGCAGGCGGTCCAGCATTTTCCGTTCGATGCTTATTGCGGCCGCTACCAGAGCTCCCGAAGAGAGTTCACACGCTGCCAAGCTCGTGTGGGACAACTACTATGCCAACCACCAAAAGAAAGGCGCTTTCAAGAATCTGAAAGTCGCAGACATTTTCATGGGCGGCGGAACGACGATGGTAGAGGGATCACGCCTGGGAATGCAAATGTTCGGCAATGACCTGAATCCAGTAGCGTGGTTTATCGTCAAGCAGGAGTTTGCCAACGTCGATATAGACGAAGTGACCCAGCTGCTGGCCGATATTGAAGCCGCAGTTAAGCCGCAGATTATGCCTTATTACTACTGCGATGGACCAAACGGCGAAAAAGGAAAGTGGACTCATCTGCCAACCAAGCGGGTGATGGGGCAAGACTTTGATCCTCTAAGACTAACCGTTGAGCAGCGGCGTGATTACAGCTATGACGGTCCTGAAATCATTTACACATTCTGGGCGAAGCACGGCCCTTGCCAGGTCACGGGGTGTGGTCATCGTACGCCCATCATGAGCAGTCCTGTGATGGCAATCAAGAGCTTGACGGTTAAGTATTGGGACCAGATCTGCGGCAAATGCGGAACGGATTTCCATGTAGAGCAAGACGTTGCGCGAATGGCCCCTGACGTTCCACTGTATGTTGCGCCGGGCGAGCATTCGTATTCTGTCCTCGATCCTAAACGAGGAATAGTCTGTCCTCACTGTGGTCACACGACGATGGTCAGGCTCGGAAAGGGTAAAAATAAAAAAGTTGAACTCTCCCTGTTGATTCAACCGCAATGGCTTGCAGGCAGCCCAAAGAACGACATCAATGGTCATCCATTTGGCGGTTCCGCGCAAGACGATGTGGAATCAACGGCACGATGGAACCAAGAGCGTGCATCCAAGATTCTCCTTTTGGAAGTCCGTGGCGAACTTCCGGAAGAGGTAATCTGTCCGGACACGAATACAAAGTTCAAAACAGACAAGAATGGGGGAACGATACCGAAGAAGTCTCATTTTTCATGTGCAGCTTGTGGGACAGTTCAGGATGTCTTGACAACTATCAGAGCAACTGGGAAGACCGGGCCCACAGCAAGCTATGCAATCCAGGGCTTCGCGCCAAAAGCTGCTGTTGACGGTGGTGCATACAATGGCCGTTTCTTCGAACCGTTTAATGATCGCCTTGCGAAGCAATTCGACGCCGCACTCCAAGAGTGGGATGTTCGTAAGCACTCAGACCTTGCTGCTTACTGGCCCAAGAGCGAATTGCCATTCGGATTCATGACTCACTTAAATAACGGTGGCATCCCGAATCACGGGTTTACGCATTGGTGGACTATGTTCAACTCTCGGCAACTACTCGTGCACTCGCAGCTACTCAAGGCGATCATGGAGGCTGGTAATTATTCACAGAAGACGCGTGAGTATGTTCTGGGAGGGTTTCAGCAATACCTAAGGAACCAGTCACTTTTTACTCTCTGGAACCTGGGTGCTGATAAGTTGGAACCCATGTTTGCTAACAACAATTATCACCCGAAGTCGACTGTGGTTGAGAACAGCGTCTTTGCTAACTTAGGTAGAGGCAATTGGAAGTCATGTGTTGAAGGCATTGTAGAGGGCGCCACATGGGCGCGGTGGCCGTGGGATACGGTAAGCGTGGAATACTTAAAGCGAAGCCACCCAGAAATTGCAGGACAATCAACTGCCAAAGGTGAGAAGGCATTTTTGGGCGATCCCTTGATGGACGCAGTCATCGCCCAAGGGTCAGCGACGGATTTGTCAAGCGTCTCAACTGAAAGTGTAGATCTGGTCATCACCGATCCGCCGTTTGGCGGCTTACTTCATTACTCCGAATTGTCCGATTTCTTTTATGTCTGGTTGCGTCTCGCCCTTAAGGGAGTCTATCCCGATCAATTCAATCCTGAATTCACACCAAAATCTCTTGAGGCTGTAGCCAACCGAGCCCGCGAACCGGAAGATCCGGATGGCTTCTATCAGCGTCTCCTCACTCAATGCTGGGTTGAATCGAAACGCATACTCAAGCCCGGTGGCATTCTTGCCTTTACCTTTCACCACAGCGAGGATGAACCTTGGGTTGCTGTATTGGAATCACTGTTTGATGCAGGGTTCTATCTCGAAGCCACGTATCCAATTCGGTCCGATGAGACAAAAGGGGAAGGCGCAAAGCCCGGAACATTTGGCTCTCAGACCATCGAATATGACATCATCCACGTATGCCGGAAGCGCACTGAAGAGCCTACGCCGGTAAGCTGGGGCCGAATGCGCCGCGAGGTGTTGGCCGACGTTCGTCAACTACAGGCAATGCTGGAGAACCACGCCAAGCAAGGTTTGCCCGTGGCGGATCTTCAGGTCATTCGACGCGGCAAGGCCCTCGAATACTTTTCGCGCCACTACGGAAAGGTCTACGTAGATGAAGGCCGCACAATAAATGTAAAGGATGCACTCGTCGGTATCAATCAGCTTATCGACGAGGATTCGAACAAGGCGCACGAGCCTCCGCCTGTCAACGCCGAACCCATTACGCGTCAGTTTCTGCGTATCTTCGACGGCAAGACGGAGATTTCCCGCGATCAAATGCATAAATTTCTGCGCGGTTCCGGTATGGCTCCCGACGAGTTCGAGCAGCGTGGATGGTGCACTGAGAAGAATAAGGTGTTCTCTCAGATCAACCCACTTGAATTTGCTGTCGATTGGCACGGGCGTCACAAGCGCAAGCTAACCTCCGATCTGGATCAATCATTGGTGCTAATCGGAGCGTGCTTCGACGGCAGTGGCATCAATGCTTCCGACACGCTCAAGAACGAGAACTTTAAGCCTCATGTAGCGCTCAAGCCACTCCTTGAATGGCTATCTAAACGCGGTGTAACTTCGCAGACGCGGAACGGTGCTTCGCGAGCGCTTTCCATCTACAACAATTGGGCTGCCTCGAACGAGCAGCAGGTACGGCAGATGTCGCTTTTCTTTGATGAGGCGTAGCCATGAAAGTTCTGCATGGGGATGTCTGGAAACGTCGCGGAGTGAGCTTACTGTGGGGAGGTCAGACCCTCTCGGTCCTGACGGAACCGCAAAGCGTGGTCTCAATCCGCCAGTTCTTCGCGTTGCAAAGCAACTGGCCTGACGAGTTGCCTTGCAATGCCGGGAAGACATTGGTTGTTGCGGGGTTGGAGGGATGTATAGACATCCTCAAGCCTTCAGAAGCGGAGTCCTGGCTGGAAAGCGATCTGCGCCCCGCCATCTTCGATTTCCAAGCTGAATATGACCTGGAGGCTGCGTTGGTGTTTTGGTTGCCGACCGGCAAGAACCGGGTACGCATGAATCCGGCAACCGAGGACTATTACTGGATGTGCTCCGCACCGCACAGCAACCAAAGGCTTGACCTTGGGCGCATCCTCTGGGCCGGGGCTGCAGCCGATGTGGGACGGATAATGGACCCAGATCATGCCAATACTGATCCCGATGGACCTGCATGGATCGGCCTACATCTTACGAGGCTTTCCTGATGGTGAAGGCAGTTGAGGGATTCTTACCCGGCGAACGGATTACTCACAGCGAGTTCGGCCAAGGCGTCATTCTTGACACGGAACGCGATGGCTACCTTCGCGCGTTCTTTGGCGCGGGCGAACGGAGAGTTCCGGTCAACTCAATTCGCCGCGAGGTATCTCGGACTGAACGCATCTTGCGTGCCGTGGCCGGCGGGGACGACCGGGCTCGCAAAGCGTGGTTGTGCTACGAGGCCCATGCCCTGCCGATAATGGAAAGTGCCTCGGCGCTGACTTCCGCAAAAATTGATTTACTTCCCCACCAGGTAGTGCTCACCCACCGTATCGCCACCGCATCGCCCCGCCGGTACCTCGTTGCCGACGAGGTCGGATTAGGGAAGACAATCGAAACCGCGCTCATCCTGCGGGAGCTGGCAAGCCGCGGCGAACTAACCAGAGCGCTTATGGTGGTACCTGCGGGGCTTGTGAACAACTGGCATCGCGAATTGAACGAGGTCTTCAACCTCGGATTTGAACTTTTCGGTTCAGAGGGGGACATCACTGACCGGAAGACTAATGCCTTTGCCAAACACGACCGGGTGATTGCCAGCATCGACACCCTCAAGCGTCCGGCTCGGATCAAACGGTTGCTTGCTGCACCACGTTGGGATCTTGTGGTGTTCGATGAGGCGCATCATCTTACCGCCTCCCGCGTGGGCGGCAAAATTAGGAAGACGGAGAACTACAAGCTGGCGGAGGCGTTGAAAGGCCACACACGCGACCTCATTCTCCTTTCCGCCACGCCACATCAGGGAAACCATTTCCAATTCTGGATGCTGGTGCAACTGCTCAACCCGACCTTGTTCAGTAGCCCCGAGGAGATGCTGGAGAACCGCCACCGCTTGAACACAGTTATGTTTCGCCGCACCAAGGCCGATGCCTGCCAGCCGGATGGCTCACCACTCTTTGCTCGCCGCTGGGTACACACCGAATCATTTCTGATGAGCGACGAGGAGCGGAAATTCTACGAAAGGCTGCGAGAGTATTTGGAAGATGGTTTCAACCTCGCATCTCGTCAGGGCAACAAGGGACGCGCACTGGGTTTCCTGATGGCAATCTTTCAAAAGATCGCAGCATCAAGCCTTGCGGCAATTCGCCGGACTCTGAAGCGCCGCCTGTTGATGCTGACGTTGCATGAAGCATTCTTGCGGGATAGAGACCTGGACATAGAGGGGCGCGAACAGCTTACAGGAGAAGCGCGCTCATTGATTCATGAGGAGTTCAATCTTTCGCACGACAGCATTGGTCGTAGCGAGGTTGAGCGTGTGCTCGCTGACCTGAAGTATCGGCTAGTCAAGAAGCTGGACGAAGAGGCGTTGGAACTTGCGTCTGATCCGTATGCCAGTGAGTATTCCGCCGCTCACGCAGAGGAAGCGGCTTCGGCAGTCGTTGAATTGCATCTGCCCGAAGAGCGTCTTCGCATCGGAGAATTGCTCGGCGGTTTCCCAATGCAGCGCGAGACGAAAGCGCAGAAACTGCTCGACGGGCTTGGAACATTGTGGCGGCAGAACCCAAACGAGAAGATCGTCGTGTTTGCTACCTATCTCGGCACTGTGGATTTGATTGCGCAGGAAATTGATCGGACGTTTCCTGGTCAAGGTGTAGTAGTGCTGCGCGGTGGTGATCACGGAGCCAAGGTTGCCGCAGAACGTCGATTCCGTCAAAAGGATGGGCCGCGTGTTCTGGTCTGCACCGCTGCCGGTCGTGAAGGCATAAACCTCCAGTTCGCGCGTATCCTCTTCAACTTTGATCTTCCGTGGAATCCGATGGACATCGAGCAACGCATTGGGCGTATCCACCGGTATGGCCAAAACCACACAGCGCAGGTCTATAACTTGGTACTTTCGGACACAATTGAGGGAAGAATATTTCTGCTGCTCGAAGAAAAACTGACGGAAATCGCACGGACCGTCGGAAAGGTTGACGACCAAGGCAATGTCGCTGAAGACCTGCGCGCACAGATTCTTGGCCAGCTTTCCGAACGGCTTAACTATGATCGTTTATACCAAGAAGCCTTGTCCGACCCTGAATTGAAGCGAACGCAAGTGGAGCTTGAAGCAGCCCTGTCGAATTCACGCGAAGCCCGACGGGTGGTGTCCGACCTATTCCAAGACCTCGACGGCTTTAGCCTCGATGAATACAAACCATTCTCCGATGTGTCTTCAAGCTTAGATCGTCTAGTTCGCTTTTTTTCAGCGGCGGTGCTAGATCGCAAACAGCAACTGCTTAAAGTTGATGATGCAACGTATGACCTCGTGACGGTCGATGGTGCTCACCGGACCCGATTCACACTGAATCGTGACACTGCCACGAACCACGACGATATTGAGTTGATGGGCCTCGATCATCCCCTCGTTCAGGAAGAGCTTGGGCGCTGGCGTGACGTTCCACCGGATGAAATTGGAATCGCAGTTACAAGCGAACTAGACGTGCCAGTGCTGCTGTCATTCTGGATTATCGAAACTTCTGCTGGAAACGGCGAGCGGCGTGTGATTGTGCAGCCAATTGCAGTCAAACAGGATGGTATGAGGGTACCCGCCGTCGAACGTCAATGTGAGCGCTATTTGCAAGCACCAACCGCCCCACCGGCTTTTTTGCCGGAGCAACGAATTGATTTGTTTTCTAGTGCGATTGAACCGGCTCTGCTGCGTGAACTCAAGCACAGAGGATCTGCAAATGGAAATGGCAGCTATTCGGCTGATTTGATCGGGTATGTCGAAGTCTTATCACGATCATCTGTGCTACCGGTTGAGGGCGGCTAAGCTGTACCTATTCCCGTGCCGCAGATATTGCAAATGGCCTTGTATGACCCTGTGTCCATACCGCCGGGTTCGCCCCGATCGTCGATTCAACCGGCGTCCGAACTGCGGCAACGAACCCCGCCACCAAGAGCGCCCTCGAACCCAGGAACCGAAATCACAGAATGCTCGGCCCCATGCCTTCCCGCGAACGGCAATCGTTGACCACCCGCGCTGGGGACTTTTCTGTCAGGCCCGCGAGGTTCCGGGTGAACTTTTTGAGCTGAGGCCAGATCTCCTTTCTGGTCACACTCAACTCGGCCATCATGGATGAGTCAAGAACGCTCTCGCCCTGCGGCGGCGGCGCTAACTCCTCCGCTGCGCTTTGCGGATTCCTCTTCCCTGGCAACGCTTGGTGCCAGCACGCGACCTCTGTAAGTGACAAGCCTTGGCTCATCTTCTACAGTTGGGGTGCATCAAGTATCCGTAAGCTATTGATTTCATTAAGAGCAGATCTCGTTTATTGTAAGATGTAGTGTCACGCAATCTTAGATCATATGCAGTTTTATTATTTATTTGTCGATATATGTAGTGTTACTATGAGGACGCAGGAGTGGTCGGGTGTTTATTCGCACACAGTCGAACGGTTCCCGGACTTATTTGCTCATCGTCGACAACGAGCGGGTGGATGGCAAAGTCAAACAGCGCGTTCTGTTTCGTCTCGGACGGCTCGATGAGTTACTTGCCAGCGGCCAGCTCGACGCGTTGATCCAATCGCTGGGGCGGTTCTCAGAGAAACTGTCCATTCTTGGCGCGCATGCGCGTGGCGACAGC
>Ga0182016_10006481_pt1 | contig 12263 bp, 14 predicted proteins | sample 712S2MmetaG_FD_120491 | JGI IMG/M metagenome (GOLD analysis project Ga0182016, IMG submission 120491) | Permafrost microbial communities from Stordalen Mire, Sweden - 712S2M metaG | ecosystem: Environmental > Terrestrial > Soil > Wetlands > Permafrost | place: Sweden: Stordalen | collected...
TGACCAAATAGAATCCCAGTAGATATATTGCGACGAAGGCAAATCTTCGCCTTGCCTCAGGAGTTTTCGGCCACCATAACCAAGTAGCTACGAAGCCCAGCAGTACGTGAGGAAAGACGACGAGGATTTGCAGCCAGTGCGGCCAATCCGAGTACGGTCTCATCAGCTAGAAATCATAGTCGCACAGGCCCTTAGAAGCGAGGGATCAACACAGATGAGAATAACTGTCGCAAAATCGCCTTATCGCTAGCGATAGCACCTTCCGTCCGCCTTCATCCTTCACCGTCCTATAATCACATTCGAGGACTTCTATGCTTCTACACGGAATTTTTCCTCCCATTACCACGCCGTTTTATCCCGACGGCAGAATTTACTTTCGCAAGCTGGAACAGAATGTTGAGCAATATTCGCGCACGCCTATGACGGGCATCGTGGTTCAAGGCTCGACCGGCGAAGCCATCCTGCTGAGCGACGAAGAACGTCGCGAGGTACTGAAGTCGGCGCGCGAAGCCGCGGCCAATGAAAAGGTTCTGATCGCAGGAACCGGAATTGAATCAGCTATCGAAACTCTGCGCCTGACCGAGTACGCCGCCGAACTCGGCTATGACATAGCCATGGTGCGGACGCCGCACTACTACAAAGGGCAGATGTCGAACCCGGCTAACATGCTGGCGTTTTACCGCTTCGTCTCTGATCGTTCGCCGCTACCGATCCTCATCTATAACTTCCCGCAGGCCACTGGATACGACATCCCCGCTGAAGTAGTAGTTGAGCTTGCAGAGCACCCGAATCTGATCGGCATCAAAGAGTCGTCCGGCTCCATCGAGAAGGTGCAGAAGATGGTTGAGGGCACGCGTCACATCAAGAGACGTGCGACAGTGACAGAGACTTTTGCCCCCGTTACCGCGCGCATGGTAACAGCCGCTATGGCTGCTTCTGCCAGCGCCGAAGGCGGAGCTTTGGTAACCGTCGGGGCTTTAGTAGGAACCGCGGCGCCGAAGCCGTCGTCGGCGGGCGTCGCGGTTGTAGGCAGATTGAAGACGCGTCAGAAAGAAGTCGGCTTCCAGGTGCTGGTAGGTGCGGCGCAGAAGTTGCATCCTTCACTCGACGCGGGAGCGGTCGGTGCGATCCTGGCTTTTGCCGATTGCGCGCCGACAGCCTGCTACGAGATTTACGCCGCCTGGAAGGAGGGCGACGCGGCGCTGGCTCGCGAGAAGCAGGAGCGGATTGCCAAAGCCGCCGAACGGATCGTCGGCGGGCTGAGCATTCCCGGCGTGAAGTATGCGATGGATTACAACGGCTTCTTCGGCGGGACGGCGCGATTGCCCCTGTTGCCACTCACCGCGGACAAGAAAGCGGAAGTGGAGCAGTTGCTGGAGAACATCAGGAATTAGCGTTTGGGCAAAGCTGGTCTAGGCATCGACGGGCGTATTCTGTAGAATGCGCTTTCTTTCTGGGCGGAACTCTTACGCAATCAAGGACGGCGCTTCATGAAAGTCATTCGCTACCCGCTCTTAGCCGTTACACTTTGTTTGGTACTGGGCAGCTCTTTGCAGGCCAAGGATGCGCTTCCGCCGGTTAGCTGGCCCGCCGATAAGCCCCTGCTGCAATTCACGGTAACCAAGGTGAATCACGTTGCCGGTTACGGAGGGCACCAGCAATATGTGCTGGATGTAGCTGTAACGAATTTGTCGGGCAAGAAAGTTCCTCAAGCGACATTCAGTTTTTATCTTTTCGACAAGAAGCAAATCAGAATCGGCCAAGGCTATCTGGATGTAACTAACGTTGCGCCCAACGAGACTGTGAAGATGCAGGTCACCGCGCAAACCATGGGTGCGCCGCTGACTTTCAGCGTCAATCCTCAACGCGTGCCGGCCGAATGGTCGAGTTTCGTCACTCTCAAGCCGGTCGCCGTCACCGTCTATTCCGTGCCTTCAGGCGCGAAGTTGAGCGTGGACAGCAAGGAGGTGGGCATCACGCCGATCGCGGCGCAGCTCACTCCGGGTAGTCACACGCTCACATTTGTGAAAGAGGGCTACAATCCGGGAACGTTTCCGTTGGTCATAGCGGCTGATCAGTTGTCGGGAGGCAGTGTCTCGTTCGAGCTGGGATCCGGAACTCATGACACTATCGAGTTGCGCGACGGCACAGTAGTGAATGGTGACTTGCAATCCATCGACGCGACCCAGGTAATCGTGACCGTTGGAGGCAATCCGCAGAAGTTCGATCGGAATCAAGTGAAGAAAATCTTGCTGATCGAACGGGAAGAACCGAAACCGTAGAAGTTAGAGTGCCATCAAGCGCCAACTTGGCTCTCAAGAAAGTTTACGGGCGCAGCCGAAGCCGCGCCCTATCTAGCTAGAACTTCAGAACCGTTATGAGGCGCGTTTCTTCTTATTCTGGCCATTCGCCTTTCCGGCACCCGGTCCGATTCCGCCGCGCTTGGGACTATCCAGCAGTGTCTTGTCGGCGCTGACCAGATTTCCAACGCCTTCGCGATTGCGCTGGCCGGCCATATTAGGCTGCTGCGGCTGCTTCTCGCCGCCGCCCGGCCGAGGTGTCGCCGGGACGTCGAGTTCGCGGTGATGCGAACTCTTTTGGCGTTTGGCCACATCCCCAGCGTCCTGAGTATCTGACTTTGACTGCTTCCCGCCGCGTTGCTGGCGCGACTGCTCGTCGTGATGCAGGTCGAGCGGATGGGTCCCCGGATCTTCGCCCTCGGTCTCACCGGTCCTGGGATCGACAATAAACAGCAGGTCCGACAGATCGCTGGCATGCTCTTCCTCTTCGCTCAGGATGTGCTCGATCATCACTCGCGTGGTGGGATCGTGGTCGGCGAAGTGGCGAATCATCTTCGAGTAAACCTCGATGACGATGCGTTCGGCAATCAGGTCCTCCTTGATCATGTCGGCCAGTGTCTTACCCTCGGCGTACTGCGAGGCTGACCGCTGCAGAAGCGAGGCTGGATTGAAGTCGGGTTTTCCACCCAACTGCTGGATGCGCTCGGCGATCTCGTCGGCGTGCTCGCGCTCGGCATCGGCGTGCTCTTTGAATTCGTCGCGCACGGCCGTTCCGTGAACTCCCGTCGCCATGAAGTAGTGATGCATATAGCGCAGCACGCATACGATCTCGGTGGCCAGCGCCTCATTCAGAATGGAAATAGTATGTTCGACGTCTCCTTGGTAGGAAGCCGTTACCGCTCCGTCTTCAATCTTCTGGGCAGCGCGTTTGCGTATTTCTTCCACATCGGTGACAAAACTTGGCATCAGAATTTCGACCTCCCACGAAGCTACCGCCCTCGCTGCGAGCACAAGTTCGCGCCCACCGGAGCGATTGACGGTGCGTGCTGTTGGATTCCAGGTTGCCCCATATGGATGCATCAAAGCGGACCGCAGCAACAGGTAATCCCCAGCAATGGGCCGTAGGTTCCCGCGCTCGGGTTACAGACCCGTTTCGACGGCGACCAGCAGCTCGCCCGACGGTCCTGTCCGGACTCTGACCCCGGTTAGCGAGGGCACAATTACATCCGCTTCGAGCAACTGCTCCGGTTGGTACGTCGTGGTCACGCCGATTGCAACCATGCCGGCGGCTTTGGCGGCGGCGATGCCGGAAGGCGCGTCCTCGAATACCAGGCATTTCTGTGGCTCGCGACCCAACATCTTGGCGCCGGCCAGATAAGGCTCAGGATCAGGCTTGCCGTGGGTCACGTCGTCGGCCGTAATCATTCTGGGCGGGACGGGCAGCCCAGCAACTTGCAGCCGCCTGGTGGCCAGTCGGCGAGTACCCGAAGTGACGACGCTGTAGCGATCCGACGCCAAGGCCAGCAATAGCTCTTTGGCTCCGGGCAGCACGCGCAGGCCTGCCGTGTCGTTGATCTCTTGCTGCTCAATCTTGTCCGTCTCCTTCTGCGCGTCGAGTTGCGGTGACACCTGGCGGACCGTCTCGATGGCGCGCTGGCCATGCGCCGCCTGGACGACAGCGTCTGGGTCAAGGCCGTGCTCGCGGGCCCAGGCCGCCCAGACGCGAGTTACGCAGGGAGTTGAGTCGACCAGGACTCCGTCCAGGTCAAAGAGGATAGCTTCACAAAGAAACGACAGCATGATTTAGTTTCGCAGACGTTGGGGCAGCGGGCAAAAGTTAGGCCTCCCAGAAAGGGCGGCAAGACTCTTCTTAATCCGATATTGCGGTCAATTTCGCTGAAAGATTCGGACTGCATCGAATATATTGACTGCAATGCCTTCGCTTGCACTTTCGGAATTGATTGGTGCGGCCGTGATCGACAACACCGGCACGCATGCCGGCAAGGTGCGCGAAGTCACGCTGGTTCCGCAAGAGAATTCCAGCCTGGTCACCGGCTTTGTGGTGAAGACCCGCCACGGCAATCGCCTGGTGCCGGTTACGTCCATCAGCTTGATTAACGGGGGATTGCGGATCGCCACCTCGGTGGCAGACTGGGGTCCCTTCGGCGGCGGTGAAGGCATGCTGCTGCTGGAGCGCGACTTGCTCGATCAGCAGATTATCGACGTTCACGGGCGCAAGGTGGTGCGGGTCAACGATGTTGATATCCACGAAGAGCGGGGCAACGGCCATATCGTGCTCAAAGTGGGAGCGGTGGATGTGGGACCGCGTGGGGCCATCCGCCGCTTGCTGAAGGGAGTGGTGCCGGCCGCAGCGCTGCACCTGCTGTTGGAGAGAATTCCTCCGCGGATGATTCCCTGGGAGTTCGTCGATCTTATCGAGATCGATCCCGCTCGGCGCGTCAAACTGAAGATCTCGCTGGATCGTCTGGCCAAGCTTCACCCCGCCGATATTGCGGACATTGTTGAGGACCTTGCTCCGGCTGAGCGCGAGGCCATATTTGAGACGCTCGATGAAGAGGTTGCGGCCGAGACCCTGGAGGAGATCGATCCCAAGCTGCAAGTGTCGATTTTGAGTTCTCTGGATTCCGACCGCGCTGCCGACATCGTCGAGGAAATGGACCCCGATGCTGCCGCCGACCTGCTGGGCGACATGCATCCCGATGCATCCCAAGAGATTCTCACTGAAATGGAGCCTGCGGAACGTGCCGAAGTCGCAGGATTGATGACCTTCGAGGAGGACACGGCGGCCGGACGCATGACCACCGACTATATGGCGCTCGGGCCAAGCGCCAAAGTAGAGGACGCCATCGAAATGTTGCGCAACTTTGAAGGCGGGGTCGAGAGCGTTAGCACGATCTTCGTCATTGGCGAGAGGGAAAAACTCCTGGGCTCGGTCCCGTTGGCGAAAATTGTGCTGGCGCCGCCCGGAACTCCCTTGATGATGCTCAGCACCGGCCATATGACGACGGTCCATCCCGGGGCCGACGAGAAGAAAGTGGCGGAACTTTTCGACAAGTACAACCTGCTCACCTTGCCGGTGATCGACGACGAAGGGGTGTTGACCGGCGTGATTACCGCCGACGACGTTATCAACATGCTAAGGGCGAAACTGTAGCCGGAGGATGGCAAGCGGGACGAAGGTATAATTTGGCGATGACTCACACTGTGATTCACATCTCGGAAGCGGAAGCGGAGAGCGACTTCGCTTCGGTTCTGGCACGGGTGCGCGAAGGTGCGGAAGTGGTGATCGACAAAGAAGCTGGCGGACCGGCGATCGCTGTGGTGCGGCCGGCGAAGGATCGGCCAAGACGGTTGTTGTCGGAGTCGATCGCCTTGGCGGAAGCACGTGGTTCGACCGTTACTCTCGATGAGGGATTTTCACGTGATCTCGAGAGTGCAATCAATAGCCATCGAGAGCCGCTCAACCCACCTTTATGGGAATAGTCCTGGATTCAAGTGTTGCTATTGCCTCGGAGCGCCGAGGTGATAACGTCGCCAAGCTCCTCAAGCTGATTTTCGCTGCAACCGGCGATCAGGAAGCCGTGTTGTCCGCCATCGGTCTGACAGAACTCGTGCATGGCATCTATCGTGCGCAGACGCCCGAGATCCGCGCTCGCCGCGAATTGTTCATCCACGAGCTTCTCGTCAATGTCGAAGTGTATGCCTTTACACAAGAAACGGCGCTGTTAGCAGGTAAGATTGACGGCGAACAACAAGCACGTGGGATAACTGTCCCCTTTAGTGATTTGTTAATAGGAGCGACCGCTCTCCTGCACGGGTACTCGGTACTGACCGTCAATGTCCGCGATTTCCGAAAGATTCCTGGTCTTAGCGTTCTTTCGCTCTAGCGCTCTTGGCTGAAGGACTTAAGCTTCGGGAAAGCATCGCATTCCGATTGGCGCATTTTCCAACATGCGTTTATTCTGGGTGTTCTTCGCATCTCACCGTAAGCCCTCAGTACCATGCCCGATTCACGACGCACTAGAGTTTGGCGAATTCGTCTGCTGATGTTCCTGGCCGTCATCGGCCCAGGATTCATCACGGCGAATGTGGACAATGACGCGGGCGGCATCTATACGTACTCCGCCGCCGGAGCGCAGTTCGGGTACCTGCTGCTCTGGGTCATGATCCCGATGACCGTCGCGCTGGTCGTGGTGCAGGAAATGTCGGCGCGCATGGGCGCGGTCACCGGCAAAGGGCTTAGTGACCTCATTCGCGAGGAATACGGCCTGCGGATCACGTTTTTCATGATGCTGGGGCTGGTGATCACCAACTTCGGCAACGTGGTTTCAGAGTTCGCTGGGGTGGCCAGCAGCCTGGAGCTGTTCCACATTTCGCGCTACATCAGCGTGCCGGCAGCCGCCCTGATCGTGTGGTTATTGGTGGTGAAGGGCACGTACAAAAGCGTGGAAAAGGTCTTCCTGGTGGCGTCGTTCTTTTACTTTGCCTACATTATTGCCGGCGTGCTGGCCGGGCCCAGTTGGAGAGAGGCGTTCGTCGCAACGTTCAAGCCGCCGCACAGCGCTGCGTTCCGCGATTCGTCTTACATCTACATGGTGATTGCGGTGGTGGGAACCACGATTGCGCCCTGGATGCAGTTCTACCTGCAATCTTCCATCGTGGAAAAAGGGATTACGTCGCGCGAGTACGGGGCTTCGCGGTGGGATGTGATCCTGGGTTGCTTGTTTACCGACGTCGTGGCGTGGTTCATCGTGGTGGCTTGCGCGGCGACACTCTATGCTCACGGCATCCGCCAGATCCGCGATGGCGCCGATGCGGCTCAGGCACTGCGTCCTCTGGCGGGGGAATATGCCTACATCCTTTTCGCTGCGGGACTGTTTAATGCTTCCTTGTTCGCTGCCTCCATCCTGCCGATCTCGACGGCGTACACGGTATGTGAAGGTCTGGGCTTCGAGTCGGGCGTGGGGCGCAAGTTCGGCGAGGCCAAGGTTTTCTACTGGCTCTACACCCTGCTGCTCATCGCCGGCGGCGGCGTCATCTTGCTACCCAACATTCCGCTGGTGAAAATCATCGTTCTTTCCCAGGTGGTGAACGGAATTGTTCTGCCCTTTGTGTTGATCTTCATGTTGCTGCTGATCAACAAGAGCGAACTGATGGGCAAATATGTGAACGGGACATGGTTCAACTTTATCGCGTGGGCAACCACCATCATCATGATTGGATTAACCATTGCCTGGTTTGCGACCGGTCGTGGCGGGAGCTAGAGCAGTTTGGCATTCCTCGCGGGCTGAAGCCCGCGAGAATAACAACTAAAGGGCTTTTGCGGCACAGCTAAAGCTGTGCCCTTTCAAACCGTCGAGAATTCGAAGCTAGAGCAGTTTGCCGTCGGCAATCCGCTGCACCAGCGTGCGATCGGCATCAAGGAAATCAAGGGTGGGCAGTTCGCGCCGGGGCACCCAACGAATCTCGCGGAAGATACGGTTCTGCAGTTCTCCCTCATACTGTTCCACGATGAAGAAGTGCAGCTCCACGGCATTGCCATTTTGATAGCGGTGTTGCAGTTGAGCGACTTTGGAACCAATCTGGGCGCGGATTCCAAGCTCCTCGTCGAGTTCGCGTTGCAGGGCCTGAGGCGGATCTTCTCCCGGCTCAATCTTTCCGCCGGGAAATTCCCACTTCAGCGGTAGCGCCTGATACTCCGTCCGCTGGCAGCACAGGATTTCTTCGCCTCGCACCATTAGAGCGGCAACCACTTGCTTGATCATCGGAGCTGCTCCGTCCGACCATCGTCAAGCCCGGGCGTCATGTTGTTTTCTCCAGATAAATGCCGACCAGCCGAGCGCAATGTTCCACTAGCTGACGGTCGTCCGCGGTGAACGCCCCAGGGGTGTGACTGTCAACGTCGAGTTCGCCGACAACCTCGCCCTTCACAAATATTGGGACTACGATTTCTGACTTGGTTGCGATCGAACATGCTAGATAACGCGGGTCGGCGTTAACGTCATCGACGATAACGGTATGGCCTGACGAGGCGGCAGCGCCACAGATGCCTTGATTCAGCGGTATCCGCGTGTGTGGCGTGATCGCGCCCACATAGGGCCCAAGAACCAGGACGGGATCTTCGCCGATACCACCTTTTTCGATCATGTAAAAGCCGACCCAATCGAAGTAGAGCATCCGCTCCTTAAGCCGCCCTACCATAACGCTCATCAGATCTTCCACACTTGCGGCGGCATTGGCTAGAACCGTGAGTTCCTGGGCAAGCTCTTGTTGACTGGTGGGCATTGGAGTCCCTTTTTATCACAAGCCGGCGGCGTTCACCGGACTTGAAGTTGACGGATTCCCGGGGGACGCTGGGACTGTTCCGGATGAAGCGCCCAGGCAATGGCGTCCAACCCGCCGATCAGGGTGGTCGCCGGGGTGTTCAACAACTGGTCGGTGATGCAAAACAGGCGACCGTTGCGCACCGCCGCAAGCTCAGTCCACCCGCGCTGCTCCACAATTTTTTCCAACGGAATGCGATCGCCGGCTCCGCACCAGGCAGCAAGAATTACATCGGGGTGCTGCGCGGCGATGGCTTCCGCGGTCATGGGTTTGCCGGGCTCGCCGATGAACTCGCCTCCCGCGGCTTGCACCAGTTCTGCAACCCAGAGCTCCGAGGCAATGATGGGGTTTCCCCATTCTTCGCAGAACACCTTAAGCTTGGGTCCAGCAACGGTTCGTTGTCGAGCCTCTTCGATGCGGTTTCGCATTCCTGCGATGACCATCTCGCCCTTTTCCGGGGCGTTCATGATCCCGGCAATTGCGGCGATGTCCAGGTAGATGTCGGCCAGCGAGCGAGGGGTGAGGCCGAGAAATCTCACTCCGGCCTTCAGGATTTCTGCGACCGCGCTCGATTGATAGGGCACCGAGGCGAGCACCAGATCGGGACGCACTGCGAGAATCTGCTCGGCTTGCGCCGTCCAGGAGTCGGCGACGATCACGCGCGAGCCAGCGGCGACTTCCGGACAAACATCCACGCAATACTTGGTGCAGGCCACGAGGCGATCGAGCAGGCCCAAGTCGCGCAGCGCGACGGTGGCGCTCGGCTGCAGAGAGACCACGCGTTGAAGAATGTAATTTGTGGGGTCCATGTCTTTTCGATTATACGGAGTGGGGAAGCGGGCGCATCTGGCTGGGTCGCGGTAAGCTATGATGTTAGTTACCGGCCATGTATTCTCCGGAACTCCTCGACCACTTCGAACATCCTCGCAATTCAGGCGAGCTACCTGGGGCGGACATTCAGGTACAAATCGAGAATCCGGCTTGCGGCGATATTCTTGAGCTGACCGCCAGGATTGAAAAAGGCCGAATTGGGGAGATTCGATTTCGCGCCAAGGGCTGCGTGCCCGCCATGGCGTGCGCTTCGGCGATGACCCAGTTGGCCGAGGGCAAGTCCGTACAAGAGGCCCGCGAGATTGGCAAGGATGACATCGTGCGCGCGGTTGGAAGCCTGCCACCTGCCTCGGGACACGCCGCCCAGCTTGCCTGGGACGCGTTGCAGGCGGTTCTCAAGATGGCGGCTTAAGGCGGATTCGCGAGGTCACAATTCGCCAGAGAAGCGAAACATCAGAAGTAAGCCAGATCGTGGCTTTGTTCACATCCGAACGGCGCATGGTCATCCGGATCGACTGGAAAATTAATCACACCCATTTGGCAAGAGGATGCATCCTAAGCAAAGACAGCTTCTGCGCTTGCGTTCCGAGCCAGGAAGCGGGTAGGATAAAAGCGTCCTCCAATCGCCGCACTTCCGTGCAGGCTTTCCTCGCGCCGATTTTTCTTGGGTGCCAGACGGACGCAACTGATTCGATTACAGCGAAGTATCCAACCGCAGCCACGCCAGATACACTGCTAAGTTCGCAGACTGCGCGGCCAAAAATAAGCGGTTCACAAATGTGGGATCCTGCAATCTGCGGGTGAACCTGTATAGAGAGAAGCATGAACCAAGGATCGAACCCTCCTTCCGGAGCTTCCGGAGGGAAAGGACGCAGACGGCGGCGCGGCCGCCGTGGACCCGTCGTGCACGGGGCAGCACCTCAACAATCGGGACAATATCGTCCCGGGGCGGGCAAGAACCGTCCGCACGGCCGCAAGCCCGGACAACGTTCCGGCGGGCCAAGCGTACTGGGCGGCGGCGTCTACAGCGCCCCCATGGACCACAGCTATCGTGCCGCCCAGGGCAACAACAATGGCAACACGCACAAGCCGAGCCGGGGCGGCCGCATCAACCAGCCGCAGGGCAAGGAGTTTGCGCCTCCGGAACCGGAGCCTTTGCCCGTAGCTTCGGACGCGCCGGCGCGCATCTTTGCATTCGTCGATGACCTGTTCTTTCTGGCCAAGATCCAGGAAACGGCGCGCAAGATGAACGTGAAAGTGGAGTTCGTCAAGACCCAAAAGGAGCTGCAGGAGAAAATGGGTCAGAACGGCGAAGAAAAGCCGTCGCTCATCATCTTCGATCTGAACAATGTTGCGGCCAAGCCGTTGAGCATGATTCCGAAGCTGAAAGCGAAACTGAAGAAGGCCACCAACATCATTGCCTTTGTCTCGCACGTTCAGGGTGAGTTGAAGATGAAGGCGCAAGAAGCCGGGTGCGACATGGTGCTGCCGCGCTCCGCGTTTTCGCAAAACCTGGCGCAACTGCTGCGGCGCCATGGTGCTCCCGAGCCACCGCCTGATCCCGGTCAGTAGAATCGCCGGAGACGCTGGGCCGCTGGCTGAAGTTGGTTGACGCCCGGTATATGGGCGGCCATTTAGAATCGCATCTGCATGGACAGGCGCGCGCTTCCTCTTAATTCGGCAAACCTCCGCCGCTTCAGAACAGCTTTGCTTAGCTGGTACGACCAGCATGGTCGCGACCTGCCATGGCGCCGCGACCGCGATCCCTATCGCGTGTGGGTCTCCGAGATCATGCTGCAACAGACGCGAGTGGTTGCCGTGCTCGACCACTATGCCCGCTTCATGAACAGATTTCCCACAGTCGAGTCGCTGGCTGCCGCTCGCGAAACATCTGTGTTGGCAATTTGGAGCGGTCTGGGTTATTACCAGCGGGCACGGCGAATGCATCGAGCGGCGAAGGTGATAGCGCGCGAGCAAGGTGGCAATTTTCCGCGAACCGCGGAGGCGTGGGCCGAACTTGCGGGGATTGGCCGGTACACCGCTGCTGCGATCGCCAGCATTGCATTTGGCGAGGCGGTTGCCGTGGTGGACGGCAACGTGGCGCGCGTGGTCGAACGCCTGCTTGGCCTGCCAATGGGCAGGGAAGCCGTCTGGACAAAAGCCGAGGCCCTGCTGGAGCCAGAGCGGCCCGGAGATTTCAATCAGGCCATGATGGAACTGGGCGCGACCGTCTGCACGCCGCGAGCGCCGCAGTGTCTCTTGTGCCCGGTGCATGGGTTTTGCCAATCTCGGGGCGCGGAGGCGGCACGCCCGCAGTCTCCCCGAAAGCGCAAGCAACTGGGTTACGTCCTGGCGCGAAAGAACTCGGCAATACTCTTTGTGCAGCGTCCGGCTGACGCCTCGCTGATGGCGGGCATGTGGGAACTGCCGGCCGTCCTTCCCAGCCAGGTTAAGGGAGACGGGCCATGGGCGCGGCTGCGGCATTCCATTACCGATACCGATTATCAGGTTTCCGTCTTTGCCGTTTCTCCCGATGAGTTGCACATTTTCGAAACTGACGGTCGATGGTTGACCCGCAGGCAGTGGGAGCGAATGCCGTTGACCGGCCTGACGCGCAAGGTCCTTCGCCGGTCACAGCTGGAGCCGAAGGCGAACGTTGCAGGACCTAGCAGGTTGCTGAAAAAGTCTGACAAGCAGATTCCTCGGCGGCTGGAGCCACCTCGGAATGGCAAACTAAAGGACCTATTACGGCGCGACTGAAGGTGCGCCCCTTCCAATCCCCGAGAA
>Ga0182016_10006483_pt1 | contig 12262 bp, 4 predicted proteins | sample 712S2MmetaG_FD_120491 | JGI IMG/M metagenome (GOLD analysis project Ga0182016, IMG submission 120491) | Permafrost microbial communities from Stordalen Mire, Sweden - 712S2M metaG | ecosystem: Environmental > Terrestrial > Soil > Wetlands > Permafrost | place: Sweden: Stordalen | collected...
AATTATGCCCGCGCCGAACATGATCGCCTGGACCATCAAATAGACCATCGCCGCGATTAGAATCCGAATGTACATGGCCGCGTTCCTATCCGGGGGACATTACTCATGAAACGCGCGGCGGCTGTCGCTCGTTCCATGCCTCCTCCCTTCCCTTCTCCCACTGGTCGGAGAAGGGCGCGCCCCCCGCCCCTACTCGAACCGCCCCGCCGCGTGGCCGAGCATGGTGTAGACCTTGCCGGCGTCGCCGGTCAGCAGGTCGAGCGATTGCTGGCCGTCGCGGTCATTGCGATTGGTTTCGCCGAGCAGATCCTCGAAGTTGCGCAGATAATGCTCGATCGTGCCGCGGAAGTCCGGGTCGGACTTGTAACGGCGGCGGATTTCGTCCAGCGTCTGGCGCCCTTGCGCGGTATAGAGCCGGCGCGAGAACAGGCCCTCGCGCTCGCCGCGCTGGTAGCGGCCCCACAGTTCCGCGACGGCCGAGGTGTCGACCATGCGGGCGATGTCGAGCGTCAGATTGTCCAGCCCGCCGGGCGCGGCCGGGCGCGACGGCGCGGCTGGCGCCGGCCCTTCGTCCGAGGCGCGCTCCAGCAGATTGCTGAGCCAGCCGGACTCCGCTTCGACGCGCGGCGCCGACGGACGCAGCGAACTGGGCCGCGACGGCGCGGCGGACGGCGGCGGCGCGGCCGGACGGAACCGCGACGGCTCCATGGCGCGCGCCGGCTCCGTCCTTGGCGGCTCCATCCTCGCGGACTCGGGGCGAGGCATTTCGCGCGGCGGTTCGGCGCGGGGCGCGTCGAAGGCGCGGCGGACCGGCGCCGCCGGTTCGGCGCGTTGCGGCTCGAAGGCGCGGCGGGCCGGCGCGCCGGCGGGTTCGGCGAGGTCGTAGACGCGGCCAGAGCGCGCCACGATGTCGGTCAGTTCGTTGAGCGCCTTGACCTGATCGCCGACGACGCGGCGCAGCGCCGAGGCCTGTTCGGCGGTCTCGCGCGGCAATTCCTGCGCCCCGCGCCGCACTTCCTCGCGCGTCGTCTCCAGCTCGCGATGAATCTCCTGCGCGAGGCCGCGGATCTCTCCGGCGGCGGCGTTGAACTTCTCGCTCGCCTCCGCGAACACGCTGGAGATTTCGCTATTGGCTTGCTCATAGGCGGCGCGCATCGCGGCGGCCGTGCGGGCGCGCTCCTGCTCGGCGGAGGTTCGCACCGCGCCGAAGCGTTCGTCGACGATATCGGCGGTCTCCTGCGTCGTCTTTTCGATGACGCCGCCAATGTCGCGCGCCCGCGTCTCGACGTTGCGCAGGCTGTCGTCCATCAGGCTAGAGAACGACGCCAGCGCGCCCTCGAATTCGCTCTGCTTCGTTTCGATCAGCGAGACGAGCCCGGCAAGCGACTGACGCCGCGTCTCGAACGCCTGGTCGAGCGCGCTTTGGCTGCGCGTCAGTTGCGAGGCGCTCTGCGCCAGCGATTGCGAATGCGTCTCCATCGCGCCGACGATGGAGGTCGCGTCGCCGAGCGCGCCGCCCGCGATGGACTCGAGCGCGCTCACCTGTTTCGCCACCGTGTCGATCGCGGTCTGGAAGTCGCTCAAGCGCACGCCGAGCGTCGCTTCATGCTTGGCGAGATCGCCGCCCGCGCGGTCGACGATGTTTTGCAGCGAGCCATTGGTGCGCGACAGGCTGTCGAGCAGGGCCGGCAATTCGGCGCGCAGCTTGTCGTTGGTCGCGATCATCGAGGCGACCGAGGTCTTGGCGCCCGCGTCGAGCGCTTGCGTCAGCGCCCGCGTCGACAAATCGATCGCGCCGACCATCTCCGCGCGCTTCTCGCTGAGGTGTTCGACGAGCGAGGCGGCGCGGTTGGCGATCGTGTTGGCGACGAGTTCGCCGACGCTCGCCAGTTCGCGCGTCACTTCGCCGCCGCGCGAGCCGAGCACCTCGTGGATATGTTCGAGACGCTCCTCCAGCGACGTGGAGATTTCGCCGACGCGCTGGCCGAGCGCCTGCCCGAGATCGCCAGTGCGGGCGTGCAGCGTGGCGTCGAGTTCGCGCCGCGCGGCGGCGAGCGTGTCGTTGATCTCGGAAACGCGCGAGCCGATGGTCTCGACCACGAGCCGCCCGCGCTCGGAGATTTCGCCCGACACCTGATCGAGCCGCTGGACCACCTTGGTCTCGAAGGCGTCGATGCGGCTGTCGAGCGAGCCGGCGATTTCCTCGGCCCGCGCGCCGAGCGTGTCGTTGATCTCCCGCGCCTTGCCGGAGAGCTTGTCGGTCAGTTCGCCGGAGCGGGCGACGATGGTCTCGTCGAATTCCCGCGTGGTCTGGGACAGCTTGCCGATCAACGCGTCGGAGCGGTCGAGCAGCGCGTCGTCGAGCGCCCGCGCCCTGCTGTCGAGCGAGGTCGTAAGCTCGCCGGAGCGCGCGGCCAGGGCCTCGTCGATTTCGCGCGTGGCGCCGGACAATCTGTCGATCAACGCGCTGGAGCGGCCGAGAAGGGCCTGGTCGAGCGCCCGCGCCTTGCTGTCGAACGAGGTCGCGAGCTCGCCGGAGCGGGCGGCCAGGGTCTCGTCGAGCGCCCGCGTTCTGTTGTCGAACGAGGTCGTAAGCTCGCCCGAGCGGGCGGCCAGGGTCTCGTCGAGCGCCCGCGCCTTGCTGTCGAACGAGGTCGTAAGCTCGCCCGAGCGGGCGGCTAGCGTCTCGTCGAGCGCCCGCGTTCTGTTGTCGAGCGAGGTCGTAAGCTCCCCCGAGCGGGCGGCCAGGGTCTCGTCAAGCGTCCGCGTCTTGCTGTCGAACGAGGTGGTGAGCTCGCCGGCGCGGGCGGCGAGGGTCTCGTCGATCTCCCGCGTGGCGCCGGACAGTTTGTCGATCAGCGTGCTGGAGCGGCCGAGAAGCGCCTCGTCCAGCGCCCGCGTTCCGCTGTCGAGCGAGGTCGCAAGCTCGCCCGAGCGCGCGGCCAGGGTTTCGTCGATCTCCTTGATCTTGGCCTCCAGCGCGCCCGTGGTCGCCTGCGCGCCCTCGCTGAAGGCGCGCGCCACGTCGACGGCGTGCTTGGCCAGCGTATCGTGAAGTTTTTTTCCGCCGACCGCGAGCCCCGCGTCGAGACGGCCGGCCAGCGAGTCGATCCGGTCGCCCGTCTCCCGCAGGCGCGTGTTCGACACATTTTCGAAGGCGCCGATTTTCTCGTCGAGCGCGTTGGTGATGTTCGTCGCGTGATCGCCGAGCTTGCCGACCAGCGCGTCGCCCTTGCTGGCGATCGTGTTGTCGATCGCCGCGAAGCCGCGCACGACTTCGGTCGAAATCTTGTCGGCGGTCTCGCCGAGCCGCCGAGCCGCCGCGACGCCCTGGGCGTCCAGCGTCTCGACCAGCCTGCCGCCGCGCTCGACGATGGTCTCCTCGATTACGCGCAGCTTGCCGTCCAGCTCCTCGCCGAAATGGCGGGAGTTGTCGCCGAGCCGCGAGGCGATCTGCTCCGACTCGAAAGCGAGGCGCTCCACCAGCGCTTCGCCGCGCCGCGAGATCGACTCCTCGAGGGTGTGAAGATGTTCGCCGACGTTCGCGCCGATATGGCGCGAGGCGTGGTCGAGACGCGCGGCGAGAGTCTCCGACTCCGAGGCGAGGCGCTCGACCAGCGCTTCACCGCGGTGCGTAATCGACTGCTCGATCGCCTGAAGGTGTCCGCCGACGTTCTCGCCGATATGGCGCGAGGCGTCGTGGAGACGCGCGGCGAGACTTTCCGACTCGGAGGCGAGGCGCTCCACCAGCGCTTCGCCGCGCCGCGAGATCGACTCCTCGATGGCCTGAAGTTTTCCGCCGACATTCTCGCCGACATGGCGCGAGGCGTCGTCGATGCGCGCGGCCAGAGTCTCCGACTCCGACGCGAGGCGTTCGACCAGCGCTCCGCCGCGCAGCATGAGCGTCTGGTCGATCGCCCGAAGATGTCCGCCGACGCTCTCGCCGATATGGCGCGAGGCGTCGTCGAAACGCGTGGCGACGCGCTCCGACTCCGACGCGAGGCGCTCGACCATAGCGTCGCCGCGCGTCGTCACATTGTGTTCCAGCGCGGTCAATTTCTCGGCGACGGCGGAGCCGCGCACGGAAATCACATCGTCGACCGCGCCGAGGCTCTCGCCGATCCGCTCCGACAGATTTTGCGCGTGCTCGTCGATGCGTTCGGTCAGCGCGCCGCCTTCGCGCAGCAGCGAGCGCTCGAACAAATGCAGATGATCGGTCAGCTCCCTGGCGATATGGTCGCCGCGCGCCGCGAGCGTCCGCGCGACCTCCTTGCCCTGATCTACGACCGCGCCCTCGAACGCCTTGAACCCGTCGCTCAGCGTCTCGTTGACGCGCTCGCCCTGCACGGCGAGGGCGACCACGGCGTCGCTGGCCGTCGCCGCGAAACGATCCTGGATTGTCGCCGTATGTTCCGCGAGCGCCGATCCCGCCTGCTCCACCGTGTCCCGCAACGCGGCGCGCAACGCCTCGCCATGCGCGGTGAACCGCTCCCGAGCCTCGCCCCGCTGCGACTCCAGCAGGCTGGAGAGCTGCTCGCCATGCGCGCCGAGCGTCTTGACGCGTTCGCTGAGAAGCTCGTCGATGCGGCCGGCGTGTTCGGCGACCGTGGCGACGGCGGCGTCGCCATGTTCGCGCACGCTCGCCTCGAAGGCCGCGAGTCCGCCCTTCAGCGCCTCGCTCACGCGCTCGCCTTGCGCGCCGACATTGGTCGCGACGAGCTCCGACGCCGCCCCGACCTTGTCCTCGAATTCGGCGAGGCGCGTGACGATCGTCTCGCGCGCCGCGGCTTCGCGCTCCACCACGGCCGCCGCGACGGCCTGGCTCTGGCGGGTGATGACTTCCTCGAAGGCGGAGAGCTTGTCAGCGACGAGCGCGCCGGCGCGCTCGCTGCTCTCGGAGATCCGCGCGCCGGCGCGTTCGCTGCTGTGCGAAATTTGCGCGCCCGCGCGCTCGCTGTGCTCGGAAATTTGCGCGGCGGCGCGTTCGATGTTTTCCGAGATTTGCGTGCTCGCGCGTTCGCCGTGCTCCGAGATTTGCGTGCTGGCGCGTTCGCTGTTCTCCAGGATTCGCGCGCTGGCGCGTTCGATGTTCTCGAAGATTTGCGCGCTGGCGCGTTCGGCGCCCCGCGCGAGAAACTCGCTGGCCTGCTGGCTGGCGCTTGAGACCGTCGACGCCGCGCGGTCGCTCGCCTGCGTGAGTTCGGCGCCGACGCGCTCGCTCGCCTCGGCGACGCGCGCGACGATGGCCTCGCCGTGACGGCCGAAGCCTTCCTCGAACGACGCCAGCCCCTCGGTCAGCGCGAGCGAGATTTGGTCGGCGTGTTCGGCCACCTTGGAGACCGCGCCGTCGCTGGCGCCGACCACCTTCTCCTCGAATTCGGCGAGCCCGCTGGTCAGCCGCGCGTGAATCTTGTCGCCATGCTCCACCAGCCGGCCGGCGGCCTCGCCGCTGGCGCCGACCACCTTCTCCTCGAACTCGGCGATGCGGCTCGCCAGCCCCGTGTGAACCTTGTCGCCATGCTCCGCGAGCCGGCCAGCGGCCTCGAAGCTGGAGCCGACCACCATTTCCTCGAATTGGGCGATGCGGCTCGCCAGCCGCGCTTGAACCCTGTCGCCCTCCTCCGCGAGCCGGCCGGCGGCGTCGCCGCTGGCGACAAGCACCTTTTCCTCGAACGTGGCGATACGGTCCGTGAGCGCGCCGTGAATCTTGTCGCCATGCTCGACGATTCGGCTGGCGGCGTCGCCGCTGACGCCGACCACCTTCTCCTCGAATTCGGCCACGCGGTGCGTCAGCCGCTCCTGAATCTGATCGCCCGCCTTGACCAGCCGGCCGGCGGCGTCGCCGCTGGTGCCGACCACCTTATGCTCGAATTCGGCGAGGCCCTGGGTCAGCGCGCTCGCCGCGCGGTCGCTTTGCTCGGCGACGAGGGCGACGAGTTCGTCGCCGCGGCGCCCGACGTTGGCCTCGACGCCGGCGAGTTGCTCGCCGAGAACCTCGCCGAGGCGCTGGCCCTGTCGCGCCAGCCGCTGGGCGACTTCCTCGCCGCTGCGCTCGAAACTCGCCTCGAAGGCGTTGAGCTTCTCGGCCAGCGCGCCGATCGCGAGATCGCTGCGTTCGGCGACGCGGTTGGCGATGTCCTCGCCGTGCTGGCCGAAACCTTCCTCGAACGCCGCGAGCCCATCGGCCAAAGCGGTGGCCACCAGGTCGCCATGTTCGGCGACGCGATTAACCGTGTCGGCCGAGGCCGACGTGACCGTGTGCTCGAAGGCCGCGAGTCCATCGGTCAGCGCGACGGCGACGCGATCGCCATGTTCGGCGACGCGGCGGCCGGTCTCGCTCGCGGCCATCGCGACCGTTTGCTCGAACGCCGCGAGCCCTTCGGCCAGAGCGCCGGCCACGCGGTCGCCGTGCTCGCCGACATGCAGCGCCGCGTCGGTCGCGCGTTCCGTGACGACGCTTTCGAAAGCCGCGAGCCGTTCGGTCAGAGTCCCGGCGACGCGATCGCCCTCTTGCGCGACGCGGTTCGCGGTCTCGCCCGCGGCCGTCGCGACCGATCGCTCGAACGCCGCGAGCCCTTCGGCCAGAGCGCCGGCGACACGGTCGCCATGCTCGCCGACACGGTTGGCCGCGTCATCAGCGCGTTCCGTGACGACGCTCTCGAACGCCGCGAGCCGTTCGGTCAGCGTCCCGGCCGCGCGGTCGCTCTCCCGAGCGACGCGGTTCGCGGTTTCGCTATTCGCCGTCGTGACCGTTTGCTCGAAAGCGGCGAGTTGTTCGGCCAGCGCGCCGGCCACGCGGTCGCCATGTTCGCCGACGCGGTTCGCCGCGTCGCTGGCGCGCTCGGTGACAAGGTTTTCGAAGGCGGCGATCTGTTCGGAGAGCGCCGATTGCACATGGGCGCCGTGGCCCGTCACGCGGTCGGCGATCTCGGCGCCCTGGGTCAGCACGATCTGCTCGAACGCGCGCAGGCGTTCGGCCAGGGTTTCGGTCACGCGGTCGCCCTGCACGCCGATCGCGCTCACCGCGTCGACGGCGACAGCCGCGAAACGCTCCTGCACGGCGTTGGCGTGTTCGCCAAGCTGCACGGCGGTCTGGGACAAATCGCGCGTCAAGTTCTCGTGCAGCGCCTGGCCGCGCGCCGCGAAGTCGTCTCGCGCGACCTGGTGGGCGGCGGACAGCAAGGCATTGAGCTGACTCTCGGCGTCCTCGAACACGGTGCGCGCGCCTTCGACATGCTCGCGCACCCGCGCGGCGAGCCGCTCGGCGGAATCGGCCAGTGTCGCGTCGAGCGCGCCGCCTTGCGTCGAGAGCGTTTCCTCGAGCCGCCCGCTCACATCGGCGAGCCGCGTCGCGAGACGATCGTTCTCGCCGCCGATGGTTTGCGACAATCGCAGGCCAAGCGCCTCGATGCGCTGAACCACGCTGGAGCTATGATCGTCGAAGCCGCGCGACAGCGTGTCGCCGACGACGGCGAGGCTCGACTCGATATCGCCGACGCCCTTGGCGAAGCGCTGCGCCACGCCGTCGCTCGCCGCGCCGATCTTTTCCGCCACTTCGTCGCCGGTTTGCGCGAGCGCCGCGACCAACCGGTCGCTGTGACCGAAGAACTGCCGCTCGACGCCGCCGCCGGCGCTCTCCAGCGCGAGCCTGACTTCCTCGCCCTTGTTGCCGAGCGCCGCGGTGACGCGATTGCCGGCCGCGCTAACCTGCTCGGCGAGATGCGCCGAGGCGCTCGCCACCTCCGACGCCAGCGAGTCGCGGGCGCCGTAAAGCGACGTGCGCGCGTTGTCGGCGTTGAGAATGATCGCCTCGCGCTCATGCGCGAGTTCGTCGATCAGCAGCCGGATGCGGCGCTCGTTTTCGCTGTAGGAGCGTTCGAGGTTCGTCACCTCGGTGCGCACGATCACTTCGAGTTCGCCGGCGCGCGCCAGGGCGCGCTCGATGCCGTCGCCCATCGACGCGGCTTCGCGGCGGATCGCCTGCGACAGCGAAACGACCTGTTCGGTCGCGACGGTCTCGGGCTCGATCAGGCGGATCGCCGCCTCGGTCATAGCCTTGGCGACGAGACGCATCTCATGCGCGCGGCGCGCCGTGACGCCAGTGACGAACAGGAAAACGATCGGCCCGAACAGCGCGAGCAGCGTCAGCACCGGCGTCGGCGCGAGAAAATTGCCGTCGTGGCCCAGAATGCTCTCGCGATGAAAATAGACATAGAGCGTCCACAGCCCCGTCCAGGCGATGATCGACAGCGCCGTCATGACGGTGATCGTTCCGCTCGGGCGGAAGTTCAGCGCGGCGCGCAACTCGCCGATGCTGCGGCGGTCGTCATTGGCGGGCGGCGTCGTCGGTCCAAGTTTCGCGGGCTTTGGCGCAGGCGCCGCGGGCTTTGGCGCCGGCGTGGACGAGCCGGACGCGGGCTTTGACGGGGGCGCGAAAGAGCCGGGCGCGGCGGCCGCCGGCTTTGGCGCGGGCGCGGCGGACTCGGGCGGCCGCGTCGCGGCTGAAGGCCCTGCGGCCGCGGGCTTATCGGCGGCCTTGTCCGCCGGCTTGGGCGCGGGTTTGTCGGCGGGTCTGGCGGCGAGCCTGTCGGCGGGCTTGGCGGGCCGCGGCAGTTGCAGATTGAGCGTCGGATTGGCGTCGACGTCGATGTCGGCGCCCTTCTTGACGGACTCGCCGTCCTTCGGCGTCGACGAACTGGCGGAACCCGCGCTCATGGCGGCCGCGATGCTGGGCTTGTCGGATTTGGGTCCGTCCTTGCCCGGCTTCGCCTCGGGCTCGTTCAGATCCAGCGCTTCCTCTATCGCGGATAGAGCCGCCGCCGCCGCATCCTGGATCTTACCCGTTATCGCCATTTGACTCACTCCGAGCGGACTCTCGATAAAACGCAGCGCCGCTCCACGCGGACCGAGACCCGATAACAAGAATTAACCAAATATTACAGCGATTGAGCATTAAATGAAACCAGCGCGACGGGGCCATCCACAATTGTCGTTAACGCGGCGGTAACCCTTGCGCGTCAACCTTGGCGATACGATGTTATCAACAAGGGCGCGGCGAGTGCGAGTCCGGGTGTAACGGTTTGTTTTCGTGTAAACACCCGTCGGTGCCGGCGTGCGCGGATTGGCGCCGCGGCGCCCTTCGAAACAAGGCGCGGCATGGCTCTCGCCCGAGCCGCCGAGCCCGGAGGGGATCATGGCGCAACAGGCCGCGGCACAAAAAATTAACCATGTTTTCAACGAATCGGCGCGCGACGAATCGGCGGCGGAACCGGTGATAGACCTCGTTCATCTGTCACGGCAGACGCTTGGCGACGCGGCGCTGGAGACGGAATTGCTGCGCCTGTTCGAGGAACAGGCGCGGGCTTTCGCGGTCCGGCTGCGCGCGCCGGCGCCGCAAAACGAGACGGCGCGGGACATCCAGCAACGCATCGTTCTGGCGCATACGCTCAAGGGTTCGTCGCGGGCCATCGGCGCCTTCGCGCTCGCCGACGCGGCTCAAGCATACGAGGACGCGCTGCGCGCCAACGCCCCCGACGCCTCGCCGCGCCGACTGCTCGCCGCGCTCGAGACCGCGCGGGCGGAGATATCGCGCCTGCTGTGAGGGCGCGGGCGTCGCTCCCTCTCCCCGCGAGCGGGGAGAGGGTTGGGGTGAGGGGCCGGGGCGCTGTCCACAACGCGAGGCGCCCGCGCGGTTTCGCCGTGCAATCCCCTTTCGGGCCGATGCCCCGAGCCCCTCACCCTGCCCTCTCCCCGCGAGCGGGGAGAGGCGGACGAGCGGCGAGATCGCCGCGCTTGTTTTCTAAATACTCACTGATGCAGTGCTTCCCCATGCAGCGCGATGTCGAGGCCCTCGCGTTCCTCGTCGGGCTCCGCGCGCAGCGGGATCAGCACGTCGACGAACTTCAGCACGACATAGGTGCCGACCGCGCACCACGCCACCATCACGCCGACGCCGATCGCCTGCGTGACGAACTGATGCGCGTCGCCCTCGAGCAGTCCGGAGACGCCGGGATCGTCGGCCGAGGCGGTGATCGCGCGGGTCGCGAACACGCCGGCCAGCAGCGTGCCGAGAATGCCGCCGACGCCATGCACGCCGAACACGTCGAGCGTGTCGTCGTAGCGCAGCCGCTGCTTGACCGCCGTGCACATGAAATAACACACGGCGCCGGCGATCAACCCGACCACGACGCCGTGCCAGGGCAGAATATAGCCGGAGGCCGGGGTGATCGTGCCGAGCCCCGCCACCGCGCCGGAGATCAGCCCCAGCACCGACGGCTTGCCGCGCTGGACCCATTCCAGCCCGCTCCACATCAGCGCGCCGGCGCAGGCGGCGAGATGCGTCGCGACAATGGCGAACACCGCGCGCGAACCCGCCGCGAGCGCCGAGCCGCCGTTGAAGCCGAACCAGCCGACCCACAGCAGCCCCGTGCCGACGACCGCCAGCGACAGATCGAACGGCGCGAGATTTTCGCGGCCGAAACCCTGGCGCTTGCCCATCACTAGCGCCGCGACGAGGCCGGCGACGCCGGCGTTGATATGCACGACGGTTCCGCCGGCGAAGTCCAGCAGACCCATCTTTTGCAGGAAGCCGCCGCCCCACACCCAATGCGCCGTGGGAATATAGACGACGAACAGCCACACCGCGCAAAACAGCATGAAGGCCGAGAACCTCATGCGCTCGGCGACCGCGCCGCCGATCAGCGCGCAAGTAATGACCGCGAAGGTCATCTGATAGGCCATGAACAATATTTCGGGAATGGTCTTGGCGAGCGGAGTGATCGTCTCGATCCCAATCCCCATCAAGCCGATGCGCGCGAAATCGCCGAGGTAGGCGCCGTCGCCGGAAAAAGTCAGGCTGTAGCCGAGCAGCCCCCACAGGATCGACACGAGCGCGGTCGCGACGAGGCTCTGCGCCATCGTCGCGAGAATGTTCTTCTTCCTGACCATGCCGCAGTAAAACAGCGCGAGCCCCGGCAGCGTCATCATCAGCACCAGCGCGGTCGAGGCGATCATGAAGCCGGTGTCGGCGGGGTCGATCTTGTTGGCGGCGGCGTCTTGCGCATGGGCGGGCAGGCTGGCGAACGCGGCGCAACAAAGCGCGGCGAGGGCCGAAAGGGATTTTCGCATGATGTGGGCTCGAAGGGTGTGGGAGGTGGATGGAAGATTAAGGCCCGCGGTTCATCGCGCGGCGTCCTTCTCCCGTGAACGGGAGAAGGATTCGCGCGGCCTAAAGCGCGTCGGCGTCTTTTTCGCCAGTGCGGATGCGCAGGGCGCTATCCACCTTCGAGACGAAAATCTTGCCGTCGCCAATGTGGCCGGTGCGCGCGACCTTGGCGATCGCGGCGACGCAGGCGTCGGAGATCTCGTCGGGCACGACGAGCTCGATCTTCACCTTGGGCAGGAAGGCCACGACATATTCGGCGCCGCGGTAAATCTCGGTATGGCCCCTCTGGCGCCCGAAGCCCTTGACCTCGGTGGTGGTCATGCCTTGGACGCCAACCTCGTTCAGCGCCTCGCGCACTTCGTCGAGCTTGAAAGGTTTGATGATGGCGCTGATCAGCTTCATGTGTCGTTGTGCCTCCCCAATAGGCAGAAAGGCGTATTTGTGAGCAATATTTGTGCCAAGGCAATGAAAAAATAGGAGCGCCTTCTCTCACAACCGGCAAAAGGCGGCCGCTGCCCATATTTAGGGCAGCATTGGCCTAGATTTTAAGCATCAAGCCCATGAAACAGACGCAACCCCACGCTTGCGGTTCGCCCGCGCCGGCGCTAACGCTAGCCCCGCCAGCGGACGTGGCGAAATGGTAGACGCAGCAGACTTCAATTGGAGTGCCCGCGGGGAAATCCGCGGCGTAGAACCGCCCAAATTCGGGGAACGCTAAAGGCGAGAGCCCAAGCCAATCCCGAGCCAAGCCCGGGTTCCGGGAAGGTGTAGAGACTAGACGGGGGGCGCCTAAAGCCAAACGGCCAAGGCGAAGGGATAGTCCAGACCACGAACGCCCTTTTTTTAAAGGGCGGCGGCGAAAGCCGAAGCGGCAAGAAAATCTGCTTCTCGCAAGGGAGTGCGGGTTCGAGTCCCGCCGTCCGCACCAGGGGGCGCTAGGCCACGTCCTTCAGCGGTTTCGCCCGCTCGGTAGTGTCTTAGAGGCTGACTGAAAAAGAAGTTGGGTGATTTCAGCAGGTTGTGATTCCTTCGGATTTGCGAGATTCGAGGGAAACAGATGGCCTGGACGGAAATCACCCGGCGGAAGTATCGCCGGGA
>Ga0182016_10006486_pt1 | contig 12258 bp, 12 predicted proteins | sample 712S2MmetaG_FD_120491 | JGI IMG/M metagenome (GOLD analysis project Ga0182016, IMG submission 120491) | Permafrost microbial communities from Stordalen Mire, Sweden - 712S2M metaG | ecosystem: Environmental > Terrestrial > Soil > Wetlands > Permafrost | place: Sweden: Stordalen | collected...
AGGGACTCGAACCCTCGACCTACGGCTTGCAAAGCCGCCGCTCTTCCAGCTGAGCTACACCCCCGGGCAATCCGAGACCCCACGGGTCGTCCGCGGCTCGTCGGACCCACCATCGTAGGCCGGGCGGACGACCGACTGACGCCGCCAGAGTGAGGGCAGGCCAGCGAAGACACCGGCGAGCTGGTGCGCGTGTGGGGCGCGTGGGAGCCGACGACATGCATCACCGGGAGGTACGGGGCGCCGGTAGGGTGCGACCCCGTGGACGCACGGATCTTCCTCGGGATGCAGCCGGTCGGCGACGACCTGCACTGGCGCATGCGCGTGACACCACAGCTGACGACGCCCGGGAACTTCCTCTTCGGAGGGTGTGCGCTCGGAGCCGCCCTCGTGGCGCTGGAGGCGGCGTCCGGACGGCCCACCGTCTGGGCCACCGCGCACTACCTGTCCTATGCCCTCACCGACGAAGAGCTGGTGTGGGACGTCACGTTGGCGGCAGTGGGCGGGCACGTGACCCAGGGGCGAGCCGTGGGCAGTGTCGACGGGCGGGAGATCCTCACCGTCAACGCCGCACTGGGTCGGGACGAATTGGAGGTCGGCGGCGTCTGGGTCGTGCCGCCCGACGTGGCCCCTCCGGACCAGTGCCCACCTCGCTTCCTTCCAGAGTTCTTCCGCAACACCATCATGGACAGCGTCGAGGTCCGATCGGCGCGGGGGCGGACCTTCGAAGAGATGGACGGCTCTCCGGGCAGCCCGGACTCCGCACTGTGGGCGCGGGTGCCCGGACACCTGACGCCCTCGGCCGCGACATTGGCAATCTTCGGGGACTACGTCTCGGGAGCCGTCTCCCAACCCATCGGGCGCCGTGCCATGGGACGGAGCCTGGACAACACGCTTCGCATGGTCCAGCTGAAGCCGACGGAGTGGGTGCTCTGCGACATCCGCATGCACGCCCTGGTGGGTGGATACGGCCAGGGCATTGCCTTCCTCTGGTCGGAGGACGGAGAACTTCTGGCCACGGCAAGCCAGTCGATCGGTGTGCGCCTGTGGCCGGAGGACGCAGTCCTGCCCCGTTGACTCGGGGTGCGACCGGAGATCGCCCGCTGGAGCGGCGAAACTGTGCACCATGGCCCGCCACGCAATGACCCGGAACCGACGCCGACCATCCGGCAAGCTTCTTGTGGCCGTCGTCGTCGCTGTACTGGGTGGCCTCGCCGCCTTCCTCGTTCTGGAGTCCTCCGCCACGTCGACCCCGGCACACCACGTCACGGCGGCAACCCACCCCGAAGCGTCGACCACGTCCACCGCATCGACGACCACGACGTCGACCACCCGCCCTCCCGGGCCTGGCTTCAATGCCGGCCAGGTCACTGCTGTCGGCGACTCCGTCATGCTCGACTACCAGGACCCCCTCAAGACGGCGATTCCCGGCATCAACGTGGATGCCGCCGTCAGCCGTCAGTGGTCCGATGGAGAGTCGATCCTGCAGACACTCAAGTCGGATGGTCAGCTCGGCGCGGACGTCATCGTGGGCCTGGGCACCAATGGACCCATCACGGACGCGGACTTCGACAGCATGATGGCGATCCTCGGGGGCGCCTCCCGAGTCGTTTTCGTCAATGTCCATGTCGATCGGCCGTGGCAAGACCCGAACAATGCCGTGCTCGCCAGCGGCGCCACCCGCTACCCCAACGTCGTCGTGGCGGATTGGGCGACGCTGGCCGCCCAGAACCCTGGCTGGTTCGGGGCTGACGGTACGCACCTGGCGATCGACGGCTCCGGGGCGGACCAGCTGGCCCAGTTGGTCGCCTCGACGCTCTCGAACGGGTGAGCCCGGAGAGCCACCGGCGTGGCGGAGGCACGGGGAGAGTGGTGTAGCCTCAAACGTTCTCCAGCCAGGACATCGGGGGCTATAGCTCAGTCGGTTAGAGCGCAGCACTGATAATGCTGAGGTCGTAAGTTCGATTCTTACTAGCCCCACCACCATCTTCACCCTGTTCAGAGACCATTTCTTGGGCCTCTCCCGGGGTCCCCTGCAGGTGCCCCGACCTCCTGCCATGTACCAACATTGGAATGGCCACGAACGCCTCCAACTGGATCAGCAGGTTTTTTCGTGCCGCCAGCGTCTTGTCCGTCGGAGCAGGGCTGTCCGAGTCATGCCGGATCGGATTGGGAGAAACAGTGCGCCAGGAACTCGCTGAGGCGCGAGGCGTTCTTGACGATCGAAACACCGCGGACGGGATCCTTCGTGATGTCGAGTGAAGGACAGAACACGTCGGTCTCAGCACAGAAGAAGTGCGGCGATCCGAGAACGCCTCGTCGTTGTCCCTCGCTCCAGTCCGCCAGTACGCCGGCGCGATCGGACTCGTCGGGCATCGCCACGCCCAGGTCGTGCGCAAGGGATTCGAGAGTGGCCCGTTCGGAGATATCCCGGCCTTCCTCGAACAGTGCGTTCCGGAGCGCGAAGCTGACCCGCTCACCGGTCTCGGGGTCTGTCCGATAGGCCCGGTTGGCCAGTGCGAGGGCATTGAGGGTCGAGCTCGGAAACCGGTCGACATCGAGGTGCTCGAACAGGCTCGGCGCGACTTGCCGTCGCAGGTCGTCCGCATGCTCAGCGGTGACCACCGGATCGAGTGCCGAACCGTTCACCAGTTCGAGTGGCCAGGCGCGTACCCAGATCGCCACGTCAGATCGGCCGCTCCGAGCACGCTGCTCGTCAACTGCTCGCAGCCCGACATGGGCAAAGGGGCACCAGATGTCGGCGAAGACTTCGATGGTCGGGTTCGATGGTGTGTGCATGCTGTGACCTCTCGCTGACCCTCAGGCGAGCTTCATGAACATCTTCTGGACTTCCCCGATCGGGTAGCCGTCGGCCTCAGCTTCGTCCGGGTGCTCCAGGCAATAGGTGAGACCGGCGGCGACCAGGCGAAAACCGGCCTGCTCGAGCGCCTTGGTGGCGGCCGACAACTGGGTGACGACGTCCCGGCACTCGCGACCCTCGTCGAGCATCCGCTCGACGCCCTGGACTTGCCCGACAACACGGTGCAGCCGCTTGCGGACATCTGCGATGACATCCTCGGGAAGTTCCATCGTCTCCTCTTCTTGGGTGGGTGACGAGCCGCGTGCCCTGTCAGGGTGTGGAACCCTATACCCATGGGGGTATATTCCTCGGTCGAGTCATCCGGTTGTCCCCATGGTGTTGCTCCCGGCGCACCTGCGAGTTGCCCGTCGCCACAGCGGCACCTCCCTCACCTCCGGCGCTGGTCGGACGTGGTCATACTGAGTTCCCCTGCAGCAATGGCCCAGTAGCCTGCGCAGCGTGGGGTTTTATGGTGAACAGGTCCTGCCTCGCCTGATCGACCGGGCGTGCGGCACCCGCGGCCTGCGTCGCTGGCGGACCACCGTGACCGAGGGCCTGGCCGGGCGGGTCGTCGAGATCGGGTTCGGCTCCGGCTTGAACCTCGACTTCTACCCGCCGGACGTCGAACTGGTCCTGGCCGTCGAACCCGCTGCCGTCGCCCGCAAGCTGGCCGACCGGCGGGCGTCACGATCTGGGGTGAAGGTCGAACACATTGGCCTCGACGGACAGACCATCCCACTCGATGACGACAGCTGCGATGGCGGGCTGTCCACCTTCACGCTGTGCACGATTCCCGATCCTCACCTGGCGTTGGCCGAGCTACGCCGCGTGATGCGCCCGGGCGCCCGGTTTCACTTCCTGGAGCACGGCCTCGCCCCGGATCCGGCTGTTGCGTCCTGGCAACGGCGACTTGAGCCGTGGCAACGGCGGCTCGCCGGCGGCTGCCATCTCACGCGCGAGCCAGCCGTTCTCGTGCGTGAGGCGGGCTTCACGATCGATCGAGTCGAGCAGCGCTATGCCAAGGGACCAAAGCCCTGGAGCTGGTTCAGCGCCGGGGTGGCCACCAAATCGAAGTAGAGCCGGGCACTCAGTCGAAGGCCAGTTCCAACGCCTCCATGATCCGAGGGGCCACGTCCGCGAGGTCGGAGTGGTGCGGCACGGACCCACGGACGGACAGCACGTACCCCTGGCTCCCCTCCCGCCAATCAATATCGTCGCCTACCGTCCGATTGACCTGCGCGCTCAGGACCCCCTCGAGCGCCGGAACAGCGTCGAGGTGTCCGACAGCCGCCAGTCGACTCGCTCCCATAGGGGGCTGTACGAAGTAGTCGTACTCGACCGGCTCGTCACCGAGGACCCCCTCGACCGGCAGATCGAACGGTTGGCCGAGCGCGATCTGCGTGGCGAGACAGGTGAGCGACTGGCCCTGCGTGGCTTCGTACAGCTGGTCGATTCCGCCGCCACCAACCCTTCCGTTGACCTCAATGACCCGAGGTCCGTTTTCGGTGAGCTTGATCTCAATGTGGAGGGCGCCCGAGCGGACTCCAAGAGCTTCCGCCGCCTCGATGGAGAGCGTCCGAACCCGAGCCGCTTCCTCCGGCGCCAGATGGTGGGGCATGAAGTTGCCGGTCTCCCGGGACGGCGGGGCGGTCGGGAACTTGCCGGTGATGGCGAGAGGGGTGATGACACCGTCGCGCGCGACCGCCTCGACGGAGACGTACCGACCTAGGAAAGACCATTCACGCGATTCGGCATCGTTGAGCCATGCCTCGGCGAGGTAGTCCTCGGTCAGGTGGGGGGCACCGCCGATGATGGTGCCGAAGCAGGACTTCAGGAGACCCAGATCAGCGATCTGGAAGACATCTCGGCTTGCGGTGCCTCGTGCCGGCTTGACCACCATGGGGAATCCGACTGACTCGGCAAGCTCTATCGCCTCGTCCACGGGCGTCCCTGAGGCAATCCGCACGAATTGGGGCACGGTCACGCCGCCCTCTGCCAGCCTGATGCGCTGGGTCACCTTGTCGAGCAATGCGTCGACGACCTCAGGCGGGTTGCCAGGAAGGCCCAACACCTGGCCGACGGTGGCTGCCAGGTGGAGCTGCGAGTCGGTGAAGGCGATCACGCCGTCGAGAAGTTCGCCCCGAAGCGATTCGGCGACCATCGAGGCCGATCGCCCCGCAACGTCGACGACCTGACCGAGCCGGGGCAGCAAGCGGGCCCATGAGCCCAGGCGTGGATCGCCGGACTCGACGATCCAGACGATCTGGCATTGCCTACCCACCCGCTCGACCAACTCCAACGGCGACGACGACGTGGCGTCGTAGGCCACGCCCAGACGCGGAAGGACGTGGGCGTCGAGGACTTCGTCGGTCACCGCCTGCCCGTCCGTCGTCAAGCGATCCTTCCGTTCTTCCGTCGTCTTCGCACCGACCACAGAGGTGCCGTCGGCCAAGCCTTCGGTGCGCGGTTCGACGGCACGGAGAAGTGCGGAACCCTCCATCCCCTACACATTCGTTCCCGAGAGTCGATCGGTTGCACTGTCGTCGCCAAAATTCGCCCCTCGGGCCCGACTTCCATCGAACGCAGTGCCACACTCGACACGCTCGCCCTACCGTTCCGCCCGGGATCTTCGATGCGCATCTCTCGAGAGAGGTCGTGTCGTGCGATCCAACCCGTAGAAGCGGTTTCGTTGGAAATTGACACTCTTTAGTGCTAAACACGAACCGTAGCGTACGTTTGCAGAGAAGACAAGGAGTCGGGACGTTTCCTCTCATCCTGATTTGACTGCATGCAACAAACCAACAATTTCAGTCGCCGCGTCCCGGCCGGTGGTAGAGCGTTCGGCGACCGTTTCATGGTGCGTGCGGACAGGGGGCCTTTCGCTGCCGCCGGGCGCAATCTCCGCCCACGCCGGTTGCGTATCCACCGAAGTGCGCACGGCTGTGCGCGGTAAGCACGATTCCGAACACTCGTAAGCTTGCGGGACAGAAACCCGGAACGACGGCCTGCTTGACGCCGGCGCTAGCGCCGGAAGATGAAGGGACAGTGATGGCAGCAAAGGCATCGGAGACTGCTCCGAACTGGTGCACGACCGAGCTCGGCCGCAGGGCATGGGCACTCGGCGCAGACGTGGCGGCACCGGTGGCGGACGCCGTGGACCGAGACGCCCGGTTCCCCGCCGAGGCCGCCGCCGCCATGCGCGAGACCGGGCTGCTCGGAGCGCTCGTGCCCGTTGCGTTCGGAGGGGAAGGCGCCTCCCTGGCTGAAATATCCGAGGCCATCCGAGCGATCGCCAGCCATTGTGCGTCGAGCGCTCTCGTCTTGGCGATGCACCAGATTGAGGTGGCCTACCTCATTGAGCACGGCCGGACCGAGGGGCTGCAGAACATGCTGCGTCAGGTGGCCCGGGGCACTGTGCTGATGGCCAACGCCAACAGCGAAGTCGGGCTTGGAGGCGACGTCGGGCGCAGCTTCTGTGCCCTGGTCCACGAAGACGGACGCGTTCGCCTGGAAAAGGACGTTCTGGCGCTCTCCTACGGTGAGTACGCCGACGCCATCACCGTGAATGCCCGGCGTCACCCCGACGCCGCAGAAAGCGACCAGGCCATGCTCGTGTGCGGTCCCGGGAGTTTCCAACTCACGCGCACGTCCACGTGGGACACCATGGGCCTGAGGGGGACGTGCAGCTCGGGATTCCAGCTCGTCGCGGACGAGCAGGAAGACATGGTCCTCACGGATGACTGGGCGACAGTGGTGAATCACAGCGGTCTGTCGGCGACGACCGTCTTCTTGAACTCGGTGTGGGTCGGGATTGCCGAATCGGCGGCCAGCACGGCTCATGCCTCGGTCCGGGCCGAGGCCCGGCGCAACATCGGGACGGCGCCACCTTCCGCACTCCGGCTGGCAGAGTTGGCCGTTGTACTCGGACAGGTGCGATCGGTACTGGCCTCGACGATTGACCACATTGCCGCACTCGGCCCCGGGGAGTACCCGGGCAACCACCCGGCGCTCATCCTCGAGATGCGAGACCTCAAACTCTCGGCCACAACACTCTCGGCCGAGGTGGTGCTCAAGGCCCTTTCGATATGCGGTTTGTCCGGTTACAAGCGCGACTCCAAATTTTCCATCGACCGCAATCTGCGGGATGTCCTGGGCGGAGCACTCATGGCCAACAACAACCGCTTCTACGTCGACAACGCGCAGTTGCTGTTGGTCTTGAAGCAGATGTGATGGGACCGGAGGGCGCAGATGCGCAGCCGCCCGCCGGATCCGAAATCTGGGAAGCCTTCGAGTCCTACGTCGGCTCTCAGCTGATCCCATCCGACGAAGCCCTCGATGCGACGCTCGCCACGAGCGCAGAAGCGGGTCTGCCCCCGATCAGCGTGACGGCGAATCAGGGTCGATTCTTGTCCCTTCTCGTCCGCATCTCCGGCGCCCGGCGAGTGCTCGAGGTCGGCACTCTCGGGGGGTACAGCACAATCTGGCTCGCCCGGGGACTCCCCCCGGGGGGTCGGATCATCAGTCTGGAGGTCAACGACCTCCACGCTGAGGTGGCGCGTGGCAACATCGCCCGGGCCGCGTTGGAGGAGGTCGTCGATATCCGTCTCGGCCCGGCCAGCGAACTCTTGGCGCAGCTCGGAGCCGCCGGTGAGGGACCATTCGACCTGATCTTCATTGATGTGGACGAGATCAACAACGCCGACCTGTTCCCATTGGCCCGAGGGCTGGCGCGCGACGGGAGCGTGATCATCATTGGAGCCGCTGACCTCATCCGTGGATCTCGCCGGCTGTACGCCGCGCTCGAGCGGGAGCCCGGAGTCTCTGCCGTCGCCGTGCAAGCGGTCGGGAGTGCCGGCCGCCACGGCTTCGTCATGGCGGTGGTCTCCGAATCCCCCTAGGAAGCACGAGGGGCCTATGACACGTCGGTCTACCGGATTGCGTTCCGCGTAGTCGGGTAGTAAACGGAGTCGGGGCCAGCCATCCACACGGACGCGCGGGCCACCCACCAGGAGGAGGAACACATGCAGCAGCGCCCCATCGGCAACCGGACCGTCAGCGCCGTCGGCTTGGGTGAGATGCCACTCTCCATTGAGGGGCGCCCGGACCGCCGCCAAGCGATCGCCACCATTCACGCGTCGCTCGACGCCGGGGTCACCATCATCGACACCGCGGACGCCTACTCCCTCGGCGTGCAAGAGCACGGACACGGCGAAAGGCTCGTCGCCGAGGCCCTGGCGGCCTACGGCGGTGCCACCGACGAGGTGCTGGTGGCCACCAAGGGCGGGCACCGCCGTCCGGGCGACGGCAGCTGGACCGTGCACGGTGATCCGGCGTATGTGAAGGAGGCATGCGAAGCATCGCTCAAGGCCCTCGGGGTCGACGCCATCGGCCTCTACCAGTACCACCGGCCCGATCCTTCGGTCCCCTGGGCCGAGTCGGTGGGCGCCCTGGCCGACCTGCTCGACGAGGGCAAAATCCTGCTGGCGGGTGTCTCCAACGCAACCGTGGCGCAGATCGACGAGGCGCAGGAGGTGCTCGGCGGGCGCCTGGCCAGCGTCCAGAACGAGTTCTCCCCCCGGTTCCGGTCCTCGGAGGGCGAGCTCGAGCACTGCGAGAAGCTCGGCATTGTGTTCATTCCGTGGAGTCCCATGGGCGGCATCGGCCGCTCCGACCGGATTGAGGGGAACTTCCCCGCTTTTGGAGAAGTAGCCCAGGAAGTGGGCGCCAGCCCGCAGCAGGTGACGCTGGCCTGGATGCTGGCCAAGGGCTCGCGGGTGATCCCGATCCCGGGCAGCAGCCGGCCCGAGACGGCCATCGCCTCGGCGGCCGCCGCCGCCGTCACCCTGACGCCCGAGCAGGTCGCACGCCTCGACGCGTCCTGAGCCGGTCGTGACACCCGCAATGGAAGCCCTCGACCCGCGGCCCGCCGGCGACCTCCGCCCCGCATGATCACCATTTCCGGCAGCGAGGTCACCGGGGCCGACGTCTGGAGCGCCGCCGACATCGGCGATCTCACCGGCCGGGTGGCCCTCGTGACCGGAGCGAACAGCGGTATCGGGTACGAGACGGCCCGGGCGCTGGCCCAGCACGGGGCGCACGTGATCCTGGCCTGCCGTGACGACGAGAAGGCGCGCCGGGCCCGCGACAAGCTGGAGAGCGAACTCGAGCGCTCGTCCCTGGAGCTCCTGCACCTCGATCTGGCCGACCTCGTGTCCGTGCGACGGGCCGCCGACAACGTCCTCGCCGACCACGCCCGGCTCGACATCCTGGTGAACAACGCAGGGGTGATGGGCACGCCCTACCGGCAGACCGCCGACGGCTTCGAGCTCCAGATGGCGACGAACCACCTCGGCCACTTTGCGTTCACCGGACTGCTCCTCGACCGCATCGTGACGACGGCGCGCTCCCGCATCGTGACAGTCAGCTCTCACCTGCACCGTATGGGGCGGCTCCGGCAGGACGACGTCGCCGGCGCCTCGTTCCACAACACCTGGGTCTCCTACGGCACGTCCAAGCTCGCCAATCTGCTTTTCACCGCCGAGCTCAGCCGTCGCCTGCAGGCGGCCGGGCTGCAGACGCTCGCCGTGGCGGCACACCCGGGCTGGACGCGGAGCAACCTGGCCGGGAGCGGTGCCGCCCTCGGCAACAGCCGGCTGCGTCGCAAGCTCGGACGTGCCGCCGGGTCGATGCTCGGGCAGTCGGCGGCGGGGGGCGCCCTGCCCGTCCTCTGTGCCGCCACCTCGTCATCGGTGGGCCCGGGCCAGTACATCGGTCCCGCGCACCTGTTCGGGCTCTACGGTCCACCGGCGGTCGCACGACCGTCGCGACGGGCGCGGGACCTCGTGGCGGCGGCTGCGCTCTGGGAGGCCTCCGAAGAGTTGACCGACGTGCGCTACCCCGTGGACACCCCTGTCTGAACTCGCTGGCGGTGATCATGCGGTGTGCCGGCGCAGGAATTCGGCATGCAGCGCCACCCGATCGGGGCGCAACACACGTCCGAGGGGGGCGATCACCGGGCGGGCTCCGGCCAGCTGCAGCGCGGCCGCCGCGCTCTGCGACCGCGCTCCACTGACGTAGGTGTCGTCGAGCAGGAGCACCCGTGCCCCGGCGATCGCCGCGCGTTCGTGCGCCCGCACCATGAAGGCCGCCGGATGGGGTCGCATGTGCGCCAGGGGCGGCGACCCGCCACGACGCGCCGCCCGGCACAGGAGATCCGGAGCCCAGCGCGCCCCCGGGAAGACGCCGGCGGCGGTGCCACCGAGACCGGCGACCAGACCCAGGGCAGCGGGGCCGGGCCGGTGGGTCGACGGGACCAGGGCCACGAGGCCGATCGGGCCACCCGCCGTCGCCTCGAGCTCGGCACCGTCGTCGAGCAGGAAGGCCCCCACGAGCCGGCGCACCAGGGCGCCGAAGCGGGCCCGCGCCTCGGCCACCGGCGACTCCTTGTACCCGAGCAGAACCGTGTAGAGCGGGCTGGGCAACGGGCAGAGATGCGCCGGCACGACCGGGGCGAGCGCCACGCCCAGTCGACGGGCGACCAGCCGGCAGGCGAAACAGACGGCCCGGCCACCGGAGGCGGGGCCGCGGCAGATGTGGCAGACCCCGGGCCCGGGTCCGGGCACGCGGAACGGATCAGGTGGTGGGAGCGGGGTCCGGTCGATGCAGGAGAAAGGTCCCGGTGGCCCGGCTGACCAGCACGCCGTCGGCATCGCGTACCGTCGCTTCGCCGTACGCCACCTGCTTGGCCATCCGCGCCACCTCGCCGCGCAGCGTGAAGGTGTCGCCCTTCATGGCCGGGCGCATGCATTCGGTCTTCATCTCCAGCGTGCCCCGGGTACGGGCCCGCCCCGGCAGGGCGGCGTTGATGGCGAAGTTCATGCACGCATCGAGCAGCAGCGAGTGGATGCCGGCCTGCGTGATCCCGTGGGGGTTGCAGGCGATATCGGTCGGGATGAAGGTCCCGGCGACCCAGCCCAGATCCTCGCCGTCGACGCCGTAGGCCGTGAAGGTACCGCCGACCAGCTCAATGATCGGCATGCCCCCGTCACCCAGCCAGCGGTCCATGTCCTTGCCGGTACGGCTCATTGCGGGCAGACCCTACCGGCCCGCCGCGTCACCGCCCCGGAGACACCGCCGACCAGATCGGCCGCCAGGTGGTGCCGGGTAGAATGTTCTCCGATCTGAACCGGCGTGGCGCCGATCGTCGCCGCCGGGTTTGGGAGGAGACACCATGACCACCGCCGTGATCGTCGACGCCGTCCGGACCGCAGGAGGGAAGCGCAACGGGAAGCTCCGCAACTGGCACGCCGTGGACCTGGCCTCAGAAGCCCTCAGGGCAGTGGCCGAGCGCAACCAGCTGGACCCGGCGCTGATCGACGACGTGATCATGGGCTGTGTCATGCAGGTCTCCGAGCAGTCCCTCAACATCGGCCGCAACGCCGTGCTGGCTGCGGGCTGGCCCGAGTCGGTCCCCGCCACCACCATCGACCGCCAGTGCGGGTCCTCCCAGCAAGCCATCCACTTCGCCGCCCAGGGCGTGATGGCCGGGGCCTACGACATTGCCGTCGCCGCGGGCGTCGAGTCCATGACCCACACCCCCATGGGCTCCTCGGTCGTGCGCGACTTCGGCTTCCCTTTCGGCCCCCGCATGATGGCCCGCTACACCGACAGCGAGGGCCACAGCGAGCTGAAGGGCCAGGGCATCGGGGCCGAGATGATCGCCGACCAGTGGGACATCTCGCGTGAGGACCTCGACGCCTTCTCCGTGCGCAGCCACCAGCGGGCGGCCCGCGCCACCGCGGAGGGCCGCTTCGAGAACGAGATCGTGCCCGTGACCATCCACGATGATGAGGGCAAGGACACCGACGAGATCCTCACCACCGACGAGGGCATCCGGCCCGACTCCAGCGTCGAGACCCTGGCCAAGCTGAAGCCCGCCTTCAAGGAGGACGGCAAGGTGACGGCGGGCAACTCCTCACAGATCACCGACGGCGCCTCCGCCGTGCTGATCATGAGCGAGGAGAAGGCCAACGCTCTTGGCCTGCGCCCCCGGGCCCGCTTCCACGCCTTCGCCCTGGCCGGCGTGGACCCGATCACCATGCTGACCGGCCCTATCCCCGCCACGACGACGGTGCTGGAGCGGGCCAAGCTGACGCTGGACGACATCGACGCGGTAGAGATCAACGAGGCCTTCGCCTCGGTCGTGTTGGCCTGGGAGAAGGAGCACCACCCCAACATGGAGCTCGTGAACCCCAACGGTGGCGCCATCGCCCTCGGTCACCCGCTGGGGGCCTCAGGCGGCAAGCTGATGGCGACGCTGCTCAACGAGCTGGAGCGGACCAACGGCCGCTACGGGCTCCTCACCATGTGCGAGGGCGGCGGGCTGGCCAACGCCACCATCA
>Ga0182016_10006489_pt1 | contig 12251 bp, 9 predicted proteins | sample 712S2MmetaG_FD_120491 | JGI IMG/M metagenome (GOLD analysis project Ga0182016, IMG submission 120491) | Permafrost microbial communities from Stordalen Mire, Sweden - 712S2M metaG | ecosystem: Environmental > Terrestrial > Soil > Wetlands > Permafrost | place: Sweden: Stordalen | collected...
CGCGCTCGAGGGCAATTCCGCGCCGCCGGTCTCGGCTGCGGCAACGCGGGCGCTCGGCGGCAACGCCGCCGGCAACGGCGGCTGCTCGGGCGGAGCGGTCGCGGCCTCCGCGGCGGGGACCGCACCGGCCGCGCCAGCGACTGCCGCCGCAGCAAGGAACTTGCGGCGATTGAGCTTCGGATTGGTCCCCTTGGTCGGCATCTTCATCTCCCTCACGTCTTTGTTGCGGTGGTCCGGCTCACAGTGGCCGGCATCATCGGCTAGACACGGCAGCGACCGAGCATTTGCCTTGCCGGCCATGCCATCGTTTAGCATTCGGGCTTTGCACCTCAAAGTGCACGTCAACGCTGCGGCGTCATAGCTGCTTTGCCGAACCCAGGCCTTCATTTCTACAGCCGATTCGCGGGTTTATGGCGCGCCGCCCGCAACCGGAGATTAATGTTTTGCATCAATGATGCCCTTAATTTTCCTATAGCGGCGCAAAAACCCTGGTTAGCGGCCGCGGCTGAAGATGTGAGCTTATGAGCGCAAAACCGGCGCAATCCGCATTCGCCGCACCGGTTATTGCTGCCGGCGTCCCGGCCGAACAAAGCGGTGTAGCCCGCGCCCCGCTCTGCTTCGTCATCGACGGCGACGGCAGCATCCGGCATTTTCTGTCCCTCATTCTGCACGGCGCCGGCGTCGATACGGAGGAGTTCGCCGACGGCCAGGGGCTATTGGCGGCGCTGGAGAAGCGATCTCCCGATCTCGTCTTCCTCGACGTCCCGCTGGAATCCTCCGAGGCGATCGCAAGCATCGTGGCGCTCGGCATCGGCGGCTATCGCGGCCGCGTGCAGCTCATCAGCAGCCGCGGCTCCGCGGTGCTCGCCCACGTCAAAAACATCGGCGAACAGAAGCGCCTGCAAATGCTTCCGGTGCTGCGAAAGCCGTTCGAGACCGGCGCAATCCTGAAAATTCTGGAAGAGCACAGGCTCGGTCAGCCGCCGGCGGTCGCCGGTCGTCTCGACCTCGACGAAGCGCTGTCCCACGATTGGATCGAATTCTGGTACCAGCCCAAAATCGATCTGCGCAAGAAGCAGCTTGTCGGAGCCGAGGCTTTTGCGCGCGCGCGCCACCCGGAGCACGGCGTCTTGATGCCAAGCGCATTCATGCCCGGCGCGCTCGACTCCAGTCTCATCGCGCTATCCGAGAAGGCGTTGGCGCACGCCCTGCAAGCCGGCCTCAAATTCTCCAAGCTCGGCGTCAGCTTGCGCATGGCGATCAATATTCCGGTCAGCGCGCTGGCCAAGATCGATGTCGAAGGTATCGTGCAGACTTACCGCCCGAAATACGAGAAGTGGCCGGGTCTCATCATCGACGTGATGGAAGAGCAGATCGTGAAGGATCTGGCACTGGCTCACGACATGACGAAGCGATTGGAATATCTCAACGTCAAGCTCGCGATCGACGATTTCGGCCGCGGCTATTCCTCGCTGGTGCGGCTGAAGAACCTGCCCTTCGCCGAAGTGAAACTCGACCGCGTCTTCGTCGCCGATTGCGGCACCGACAAGGTCAACGCCCCCCTATGCAAGACCGTGATCGATCTCGCTCACAGCTTCGGCAGCATCGCCGTCGGGATCGGCATCGAAAAGGCGGCCGACGCGCTCGCGCTGGTCAGCATGGGCTGCGACTATGGCCAGGGTTTTCTGCTCGGTCAGCCGATGCCGGAAGAGCGTTTCATCTCGCTCTTGCGCCAGCGCGCCAATGGGCCCGCCCGCACGGACAACGGCTCAGCCCGCATGCCGCAAAGGCAGCACGTCTAAAAATCAAAGAACGGATATTGCGGACGGCGCGCAGCCGTCGCCGGCCGTGCCCGACAACGCCTTCAATGCGTCCAGGCGCCGCGCCGGGTGGCGGCGAAATTGTCGGAATAAGCGATGCGCGCCCGCTTCGCCGGCGTGGTTTCGAACACCTCATAGGCGATGCCATTGCGCTCGCAATAGGCGATGGCCTCCTCCTTGGTGTCGAAGCGCAGCCGCAGCTGCTGCTTCATGTCGGTTGAACTCGTCCACCCCATCAACGGCTCGACCGCCCGCGGCTGTTCGGGCTCGTAATCCAAGGTCCATTCCTTGGTCTTGGCGGTACCGGACTGCATCGCGGTGCGGGCGGGTCTATAGATGCGGGCGGTCATGGCGTTGTTCTCTTTCGATGCCGATCCACGTCACCCATCCTAGCGGGTTAGAATCGTTTCAGGAATGTAACGCTAAATCAGTGACTTATTTTGGTCGGGGCAGCAGGATTTGAACCTGCGACCTGCAGTACCCAAAACTGCCGCGCTACCAGGCTGCGCTATACCCCGACGGCCGCGGTCGTGGATAGCCGTTTCGGCCGCGCCCAGCAAGGCAAGTGAAAAGCCGGCAAAGCTCAATGGCCCGGGGCGAAAATCGACCCTGTCACGGTGTCACCCGGCGCAATGCCGAGCTTGCGCGCCGTACCGCCGATGACCTCGAGCACGGCGCGGATCGGCCCCCCCGACGGAATGAGATCGTCCGACATCGGCTTGGCGTGCTCCGCGATGCGAAGGATGTGTCCGTCGCTTTTGATGAAGATGATGTCGAGCGGGATGTAGGTGTTGCGCATCCAGAAATTGGCGGTCTGATCGGTATGGAAGTCGAACAGCATGCCGTAGCCTTCCGGCAGCTCCTTGCGAAACATCAGCCCGCGCTCGCGCTCGAGCTCATTGGTCGCAAGCTCCACCGAAAAGGCATGGACGCCCGAACGGCCGACGATCTTGATCGTATCGTCGCTGGCGGCCCGCCCCGAGGCGATGGCGCCGAGGGCCGCGAGGCCAATAACGAAGAGGATCAAGGCGCCACGGCGCGCGGCCGAACGGCAGCGATGAAACATTTTTGGCGCTAGTGCGAGGATGGGCCGAGCGGCCCGCTCTCCGGCCTGACTTCGGCCGCCATCATGCCCTTGGGGCCGGGTCCGAAGCGCACCAACACGAACTGGCCGGGGCGCAGCTCGGTCAGACCGAAGCGACGCAGCGTCTCCATGTGGACGAAAATATCCGGCGTCCCCTCGCCGCGGGTGAGGAAGCCGAAGCCGCGCAGCCGATTGAACCATTTGACCTGTGCCCGTTCGAGACCGCTCGTCGGCGTCACAGTAACATGGGTTCGCATCGGCGGCATCTGCGCCGGATGAATCGCGGTGGATTCGTCCATGGAGAGCACGCGGAAGGCCTGCAACCCCTTCGGCCCGGGTACAACCTCGCAGATCACCCGCGAACCTTCATAGGCCGTCTGGTAGCCGTCGCGGCGCAGACACGTAACGTGCAAAAGCACGTCCGTCTGGCCGTTATCCGGAACGATGAAGCCATAGCCCTTGGCCACATCGAACCATTTGATGACACCGGATATTTCGGCGACGCGGGGCGAGACATCGCCGCCAAGCGTCACATCGGGTCCGAGACCCGTTCTACTGGATTTTGTTTCAATTCCGTCGGACGCCATGACGCCGTGGCCGCCGCTGCTGGCGCCCTACGGGCGCATCACGAATCTGTTGAAAAGAGGATAACACCGGCGATCCGAGTGAAAAGTACAAAAATGCAACAGTGAGATAAAAGCGTCATGCCTGTGTACAACGCGGATTTTATTCAGTGGGCGATGAATGGTTCGAGCACCGTTCCAATGTCCTCGCGCACCACAAGATCGGCGATCTCATCGAAGTCGGTCGGCTCGCGGTTGATGATGACAAGGCGAGCGCCATTCCGCTTTGCCACCAAGGGGAAGCCGGCAGCCGGCCAGACAACGAGCGACGAGCCAATCGCCAGAAAAAGATCGCACGAATGGGCGAGATCCTGGGCACGCTGCATTGCGGCATCGGGCATCGCCTGGCCGAACGAGACGGTCGCCGTCTTGATGAAGCCGCCGCAGCCCGGGCAGTCCGGCGCACAGCCGTTTGCGGCCTCCATCCTGCCGCGGACCCAGGCAAGTTCATAGCGCTCGCTGCAGTCGAGGCACAAAGCGAAGGTCGTATTGCCGTGCAATTCGACGACGTGGTCGGGAGCGATCCCGGATGCCTGATGCAGATTGTCGATATTCTGCGTGACCACGGCCGGAATTTTTCCGGCGCGGTAGAGACTGGCTAGCGCCCGATGGCCGCGTCCCGGTTGGGCGCCGCCGAACTTATCCTCCATGGCGAAGCGTCGCCGCCACGATTCGTTGCGCGCCTCCTGGCTGGCGAGAAACTCGTCGAACGGGATCGGCCGGTTCTTGGTCCACAGCCCGCCGGGCGAGCGGAAATCGGGAATGCCGCATTCGGTCGAGATCCCCGCGCCGGTAAACGGCACGATGGATTGCGCCTCGTGGACGAAGTCATTGAGCCGCGCCAGGGCGCTATCGAGATCGGGCGCAATCATTCATACTCCCAATGCCGTGGTCTCGCGGCCATGGTTCCATTCGCACCGGCTTTCGCCTGCCTATCTATACACCAGGTCCCGTCCGGGCACCGGCACTGTTTCACTGACTGTTTAGCGGAGGTTCTTTCATGCGCTATCTTCATACAATGCTGCGCGTACGCGATCTCGACGCCGCGCTCGACTTCTATTGCAACAAGCTCGGCCTCACCGAGGTGCGCCGGCGGGTCGACGAGAAGAACAAATATACGCTGGTATTTCTGGCGGCGCCCGCAGACAGCGACCTGGTCGCCAAGGGACCGGCCTCCCGCCAGGCGCCGCTCGTCGAACTGACCTACAACTGGGACAGCGGCGAGGACTACGGCGACGCGCGCTATTTCGGCCACCTCGCCTATGAGGTCGATGACATCTATGCGCTGTGCGAGAAGCTGATGAAGGCCGGCGTCACCATCAACCGGCCGCCGCGCGACGGCATGATGGCCTTCGTCCGTTCCCCGGACAAGCAGTCGATCGAGCTGTTGCAGAAAGGCGAAGCCTTGCCGCCCAAGGAGCCGTGGACCTCGATGCCCAACATCGGGAAATGGTGAGCGGCTGTTGCTCGCTGGATTCGGTAAATTTCATACGCGGCTCGCCTCTTTGACGGAGGGCGCGCCTGCACACTGTTGATTAATCATTTTTTTCAAAATCGATTCGATTCCTGCGCGGCTTTAGGATTTCCGGATAGCCACGCGATGCTACTGACATAACGGGGACGGTCAGGGGCGACTTCGAGTTCCGGGTGTGTGGCTTTCCGGTAGACCCGATGGTGGGGGCAACCCTGCGCCGAATTTGAGCGTCGGTCACGTCGATCGTGGCAGCATCAAAGGCGCATCATGACTTCCATCGTCACCGGACTTTCGCCCAGCCAGATCGCGGCGCTTCCGATCACGACAGTGGCGAAGCTCACGACAACAGATATCGCCGCGCTGACAACGGCGCAGGTCGGCGGACTGACGGCGCCGCAATTGGACGCGCTCTCCGCACCTGACATTCGCGCCTTCAGCACCGCTCAGATCGGCGCCATTTCCTACAGCACGTTTTTGGCGATCGCCGCGGCGCAAACGGCAAATTTTACGACGACGCAAATCTCCTCGCTCGCGCCCGATCAGATCCAGTCGCTGACGACGGCCCAGCTCAACGCGCTCGGCAAAAGCGATTTGGAAGCACTCAACGTGGCCGACCTGAACTCGTCTCAGGTCTCCGGTTTGAGTCCGTCGGCGATCGCCAATCTCAGCAATGCCCAAGTCGGAACTCTTGTTTCGTCCCAGCTTGGCGCGCTCTCGACCCAACAGCTTCAAGCGCTGACGGCGACACAGCTCGACGCTCTGGACAAGGCCGATTTCCAGACGCTCAGCGTGTCGACACTGTCTGCCTCGCAAATTGGCGGCCTGAACGCGGCGACGGCCAATCTGAGCGCCGGTCAGATTAACGCGCTCACGCCGACCCAAATCGCCGCGCTCTCCCCTACCGGACTGAACAGCCTGTCGTCGACGCAGATCCAGGCATTGTCGTCGACCCAGATCGGTGCCTTGTCGAAGACGCAGTTCGCCGCCGTGTCGACCTCGACGCTCAACAACCTGTCCACGACGCAGATCGGCGAATTGTCGGCGAGCCAAGTCCAAGATCTGACCGCGACGCAGCTCAATGGGCTTAGCGCCGCGAACTTCAACGCTCTGAACCTCGCCGATCTGACAGCCGCGCAATTCGGCGGCCTCAGCGCCGCTGTGGCCAATCTCAGCGGCAGCCAGCTCAACGCGCTGACGCCGGGCCAGATCGCGTCATTTTCCGCCACCGGCCTCAACAGTCTATCGCAGTCGCAGCTCCAGGCGCTGTCGTCGACCCAGATCGGCGGACTGACGGCGGCGCAACTCGGCGCGGTGTCGACCGGGACGCTCAACAACCTGTCCTCGACCCAGTTCGGTGAGCTATCCGCAACGCAGCTTCATGGGCTGACGGCCCGCCAGCTCAACGGTCTGAGCGCGACGAACTTCGACACCATCAGTCTTGCAAACCTCACCACCGCACAGCTCGGCGGCCTGACCACGGCCGCGGCCAATCTGAGCGCCGGTCAGATCGAGGCGCTCGGCCCGGGCCAAATCGGCGCGCTCTCGCCCGCCGCGCTCAACAGCCTGTCATCGACGCAGATCCAGTCATTGTCATCGCCCCAGCTCGGCGGACTGACGGCAGCGCAGCTCGGCGCGGTGTCGACCGGGACGCTCAACAACCTGTCCTCGACCCAGTTCGGTGAGCTGTCCACAACGCAGCTTCATGGGCTGACGTCGGTTCAGCTCAACGCTCTGACCGCGACGAACTTCGACACCGTCAGTCTCGGAAACCTGACCACCGCACAGCTCGGCGGCCTGACCACGGCCGCCGCTAATCTGAGCGGCAGTCAGATCGAAGCGCTCACCGCGGGCCAAATCTCAGCGCTTTCCCCTGCCGCGCTCAACAGCCTGTCGTTGACGCAGATCCAGGCGCTGTCCTCGGCCCAGATCGGCGGACTGACGGCGGCGCAGCTCGGCGCGGTGTCGACCGGGACGCTCAACAACCTGTCCTCGACCCAGTTCGGTGAGTTGTCCGCAACGCAGCTTCACGGGCTCACGGCCCGCCAACTCAACGGTCTGAGCGCGACGAACTTCGACACCGTCAGTCTTGCAAACCTCACCACCACACAGCTCGGCGGCCTGACCACGGCCGCGACCAACCTGAGCGGCGGTCAGATCGAAGCGCTCTCGCCGGGCCAAATCGCCGCGCTCACCCCGGCCGCGCTCAACAGCCTGTCGTCGACGCAGATCCAGGCACTGTCCTCGACCCAGATCGGTGCCTTGTCGAGGACGCAGCTTAGCGCGCTCACCAGCACGACGCTCAACAACCTGTCCACAACCCAGATTGGCGAATTATCGGCGGGCCAAATCCAGGCTCTGACCGTGGCGCAGCTCAATGGGCTTAGCGCCGCGAATTTCAATGCCCTGAACCCCGGCGAACTGACAGCCGCGCAATTCGGCGGCCTCACCGCGGCCGCGGCCAATCTCAGCGGCAGTCAGATCAACGCATTGACGTCGGGCCAGATCGCGTCATTTTCCGCCACCGGCCTCAATCGCCTCTCCGCGACACAGATCGAGGCGCTGTCGCCGACCCAGATCGGCGGACTGACCGTAACGCAGTTGGGCGGGCTCACGACCGGGACGCTCAACAACCTGTCCTCGACCCAGTTCGGTGAGCTATCCGCAAATCAGCTTCATGGGTTGACGGCCGGCCAGCTCAACGGTCTGAGCGCGACGAACGTTAACGCCATCAATCTTGCGAATCTCACCACCGCGCAGCTCACCGGCCTGACGACGGCCGCGGCCAATCTGAGCGCCGGGCAGATCAACGCGCTCACCGCGGGACAGATCGGCGCGCTCTCCCCTGCTGCGCTCAACAGCCTGTCGTCGACACAGCTCCACTTGCTATCGTCGACCCAGCTCGGCGGATTGACGGCGGCGCAGCTTGGCGCGGTTTCGACCGGGACGCTCAACAACCTGTCCTCGACCCAGTTCGGTGAACTGTCGGCAACGCAGATTCACGGGCTGACGGCGGGCCAGCTCAACGCGCTCGGCGCCACCAATTTCGACGCCTTGAACGTCGCTAATCTGAGCGCGGCGCAGCTCGGCGGCCTGACCACGGCGGCCGCAAACCTCAGCGGCAGCCAGATCAACGCACTGGCGCCCAGTCAGATCGCCGCCTTCTCCGCCGCCGGGCTCAACCGCCTCACCGCGTCGCAGCTCCAAACGCTGTCTTCGACCCAGATCGGCGGCTTGTCGGCAGCCCAGATCGGGACCGTGTCGGTCGCGACGCTGAACAACTTGTCCTCCACCCAGATCGGCGAATTCTCGACGACGCAAGTCCAAGCATTGACCGCGGCACAGCTCAACGGACTCAGCACCACAAACTTGGACGCGCTCAACGCAGCCGACCTGACGGCCGCCCAATTCAATGGGCTGACGACCGCGCTTTCCAGGCTCAGTGCCGAGCAGCTTGCCGAACTGAATAATCCGCAGGTCGCATCGAAGGTCGATCAGCTCTCAGCTGCCGCGCTCGCCGGCCTGACCGCGCAGCAAGTCGGCGCGCTGACCAACGCGCAGCTCAGCGGATTGTCGGCGTCGCAGACGGCTTCGCTGCTCGCCAATCAGGCCAATAACCTCACGATCGCGCAAATCGCCGTCTTCAGCGCGTCCCAGCTCAGCGACACGAACCTGGTCGGCGCCGCGGGCGGCCTGCAATTTAATCTCGGCTGGGATTCGAGCATCAACAACGCGCCCTCGGGTTACCGCAACGCCGTCATCGCCGCGGCCGCCGGGCTTGCGGCGGATTTCAGCAACAATGTCGTCCTAAATCTTCAGATAGGCTACGGCGAAGTCGGCGGCGGTTCGATCGCGCAGGGCAATGCGGCGGAGAGCGAAACCTTCTACGACAGCGTCAGCTACTCGGCGCTCAAGAACGCCCTACAGGCCGACTCAGGCAATTCGAGCTATCAGGCAACCGCTGATGCGAGCCTGAGCGCGAGTAATCCGACCAATGGGGGCACTTTCGCGATCAGCACCGCGGATGCCAAAGCGCTCGGCGTCGAGGGAGCCAGTTCCAGTCTCGACGGCTACGTCGGCGTGACGAGTGCGCTGCCGTTCGAATTCAACGAAACCGCTTCGAGCGGCAAATATGATGCCGTCGATATCCTGCAGCATGAATTCACCGAAGTGATGGGCCGGGTCGGTTCCGTTGGCGCAGATATCGGTCAGGGCATCTATACGGCACTCGATCTGTTCCGCTACACGTCGACTGATAACGCGAACCCATCTCAAGGATCGCCTGAACGCGCGCTCACGCAGCAGGGCGCCGGCACTGATTACTTCTCCATCGACGGCGGCACAGCGAATTTGGGCGATTACAACGCCTCGAACACCAGCGCCGACTACGCCGACTGGGACGCCAGCCGCATGGGCAATGACCCGTTCGGCGATGCCTTCCCGAGCGTCACCCAACCAGTGTCCGGAAATGATGCGATCGAAGAGGCGGCCATCGGCTGGGACTTGACGAACAAAGGCAAGACGCTGGCGCAGACGGCCGTGACCAAGCCGCTGGTCTGAGCCGCGCCACAATCTCTGTGAAAAGACCGTGTCCAATCAATCCGCTAGGGCCCAATCGCTGCGATCCGAAGCGATTGCGCTTCCAACCAAACCTCTTTATATGTCGCGCGCCTCAGCGTAAGCGCTTCGCGCTTATCCCGCGCCCTTCGTCTAGCGGTCCAGGACATCGCCCTTTCACGGCGGTAACACGGGTTCGAGTCCCGTAGGGCGCGCCAGGCTCTCGATGCCTCGCGCAATTCGCCGCCGTCGGACGCGCAGCGTCCGGTTCGCCTGAGTTCCAGATCGACAAGCGGAGTTTTAGAACTTGTAGGCCGCGCCGAGCGTGAAGACGTCGGTGTGGACGAGGGTGGAGAAGTTGAAGGTCGCCGTATTGGCCGCGCCCACCGTGATGACGGGAGCGCTCGTCTTCAGATAGCCGAGATCGATATGCTGATAGTCGACGCTCAGCACCCAGTTGCTGTTGAGGCCGTAATTCAATCCGCCGCCGGCGGTCCATCCGGCACGCGTCTGGCTCGCCGAGGTCGATTCAAGGTTCAGGCCAGCGGCATTAACCGCAGCATAGGAGTCGGCGTAGCTCACTTTGCCGAAGGCTGCGCCGCCGGTCAGATAGAGCAACACCCGGTCGATGCTCCAGCCGAGGCGGGGCGCGACCGTGGCGACCCAATCCATCGACGAGGTCGTGTTGAAGGTGGCGGTGCCGCCAGCGACGCCGGCAAAGGGATTCCCGGGCGACGACGTCGCTATCTTGCTGGAACGAAAGTACCAGGCATTACCTTCCAAGCCGAGCACCCAGTGGTCGACCTGATAGTTGTAGCCAAGCCTGCCGCCGAAGGCGCCGGTCAAAGTCGTGATCGTCGGCGAGCCCAGCGCATTGATGCGCCCCACGTCGCCCGCAGCAAACAACGGCACCGGTCCATTGACCGTCGTGAGCTTGGTCTCGTAGCGCGACCAATCGCCTCCCAAGCCGCCGCCGAGGTAAAGTCCGGTCCAGTTCCAGATTGCCGGCGGTGCTTCGGGCGCTGACCAGCGGACCGGCATATCGGCCGCCAAGGCGGGGGTACCGATAAATCCTAGCAATCCGAACAGGCAAAAAATGGCTCTCTTCATAGCGCCCCGCCTATGAAACTATCCGCGCGAGTATAGTCGTTAATCGCAATTTGCGTTGTTGCCCTTTTGCCACATCGCACAGAAAACAACGCGCAGGACGAATTCGGGCGGCGAGGAAAACGCAAATAAATCAAGGGGCATATGAGGCGCTATTCGCAGACGGCCGCCCCAAGCGAAACCCGTCCGCGCCGGGCTCGGTGCAGTCGCCATGGTTTTCTCCCCCGGCGGCTGGCGGGATTCGTCGCCTCGGATATCTGGCAGCTCCGCGCGGCACTCCCGCGGTTCTTGCCGGCGTCGTCGCGGATGCACGGCGCGCGTGTCATCGAACTGTTGCAACGCAACCGGAGTTTCTCCGCGCCGTTCTCACACCCGTGACGCAACCGCGCCATGTCGGCGCCACAGAACGCACCTAGCGTCACGGCCGGGCGGAGAGAACGTAAGGGAGGAAAATCATGGCGCTACACACCAAGATTGCCGACACAACGGCGTCCTCGCGTCTCGTCACCTTCAGCAAAAACAATTGCGCGCAATGCGGCGACTGGCTGCTCGCGCCCGACTGGTCGGAATATCTCAATGACCGTTGCGTGCGCCACACTTGGTCGTGCGATGCCTGCGGCTATCAGTTCGAGACCGCGGTGTTTTTCGCCACGCCGGAGTAAGCGTCGCGGGCATCAACGCCGCGGCGGATAGGCGTGCCGCTGCCCGTTGAAGTCCTCGACCGTGCCGCTGTCGGCGTTCAATAAGTCGGCGCTCAAATAATTCGGGCCGATCGGCGATTTGCCGTAGCCGCCGGGAATGTCGAGCACATAGGCCGGCTGGCACAGCCCCGAATAGCGGCCGTGCAAAGCGCGCATCAAGCTCTGGCCGTCGGCGATGGTGGTGCGGAAATGTGCGGTGCCAGGCGCGAGATCGCCGTGGTGCAGGTAGTAAGGTTTGACGCGGCACTCGACCAAGGCGCGCAGCAGCGCGCCGAGCGTCTCCACATCGTCATTCACGCCGCGCAACAACACTGACTGCGACAACATCGGAATGCCGGCATCGACAAAACGCGCAATCGCGGCGCGCGCCTCGCGACTGAGTTCGCGCGGATGATTGGCGTGGAGGACGACGAAGGTGGCCTTGGGGCTGCGCAACGCCCGCACCATCGCAGCGTCGACCCGCTCGGGTGCTGCGACGGGGATACGGGTGTGCACGCGGATCACCTTGACGTGCTCGATCGCCGCGAGCTGCGACACCACGTCTTTGAGCCGTCGCGGCGACAGCACCAACGGATCGCCGCCGGTCAGGATGACTTCCCAGATCTGGGGCGTGGCGCGGATATAATCGAGCGCCGCCGCCAAAGCCTGGCCCGATAACCCGCCCCGCCCGGGCCCGACCATTTCGCGGCGAAAGCAGAATCGGCAATAGACCGCGCAGGCATTGACGAGCTTGAGCAAGACGCGATCGGGATAACGATGAACAACGCCTTCGACCGGACTATGCGCCGCGTCGCCGATCGGATCGACGTCTTCGCCCTCGCTTACATCAAGCTCGCGCGCATCGGGAACAAATTGCCGCGCGATCGGATCGTGCGGATCGGCGGCATC
>Ga0182016_10006490_pt1 | contig 12251 bp, 10 predicted proteins | sample 712S2MmetaG_FD_120491 | JGI IMG/M metagenome (GOLD analysis project Ga0182016, IMG submission 120491) | Permafrost microbial communities from Stordalen Mire, Sweden - 712S2M metaG | ecosystem: Environmental > Terrestrial > Soil > Wetlands > Permafrost | place: Sweden: Stordalen | collected...
CCGCCTTCCGCGACTATGCCCGCATCGGCGCGGCCCTCATGAAACTCCATATCGACTACGAGCAGCAGCCCGAATCCCCCCTCCAGCGCACCCAGACCGGCCAGCTCAACTGGCGCGTCGAAAAGATGGCCCTCTCCAAAGACAAATCCCAGCTCAAATACAACGGCTTCCTCACCCTCAGCGGCATTCCGCGCGAGGTTTACGACTACCGCCTCCGCAACCGCAGCGCCCTCGAATGGGTGCTTGATTCGAACATTGCCCAGTACCGCCCCTCCACCGACGCCCGCTCCGGCATCGTCAACGACCCCACAGCGGAACCAGAGTAGATGTCCTCTGGAACCACCTTTGCCAAGTGGCTTTTTCCTCAAGAAAAAGCCACCCGCAATGCTCTATCCGAGGCTATGTTTACTCTGGTTCCGCCCTAACCGCCCCTATGACCCCGAATACATCGTCCGCCTCATCGGCCAGGTCATCACCGTCTCCCTAGAAACCGTCAAACTGGTAACCGAACTCGCCGCCCTCAGCATCGACCAGGCATAAATCTCGGACCCTATCTCCCGCTCAATTTTTCCTGCCTCCATTTGCGTATAATTACCGTCCCTCGGCGCACAATCTACCCATCAATGCCAAAACAGTCCCAGTCTGATCTCCGTCCGCTGACGACTGAGAATTGTGAACTGTGAGCTGGCCTTTAAAGGAGAAAACGCCATGATCCATGCCCTCGAGCCTCTCAACCATCAGAACTCAGACCCGACATCCTACACCCCATCACAAAACCGCGGTCTGGACACCCCTGCCGTTGCCAGATGCGAAGAAGAGTGCGACCGCGTCTATCATGCTCAATTGAAAAAGAAGAAAAGCAACAGCGAGGCACTCGACGAAGCCCGTTGGGCATACCGCGAGGCCATGCCCGCCCCCGTCGGCTACTCCAACATCTGCAACTTCATCGCCTGCGTCGTCTATGGCATGCTGATGGGCCGCTTCACGCTCGAAGAAGGTCCAAAGCTCCTCTACGGTGCACAGGTTGCGCTCAGCACCATCGCTCCCCAGTCAAAGGCGCTCAACCGCAACACCTAGACTCCAAATCCGAAGCCCGATTCGTTACCCCCTACCCCCCTCCCCCCTTCATTTTCAGCATCCTAATGAAAACAAACATGTTACGCCTCCGGACATCGAAGGCTTCCTCTGATAACAAAGAACTTACGTGCCGCAAGCCATCGGAAAACCGCCATTTTCCGTCGCAAATCGTCGCAAAACGCCGCAATTTTCGCTCTGAGACGGGGACTTCAGGGCGTGCACAGGCCGATCTGCGAACTGTTCACTGATCTCCGAAAACTGCGAACTGTGAACTGCCTTCAGCCCTCCTCGGCCTCCCTCAACTTCGCAATCACTGTGAAATCCTCCAGCGTCGTCGTGTCGCCCTTGATCTCCCCATGCGTAGCCAGCTCTCTTAGCAGCCGCCGCATGATCTTTCCCGACCGCGTCTTCGGCAGAGCCTCAGTAAACCGGATATCGTCCGGCCGCGCCAGCGATCCAATCTCCTTCGAAACCCACTTTCGCAGCTCATCCTTCAACTGCTCGCTCGGATAATTCCCACTCTCCAGCGATACAAACGCCGAAATCGCCTGCCCCTTCAACTCGTCAGGCCGTCCCACCACCGCAGCCTCGGCCACCTTCGGATGCGCCACCAGCGCACTCTCCACTTCCATCGTCCCCAGCCTGTGCCCGCTCACGTTGATCACGTCGTCCACGCGCCCCATCAGCCAGAAATATCCATCCGCATCCTGCCGCGCGCCATCCCCGGTAAAGTAACTCCCCGGCACATCGCTCCAGTACGTCTGCCGGTACCGTTCCGGATCGCCATAAACCGTCCGCGCCATCGACGGCCACGGCTTCCGCACCACCAGCAATCCGCCGCTTCCCTTCGGAACCACGTGCCCATCCTTGCTCACCACCTCCGGCTCAATCCCAAAGAACGGCCGCGTCGCCGAGCCCGGCTTGGTCGGCACCGCGCCCGGAATCGGCGCAATCAATATCGCCCCCGTCTCCGTCTGCCACCATGTATCCACAATCGGGCAGCGGTTGCCTCCAATCTTCTCCCGGTACCACATCCACGCCTCTGGATTGATCGGTTCGCCCACCGTCCCCAGCAGCCGCAGCGAGCTCAGGTCGTGCTTCTCAACATACTGGTCGCCCCACTTGATAAATGCGCGAATCGCCGTCGGCGCCGTATAGAAAATCGTCACCTTGTGGTCTTCCACAATCTTCCAGAACCTTGAAAAATCCGGCCAGTTCGGCGCTCCCTCATACATCAGCACCGTCGCACCATTCTGCAGCGGCCCATAAACCACATACGAGTGCCCCGTCACCCAACCAATATCCGCCGTGCACCAATAAACGTCGTGCTCCTGCAAATCGAACACATACTTCGACGTTAGATACGTCTGCACCGCATATCCGCCCGTCGTATGCACCAGCCCCTTCGGCTTGCCCGTCGTCCCCGACGTATACAAAATGTAAAGCGGATCTTCCGAATCCTGCTCCTCCGCCGCGCACTCCGCCGACGCCGTCTCCATCAAATCGCCCCACCAATGGTCGCGCCCTTCCACCATCGTCACCGGCGATCCCGTCCGCTTGTACACCACCACATTCTTCACCGTCGGACAAGCCTTCATCGCCTCGTCCACCGTCGCCTTCAGCTTGATTTCGCCGCCACGCCGATAGCTCCCGTCCTGCGTCAACACCGCCACACAAGTCGAATCGTTCACCCGATCCGCAATCGCCGTCGCCGCAAATCCGCCAAAGATCACCGAATGCACCGCGCCAATCCGCGCACAAGCCAGCAGTGCAATCGCCAGCTCCGGCGTCATCCCCATATAAACCGCCACGCGGTCGCCCTTCTTGATCCCCAGTCCCTTCAGCACATTGGCAAACTTCTGCACCTCCACGTGCAACTCGGCAAAAGTCAGCCGCCGAATCTCGCCCGGCTCGCCCTCCCAGATAATCGCTGTCTTCTCCGCCCGCGCCCCCAGCGCATGACGATCCACGCAGTTGTAGCTCAGGTTCATCTTGCCGCCCACAAACCACTTCGCCCATGGCAAATTCCAGTCCAGCACCTTGTCCCAGCGCTTGAACCAATGCAACTCCTCCGCCGCCCCAGCCCAGAACGCCTCCGGATCGGCAATCGACTTCGCGTACAGCGCCTCATACTCTTCCAGGCTCTTGATGTGCGCCTTCGCCGCAAACTCCGCCGGCGGCGGAAATACACGGTTCTCGCGCAATGTCGAGTCGATGTCAAGGTTGGCATTAGCACTTGCAAGACTAACTGCAGAAACAGGTACGGATGACATAAGAGCAACCTTTCTGTATCAATTTCGGCAAAACATCCGCACCTCAGCCGCAGCAAACCGACTGCGCAAACTTAGTGCGTGGCAGCAACTTTAACGGCTTTCACACACAATCGGCAAGCGGCCGACCCCGGCGTCCCGTAGGCACGCAAAGAGAATAGCCCCGGGTGGACCCGAAGCGCAGCAAGGGGTAACCCGGGGAACGCTCCGATGGTGTGTCCTGCGTCCTATAGGGACACAACAAAGGCATTTACTGTTCGGATTCACGAGAACAATCGACTGAGAGCTATGCCTCAAAATCTGCTTGGGGAGCGAACCTGCGCAGCTCCGCAACAAATCCGTCGCGGTCTCCAGGCGTAGCCAAAATCCGGTCGCGTCCCGTGAAGGGAGTGACTTCCCCGTTATGGCAAAACTCCACCACCAGAGACTTCGACAAAGCCTTGTTGGGAGGAATGCTCACAACCTGAGTTACCTCGTGCCAGGGAATCTCCCTGATCGTCCCAAAGCGATGCTCGCGAAAACACTGAGGGCTCAACTCCCAGTAGACGAATTGGAATCGAAAAACAGAGAACAAAACCCCTAACAGAATGAGGGCGCAGGCAAGCTCATTCGACCAGGAGTTGGAGTGATTGCGCCCAACTAGCAGGCTCAGGAACCAGAAACCCGCCATGACCATGTAGAAGCCGAGTGCGCCGAAGTCCGTTCGGAATTTCATGCAAAAAGAATAGCCCCAATCCAGCGGAGTTACAGCGGCTTCAACGCCACGGCCCGGCAATCGCCGGGCCGCTCGCGTTCACCCTCAATCAAGCCGCTAATGCCCCACCGGCCCCGTCCCAGCCTCATTCCAAATCAGCGTCCCGTGCGTCTCCTTCAGGAAGATCGTCCCCACCACAAACGTCAGCGCAGCCACCCCAATCGGATAGTAAAGCCCGGCGTAAATATTCCCCGTCGAGGCGCACAATCCCAGCCCAATCAGCGGCAGCAAACCGCCAAACACGCCGTTGCCTATGTGGTACGGCAGCGAAACCGACGTATACCTCACCTTCGCCGGGAACGCCTCCACCAGGTAAGCCGCAATCGGCCCATAGATCATGCACACCAGAATCACCTGCAGCCAGACATAGAGAACCAGCAGCGGCTGGTTAGCATTGTCCGCCGCTTTGGCCGGAACCAGCTTCCCCGTCTCGTCCAGCGTCTGCGGCGTTAAGCCGATCGCGCCCGTCACTTTGTTCTTTGTCGACGCCACGCTCACCACGTTGTTGCCCGCCGCCGCCTGCATCCCCTTGTAGATCGGAATGTAGAAAATCACCGACAGCAGCAGCGCCGTCATCATCAGCTTCTTGCGCCCAACCCGGTCGCTCAACGCCCCAAACACCGTAAAGAACGGCATCGCCAGCAGCAGCGCGATCGCCACATCGATGTTCGCCGTCTTCGTGTTCAGCTTCAACACTGTTTGCAGATAAAACAGCGCGTAGAACTGCCCCGTGTACCACACCACGCCCTGCCCCGCCGTTGCGCCCAGTAGCGAGATCAGCAGCAGCTTGAAGTTCGGCCAACGGAAAAGCGCGTCCGTCAGCGGCTTCACCGAGGTCATGCCAGAAGCTTTCAGCTGCGTGTAGATCGGCGACTCCTTCATCTTCCAGCGAATGTAAAGCGAGATCCCTACCAGCACAATCGAAAGCAGGAACGGAAGCCGCCATCCCCAGTCCTGGAACGCCGCCGGCGCCATGCTTTGCTGCGTCGCTACAATCACCGCCAGTGAGATAAACAACCCCAGCGTCGCCGTGATCTGAATAAAGCTCGTATAGAAACCGCGCTTGTTGTCCGGCACATGCTCCGCCACAAACACCGCCGCCCCGCCATACTCGCCGCCCAGCGCCAGCCCCTGAAGGACCCGGATCAAGATCAGAACAATAGGCGCAAACCATCCCGCCGTCTTGTACGTCGGCAAAAGCCCGATCGACGCCGTCGCAAACCCCATGATCGTCAGCGTGATGATGAACGCAATCCTGCGTCCCACCAGGTCGCCCAGCCGCCCAAAGAACAGCGCCCCGAACGGCCTCACCAGAAATCCCACCGCAAACGTCGCCAGGTAGGCAATCAATGCGAATGTATCGTTGCCCGGCGGATAAAACTTCGACGCCAGCACTGTCGCCAGCGACCCAAAGATGTAAAAGTCATACCACTCGATCATCGTGCCCGTCGCCGAGCCGACAATCACTTGAGTCATGGAATTCGGAACGATTACTGTAGCGCTGCTGGTAGACTGGGATGCCATCGATTCAATAACCTCGCGCGAGCCCGCGCGAGCTGGGATGACACTTCGCGCAAGCTGGAATTGTGGGATTCAGACCCCACAACGTTGCCCGGTCACCTTGATGTATGTCAAGTGAAATTGCGGATATCCGTTTTATCCGCTCTTTTAGACTGCCTTCTTATGCGCACTTACATATTCGCGAAGCGCCGCATTGATACGGCTCTGGTACCGTCGGCCCGTTCCGCGAAAGAATGCGATCACATCCGCATCCAGGCGCAACGTGATCTGCTGCTTGTTCTCCGCCGAGATCAACTCAGAGACCCGCCGCCAGCCGCCCCCGGTCTGTGGCGGGATGTCGCTCAGGTCGATATCTTCATCGCGCAAGCCCTTGAGTTCTTTCCACGCCTCCTGCTCTTCTGGCGTCAAGGTAGGAGGATGATCAGGGTTAAGAGTGTAAGTCACCAGTCCAATAGATTCTGTCTTCATTCCGTGTCCCCCTCCGTGCGGATATCAAGCGGATGCGTGTTCCGCGCTTTGTGTAAACAACGGTGAGAACTCTCTCCTCAACCCGCCCGAGTACGATCCAGCGTTCTTCTTCCTCATCGTCTGAATCGTCGGGGCGTTCCACTCTGTTCTCATCCCCGAAGACCTCACAAGCCAGAAGAAATGGGACCTTGTGCTTGCGCATGTTGGCAAGAGCTTTCGCCGGATCCCATTCAAACTCGACTGGCTTTTCCACCTTATCACGACGTAACCGCAAATGTAACGTCTTATGTAGCTACAATGGGCTCTCGTCCAAATGCACGTCCGAACCCACCTGCTCACGCGTACCGCTTCTGATGCCACACCCAAGCCGTCCGCACTATCCCATCCAGTCCCGTGTACTTCGGCTTCCACCCCAACTCCCTGCCCGCCTTCTCTGAGCTCGCCACCAGCACCGCCGGATCTCCTGCCCTCCGCGGATACAGTTCCGCGGGAATCGCATGCCCCGTCACCCGCCGCACGCTCTCAATCACTTCCTGCACGCTGAAGCCCTTTCCGTTCCCCAGGTTCAAAATCAGCTTGTCCCGCGTCTCCAGCGCGCCCAGCGCCAGCAGGTGCGCCTCCGCCAGGTCAGCCACGTGAATATAGTCGCGAATGCACGTCCCATCCGGCGTCGGGTAATCGTTTCCATAAACCCGAATTGACTGCCTCCGCCCCAACGCTACATCCAGTACCAGTGGAATCAAGTGCGACTCCGGCTCATGTGCCTCGCCGCGCGTGATGCCCTCCGGCCCCTCCGGCGCTCCAGCCACATTAAAGTACCGCAGCGATGCATACCGCAGCCCGTGGATCTGGTTCAACCACCCCAGCATGTGTTCAACCAGCAGCTTCGATTCCCCATATGCATTCGTAGGCTTCAGCCGGGCATCCTCGGGTATCGGCACAATCTCCGGCTCTCCATAAACCGCCGCGGTCGACGAAAACACTATCCGCCGCGGTCCCTTCGCCAGCATTGCCTCCAGCAGCGACAACGTCGACGCCGTATTGTTCCGGAAAAACGTCTCCGGCCGAATCATTGACTCGCCAGCCTCGATCAGTGCCGCAAAATGCATCACTGCATCGAATGGCTCTCCCACTTTAGTTGCAGAATCGAACAGCTTCTCGAGTCCCGCCCGGTCCCCAAGCTCGCCCTCCACAACTTCCACCCCATGCGGCAGCAGTCCCCGCTTCCCGTGGCTGAAGTTGTCGAAAATCACAGGTTTGTGTCCGGTCTGGGATAGAAGGCCCGCGACTGTACCACCTATATACCCCGCACCTCCGGTAACCAATATCTTCACAAAAATCCTGTCCTTTCGCTTGCACTTTGGTTTACCTTGAGTCTATTACAGGGGGCGGCGCCGGGATCATCCCCCGGTGACCACTTCTGACCGCTAATGGTGGCGGCTCCCACGGTAGAATGGGAGTAGGTGGAGTTAGGCTCCGAGTCCTTCTCTGGCTCGGCGTCAACCTGCTTGGATCTTCAATGTTTTTTGCGTCTACCGCCGGGTTGCCTTTGCGATTGGCCCAGCGATTCCGCCGCAAATTGATGCACTTACTGGCGAAGGTCAACTGAGCTGGCGACCTTAAAAATGCGAGCGAAATGACATCGTTTCTGCTCGCTGTTCCACCGGTCTTCCTTGATCTGGCGCAACCAACATGATTCTAAAATCTCTTTGTCTCCCCACCCGACTTGCAGAGGCATTCTCTCAATCGCTCCACGTCCCGAAGACCCCGTTGCGACGCACGGCGCATTTAAATCCCTCCGCCAAACTGCCCTGTCCGCAATTTGCATCCAATCTCCGCCAAATATCCTGTCGGCTCCCAAATCTCGAATCGCGCCCATGTAGAGTACCGAAACAGTACACAAGCTGCTCCAATTATCGAAGTATCCCACGCATGAAAAACACTTCGCTGCCGATGAATCTACTGTTGCACCCATCGGTTTTGCAGCCCAAATAACGCACGCATACGAGGATTCAAGTCATGGCAGTAAATTACACTCCCGGACGCACCAACTTCGGATTGCTTCCCGAGCCCGAGAGAAGCGCCGGTTCATTCATCGCGAGCATGTTTCTCAACGCCACGATTCTTGGCCTGGCCATCGTCGTCGGTGCAACCGCGAAAAAGGCCATTGAGGCACATCGCTACGAAGAAACAATCCTGATCATTCCCAACACCCCTCCACCTCCTCCACCGCCCAGGGTCAAGCTGCCGGATCCGCCCAAGATTACCCCGGTCGAGCAGCCTAAGCTCCCCGAGGTCAAGTTGGAGCAACCAAAAATCAATGTGCCTAAGCCCGAGCCAAAGCCGGACCTCAAGCCCATTGAAATGGAAGCTAAAGTCGTCACTCCGGAGTTCAAGACGATCAAGCCTACGGTAAAGGAAGCCCCGCAACCCAAGGCTGCCCTTAACCCCGGCCCCATGCCTTCCCAGAGTCCGCAGGTCAAGCCCTCTCAGGCGCCGGTCCATCTCGGCGACACCTTCGGCGTTACGCCCAACCCCAACGCCACCCGCCCGGCCACAATCGCAGCCATCGGCAACCCCTACGGCAATCAGAACGGGCCCTCCGTCGCTCCGCATGGCGTTGTCGGTTCCACCGGAATCGGCAGCACCGGTGGCAGGACCGGCTCCAACGGCGCATATTCCAATGTCAAGGTTGCTTCCGCCGGAATTCCTAACCAAGTCGCACCCGCTCCCGTCCAACAGCAGCAGGCATCTGCCGTGACCATCCCCATCGAGGTCATCTCCAAGCCTGCCCCGCAGTACACCGCTGAGGCTCGCCAGCTCCGTATCGAGGGAGACGTCGTCCTCCGCGTTACATTCACCGCCAACGGGCAAGTCATCGTTCAGAGCGTTGTGCAAGGGCTCGGCCACGGTCTCGATGAAGAAGCCCGCCGCGTTGCACAGTTGATTCACTTCCATCCGGCCACTAGAAATGGCCAGCCAGTCGACTCAACCACCACAATTAGAATTACATTCCAGTTGGCGTAGTAGCATCAAGAGTGGAACAGAACCACGAGCCGCATCAGCACCTGGCCCCAATCAGGCGGTCGCAGACGGCGAGACCTTGAAGAATCCAAGCTAGGAGCTTTGCATGACGTTTCGGAAGATCGCCCTCACCTCCCTGGTTATAACCTTGAGCGCGGCTTGTGCATTCGCCAAGAACGAGCCCAAGTACGAGCCGGTCCACCCGCTCACCCCTGAGCAGTCGGCCCTCGTCGATAAGGCCATCGAGCATGAAAAAGAGGTGATTAAGTCGATCCAGAAGCGAACTCCACTGGTCGAAACTTACATCCAGAACACCAAGCCCGACCAAAAGCTCTACGAAATCCCCGTCGACGACCAATACATCCTCAGCCGCGTCGACTTTTCCAAAACCTTCGTCGACAAGCCATTCAACAATCGAGCAGTCACCGAGTCCAAAGGCGTCAAGGGATTCTTCAAGGGTTCCCTTGCCGCCATGACTGGCCTCAGCAAGGCCCTCGGCCTCGAGAAATTCCAGTTCACCTACAATCCCAACGGTTTCATGCAGATGATGTTCCTCGACCCCACTGGGTTCGATAAGAGTCACTACGTCTTCAGTTTCGTCCGCCGCGAATTTCTTGGCTCCGTCCGCACCGCTGTCTTCGATGTCCACCCCAAGGTCTCCGGCATGGGCCGCTTCTTCGGTCGCGTCTGGATCGAGGATAAGGACGGCAACGTCGTCCGCTTCAACGGTACTTACACGCCGCCCACTCAGGAAGACTCCGCCAAGTATTACTTCCACTTCGATAGCTGGCGCATGGAAGTGCAGCCCGATACCTGGCTGCCCGTCGCCGTATACGTTGAGGAGTCCACCCGCATCGAGGGCGTAAAAACTGTCGGCCTCAAGGCTCAGACTCACTTCTGGGGCTACTCCCTCAAGTTGCCCACCCGCGACAGCGAGAGCGTCAGCGTTAAGGTTGAAGACGCAACCGACACCAGCACCGACTCACAGGATGTCGGCCCCCTTCAGGCCACTCGCGCCTGGGTCACACAGGCCGAGAACAACGTCATTGACCGCCTCGTTGAAGCCGGACTCGTCGCTCCACTCAACCCAGGTGGCTTTGAGAACAAGGTCCTTGACCAGATCGTTGTCAACCTGATCGTGCCCAACAACCTGGCTTTCAGCGACCAGATCCACACCCGCATTCTCCTCTCCGACACCATCGAAGCAACAACTGTCGGCAACACCATCCTGCTCAGCAAGGGCCTCATCGACACCATGCCCAACGAGGAATCCTTCGCTTCCATACTCGCTATGCAGTTGGCCCACATCGCTATGGGCCATCACATCGATACCCGTTACGCATTCAACGACCGCCTCATGTTCCCTGATCAGTCCACCTTCCAGCGCATCGACATGTACCACACCGACCGCGACAACGAATCTGCCGCCAAGGAAGCCATCAAGTACCTCAGCAACTCGATGTACAAGGACAAAATGGCTAACGCCGGCCTCTACTACGCGCAGCTCGTCGATCGCGAAAAGGCCATCAAGGGCCTCAACACGCCAAAACTCGGCGACTCGCTGCTCAAGACCGACGGTACCGCCTGGATGGCCGACCTGCAAAAGATGGCGCCCAAGCTCAATTGGGACGATCTCAACCAGACCGCTGCACTCCCGCTCGGAAGCTGGATCAAGACCGATCCCTGGGACGACAAAGAACACATCCTCAACGCCAAGCGCTATGCGCCTATGAATGCCCGCGACAAGATGCCGTTCGAGGTCACGCCGCTCTTCTTCCGCCTAACGCGCTATGACGCCGCCAGCCTCGAAACACCAGCTGCTCCGGCTCCCGCAGGCTCTGCTCCTGCTGCCGGCTCAACAGCTGCTCCCGCGCAGCCAGCGGCCGATCCTGGCGCGGCACAGCCCGCCGCCGCTCCAGATTCCACTCCACCAGCTACACCACCCGCTTCGGGCTCCACGCAGCCGGCCCCCACGGCTTCGACGCAGAATCAGTAGTACCCTGCGCCCTCTAAGCGAACTCCGGACTCACCTCCGGATTTCGCTCACCGGGCGCGATTGTTGTTGTCTGCATCCGCTCCCGTGCCCGAGCTGATGCCTCTGGGAATCGCTGAAAGACGTCTTGATGAATAACGTGTTCATGAAGCGACTGCTCGTCGCCCTCTTCGCACTTTCCATCGCCGCCGCCCTTTCGGCCAGCGCGCAAACTGTCCCCGCTGGCACCGCAAGCGGCTTCCAGCTCCGAGCCGGCGCACTCGGTTCCGTCAACCAGCCCGACTTCTCCTACCTGAACGGCATTGGCATCAGCCCAAACCGCACCTATGGCGTAGGAACCTACGTAGACGCCCGGCTCTCACGTTGGGTTCAGCTCGAAGCCGAAGCCCGCTGGATGCACTTCAACGTCAACGGAGAAGGAAATCGTGAGGATACCTACCTCGCCGGCCCACGCGTCCCCATCTATACCTTTCATTGGGCCCACACAACTCCCTATGTCAAGTTCCTCGTCGGTTGGGGCAGGGCAAGCGGATTCCTGGACCATCCGGCATTCGCTATGGCCTATGGCGCTGGTTTTGATATGCGCCTAACCAAGCACCTGTCATGGCGACCCATCGACTTCGAATACCAGCAATGGCGCGTCAACCCCACCCTAATCCCCTACGTCGGCAGCACCGGCCTCAGCTACCGCTTTTTCTAGCGTAGACGGAGGCAGCACCGGCTTAAGCTACCGCTTCTTCCAGCGTAGACAGAGGGAGCAGTGGCTTAAGCTACCGCTTCTTCTGGCGTAGACGGAGGGCTCAGTGGCCTTCAGGCCACTGAACGACCAAGCCGTGATCGAGGGGCTTCAGCCCCGGGCGGGAAAAAGCCCGTGTATCACGGCTCGACATCCCGGGGCCACCAGCCACGGGTCTACGTCGCCTGGTTGCCTTATTCGCGCCGACCAAACCAACAAAAATCGCCCCGGCTTCAGGCCTCGCATGCCCGCTATAGTTCCCCGCGAGCCTGCCCAAACTCCCTGGAACTGGTCTCATAAATGCGGTTTTGAAAGGGCACGACTTCAGTCGTGCCGCAAGAGGCCAACAAAGACGCGGGCTTTAGCCCCTGAGGGCCGCTCTTTTCCGGTCCGTAAACATTTATGAGA
>Ga0182016_10006491_pt1 | contig 12250 bp, 9 predicted proteins | sample 712S2MmetaG_FD_120491 | JGI IMG/M metagenome (GOLD analysis project Ga0182016, IMG submission 120491) | Permafrost microbial communities from Stordalen Mire, Sweden - 712S2M metaG | ecosystem: Environmental > Terrestrial > Soil > Wetlands > Permafrost | place: Sweden: Stordalen | collected...
GCGGCCAGCACTTCCTCCGTGGCCACGTTGCCCACCAGCGCATCCTGCGCAAAGGGACACCCACCCAGTCCACCAATTGCCGCATCAAAGCGCCGGCAGCCCGCGTCGTAAGCCGCCAGAACCTTCGCCGAGGCCTCGCCCCGTCGCGCGTGCAAGTGCGCGCCAATTTCCAGATGATCGAACTCGCGGCAGACGGCGCTCATCGCCTCAGCAATCTGTTCCGGAGTGGCCAAGCCGACCGTGTCCGCCAGCGACACCGTGCGGATGCCCATGTTGGCGATGTTCTCCACCGCCGCCAGCAGTTCGTCAATCTCCCACACATCGCCGTAAGGGTTGCCAAAGGCCATGCTGACATAAGCCACCAGGTCGAGCCCCTGCTCCTCGGCCTTGCGCCAAACGGCTTCCAGCTCGTCGCTGTTTTCTTCCGCCGACTGATTCTGGTTCTTGCGTAAAAACGTCTCGCTGATGGAGTAGGGAAATCCCAGTGTCTGCACCGCTCCGGTGGCCAGCGCACGCTCCGCGCCCTTCAGGTTCACCACAATGCCGATGATCTCGACGTCTTCCGGGATCGCATTGTCTGCCGCGCTCAACTGCTTCAGCACATCTTCGCTGTCGGCCATCTGCGGCACCGCCCGCGGAGAGACAAAGCTCACCGCATCAATATGCTTAAACCCGGCGGCGATCAACTCGCGCAGGTAAGTGACCTTCACATCCGTGGGAATCTGTCGCGACAAGCCCTGCCAGGCATCGCGCGGACATTCGATGATCTTCACTTCGTTCGTAGGCAAATGTTTTCTGGGCATCATCTATCTCAAAATAGCCGTGATTAGAAAATATCTTCCGACAGCTCATTCCCCTGCGCCGAGGAAAACCTGGCGCGTATCTCTGCACCGGGCTCGGTGGGCCGCATGGTCTTCGCGTCCACGGGACACCACAGCGTGCGAGCCCGCGCCAGCACCTTGCCATCGCGCAAAATCTCCGTGTGGCGCACAAAGGACAAGCCATCGGCCTCGCCCACCCATGTGCGCGCAATCAGATGCTCGCCCAGAAAAGCCTGCCGCTTGTAGTCAATCTCATGTCGTGTGATCAGCCATAGCAGCCGCCGCTGCTCATCGGGGGTGGCCAGCTTGCTCCAGTGGGCAATTGCCGCCTCCTGCACCCAGCGCACGTACACCACGTTGTTCACGTGGCCCAGCTGATCGATGTCCGGCTCCGCAACGGTGATGGCCAAATCGAATGTGTTGTGCAGGGTCTCCATAACTATTTCAGCCTACCACCATCGCGGGCCGTCAATCACCGTAGCCTCGCGGGGCTACGTTTGCAGCACGCCCACCTTGAACTCCTCCACCCGCGGATTGCAGTGCGCGGCGGCCAAGGCCCACGCCAGAGCTTCACGCGTCCGCGCCGGATCAATGATCTTGTCAATCCACAGCCGCGCCGCGCCGTACTGCGGCTTCATCTGCTCGGTGTAAGTCGCGCGTGTGCTCTCGTAGAGCTCCTTGCGCGCGGCCTCATCCACCGGTTTGCCCTCGCGCTCCAACTGCTTCACCTTGATCTCCACCAGCGTGTTGGCCGCCGATTCGCCGCTCATCACGCTGTAGCGGGCCGTGGGCCAGGCGAACACCATCCGCGGATCGTAGGCCTTGCCGCACATCGCGTAGTGACCGGCGCCGAAGCTGCCACCAACGATCACCGTAATCTTCGGCACCACGCTGTTCGATACGGCGTTCACCATCTTCGCCCCGGCCCGTATGATGCCGCTCCACTCCGCGTCGCGTCCCACCATAAAGCCGTTCACGTCGTGCAAAAAGACCAGCGGTACCTTTCCCTGGTTGCAGTCCATGATGAAGCGTGCGGCCTTCTCTGCGCTCTCTGTGTAAATCACTCCGCCGAACTCGGTGCGCCGGTTTCCTTGATGGTCCACCTGCGTGGCGTGCAGCTTCTGGTTGGCCACAATGCCCACGGCGTGGCCGTCAATGCGCGCGTAGCCACATAGCAGAGTCTCGCCGTAACCGGCCTTGTACTCGTCAAACTTGCTGCCATCCACCACCCGCGCAATGATCTCGCGCATGTCGTATGGCTTGCTCAGGTCGCTCTCGTAGATGCCGTAAAGCTCCTCAGCCTTATACAGCGGGGGCTCCGGGGCAATGCGGTTAAACGGAGCCTCCGGCCGCGCGCCCATCTTCTCGACGAGTGAGCGCACACGCGCCAGACACGCCTCGTCCGTCGCCTCGCGGAAGTCCACCGTGCCGCTAATCTCCGAGTGCATCTTCGCTCCGCCCAGTTCCTCGGCCGATACCTTTTGACCGATCGCCGCCTGCACCAGTGCCGGCCCGGCCAAAAATAATCCACTGCCCTCGGTCATCAATATGTGGTCGCACATCACCGGCAAGTACGCTCCACCGGCCACGCACATGCCCATGATCGCCGTAATCTGCGGAATGCCCATGGCGCTCATCACGGCGTTGTTGCGGAAGACCCTCCCGAAGTCGTCCTGATCGGGGAAGACGTCCTCCTGCAGGGGCAGAAACACTCCCGCGCTGTCCACCAGGTAGATGGTCGGCAGACTGTTCTCCAGCGCAATGTTCTGCGCGCGTATCACCTTCTTCGCCGTCATCGGGAAAAACGCTCCGGCCTTCACCGTGGCGTCGTTGGCGATGATCATGAACAGCCGCCCATGCACGCGCCCGAGCCCGGTCACCACTCCCGCCGCCGGAGCCCCGCCCCACTCGCCATACATGCCATGTGCGGCGTGCAATCCAAGCTCAAAAAACTCGCTGCCCGCGTCCAGCAGCAGCGCCAGCCGCTCGCGGGCCGTCAGCCGCTGCTTGGCGTGCTGCGCGGCAATGGACTTCGCCCCGCCGCCCTGGCGGATCGCATCTTCCTCCGCGCGCAGAGCTTCCAGCAGCAAGCGCATGGCCTGCTGGTTGCGCTCATAACGCGGCGCGTCGGTCTTTACGGTTGTGCTCAACAGATTGTCGGCGGAAGCAGATTTCTGCTCGCTCATTGCGCCCTCACCCCCACGGCAGCCGGATGCAAACCGTACAGCGTACCTGAGCCGGTACGAACAAGCAATGCGAAGAAGCGGGACTCTCGCCCGCCGCTTTCTCCCGCTCCACCTGAGCAAAACGGTACAGCCATCACTCCGCCCACGGCCTATGGTTCCAGCAGGAGGAGATAATCTCATGCCATCATTCGGATCTCCATTTGCCGAACTCGCCAACCCCCGCAAACTCAGTGACGCGGAACTCATCCGCGCCATTCGCTTCATGGTCGCCTCGGAGTATGAGGCGACGCAGATGTACGTGCAGCTCGCCGAATCCACCGAGAACAAGCTCGCCTCGGTCGTTCTGCGCGACATCGCCGACGAAGAGCTCGTCCACGCCGGAGAGTTCCTGCGTCTGCTCTACCAGCTTGCCCCCGACGAACAAAAGCTCTACGCCAAGGGAGCCAAGGAAGTGGAAGAGTTTATAAAGGATGAGCACCAGGCGAAGGTGAAGCCGCACTAACCCGGCCGGCAAGCTCTCCGCACACAAAACGGCGCCGCGCCTTCGAGGAGAACTCTTGCAGGCACGGCGCCAATTTTTGGAGCGAAATTCCCGGGACGCGCTCTACGCGGTCACACCGCGCGGCTTCACGTTCTCCCGGATGAACTGCACGATTTGTTCCATCGAAGTTCCCGGCTGGAAGATGCCACTGACGCCCGCGGCCTTCAACGCCGGAATGTCCTGGTCCGGAATGATGCCGCCCACCAGCACCAGCACGTCATCCATCTTCTGCTGCTTCATCAGCTCGGTCACGCGCGGCACAATGGCGTTATGCGCGCCGCTCAAAATGGAGAGGCCGATCACGTCCACGTCTTCCTGCAACGCGGCGTTCACAATCATCTCCGCCGTCTGGCGCAGCCCGGTGTAGATCACTTCCATGCCGGCGTCGCGCAGGGCGCGGGCAATCACCTTGGCTCCCCGGTCATGTCCATCCAGGCCGGGCTTGGCCACCAGTACGCGAATTCTGATTTCGTTTGCCATAAGAGTGCCGTTACTCGCCAAAATTATCGCAGGAATCTGCAAACTGCCGCCGCCTGCAACGGGCAATCATACGCCGTCCCGCCCGCACCGCACAGGCTAAAACACTCCGCGGCTGGTCACGGCCAACTTGGCCGTGGTCACCAGTTGTCCCAGGTGGCGGCTGGTGTGGTCGGCCACGTGCACCAGCAATCCGCCCACGCTGGTCGGCAATGCCTTGCGTCCCAGCGCCCGCGCCGCTTCCAGATCGCCTTTGGCCAGCTCCCGGATGCGCTGCTCGCTGCGCACAAGCGCGGCCTCAAACTCGGCCAGCAACTCTTCGCCCTTTGCCCGCGGATCGGCTTCGCCCTTCATCGCCTCCAGCTGTGCCTTGCTCAACTGCTCACCCTCGGCGTAACTCAACAGGCGGTCCATGCTGCGAGCCATGTGGCGCAGGTGGAAGGCCGCCGGAGCCAGCCCATTCGGATGCAGGTTCCACTCCTCGTCGGTCAAGTGATTGCACCAGCGCACAACGTCCTCGCGCGCCAGCTCCAGCGCGTGTATCACCGCCCGCGCCGCCGCCGGAACCTCCTGGTGCGTGCCGCGCATCCAGGGCTCCACGCCCGCCTTGTTCTCCACTGCCTCCGCCATCGCAACTCCTCCCCGGGAAAACTCACTCCAGCTAAAGCAGAACGCCTTAGGCGAACGCGCTCTCCTCGTATGTTCCGTATACCTCGCGCAGGGCCTGGCAAATCTCGCCCACTGTGGCGTAGGCGCGCACCGCGTCCAGGATGAAGGGCATGGTGTTCGCCTCGCTGACCTGCCCGCCCGCACCCGCCGTCGGAGTCGCGGCCGCCGCGCGCTTCAGCGCGTCCAGCGCTTTGCGTACCGCGTGGTTGTCGCGGCGATGACGCAGACTCTTCAGCTTCTCGCACTGGCGTTTGCCCACGGCATCATCAATGTAGAGCGTCTGCGGCCGTTCTTCCTCGATGACAAATTCGTTGGCCGCCACCGTAACCTTCTCCCGAGCCTCGGCCGCCTTCTGATACTGGTAGCTGGCCTCGGCAATCTCCTTCTGCGGGAATCCATGCTCGATGGCCTTCACCATACCGCCCATGGCATCCAGCTGCGCAAAATACTTCAGCGCCGCCTGCTCCATCTCCAGCGTCTGGGCCTCCACAAAGTAGCTGCCGCCCAGGGGGTCCATCGTGTTGGCCACGCCGCTCTCATAGGCGATGATCTGCTGCGTGCGCAGAGCGGTGCGCGCAGCTTCGGCCGTCGGCAATGCCAGCGCCTCGTCATAGCTGTCCGTGTGCAGACTCTGCGTGCCGCCCAGCACTCCGGCCAGCGCCTGCAGAGCCACACGCGCAATGTTGATGATGGGTTGCTGTGCTGTCAGCGACACTCCGGCCGTCTGCGTATGGAACCTCAGCAGCCAGCTGCGCTCGTTCTTGGCGCCAAAGCGATCCTTCATCACGTGGTACCAGATCTTCCTTGCCGCGCGGTACTTGGCAATTTCCTCGAAGAAGTCATTGTGCGCGTTGAAGAAGAAGCTCAGCCGCGGCGCGAACTCGTCCACATCCAGCCCGCGCTTCCGAGCCCACTCCACGTACTCCACGCCGTCGTACAGGGTGAAGGCCAGCTCCTGCATGGCCGTTGAACCCGCCTCGCGTATGTGATAGCCGCTGATGCTGATGGTGTTAAAGCGTGGCGTGTAGCGCGAGCCGAACTCGAAGGTGTCCACCACCAGTCGCATGCTCTCCGCCGGAGGATAGATGTACTCCTTCTGCGCGATGTATTCCTTCAGAATGTCGTTCTGCAACGTGCCGCTGATCTTCTTCCAGTCCGCGCCTTGCTTCTCCGCCACCGCCAGATACATCGCCCACAGCACGCTCGCCGGACTGTTGATCGTCATGCTCACGGTGATCTTCTCGAGGTCAATTCCCTTGAAGAGAATCTCCATGTCCTCCAGCGAATCAATCGCCACGCCGCACTTGCCCACCTCGCCCTCGCTGAATGGGTGATCGCTGTCGTAGCCCATCAGGGTCGGCAGGTCGAAGGCCACACTCAGGCCGTGGCTGCCGCTGGCCAGCAGATACTGGTAGCGCTCGTTCGTCTCCTCGGGCGAGGCAAAGCCGGAAAACTGGCGCATCGTCCACAGTTTGCCGCGGTAGCCCGTCGGGTGTATGCCGCGCGTGTACGGAGCCTGCCCGGGATATCCCAGGTACTTTTCCTCGTTCCAGTCATCGGGCAGGTCGGCCTTGGTGTACAGGCGTCGGATGGGCCGTCCTGATAGCGTGGTGAAGCGCGCCGCGCCGTGCTCGTCCAGGTTGACGCCTGTTGGGGCGCCGATGGGCTTTTCCGGATGCTGCTCCAGCGCCTTGGTAAGCGTGGTCTCCGCCCAGCGCCGCTCGGCCGCCGAAGGGTGACGGTTCTGCTGAACTTCCGCTGCCGGATGAACCGGGGCGCTCTTCTTTTCCGCCATTTTGATGACCTCAAGATTCGTGTTTGCCGCGTCTCCCAGGGCAGACTCTCACCGCCCAGGAGTTGGCGCGCAGGTGGGCAAACCGCGGCCTCACCCGGGAGCCAGAAAACCGCCAAGCATATGCGATGCCCCCCACCCGGCGCAAGCAAAAGCCTCGCCAACGCCAGCCACCGCCTGCGGGCAGCTGCCTGCGGATAACAAAAATGTTTTCACGGGAAAAGTTAAGGCCGGGGGACCTGATCATCCAGGTCCTTACCGGCCTCTAAGTGCTGCTCAGGAGGTTATACGTAATAGACGCGCCTGAGCTCAAAAAGGAAGCAAACTATTTTCCCACAGGGTTCGCGCTCACCGCCTCCGGCGTCGGATTCGGCTGCAGCCCCGGCACGGCGGGCATGTGGCTCACCTGCCCAAACGCCGCGTCCTCCAGGCTGATGCCGTTGCGGTCCAGAATGGTCGCCGTGTACTGCTGCAGCGCCACCTGGGCCTTTTCGTAAGTCGAAAGCGCGGAGATGTAGTTCGAAGCAGCCTGCGTGGAGTCGCGCACCGTCTGCAGAACCAGGTAGCTGGTGCTCGCGCCCAGGGCGAACTTCTTCTGCTCGGCGTCCAGATTCTGGCGGGCGTAGTCGCGTGCGGCGCGCGCGGCTTCCACTCCGGCGCGGGCCTGTTGCAGGGCAAAGGCCGCGTTGCGCACCTGCAGGTTGATCTGGTTCTTCTGCTGCTGCAGGTTCAATTGGCTCTGGCGGTACTCCAGTTGCGAGCGGATCTGGTTGGCCTGTGCCGCGCGGTTGCGCAGCGGAATGTTCAGGTTCACATACACGCCCTTATCGGGAGCCGTGCGGTTCGTAAACTGGCTGAAGACGTCGCCATAGTTGCCGGCCTCGCCGCTGCCGGAGTAGTAGCCCACCAGGTCCAGCGTTGGCAGCAGGCCGTTCCTGGCCGCCTTGTTGTTGATCTCGTTGTTGCGCAGGTTCAGCTCGCTCACTTCCAGTTCCGGACGGTGAGCCAGCGCGTAGCTCACCAGCTCTTCGGCTGGCGGCAGTGGCTCATCGCTCAGCTTCATGCTGTCGGTGGGGATAATCTGGGCGGTCGTCAGCTGCGGGTCGTCGAAGTTGCGCGCAATGGCGTTCTTGGTGATCAGCTGGTCGTATTCCAGCGTCGTCTTGCTGACGATCAGCTTCTGCTCGGCCGCGGCCACGCTCGATTTTGCGCTGACCACTTCGATCGGTGCCAGCGTGCCGATTTCCACCTGCTTCTGGTTGTCGCTCAGCGTGCGCCGTGCGAACTCCACGGCCGTCTGCTGCACCTTCACGTCCTCGTAGGCGTTCACCAGGTCCCAATAGATGTTGTTGATCTGCGCCACCGTGCTGATCACCTGGGCGCGGAAGCTGGCATTGGTTACCTTGCGGTCGTTCTGCGCAATGATGATCTCGCGGCGGTTGTTGCTGACGCCGAAGCCCTGCAGCAGGTGCTGCCGCACCGTCAGCTTCCAGGAGCCGGACAGCAGGGGGTTATAGGCCAGGATTCCGGTCGGCCCCGTCGCCAGTGAGGCCGCTGGCTGATAGGTCTGGCGCTGGTTGTTGTAGCTCAACTGCGCCAGGGTGCCGGTGGACCAGCCCTGGGCCAGGGTGGCGTTGTACTGGTTCGTGTTGATGTTCAGGTGCGTCAGCCCGCCATAGAAGACCGGCTGCGTGATCAGGTAGGTGTCGCGGTCGCCGCTCAGGGTGCCGGAAATCACGGGGTCGTAGCTGTCAATGGCCGAGCCCACCGAGTTCTGCGTCGAATACACCACGCCGCCGGAGCCCGAGGCCGAGCCGCCCGCGCCCGTCGAGGTGCCGCCCGTGCCGCTGCCCGTGGTGCCAGTGGTGGCCGTGGAGGCGTTGCCGCCCGGCGTGCCGCTCAGCAGCCCGGTGTTCACGCCCCGCACCGTGCTTCCGCTCTTGGCCAGCAGAATGTCGGTGTCGGCAATGTCCAGGTTGTAGCGCGCAATGGCGATGTCGAAGTTGTTCTCCAGCACCAGCGCCACGGCGTCGTTCAGGCTCAAATACAGCTTGCCATCGCGAATCAGCCCATGCAGGCGGTCGCTGTTGCGCAGCACCGGCTGCGGCAGCGTGTGCGGCGCGTAGGGCTTCCACAGGGTCAGCGCGGAATTCGGCTTCGTCTGGGCCGCCAGTGGAGCGGCCAGCGGCGCGCCCGGCGTGCCCTGCGCCTGGCTAGACGTGGCCGCCGCCTGGGTTGTTGACGATGACGCCTGGGTTGACGCGGGAGCAACTTCCTGCGCCCACAGGCCAGAGGACATCATGCACGCCACGCAGAGCATGGCAACCAGCTTGCGCAATCCTTCTACTGCACGCCTACCCGACATTCGTTCTTCTCCGTCATCAGATATCTGTTGTCTGCCCATCATCTTCCGGGCGTACTCGGTAATCAAGCGGCGCCAACCGGCGCGCGCGCCACGGGGCCGAAGAGTTCCATCCAAAACTTTGTACGCAGAAAGGCCTTTGGCGGTTCCGCGCGACTTTCTTGCGCCGCTCCCACGCGATAATGCAGCCGGGCCGCCACCCCCGAGTATAGCCGACCGTGCAGGCCTCACTGGGGCGCCCGTAAAACTTCTCTTCTTCCAAATTGCCGCATTTCCATCGCTTTCCACGCACTCTGATTGCCCACGCGCAAGGTGTTCGCCGCCGTACGCCCCGGCCGGCTTCGGCACCGGCCAACCTGCGGAGCGAACCACGCGTTCCGCCGTCGCCGCAGCTATTTGACAACCAACCGAAAAGCCGCCAACCTTAGGATTCCGGCCGCACCTGACAGGACCATCCTCACCATGCCCTCGCGCACCCTCAAGCTCACGCTCGCCTACGACGGATCGCCCTTCCATGGCTGGCAGGTGCAGCCCGGCCGCGCCACCATCCAGGGCCTTCTGGCCGAGGTCATTGAAGGCCTGACCGGCGAGCGGGTTCTGCCGCAGGGTAGCGGACGCACCGATGCCGGAGTCCACGCCCTGGCGCAGGTGGCCACCTTTCAGACGATGAGTGAGATTCCCGCGGCCAACATCAAAACGGTGCTCAACGACCGGCTGCCCCCGGCCATTCGCGTGCTCTCCATCGAGGAGGCGCCCGAAGGTTTCCACGCCCGGCACTCGGCGCGCGGCAAGCGCTATCACTATCGTCTCTGGCGAGGTGAGGTGGTGCCGCCCTTCCTGGCGTGCTACGTCACCCACCATCCTTATCCGCTCAACGAGGACCTGATGCAGCAGGCCGCGGCCTTGGTCACGGGCGAGCACGACTTCACCAGCTTCGCAGCCGCCGACCCCGACCGCACCCAGCGACTAGCCGAAGCCGCTTTGGATAATCCCGAAGACCCCCTGCGCGGCAATACTCGCACCATCCACGAGAGCCGCTTCGAGCGTCATGGCGACGAGCTGCTCTACATCGTCCGCGGCAACGGATTCCTGCATCACATGGTTCGCAACCTGGTGGGTACTTTCCTGCTGGCGGGCAAGGGAACTGTGGCGCCCGCCGAGATTCCGCAGATCCTCGCCGCCCGTGACCGCCGCATGGCCGGACCTACGGCTCCGCCCGAGGGGCTGTACCTGGTGGAAGTGGAGTATTAGCTTTTTAAGGGTTCTAAGACAAAAAGATTCTCGATTTGTAAGCCCTAAGACAAAAAGATTTTAGGTTTGTAGGTTCTAAGACAAAAAGCTCTTCGATTGATTTCGCACTTACGCTCTGCCTACGGCCTGCGTTCCTTCTTCCGAATCATCTCCACGGCCTTCCCCGCCCGCGTCACTCGCGTCTCTTCTTTCTTGCCGCCGCTGATCCAGTCTGTAAACTCGCGCTTGTGCGATGGGCTGAGCGTCTCAAAGGTCTTTGCCGCCGCTTTGTCTTTCTTGAACTCCGCCGCCAGCTCCGCCGGAACCTCCACCTCGCGCGGCTTGTCGTCCACCCGCAGCACCACCTTTACCTTGGAGCCCTGTCCCGCCCCGGCGCCGGCCATCATCTCCTTGCTCACGCTCATGTGGTGCGTGCCGTCGCCATTCGGCATAAGAGAGTTGCGGAAGGCGAAGCCGTTCACCGTGCCCTCCACGGCCACGCGAGCCCTGCTGCCAAACGCCTCTTCCACGTTGAAGGGGATCATCATGTAGGTCCACGCGCCATTCGGCCCGCGCGGGGTAAACACGCCTTGAAAGCGCTGCTCTTTGCTCGTCAACTTGGAAGCCATCAAGATTTCTCCCTCTGGCGGCTGCCCCACTCGGCGCCACCGCAAAAACCTTCCGGGCATGATAGCGCAAAACTTCCACCGCCGCGCCGCCGCAAATTTCTGCCGCAACTCCAAAACTGGGCTTCCCTTGTCCGCCCCAAACGGAGTACAACATCCCCTGCATGTCCAACGGAATCCATTTGGTATTCAAAGCCGGCGAGCGCTTCGCCACCACCAACCCCGCCACCGGCGAGCGCCTGGCCGACTACGCCATCGCCGACGAAGCCGAGGTCAACGCGGCCATCGCCCGTGCCCGCCAGGCGCAGCCCAGTTGGAGCAGCCTTCCGCTCATCCGCCGCGCCGCCTTTCTGCGCCGCGTCGCCCGGCTGCTGAACGAGGAGCAGCAAGCCCTCGCCCAGGTCATCACCGCCGAAAGCGGCAAGCCCCTTCAGGAGGCTCTGCTCAACGACGTACTGGTCTCCGCCGACGCCGCGCTCTTCTGCGCCGAAGATGCCGCCAGCGTTCTGCGCCCCGAGGATGTTCCTCACCACAATCTGGCCCTGCGCCTCAAGCGTGCGCGCATCGAATGGGAGCCGCTCGGCGTCATCGGCATCATCGCTCCCTGGAACTACCCGCTCTCCATTCCTGCCGCCGACTGCTTCGCCGCGCTCGTCACCGGCAACACCGTCGTCCTCAAGCCCAGCGAACTCACGCCGCAAACCGCGCTCGAACTCGAGCGCATCGTCAACCGCGCGCTGGATGAAGTTGGACTCACCGCGCTCCCGCGCCCCTTGCAGGTCATTCTTGGCCGCGGTCCCACCGGAGGCCAGCTCGTCGAAGGCGACATAGACAAGCTCATCTTTACCGGCAGCGTCTCCACCGGCCGAAAGGTCGCCGTCGCCTGCGCCGAGCGCCTGCTGCCCGTCACGCTCGAACTCGGCGGCAAAGACGCAATGATCGTCCTCGACGACGCCGATCTGGACGTGGCCACCAGTGCCGCCGTCTGGGGCAGCATGCTCAACGCCGGGCAAACCTGCGTCAGCGTGGAGCGTTGTTACGTGCAGCGCAAGCTCTACTCAAAGTTCATCAGCCAGTGCGTGCAAAAGATTCAGGCGCTCAAGGTCGGACCCGGCTCCGACGCCGCAAACGACCTCGGCCCGCTCATCACCCAGCGCCAGTTGCATATCGTCGAGCAGCAGGTGGACGAGGCCCGAGCCCTTGGCGCCATCGTGCAGCTTGGCGGCCGCCGACTCACCGAACTCGGCGAAAACTTCTACGCGCCCACGCTCGTCACCGGCGTGGACCACAACATGAGCCTGATGTGCGAGGAGACCTTCGGCCCCGTGCTGCCCGTCACGCCATTCGACTCAGACGAAGACGCCATCCGCATGGCCAACGATAGCGACTTCGGACTGGCCGCCAGCGTCTGGGGCAGCCCCACGCGCGCCGAGCGAATCGCCCGCCAACTCCACGCGGGCACGGTCCTCATCAACGATCTCATCAGCGGATTTGCCGTCGCGGCGGCGCCCCACGGCGGAGTCAAACACAGCGGCCTCGGCCGCAC
>Ga0182016_10006497_pt1 | contig 12246 bp, 5 predicted proteins | sample 712S2MmetaG_FD_120491 | JGI IMG/M metagenome (GOLD analysis project Ga0182016, IMG submission 120491) | Permafrost microbial communities from Stordalen Mire, Sweden - 712S2M metaG | ecosystem: Environmental > Terrestrial > Soil > Wetlands > Permafrost | place: Sweden: Stordalen | collected...
CGTCGGTTTCCCGCCCGGCGACATTGCAATGCCGCATTAGAACGACGCGATCCTCGGTGAGCGTGCCGGTCTTGTCGGTACACAATATATCCATGCCGCCGAAGTTCTGGATGGAATTGAGACGCTTGACAATTACCTTGCGGCGGCTCATGGCGAGAGCACCCTTGGCGAGGCAGACGGATACAATCATCGGCAGCATCTCGGGCGTGAGACCCACCGCCACGGCCAAAGCGAAGAAGAACGCGCCCTTCCAATCGTGCTTGGTGAAGCCGTTGAGGAGAAATACCAGAGGCACCATCACCGCCATGAGGCAGATCATGAGCCACGTGAAACGGTTGAGGCCTTGGTCGAAGCTGGTCGCCGCACGTTCCCCGGTGATGGAACTAGCCATACTGCCGAAATAGGTCTGAACTCCCGTCGTGACTATGACGGCCGTGGCGGTACCGCTCTCGACGCTGGTCCCCATGAAGCATATGTTCTTGAGCTCAGTCGGAGAACTCGCCGTCGTGGTGTCCGGATCGTGGAATTTCTCGATCGGGAGCGACTCGCCCGTAAGACTCCCCTGGCTCACGAAGAGGTCTTTGGCAGTCAGTATCCGCACGTCGCCCGGGATCATGTCGCCGGCGGCCAACTGGATCATGTCTCCAGGCACCAGGTCGCGAAGCGGTATCTCCCTCGCCTTGCCGTCCCGAACAACGGTGGCGGTCACATGGATCATGGCCTTCAGCTTTGCCGCCGCCGCGCCGGCTCGTGCCTCCTGCCAGAAGCGGAGCCCCACGCTCAGCGCGACCATCATGGCCATTACTGTGCCGGCGCGGGCGTCGCCAGTCGCGAACGAAACCGCTGAGAGAATCGTCAGCAGAATCACTAGCGGATTGAGGATGATTTTCAGAAGCCGGATGGGCCAGCCTTGCGGCTTCTCTTGTGCGACCTCATTGGGACCCGTGCTGCTCGCCCGCAACTCGGCTTCGGCTTGAGTCAGGCCGGTCGCCGCGGTTCGTAACTGCAGGAGCAGTTCTTCACCACCCTTTCGCGCAGCATCCAAGACCACGGGAGAAACCTGAATATTCCTGCTCTTCGCCTTCTTGGGAATCGACGGTTCGACTGGGCGGAGCGGCGCCCCAGCGGCTCCGGATTCTGCCCCACCGCCACCGCCGGCCGGGCCCGTGCTACCAGTTTCAGGTGTTGTCATACCCTCCGAACTATCGAGTCGGCGAGATTCGAGCGCTACAAGCCGGAATCGCGGATAACCTAAGACCTCGCCTTCGATATCCATAGCAAGTCGTCTTCCGTATCCGGCAGCATTGCGGGCAGGGACAAGCCCGGCAGTCTCTTTCCGCTTTGCTCTGGCCACACCCGTGCAACGTGCTCCATAGGAGGCGGAGCGACTTTAAGATGGCCTGTGTGGAAATAACCTATTCAATCGCCACCTAACGCTCCCTTACGGGGTGCCCTTTGGGCCCGGCTCTGAACGCGCATCGGAGCCGGGCCCAGAGGGCACCCCGTAAGGAGCGTTAGGCAAGTTTATTTCCGGGCCGCCGCCTCTTCGGAGCACGCCGGAAATATGCACCACTTCTTGCGGCCTCCGATGCCGCTTTCCTCGCATGTCCTGCACTTCCTGTCGTCCGGACGGCAAGACTTGCACTTTCCGGCCTGTTGGAGCCACAGTTGCTGTCTCCCTCGGCTCAATTGGATCGGCCACGCTCCGGAACGTCAGAACTCCTGACGTCGTGGAATTTGGGATGAGCCGTTTTCGTGGCGCAGGCACTCCTGCCTGCTGGGTCGAGACTCATCTCGACCCTCTTGGCGAGCGGCATCCACCGTCCCGGAGCGCCGAGATGAGTCTCGGCGCCGCAGACACGAGTGTCTGCGCCACGTCATGGCTCAGGTCAATTTCCCCAAACTATCCGAAATCCCCGGCTTTTCGGCGAGTTTCCTGGCCTCGCGTTGCCTGGCAGGGTTGGCGCGGTGCGTGCACTGGAAAAGGATGTAGCGGGCTGAAAGCGGCAACCGAGGGCCAGCACGCGCGATCGCCCAGAGTCGCTGCCCGGTTCATTCCAGTGCTCGCTCCAGCAGTCGCAATTGGAAATTTAACAAATGAGAGGTTATTAGAGGATATGGGAAAGATCATCGGTATTGATTTGGGCACCACTAACTCCGCGGTCGCCGTTATGGAAGCCGGCCAGCCTACCGTCATTGCAAACCAGGAGGGAGCCCGTACGACGCCGTCGGTCGTGGCGTTTACCAAGACCGGCGAACGGCTGGTCGGCCAGATCGCGAAACGGCAAGCCATCACCAACCCCGCGAACACGATATTCTCGATCAAACGGTTCATGGGGCGCCGCTTTGACGAAGTGAACGAAGAAATGAAGATGGTCCCGTACAAAGTGGTCCGCGGCGATCATGACGACGTGCGGGTGGACATCAATGGCAAGAAGCATTCACCGTCCGAGATTTCCGCCATGATTCTCACGAAGTTGAAGGAAGCGGCCGAAGCCTACCTGGGCGGCAAGGTCACCCAGGCTGTGATCACGGTTCCAGCGTATTTCAATGACGCCCAGCGCCAGGCCACCAAGGATGCGGGAAAGATCGCCGGCCTCGAGGTACTGCGCATCATCAACGAGCCCACCGCGGCCGCCTTGGCCTACGGGCTCGACAAGAAAAAGGACGAGACCATCGCGGTCTACGACTTCGGCGGCGGCACCTTCGATATTTCCATCCTGACGGTGGGCGAGGGAATGGTGGAAGTCAAGTCCACCAACGGCGATACCCACTTAGGCGGCGACAACATCGACCAGCGGATCATCGATTGGATTGTGGCTGAATTCAAGAAAGAAAGCAATATCGACCTGTCGAAGGACGCGATGGCGCTCCAGCGTTTGAAGGAAGCCGCCGAGAAGGCCAAGATGGAGCTCTCCACCCTTCTGGAAGTTGAAATCAACCTACCCTTCGTCACGGCCGACGCGACTGGCCCCAAGCACCTGATCATGAAACTCACGCGTGCCCGTTTCGAACAGATGGTGGAAGACATCATCCAGCGCTCGGTAGGGCCCTGCAAGCAGGCCATGGCGGATGCCGGCGTGACACCGCAGCAACTCGACGAAGTGGTCCTGGTGGGCGGACAGACCCGCATGCCGCGAATCCAGGCGTTGGTCCGCGACCTGTTCGGCAAAGAGCCGCATAAGGGCGTGAACCCGGACGAAGTCGTGGCGATCGGCGCCGCGGTTCAGGGTGGAGTGTTGGGTGGGGAAGTCAAGGATGTGCTGCTCCTCGATGTAACCCCGCTGTCGCTTGGCATCGAGACCATGGGCGGGGTGTTCACCAAGCTGATCGAGCGGAACACCACCATCCCGACGCGCAAGAGCGAAACATTTTCGACGGCGGCCGACAACCAGTCGTCGGTGGAAATCAAGATCCAGCAGGGCGAGCGTTCCATGGCGCATGACAACCGCCTTCTGGGCGTGTTCCAGCTCGGCAACATTCCGCCGGCCGCGCGCGGCGTGCCTAAGATCGAAGTCACCTTCGATATCGACGCCAACGGCATCCTCAACGTGGCCGCGAAGGACACGGCGACCAACAACGAGCAGAAGATCACCATCACCTCCTCCTCCGGCCTCTCCAAGGACGAGGTCGAGAAGATGGCCAAAGACGCCGAATCGCATGCCGCCGACGACCGCAAGTTGCGCGACACCATTGAGGCCAAGAACAAGGCCGACGCCATGGTCTACAACGTCGAGAAGACGCTCAAGGAGCATCGCGGCAAGATCGGCGAGGCCGACGCAAAGGAAATCGACGTTGCCATCGAAGAGACCAAGAAGGCCATTGGGGAGAACGACCCCGACCGGATCAACACCGCTGTCGATCGGCTCACCGCCGCCAGCCACAAGCTGGCCGAAGCGATGTACAAATCGGCTTCCGCGCAACCTGGCGCCCAGACGCCGCCCCCAAACGGTGGAGATCACGGCAAGAATGAAGGTGGCAAGGACGAAGTAGTTGACGCCGAATTCGTCGACGTCGGCCATTAAGAATCCCAGTCAAGTGGGGTAGGTCTGCGGCGCTTCCGCCTGCCCTGCTTGTTCTATGGATGGATTCGATAGGTGCCGGCTGTCCAGGGTGATTCAAACAGAGCGTTCGAACTCAGCCCCGGCATTGGTATACACCCAGTCGCCTTAGTGCGATCCTGAAAGTTGCATTTTTCGACATATCCGCCCCCTCGCCCGAGGTGTTCCTCTAATGGGAACATCAACCGATGACGACAATCGATTCGCCGGCCGGATCGCGCACGGAATCGAGACACCTGGGAAGGTCTCGCTCCTCGTTCTTCACCATCATGCGGAAGCCGAGAAGATCTCGCGTGCCTAAGACTTGAAGGGATTAGGACGTCACGCCAAATTGCCTCGCTATTTCGCCGTGCACCCCAGTTTCAGGGCAGCGTTAATCTCGATCTGGATGTCAACAACGCTGACCGCTCCGTCCCCGCTCAGATCGTCGACGGCCTGCGTTACGCCGAGAGCTTCATTGACTATGAGCTGTACGTCGGCCACATTCAGGTTCCCGTTTTGCTTGATATCGCATGGGCTGACTGGGGAGACCGCCAGCGGTTGATCGAGTTCGAGACCAGCCGGATCGCTCCACTGCTTCCACTGCCGCAGGGATAAGAACCACCACCATTTGTATCAATGGTCCCTGTGACGCTAATCGATCCTGATGAGGCAGTGTCGCATTGCCATCGCCGTTGGTGTCCCGCCCAAGCTGCCGTCCGCCTCTAGAACAGCAGTCCAAGGTCATTCGGCATCTGGCTGACGGCTGCTCGATGCGCTATGGCTCGGATCGCCGGATGGCTCGTCAAATTCAACGAGAGATCTGCCGATCGGCGGTGCTAAAGAGCGTTGTATACTTTGGTATCGGGGCAGATAATGGGAACCGTGGGCGTTCCGCCCGTGAGGTGTGCTGGAGGAGCGCGTTGACTGGAACCGCGATTTGCGCAGCGGATCAGCCCGAACTGCCGGTCGAGCTAGTGCGTAGGGGCTCAGCGCTGTCGAGCGTCGGGACATGGCTGTCAAAAAGAACCGGGCGCGATGGCGCAGATCTGTTTGAAGTAGTGAAGCGCCGGATGCTTCCGAAGCCATCCAAATAGGCCGGAGGGCTTGCAAAATGGGGTCAAAACGGAAATGAACGAAGCTCCCACAATCCCTAAAGGGTTCGGGGTCGCTAGTATTGGCGAACAATTTGCCTTTCTGCGCCTTCCGTCGACGCGGGGCGCGAAAGAGATCTCACCGTCCATTCAGCAGATCTTCGAGAATATCGCGGAAGTCCACGATCAGATGATAGCCGGGGTGATCGAGAAGCGAACCGTCAGTGAGTTTCGGGCGGCACGGGACGCCGTGTTCTCCAATTATGCCCACATTATGCGGGCCATCTCGGACTTAGCAAGGGTTGTCATTCCTCCGCGGGTGCTGGAGCGCCAGGCGGACGAATCGTTTTGCGAATTGGAATCCGATTTTAGGGAACACGGCGATTCGCTTGGCTCCGCCGTGCGGGACCAGGTGATTTTCACAATCTGGACATTTCGAAAAATCAATTCCTTAGTTCAACAGATTGCATCGAAGGACGCGCCAGATGGGGCACAAGAGCAAGAGCGGGATAGAGAGTTGGGCTCCAGTTTTGCATTCTATGCGCTATGGACGCGGTTTCACCTCGATTGCTTGACGCTTTCGATGCATTGTCACAAGCCCATCTATCCGGATACGCGCGATGAGATCGCCGATGGCTTGCGGGCCGCGGTGAATGCTTATGCTTCGGTGAAGCAAGGACTTGAGTTGAGAAATCCCGTCATGGAACCAGTGCTTGCCCGGCCGGAGTGGGACGATGAAGATCAGGAACTACTGGATTCCTCCACCGCCGATCTAGGCAGCGAGTTTTTACAGTGATTCCTGGTCATCCGGTCCCCGATCAACCGGCTCGGCTAATTCATCAGGGCGATATTTATCGGGTGGACATTCCCAAATCTCACACTGTCGGATCTGAGCAGTTTAAGCGCCGGCCATATATTATTGTTTCGAGAACCGCAGTCAACCGCCTCGGCCGGAACGTAGTCGGTGTTCCGATGTCCACTAAGGTGCATAAGGCCTCACAGTACAGAATATTGCTGCCGGCCGCGGAGTTAATACGGGATGTGGGCTATCCGGATTCATTCCAGGACAGTGTGGCCCTCACCGATCAGATTCGAGTTTTGGATGTGTCGAGGCTGGAGGTCAAGATGGGGAGGTTATCGGATTCGGCTATCATCTCTGTCGGCCTCGGGCTCGCCTTCCTTTTTGATATTCTTTAGCAAAGGCTGAGCCCGGGCTTCGGTGGTCGTTTACGTTTCACTCCGTGGCACAACCGCTCCCTTACGGTCCCTTACGGTCGCGGCTCGGAAAGTGGCTTCACCTCAACGCGCGCTTTCCCGGGGTTTTGCAGATTCCTCAGAACACCAGCCGATTCTTCCCCGCCGCCAGCGCCTTCTTCGTACCCGCCCATTCGAACTCGCCCGTGATCCCCGCGGGCAGTTCGACATCCGCAGTCAACTTACCCCCGCTCTTGACTAATCTCACGTCGATCTCGCCTTTAGGATGTGGCATGCGCGCGTGCACCTGGGTCAACTTACCCAGATTCGGCGCCACCCGCACGCGCGCAAACCCCGGCGCCATGGAGTCGATCCCCGCCACCGTCCGCAATAGCTCGAAGTTCGGACTGGCGCCCCAGGCGTGACAATCGGAGCGCGCCGGATCGGCCGTTTCCGCCCACGTGGTCAGCCCGTTCTTCAGAATCTGACGCCACGGCTCGAGCATTTCCAGGTACCGGTCGCCCAGCCCCACCTCGCGCAGAGCGGCGTTCGTATAAGCGCGGAAATAAATCGAGGCGGGAGCCAGCTTGGGGTCGGCAATCATCTTTTCGAAGACCGTTCGGCCCTGCGCCGCCGGCACCAGATGCGCCAGCAGGGCCAGCGTATTGGCATGCTGCGACCACGTCCGGTGCGACGGCTGATCGGCGAACAGTCCGCGCGCCGCATCCCAATCGTTTTTCACCACCCAGGCCTTCAGCTTGGCCGCCTCGGCGCGATCGCTTTCGGACATACCGCCGTTGCCCAGCGATTTCTCCAGGTCGGCAGCCCAATCGTAGGCCAGGGCCAATTGCAGATCGAAGACCGCCGAGGAGCCGTTCTCGTCGCCCGGCGCCTCGCCTCCCGGCCAACCGGTCACCCAATCGGCAAAATTCCAGAACGGCATGCGCCCCAGCGATCCGCTCTCCTTTTGAAAGCTGCCGTAGTAGCTCAGCACCGCGCGCACGCCGGGCAGCATCTGCCGCACGAATTTGGCATCCTCGGTGTACATCAGGTAATCGTGCACCATGCCGACCCACCACAGCGAGAACGGCGGAATATATTGCACCAGCCCCGAGGGCGCGCGGCTGTACATCAGGCCATCGGCATTGCGCGTGGAATCGAGCAGGGCGATTCCGTTGCGCATCAGGCTGGCATCGCCGGCCGTATAGAGCGACACCAGCATCTGGATGCGCGCGTCGCCTCCATATTGAAGCTGTTCGTAGAAGGGGCAATCCATGTACGTCTCGTGGGCGCACAGGCGCGCCGTGCGCCATCCGGTGGTGAGGATACGCTGCACTTCTTCGTCCGGCCCGGCGCCGTTTTCCACCTGGAAGACGGCCTTCCGCTGGAACGGATACGACGTGAAGACGCCGTGCATATCTTCAATGGTCAGCGGCTGCTCCGCGGTGGCCACGTCGAGCTTTATATAGCGATACGTGCGCCAGAATCGCGGGCGATACAGGCGATGCGCGCCGCCATCGGCCAGATACGTGTCGAAGGGGCCGAGGAATCGCTTGCCCTCCACTTCATTGCGGTTCCCCTTATCGCGCGGCTGGCCCTGCACCTGCGGCAGAAACAGCGCCTCGGCGTAGCGAATATCCACCTGCGCACCCTTGCCGCCGCTTACCGTCATCTCCGGAAACGCGGTGGTCTCATACCCCTGGTCCAGCAGCAGCGACGCCTTGGTGTTCGCCGGAATCGCCAGCGGCTCGCGACCGTTCAGGAAACCGTCGGAGCCGCCCGCGAGGGTGGATTGCCGGACCTTGGCGAAATGCTCCACGGTCTGTTCCTCCGGGCGAATGGAGCTCTCTTCCAGCAGACGCAGCGGCGATTGCTCGCTGGTGGAACGCAGCAGCGCGGCGCCCATTTCGTGCGCCGCCACCCAGGCGGAATCGTCGTAGTCCTCCTGGTTCCAACCCCAGGGATACAGTTGCGCGTCAAGTTTCTCATTGGCGGCCAGGGCGTAGTAGCCGGTACTTTGATCGCGCGGCAGGGGCTGCGAGGTGTAGGCCTTGTCGGCCAGGCATTTCCAGTTGCGATTGGTGTTCACCGCGGCGCTGTCGCCCTGAAGAACGAACCCCGTCTCGAGCGAGATCTGCGCCACGGCCTTATTCGGCCCGTCGTTCCAGACCACGGCGGCGAGCACGTTCTTCCCCGCCCGCAATTGCGGAGCGAGGTCCACTGTCTCGTATCGCCAATGCTGCAGGTCGCCGCGCGCCGGACCCCATGAAACGCGCACGCCATTGGCGTACAGCTCGTAGCGATTGTCGCCCGACACGTGGACCGGAAACGCGGCCGGTTTGGCCGGCAGGTCGAACGCGCGGCGGAAATGGTAGACGCCATATTCGCGGCCAGTGGTCCCGGGAACATCGATCCAGCGGGCGGTCCAGGCCGGCGCTTGGGCGAAACTGCCCGCGCCGCCAGAGATCAGGGCAAACAGGGCGAGACTTTTCTTCAGAAGGCGCATCGGGATCATTATAACGGCCCGCACGGCACCGAATATTCACACTGTCACCCTGGTTTCACATCGCAAGCGTCCGCAAATCTAACATACAATGGGTAATTGCCCACAGGCTTTGAAAGCATGAGAAGAACACTCGCGGTCTCTCTATTCGCGCTCGTCTGCTCGACGGGGGTGCACGCACAAGCGGTCGTCGGATCCGGAGCAATCACTGGACTCGTCAAGGATGTCTACGGGGACGGAATCCCGGAATGTACCATTGCCCTGACCAACAAGGTGGTCGGTCTCAGACGCGAGGCGATGACCAGCGATGACGGCATTTTCGAAATGCCCGCGCTGGTCCCCGCCGGGTCGTACGGCCTGAAGGTGACCCGCAAGGGCTACGCGGATTGGGAGCTGCCGGGCTTCGATCTGTCCTTGGGCGAAACCCTCAACTTCACCATCACGATGTATGCCGACAAGGTCGCCACGCCGGCCGAGGCGCAGCGGTCGCTAAAGGCGGTGCAGGACAGCAAAATCAGCCTCTCCGGCCTAATCAACGACGACCAGCTTTACGCGCTCCCCACTACGGCGCTCCAACTCGACCCGCTGGTGCTGCTGGCGCCGGCCGTGGTGGAAAGCCCCGCGGGCGTGCTGGTATTCCGCGGCGAGCCCTTCCGTAACGTGTTTCTGCTCGACGGCATCAGCATCACCAACAACTACTTCGCCAACCGCCCCGGCGTTGCCCCCTTCGTGATGCAGGAATCCGCCTCGCAAATGCAGGTAATCTCGGCGGCGGCGCCGGCGGATTTCGGACCCACCGCAGGCGGCATTGTCAATATGGTCACCAAGACCGGGACCAACGCCCTGCACGCCTCGGCGTACGATTACTATGCCCAGAATTCCTGGGATTCGCCCGATTTCTTCGGCAACGGGTTCATCCCCACGGGGCGGCAGAACCACGCCGGCATCAGCGTAGGCCTGCCGATTTCGACGGACGAGCTTTTTCTGTTCGGCAACATGGAGCGGATCAACGATTCGTCGCAGGGGATGAACCGCATCGCGAATCCATTGCTCACGGCGCCCGGCGGCAACTCCGCGCTCACCGCCGGCTGCACCGCAACCTCCGCGCAATGCGGTTACGCCGCTACTTTCATCGACCAACAATTGAACGCCAAAGTGCCCCAGTCGGAAATCTCCACCATCGGCTTCGCGCGCATGGATTTCCGGCCCAACGAACGCCAGAGCTTCACGCTGGCGGGCGCGATCCAAAGCGAACGCGGCGTCAACTCGCTCTATGACGCCACCGTGGCCGCGAACGGGGGGATGCTCGGATCGAACGCCACCTCCACCGATTCCACGCGTTACGGCGCCTTCGGCTGGACCGACGTCCTCAGCGGAACCAGGGTGAATGAGTTCCACGGCGATTGGTTCCGCGACACCCAAACGGCGGCCACCGACCCCACCCTGCTGCCTGCCAGTTCCACCGCGTGCCCCGCTTGCGGCACCGGGCCTCTCGCCATCACCATCGCGGGAACCCCGGTGGGCGGCAATCCGGCGGTGCCCTTCAATATGCGGGAACAGCGCTACGGCGGCACCGACACGTTCAGCATGACGATGGCGTCGCACACCATCAAGTTCGGCGGCGATATCTGGCGCAACGAAGACACCCAGGATCAGCTCTACGCGCGCTATGGGACGTACAACTACGCTTCGTTCTCGGCCTTTGCAACGGATTTCACCGGCAACGTGAAAGCGGCCAGGAATTATGCGACGTTCGACCAGACGCTGGGTACCTCGACCACGGACTTGACCTCCATGATGTTAGCCGGTTTCGCCGAAGACACATGGAAAGCGTCCACGCGTCTGACCGTCAACGCCGGCGTGAGGTATGAGAAGTGGCAACTGCCGCAGCCCACGGAGCCCAACGCGGCGAACTATCTATCGGAATTCATCCCCGCGCCTAAGACGAATTTCGCGCCGCGCGTCGGCGTAGCCTATCTCATTGACAACCGCACCGTGGTCCGCGTGGGCGTCGGCTCGTATTACGAGCCTTTTTCCGGCCAATTGATTCACGATCTATGGACCGGCGGCGGCGTCTACCAAACCTATTATGAGTTGACCCCGACCGAAGTGGGTTCGCCGGTATTCCCCAAGGTTCTGGCTACTACCGCCACCACCACCCTGAACTCCGCCCTGCTCGGTGAATTCTATGCCGCGCCGAGGTTCAAGAACCCCTACACCATACACGGCGCCGCGGGCATCGAACGGCGGCTCAACCGTTACGTGAGCCTGGCAGCCAACTTCGTGCAGAGCGAGGGTAAGAGAATCCCGACGGGTTCGGACCAGAACCTGATCGGCGGCGTCAGCACCAGCGAAACCTACACCATCAATAATGCGCAGGGCACGGCGGTAAACACGTACGTCACCCCGGTGTGGAATTCCGCAGCCGGGGGCCACCGCGTGCAGGTAGACAACGAAGGCGGTTCACGGTATCGCGCCGGCACGGCGCAGGTGCGGACCGCTCCGCTATTCGGCCTGTCGGTGCAGGCATCCTACACCTGGTCGCACGCCTTCGACGATCTGAGCGGCCCCCTGGTGGCAAACTACGTGATCCCGGCGAACTACTTTCCCAGCTCTTACACCGGCGACAACGGACCCTCGGCGTTCGACCAGCGCAACCGCGCGGTGGTCAACTTTACCTGGCAGCCCAAGATCAACAGTAAGACTGACGTGCTGTCGCGGTTTGTGCTGAATGGCTGGCTGGTTTCCGGTATCGGCACCTATTCGTCGTCCATGTTCGTCACCCCCACGGTAGAAGTGCAGGGCCAGCAATTTACCGGGATCACGATGGACTACTCCACATCTCTGAATGGAACCGGCGGTTGGTCCCGCGTGCCTTTCCAGGATGTCAATACGCTGCCGCTGGGGACGCACGCCAATGTGGACGCCCGGGTGAGCAAGTCGCTGCCGTTCACCGAGCGGTTCAAAGGCCAGTTGACCATTGAGGCGTTCAACGCCGCCAACCATGAGAACGTCTCCGCGGTCAACACCATCGCTTTCACCTCGGTTTCCGGCGTTCTCAAGCCGGTCACCGGTTTAGGTACGCCCATCGCGTCCTACGGGTATCCTTTCGGCACTACCGCACGCCACATTCAGGTCGCCTTCCGTCTGGAGTTCTAGTCGACTTTTTCTCGTGGCGCAGGCACTCTTGCCTCCTGAGGTCTGCTCGACAGTTTCGGGTGATCGCCCGCGCTTAATTAGTTTCTGTCATGCAACTGCCTTCAAGTGGCAAGGACCGCTTGCTTGCGCGCGCGGCTCGGAAAACACCGCGATGATTCCACGGGACTTGTTACCGAGCCGCGACCGCCAGGGAGCGGTTTTGCCGTTACGAGTCGGAGTTTCATGACAGCAACTAATTAGGCCCGCTGCTCGAATA
>Ga0182016_10006498_pt1 | contig 12245 bp, 9 predicted proteins | sample 712S2MmetaG_FD_120491 | JGI IMG/M metagenome (GOLD analysis project Ga0182016, IMG submission 120491) | Permafrost microbial communities from Stordalen Mire, Sweden - 712S2M metaG | ecosystem: Environmental > Terrestrial > Soil > Wetlands > Permafrost | place: Sweden: Stordalen | collected...
GGCTTGAGCGAATTCATACGACGATTGCATATCAAACCAGAAGCTGGGATGCGTTCCCAGCGCCGCAGACAGGCGCAACGACATCTCCGCGGAGATGCCCGCGCGGCAATTGAGAATCCTGGACAGCGTCACGCGCGAAACGTGAAGATGCTTCGCCACGTGCGTAATGTTCATCCCTTCCAGGTATTCCTGAAGCACCTGGCCGGGGTGCGCCGGATTGTGCATTTCCGTGGGCATATATTCTCCGTGGTGATAATCGCGGTTATCGAGCGTGAGACGCGGTCTGCCTTGACAGCCACGACCTGAGCGCCTGATCCGCGCGGCCCTGCCAGCCGTTGCCGGTGGCGCGGAGACCCTCGGCCACATCGGGCGAGAGTCGAATCGAGATGGGAACTTTTTTCGGCGCTTTCTGCGGCCCGCGCTTACGGAGTTTCAGCAGTACTTTCTGCCGTCTCTCAAAATCAATGAGTGCCTCAATACGGTCCTAGAAATCGCTCGCCGTTGAAGTGAATCAAGTGCGAAGGCGCATCGGCAACCCACACTTCTGTCTCCCATGCAATCTCTCCAAGATAGCGGCCCATGACTGCACGATTCGGAAATGCGGTCACATACACAAGGCCACTCTTTGAACCAGCGAACAGCTGAGATAGTTCTGCATGGCGCTTGCCGTCTACTGGCCCATGACTGGTAACAGACTCCACGAGCAGCAGCCAGTCCTTCCCGGTGTAATGCAGAACCACATCGGGCATCTTCCCGTGCGCATCGACTTCTACGCCCAGCCTCGTCAGTAACACCTCGTCGAAGTACCCCCACTTCTCGCCTGTGTCACCGGCATAGACCAACACGCTGCCCGGCGCGAAGCGCGGAGCAAAGTCTTCAATGATGGCGCGGATCAGTTCGCTGTGCTCACCAGGGCTAAGTTTAATCTCTTTGCCGGTTGCGATCTTGACAGGAATCAGATTGTGCTGGCGCACCTTGGCGTATTGTGCGATCAATGTCTGGTGTTCAGCCAAGTATGCAGCGAGTTTATTGGTCCACTTCCTTTTTCCAAAGCTGCGAAGTAGATCGAGCGTTGCCGCCTCGATCTGATAGACGGCCTTGGGACTGTTCACTGAGCGTCCAGGCTTATCGGGGTTGTAAAGTACGAGTCCAGCGGCAACAAACTGGTGCATAGTCTGCCGACGGAATGTCTCGCGTGTGTTCGGGGCGTACTTCTTTTCGTAGTGTTTATACGCCCAGTCCATGATCGGCGTGATGCCAACAAGCGGACGCTCAGCTTCAGACCACTTCTTCTTCTGTGTAAGGTTCAAGAGTGCAAGAAGGCACGCTGCTGACCGTTCATTCTGCTGCGCCCGTGGGAGGCCCAGAGCCTTGATAATTTTCAAGGCTTCATCTATATGAATATGCGTCATGCAGTAAGTCTGCCTAGCCTTTCGTCGATCATCTTTTGCGTAAGCTCACCGCTCTTCGCCGCCCATTTCCCGAGTTCAATCAATGCGGGGCGGCTCGGATACTTCATCGTCTTCAGGTCTGTTGCGTTTACCTGAGTGTGCCCGTTGAATCGCCGAAACGCCTTGTCCACGACCGTGGTATTGAGAAATACCGCGAGTCCATTTGCAAGAGGCTCTGAGAGGCCGCGCTTGTTCTCATGGAATACGTTCAGATGGTTCTCAAAACCTAGCGCCTGAGCGCCGCCGAAGGCGGCGGGATCAACCGCGCTCGCAATGATCCTGCGCTTCTCTTCTTTCGACGAAAACCGGCGAACCACGCAATAGTGACCGTTCGGGAAGAGCCACTTCTCCGTGTCGTGGTTACGCTGGATTGCGTTCGGCTTCTTCGCACCGACAATCGGCCAGGCTGTGCGGTTGGTACTGAAGTGACTCGGATAGAGCAGCGGCACCGTGCCGGGTACTGGCATATCGCAGAGATAATCTTTCAGGCGAAAATCGACGACAGGTCCGGTCGATACACTCACGCCAATGTCGGCCAGGGAATATCGAATGGCGGACGGTGTGTCTATCACCGTAGTGTTCTCATCAGGCGATGTCGGAACGTGAATGAAGCCCTCAGGATCATCAGGGAACACAATTCGATTGAACGGGTACACATGAGTTTCAAAGTCACTCAGGGTATCGTCCGTCGATGTGGTGATCGTGACTGGGCCTTGAACGCCACCGCGCTCCAATCGAACGATAATGTTTTCTTGCAGCACATCGTCGTCCTTGAACGCCGTGGTGCGCGACTCGAACAGGTGAATGTGTCGAAGCGCGGCTCGCTGCAGGATAAAGTCTCTGAACGGACGATAGTACGGCCCGTTGCAAAAGCTGCGTGGAATGATCGCAACGATCTGCCCTTCGTGAGCAGATTGCAGGACAGAGAGCGCAACGAACGCTGAATACAGGTTCACGGTCTCGATGCCAAGGGCGCGGAGTTCATACCGATGCGGTGAATGGCTGTTGATCTTCTTGTACGGCGGATTCAGAATCGCGTGTGTGTAGTCGGTGGCTCCGTGAAAGAGCAACTGGTTCGATGAAGAGATGAAGTCTTCTGCCGAGACGTGAGCCGACACGCCTTCATAGGCTGCAATGTGTTCGACGAGGTGGCCCCGGAGCCTGCCGTCAATTTCGTAGGCAAAGGCTTGCACCTCATGAAACTGAAAGCCTCCCTCGACCCATCGATCAAGAAAGGCACACGACAACGCGCCCACACCTGCACCGGCATCCAGCAGTCTGCACGTCTTCAGGTCACTGGCAGGGAACAAAGAGGCCATGAACCGAGCAATGTTGGGTGGTGTCATGAACTGGCCGAGTTCTGACTTGCGCCCCTTGGTAGTTCCAGGGCCGACTTGACGGCGTACTTTATCGGCTAATTCAAGTTGCTGAATCATATTTGTCATTGTAGCGACTGCTGAGGCACCCAGGCCTCGATTTTTTGAGACCTGGGGCACGAGCTTATTTGCCGGCTTCTTCGAGGAAGCGGACGATTGATTCGATGCCCAGTTCGAAGTTCTTCAAACAGTACTTCTCGTTGGGGGCGTGGATGTTGTCGTCGGGAAGGCCGAAGCCCATCATGACGCTGGGCATTCCCAGATGGCGGTCGAAGTCGCCGACGATGGGGATGGAGCCGCCGGAGCGGATGAAGACCGTGTCTTTGCCCCAAACCTCGTGAAGCGCTTTTGTCGCGGCCTGAATGTATGGATTATCGACGCGAACCAGACAGGCGTCGCCGGAGTGAATCAGCCGCACCTCGACATCAACGCCGCCGGGCGTGATCTTTTCCACGTAAGCCTTGTAAAGAGCAAATGCCTTGGCTGGGGTCATGCCGGGAACCAGGCGCATGGAGACCTTGGCAAGGGCCTTGGCGGGAATCACAGTCTTTGCGCCCGCGCCGATGAAGCCGCCGGGGATGCCGTGCACGTCGAGCGAGGGCCGTGCCCAGGTACGCTCCAGCACGCTGTAACCGGACTCGCCCACGAGGGTGCGCGAGCCGACCTCGGTCTTGCGATAGTGCTCTTCGTCGAAGGGCAGGCTCTTCCAGGCTTTCATTTCTTCGGGGCTGGGAGGGATGATGTCGTCGTAGAAGCCGGGGATGAGGATGTGGCCATTCTCGTCCTTGAGCTTGGCCAGCATATGCGCCAGAGACATGAAGGGATTGGGCGCAGCGCCGCCGTACATGCCGGAGTGCAGATCGGTCTTGGCGCCGCGGACTTCGAGTTCGGTGTAAATCATGCCGCGCAGGCCGACGCAGAGGGTGGGCAGGCCGGGCGCAAAAAGCTCGGTATCGCAGACCAGGGCAAAATCCGCCTTGAGGTCGGCTGGTTTGGAAGCAACGTATTCGGCAATTCCCTCCCCGCCCATTTCTTCATCGCCCTCGATAATGACGCGAACATTCAGAGGCAGCTTGCCGTTGGCGTTCATCAGGGATTCCAACGCCTTGACCTGCGACCACACCTGACCCTTGTCGTCACAGGTGCCGCGGCCGTAGAGGTTGCCGTCGCGCTCGGTTGGCTCGAAAGGCGGCGAAAGCCATTCGTCCTCGGGATCGGTGGGCTGGACATCATAGTGGCCGTAAAAGAGCGCCGTGGGCTTGCCGGGGGCGTGCAGCCAGTCAGCGTAAACCAGCGGATTGCCGACCGTTTCAATCAGCTGCGCATGCTCCATGCCGATGCGCGTGAACTCGCGGGCGAGAAACTCGGCGGTGCGGCGGCAATCGCCCTTGTGCTCGGGCAGCGCTGAAATAGAAGGAATGCGCAGCAGGTCCTTCAGCTCTTTCAGAAAGCGCGGATGATTCTGACGTGCGTAGGTTACAGCGGGTGAAGACATGGAAATGCTCCCTTAGAATGGATTTCAAGGCCAACAGAGGAGTATAGGCGCTCGGGAGCCATTTTGTCCGGTGGTGCGAAAGGAAGACTTCTTGCGAAATCGCGAAAGTACGAGTCTATGTGCTCGCCATTTTTTTCTAATGTCCTTCCTGATCCTGATGGCCGCAACCGCATCGTCCCAGGCCGCCCCTCCGGTCAGCCCCTATTACGCAAGGACCAACACCTTCAGCATCTTCGGCGCCTACTCGGGCGACTCCAGTCACATTCTCATGGGGGACGCCGAGAACCGCAAGCTGCTGGATTTTGGAGTGTCCTATGGCCGCAAATTGTTCCTCAACCGCATCGTGAACTGGCAGTTCAACGGTGAGCTGCTGCCCGTGGCGCTGGAGAGCGACCCGGTAGTCCACACGGTGTTCAACCAAACAACCCCGGTTGCAGGATCGTGGACAAATACAGTCGTTCAAGCTGCCGCCTGCGTCCCCGAATCGGGAAAATTCAGCGACACGATCACTTACTCTGGCGGTAGCATCACTTACGCCGGTACATACATTCAGTCCTGCCTTCGCCGCTGGACCATCGGCGAGGGCATTTCGCCAGTCGGCTTTCAATGGAGCTTTCTGCCACGCCAAAAGCTACAGCCATTTCTCATCGGCCACGGCGGATACATGTACTCCACTCAGCCGATCCCCGTGCCTGAGGCCGGTTCCTTCAACTTCACCTTCGACCTCGGCGCTGGATTTGAGCTTTACCGCTCGAGTACCAAATCCATTCGCGCCGAGTACCGTTATCACCACATTTCGAACCACGGGACTGCCGAAATGAATCCCGGCATCGACAGCGGACTTTTTCAGTTCACGTATTCTTTTGGGCGGTAGGATAGTTTCAAACCTCGGCTCGGTTCTATCTGCGGCAACGTATGCTTGTAACAGATGCCTCCGATTCTCAATGCGCAGTCAATGACCAAACAATTCGGCGCCAAGCCGCTCTTCCGGAACATTTCACTCACCGTAAACGAAGGCGACAGAATTGGCCTGATTGGGCCAAATGGAGCGGGCAAATCCACTCTGCTGGCCATTCTTGCCGGGCAGCTTGAGCCCGATTCAGGCGAAGTGGCGGTGCGCAAACGCGCCCGCGCCGCATACGTGCCGCAGGACTCGCGTTTTGCGCCCGGCCTCAGCATCCGGCAGGTTTTGGAGCGAGCGCTGACCGGAGCGCACGTGAATGAGAACGAACGCGAGGGGCGGCTGCGCGAGTTGTCTGGCCGCGCAGGTTTCGTGGACCTGAATGGAGAGGCTGCCGCGCTCAGTGGCGGATGGCGCAAGCGGCTGGCGATTACCGAAGCATTGGTCTGCGAGCCGGAAGTGATGTTGCTGGACGAGCCGACCAATCACCTCGATCTGGCCGGCATTGAGTGGCTGGAGGAGTTGCTCACCTCATCCGCGTTTGCCGCTGTTACGGTAAGCCACGATCGCTATTTTCTGGAATCCACTTCGAGCGAAATCATTGAGCTGAACCGCGTTTATGCCGAAGGGCTGTTGCGTGTGAAGGGTAATTTCAGCCGGTTTCTGGAAGAAAAGCAGGCTTATCTGGAATCGCAGAACAGGCAACAAGAGAGCCTGCGCAACCGCGTGAAAACGGAGATTGAATGGCTGCGGCGCGGACCCAAGGCGCGGGCCACAAAATCAAAGGCTCGCATAGACACCGCAAATGCGATGATCGGCAAACTGAAAGACATTGACGCGCGAACTGTGGTATCGACGGTCGGCATCGACTTTGACGCGAGCCAGCGAAAGACCAAACGGCTGGTGGAATTCAAGAATGTGGCCTGTGACGTGCCGGGCGCGGAATCGCCGGACCACCCAGGCGAAGTGCTGCCGGGAAGACGCCTGTTTACGGGGCTCAACTTCATCCTGACAGCGGGCATGAAGGTGGGGCTGGTGGGTCCCAATGGCAGTGGCAAGACGACGCTGTTGCGTTTGTTGCGCGGCGAAATTGACGCGGCTGAAGGCTCGATTCGTCGCGCCGATGCGCTGCGCATGGTGTACTTCAGCCAGATGCGCGAGCTGGACGAAAGCCTGACCCTGCGTTGCGCGCTTGCACCAGAGGGCGACGCGGTGATGCATCAGGGGCGCGAGGTGCATGTGGCTAGTTGGGCAGCCCGCTTTCTGTTTACCAGCGAGCAACTCAACCAGCCGGTGCGCAACCTGAGCGGCGGCGAGCGGGCGCGGGTGCTGATCGCAAAGCTGATGCTGGAACCTGCGGATGTTTTGCTGCTTGACGAGCCGACCAACGATCTTGATATTCCCACGCTCGAAATTCTGGAAGAAAACCTCCTTGATTTTCCCGGCGCGCTGGTGTTGGTGACGCACGACCGCTATCTGCTGAACCGCGTTTCTTCGACGGTGCTGGGCCTGGACGGCCTCGGCCACACAGGGCGTTTTGCCGATTACGCGCAATGGGAAGATTGGATGGAGGCGCAAGAAGAGGCAGAGCGCACGGCAAACTCAGCTAACGCCGGAAGCTCTGCGACCTCGGCCAGCGCTGTCAGCTCCGCCAGGAAAAAGCTCTCCTATCTTGAAGCGCGGGAATTCGCTGCTATTGAAAAACGGGTCGAAGAATCCGACACTCGCCTCAGCGCGGCCCACGAGCGCGTCGAGCATCCTGGGATTGCCACTGACGCTGCTGCGCTGCAGGAGGCGCTCAAGGAATTGGACGCGGCACAGCATGAAAACGACGCACTCTACGCCCGCTGGGCCGAGCTGACTGAGAAATCGAGCTAACGCGCGTCTAATCATGGTAGAAAGAGATGTTACCGAATGAACGGAAAGCCTCGATGGAAAACGGAATCAAGGTTCTGATTGTCGAAGACGAGCCCCACGCGCTGATGGGGCTGGCGGAGCTGATCTCCGGATGGGGATACAGCACGGAGACGGCGTGCGACGGCATTGAGGGTTGGGAAAAGGCGCAGGCATGGGAGCCAGGGATCGTGGTCACAGACCTTAAAATGCCGCGGCTGGACGGCATTGGCCTGCTCGGAAAACTCTCCGCGGAAAACTCCGGCCTAAGCTCCAACCTGGCAGTGGTGGTGCTGACGGCCATGGGCTCGATTCAGCTGGCCGTGGACGCCATGAAGCTGGGCGCGTACGACTTTTTGCAGAAGCCGGTGGACGCTACCCGGCTCAAGACCATACTGGCCAATGCCACACGGCAGCGCGATACGGCCATTGAACTGGAAGTGGCGCGCCGCCGCCTGCGCGAAACCGGCGTGCTTGGCTCGATGGTGGGCAGCTCACGCCCCATGCGCGAGATCTTCGGACTAATCGAGCAGATTGCGCCATCCAACGTCTCAGTACTCATCACCGGCGAAAGCGGCACGGGCAAAGAGCTGGTGGCGCGCACGCTGCACGAACTCAGCCCGCGAAAGTCGCGGCCATTTGTCGCGGTCAACTGCGCAGCTATTCCCGAGACGCTGATTGAGAGCGAAATTTTCGGCCATGAGAAAGGCGCATTCACCGGCGCAGCGGAGCGGCGGGCTGGCTGCTTCGAACTGGCGCAGGGCGGCACACTGCTGCTGGACGAGATCGGCGAGATGCCGTCAGGAACGCAGGCCAAGCTGCTGCGCGTGCTGGAAGAGCGCAAGCTGAGGCGACTGGGCGCGCGCACCGAGCAGGATGTGGATGTGCGGGTGCTGGCTGCCACGAACCGCGACCCCTCGCAGGCCGTCGCGCAGGGCCATCTGCGAGCCGACCTTTACTACCGGCTGAATGTTTTCAACATCGCCATGCCGCCTTTGCGTGAATACATCGAGGATCTGCCGGCGATGGCTGAAGCCATGGTCAATCAGATGAATCAGAAGCATGGCCGTCGCGTTTCCGGCCTAACGCCGGCGCTGCTGGACCGTTTGATGGCCTACGACTGGCCGGGGAACGGCCGCGAGCTGCGCAACACGATCGAGCGGGCGGTGATTCTTTGCGCGGACGGAAAGCCGCTGGACGCTGAGCACCTGCCCGCGGTCTTCGGGAAGGCGAAGAGTCAAGCAGCACAGGATTTTGACGGCAACATTGTGCCCATGCGCGTCGGCACAACTGTAGATGAGATGGAGCGGCTGTTGATTCTGCGCACCTTGGAAGCAACGGGACAGAACAAGACCCGCTCTGCCGAGATTCTGGGCGTAAGCCTGAAGACCCTGCACAATAAGCTCAAGGAATACAGTCGCGTGAGAGAAAACCAGCATAGCTGACCCATGAGCCTGAAGACCAAACTCGTTCTGGCGATCACCACCCTGGTATTTCTCATTGCCGGGCTGCTTTCGCTTGTTTATGTGAGCCAGTTGCTCCATGCAGCGGTGCGCCAGTCGTACGACACCAACAAGATGGTGGCTAACCAGGTGCGCTTTGCTCTGCAAACCGCTCTTGAAACAGGACTGACGAACCGCACAGTTGATCCCAACAATCCTGAAGAATTGCGCACACTAGCGGCCGAAGCGGTGCGCGACAATGCGGCACTGCAGGCGGTGGTCGAATCGGTGAACCGCTACTCGCTCACGGTCTATGACCTCAATATCGGCGACAGCCAATCCACTACTCTGCTCAGCACCAATCCCGAAAACGAAGACAAGCCCCTGCCTATCCGCCACAACTACGAGGAACTGCTCAACGCCAATCCCATCCAGTTGATGAAGCAGGTCTTCGGCCCGCCCAGGGTCTTTGACGTGGTGGTGCCGTTGGAGCGCAATGGCGCGCCTTTTGTTACTGTCCATGTGGGTGTTCGCACCACTTTTTTGCGCGCCGTTTATGAGCCGTGGCTCTCCGGGGCAATCACGCTCATGGAATTGGTGCTGGGCGCGGGTTTGATTGTGGCTTTTCTTTTGGGCAACTTCGCGCTGCGGCCCCTGGAAGAGATCAGCGAACAGTTGGACTATTGGGCCGGATTGGGCGAAGTTGCCGGCGAGGAATCAAAAAAAGAAGAGCATGCGTCGAAGCAGGATACTGCCGAGCGCGTTTCAAGCAAGATTGATCTCATTGGCCATCGCATGAGAAATGTGGAAGAGGTTTTTTCCGCATTGAAGGATAACCTGGCACAGATTCTCGGCAATCTGCAGGACGGCATTCTGCTGTTCACTGCGGATGGGCGGGCGGTGCTGGTCTCCGAAGCGGCACGGCGCTTTCTGGGCATCGAGCAAGGCTCCATCCTGGGCCGCCGCGCACCGGAAATCTTCGACCGCTCGACGGTGCTGGGCCTGGCTCTCAGCGAAGCATTCGAAACGGGCGCTACTCTGACACAGGTGGAAATCCGCACAGAGACGGGCCGCCGCATTCAAGCCTCGCTGGATTTTATCCACGACGAAAGGACAGGCTCCGGAAGTGGCGACAGATTCGGCGCGTTGATCACATTGCACGATCTGGAATCGGTGGAGCAGATCGAGTCGGAACTGGAGCTTTCGCGGCGCATGGCGGCCATCGGCCGACTCACCAGCGGCGTGGGCCACGAGGTGAAGAATCCCATCAACGCCATCGTGGTGCATCTTGAATTGCTGAAGACCAAACTGGGCGACGCCAGCGCCCCAGCGGTCCGTCACCTGGAGGTGATCGACGCGGAGATTCATCGCCTCGACCGCGTGGTTCAGACGCTGGTGGATTTCTCCCGTCCCGTCGAATTGCAACTGCGCGAGCAGGACCTGCGCCCCGTGATTGCCGATGTGCTGGCGCTTGCCGCCGAGGAGCTTTTCACGCACAATGTGACGCTGGTCAGCCGCATGCCTTCCGCCCCGCTGATGGCCAATGTCGATGCCGATCTGCTGAAGCAGGCGGTGCTGAACGTGATTCAGAACGGCGCGCAGGCGATGCAACAAGGCGGCACACTGGAAGTAGTTCTCGAGGAGGACCACAAGACCGGAGTTCTGCGTGTGGCCGACGAGGGCCCCGGCATTCCCGAAGATATTCGCGAGAAGATATTCGACCTTTATTTCACCACCAAGACCGGAGGAAGCGGAATCGGGCTGGCCATGACTTACCGGGTGCTTCAGTTGCATCACGGGAGCGTGGAAGTACAATCAAGAGCAGGGAGCGGCACGGAATTCCTCTTGCGCATTCCGCTCGCCGCTGGGGAATGGGGACGCCGCCATCTTCGGCCGGCGGTTATGGCAAACGTGAAAGGCAGTGCTCGATGAATTTGCCGGGTGCACAACAGATGCTCCGTACAGGATTCGTTCGCCAATTTTCTGGCGAACGTGTGGAGAAACGTAAGCTGCGTGCAGCTTCGTTCGTCACGATTGCCCTGTGTCTGCTGCCGCTCTTTTTGACTGGATGTTTTCACAAGGCCCAGCAAGCCCAGGTTGTGCCTCTGGCGCCGCCCATCGTAGACACGCCTCCTCCCAAACCCGAGCCATCGCCGGCCGATTTGCCGCCTCCGGTCGTCACCCCTCCAAATCAGCCCACCGAGGCAGCCGCAAGCACACAACCGCAGCCGCAGCCGCCCAAACCGTCGCCTGCCCACAAGAAGCCTCCGGCCAGGAACACGCAGTTGGCTATGAATGGAAGTGCTGGCGTGAGCGCCATCGGCCAGCTGTCTTCCGGCGACCCTGCTGACCTGCGCCAACAGACGGAAAACTCCCTCGCTGCCACGGAACATGGATTGAACAGTATCACTCGACAGCTCAGCGGCCAGGAAAAGAAGACGGCAGAGCAGATCAGGGAGTTTCTCAAGCAGGCTCGCGCGGCGCTGGCCTCCGGCGACGCGGATGGAGCGAGCACGCTGGCTGCCAAGGCGAAGGTGCTTTTGGGCGAGATAAGCCAGTAATGGTTTGGGACAAAGCAACCAGGGACGCAGGAATGATTCCCGTTACCTTTCGCCCCAACTCAACTTGCTGCGCAGCGCTTCAAAGAATCCGCCCTCGCTCATCCGGACCAGATTGACGGTGTGGATTGACTTCCGGCAGAGAACCTCATCACCTAACAGCAGCTCGACAGCCTTCTGGCCGTCCACGGTAAGGAGCGCCTGTTTTGTAATGCCCACGATCCGCACGATGAGCGAGGCGTCGCCCCGAACCACGATGGGCCTGAGCGTGAGCAGATGCGGACAGATGGGCGTGACCACCAATGCGTCTACGTTGGGCGTCAGGATAGGGCCGTTGGCTGCCAGGGTGTAAGCCGTGGAGCCGGTGGGTGTGGAGACGATGACCCCGTCAGCGCGGAAGCGGGCCACGCTTTTGCCGTCCAGCTCGACGGCAAAATCGCCCATGCGGGCAATGTCGCCCTTGGAGATGACGACCTCGTTCAGCGCCTCATAACTGGAACGGAGCGCGCCCCCGCGCCACAGTTCGGCGTGCAGCATGGCACGCGCGTCCAGATCATGGTGGCCGCTGTGCCAGCTTTCCAGAGTTGGATAGAGATCGGCCAGCCGAACTTCGGTCAGGAAGCCGAGAAAGCCCAGGTTCACGCTGAGTATGGGAGTGCCGGTGGAGGCAAAAGTGCGCGCGACACTCAGAAGCGTTCCATCCCCGCCCAGCACGATTACCAATCCAGGCTTCTGATCCGGCATCAATGCGCGGTCAATCGCCGGCGCGGCCGATGTGTAATGCCCACCTTCGAGGTCTAACACAGGCTCATAGCCGTGCAGGCGAAGCCATGCGATCAGCTCAGGCAGAAGCCGGGCCAACTCTTTCTTTTGCGACTTGCAGACAATTGCGACGCGTACCATGCGGTCTCAGTGTAACGGATGCGGCCTGCGGTGGGGCCTACCAGGCGAGCGTCAATCAGCTTATGGCAAGGGCCGCCGCGCAAAGAGGAGAAATTCCTGATTTCCCTCCGCGCCGGTGATCGGCGATGGAATCGTCCCGGCCACCTTCCAGCCAAGCGAACGGATGCAATCAGCAACCTTGTCGATAGCCAACTTGTGCGCCTCGGGGTCGCGAACGATCCCACCC
>Ga0182016_10006502_pt1 | contig 12238 bp, 13 predicted proteins | sample 712S2MmetaG_FD_120491 | JGI IMG/M metagenome (GOLD analysis project Ga0182016, IMG submission 120491) | Permafrost microbial communities from Stordalen Mire, Sweden - 712S2M metaG | ecosystem: Environmental > Terrestrial > Soil > Wetlands > Permafrost | place: Sweden: Stordalen | collected...
AAGAAAAATCAAAAGACGGAAGAAGGAATAAGAATTTTCAGAGAATCTTTCGAAGAAAATCCACCGGAATAAGATCCATTCTCAACCGCCGGTTTTGAATCCATTCGGTTTCGCCGCTGGCACCGATTCAGCTTGCTTGTGCAATCAGGGCAAATGGATTGTATGGAGGGACAGAAAACTGCCGCCTCCTTGATCAAGGGCGCAGGTGGAAGACATTCTCAAATAACCGGCCTCTTGGCGGTGGTTGGGGTCCACCTTGAACGAATTCACAACTAAGCCACCAATACTTTGGCCGGCTGGTCCCGATTTTCAATCTTCACGCGCATCTTCTGCAAGGCCTGCTCCTGGATCTGGCGGATGCGTTCGCGGGTCACTCCCAGGCGTGCCCCCACCTGTTCAAGGGTTTTGGGCCGGCCGTTGTCCAGCCCGAAGCGCATGGCCAGAATCCGGCTTTCCCGCGCGTCGAGTGTGGCCAGAACTTCCTTCACCAGTTCGTTGTCATTATGGTTGACGAGCCGGTCGAACGGTGCGGCTGCGTTGGCATCCGCCACATGTTCCGAAATGGACGTTGAGTCCTCGGCACTAATCGGCGAATCAAGCGACACCGGTGCCCGCGACGCTAAGCGGTATTGACGAATGCGTCGCGCGTGGATTCCAAGGTTTTCGGCAATTTCTTCGTCCGTCGGCTCGCGATCCAGCGTCTCACGTAGTTTCACCTCAGTCCGACGAATATGAGTCATCTTATCGAGGACGTGAACCGGCAGACGAATGGTTTTGGACTGATTTGACAGCGCCCGCCGAATGGCTTGCTTGATCCACAACGATGCATAGGTCGAGAGTTTCGCCCCCTTGCTCGGGTCGAAACGTTGCACACCTTTCATCAATCCGATGTTGCCCTCGTTGATGAGGTCCAGCAGCGGAAGGCCAAGCCCCTCATAATCACGGGCGATTTTTACCACCAGCCGCAGATTGGCGGTGATCATTTGTTCCCGCGCCTTTTTGTCACCTCGCTGAATTCGCCGGGCGAGAGTGATTTCTTCTTTCGGCGTCAGCAGTTTCACCTGGCCAATTTCGCGGAGGTAAAGTTGCAACGTGTCGCCATGCACAGACTCCGTGGGGACGGATTCTTCCACGGCAGACACCACCACCTGCTCCGGCGCAGAAGGCAAAGCTGTAAGTGGTTGTTTTAACGCGCGCAACCGGCGTGACCGCCGCGGCGGCGTCAGCCGGACGCGGGGCAGCCGAAGTTTTGCGCTGCTCGTCCGATTATTTTGTTTGAGAATTGTTTTCATGTAATTTAATTGATCGCGCTGGTCGTCTTCGGCCAGGTGACCGATTTTTCTTCAAGCCGGCACGGCAAGTTTCTCCAGTTTGGACACGATGGCGCGCTTGCCCGTGACCCCGATGGTTTTATCCCGCACTTCGCCACCCGCGAAATACAGCAAGGTCGGGATGGATTGGATGCCGTATCGCGCGGCCAGGACGGGATTCGTGTCCACGTTGACCTTGGCCACTTTCACATGACCGGCCTGTTCGGCGGCAATTTCGTCAAGCAAAGGCGCGATCGTTTTGCAGGGCCCGCACCACTCGGCCCAAAAATCCACGAGGACAGGCTGGTTGGATTGGAAGACTTCGCTCTCGAAGTTCGTTTCATCGATTTCAATGGTTGGTTTCATATTTCATCCATATCGTTTTATTGAGTTTAGTCCCGTCAGCGATGGCCGCCGGAAACAAGCAAGGTTTCACCGGTTACCCACGATGCGTCATCGGACGCGAGAAAGGTGACCGCTGTGGCGATGTCCTGCGGCCGGCCAATCCGGCCGAGCGGGGCATTCGCAACATACTGGTCATGGAAATCGCCAGAGGTGAACCCGCTGGTGACTGCACCTTCGGTTTCGACAAGGCCGGGACGGACGGCGTTGACACGGATCTTACGCGCACCAAGCTCCTTGGCCAGCGAACCGGTAATGACATCCACGGCACCTTTCGTCGCACTGTAAACCGAGGCATTTGGCGGCGCCAGGGTGCTGACAAGCGAACTCACGTTGACCACGCTCCCGCCGGCTGGGCTGAAATATTTCAAAGCTTCCTGCGTGGTGAGCAGCAGGCCGAGCACATTCAAATTGAACTGCCTGTGGAAATGCTCCTCGGTGATCTGTTCGAGCGGCGCGAATTCATAGATGCCCGCATTATTCACGAGAATGTCCAGCTTGCCATAGGCCTTCTTGGTTTCCGAGAACAAGCGGTCAATATCCGCCTTCTTGGCTACGTCCCCTTGCAAAGCGACGGCATTGCCGCCCGCACCGACGATTTCGGCGACGACCTTGTCCGCCCCAGCTTTGCTGGAAGCGTAGTTGACGACCACGGATACGCCTTCCGCTGCCAGATGTTTGGCAATGGCTGCACCGATGCCTTTGGATGCGCCAGTGACCACTGCGACTTTACCGGTTAGTTTTTTTGTGCTCATGTTTTATTTGGTTGATGGTTGGTTGGTTTAATTATCAAAAAACAGTGACCAGCTTTGTCCGCCGGATGGATTGCTGATGCTGGTTCCAGCTTGCCACAGCCTGAATCTTCTCCGTCGCCAGCACGGGAAACAAGAGATGCGGATAAACCGTCTGCCAGGCCAGCGCCTCCGCTTCGTTCAATGCGAGCTTCAAAATCCGTTCCTGTCCGTTCAACGTGGCGCGGGACTCGGCAAAGATTTTGGTTTTGGCGGCCCTGATCTGCGCCAGAATTTTCTTGCAAGAGGTCACGCATGCCGTTTTGAGCACGCTGCCGGCCCCGGCATTTCCATTGTTTTCAACTGTCAGATTCGTTTTCATTTTAATTCGTCTTTCTTTTGTTGTAACATCTACAGTTACACTATTGCACAAAAAAAAAGACCGTCAAGCGGCTTTTTTTCCGGTGCAAGCGCCTGATGTTTTTACGGCATCAATCACGTCAGCCAGCGTGGTTTTCTCCAGGTCTTTTTCCATGGCGTTCTGGGCTGACGCGAACAGCTTGGACAGGGCCTCCAGAATGCAATGACCCACCGGACAGGCGGCGTTGGGCTTTCGTGATGGTTTGGCAAAGGATTCCGAATCCTCGACTGACCGATAAACTTCGGCAAGATTGATGCGTCGCGGCGAACGGCTCAATCGTGAACCAGCCCCAGCCCCTTTGCTGGTTTCGACCAGTTTGGCTTTTTGGAGCGAAAGAAGAAGCCGTCGGACAATTACCGGGTTTGTATTGACACTGCCGGCAAGCAATTTGGACGTGACACGGTCGCCTTCCTTGTAAGCAAGGACGGCCAGTACGTGAACAGCCATGGCAAAACGGCAACTGGTTCTCATATGTTATTTATTAGGTAACCATTGATATTACATCTGTCAAGCGGATTTACATAAATTACCCTGAAACTGCCGCCGGCTCAAAACCCGATCGGACGAAATCATCCAGCCATTTTGGTTTCATATTCGGCGGCGTGGCAAACCACATTTTTCGATCCGTTCTCTTTAAGGAGTTCGATCAGACTGGCTATCCCTTTCTCGGCTTGGGATTTTTTCCGGCGGTGGCTATTATCGCGGCGATGTCTGATGTCCAATTCATGCGTCTCGCCCTCCGGCTCGCCCGGCACGGCTGCGGCGCGACTTCGCCGAATCCGATGGTTGGCGCGGTGCTGGTGAAAGGAGGTCAAATCGTCGGGCGCGGCTGGCATCGGCGCGCGGGTTTGCCGCACGCGGAAATCGAGGCGCTCCGCGACACGCAAAAGTGCGGCCACTCGCCGCGTGGCGCAACGCTTTACGTCACGCTTGAACCATGTTCCACGCACGGACGCACGCCGCCCTGCACAGACGCCATCATCGCTGCCCGCATCAAACGCGTTGTCATCGGCACCACCGACCCGAATCCAAGTCACGCGGGCAACGGTTTCAAGATTTTGCAGCACGCAGGCATTGAAGTGATTCACGGAATTCTTGGCGACGAATGCATCAAGCTCAACGAGGCTTTTAATCATTGGATTATTCATCGCACGCCGTTCGTCACCGTGAAGGCGGCGATGACGCTGGACGGAAAAATCGCCACGACTTCCGGCGAGTCTAAGTGGATCACCGGCGAAAAAGCCCGGGCGTATGGGATGAAACTGCGTCAGGGCAGCGATGCGATTCTCGTCGGCATCAATACGATTCTGGCGGACAATCCGAGCCTGACGGCGCGGGCTGGAACGCCAAGCACCGTCTCGGCTCGAACCAAAGGCGGGACGCAACTTGCCGAGGCGGTGCTCGGCGCTCCGAAATTGCGCCGCATCGTGCTGGATTCGATGGCGCGGACTCCGCTGGACGCGAATGTGGTGAACGATGACTTTGCGGCGCTGACGACAATTGTGGTGGGGAAATCCGCGCCGAAAAATCGGATTGCGGCTTTGGCGAAAAGGGTGAATGTCATCGTCGCGCCCATTTCCAAATCCGTAATCCGCAATCCGCAATCCGCAATTGATCTTCGCTGGCTGTTAAAAAAACTCGGGGCCGAAAGCGTGATGCATCTTTTGGTTGAAGGCGGCGGCGAGGTGAACGCCTCGTTTCTGCTCGGCGGTTTCGCGCAGCGGGTGGCATTCTTCTACGCACCGAAAATCCTGGGTGGCCGCGACGCGCGAAAAGGTGTGGCTGGCGACGGCGCGAAAAGTCTGGCCGCCGCGCTTCAACTCCGCGAGGTGAAGTGGCGCAGGCTGGGCGAAGATTTGCTGCTGACCGCTTCAGTGGTCAATGGCCGAGGTTGAAAGCTGAAGTTTTTTCAACTTGTAACCGGCAACCTGCAACCTGCAACATCACTTGCTTATGTTCACCGGCATTGTCGAAGAAGCGGGCGTCATTGAAAAAATCACGCCCACCAAAAAATCCATTGAAATGACTGTGCGCGCCGGCGTTTGCGGGCGCGGCTTGAAGCTCGGCGGCAGCGTGGCGGTCAACGGCTGTTGTCTGACGGCGGTAAAAATTGCATCGCGTGGAAAGTTCAAGCTGATTCAATTCGACCTGCTGCAAGAAAGCTGGCAGCGGACCAATTTTCAATTCGCCAAGGTAAGTTCGCTCGTGAACCTCGAACGCTCGCTCCGCGCGAACGGCGAGCTGGGCGGGCATTTCGTGACCGGCCATGTGGACGGCCTCGGCAAAATCATCCGCTGGGAACGCGCCGGCAAGGATCATGTCCTCGACATCGCCGCGCCGCCGGAGGTGATGCGCTATTTGGTTTTCAAAGGCTCAATAGCCGTGGATGGCATCAGTCTGACCGTCGCCGCGGTGCAGAAACAAAGTTTCCGCATCTGGATCATTCCGCATACATTTGAAATCACGGCGCTGCGCGAGCGCAAGCTTGGCGAGGCGGTGAACCTGGAGGCCGACCTGCTCGGCAAATACGTGGAGAAATTTTTCACGGCGAGAACCGGCGGACGGAAAACCCGTGGTTGAAGCCGCCGGCTTTCTGGCTTCGCGCCGGCTGCGAAAAAATTTACTCTTGTCTTTCAGGTCCATTTGGATTTGAAATGTCCTTGTTAATTCCCCTTCCAACCAGGAAACCTTATGTGATTCAGGCTTATGAAAAATTATGCTCCGGCTGAAATCCGCAACTTCGCCCTCGTCGGCCACGCCTCGTCCGGCAAAACCCTGTTGAGCGAGGCGATGCTTCGCTGCGCCGGGGTGATCTCGCGCATGGGAAGCATCGCCGACGGCACCACCGTTTCCGATTATCATGTCAGTGAAAAGCAGCGGCAGATTTCCGTCTCCGCCACGCTGATGCACGCCGATTGGGCCGGGAAAAAGTTCAACCTGATTGACACGCCCGGCTACCTCGATTTTATCAGCGAAGGGCTGGGCGCTTTGCGCGTCGGCGATTTTGCGCTGGTGGTCATCCACGCGCAGCACGGTCTGGGCGTGGGCACGGATCGCGTGTGGAATTACGCCACTGGCTACGGCATTCCGAAAATGATCGTGGTCAACGCGCTTGACCGCGAGAACGTGAATTTCGAAGCCGTGTTGAAATCCACGCAGGAACATTTCGGCCGGCACGTCTTTCCGTTGAGCGTGCCGGTGAACGCCGAGCCGGGCTTCAACAAAGTTTTGGATGTGCTGCGTAATGAAATTGTCACCTATGCCACCGACGGCTCCGGCAAATACACCGAGGAACCGGCCACCGGCGAACTCGGCGAAAAAGTGAAGGCGCTTCACCGCGAACTCATCGAGCACATCGCCGAGTCCGACGACACGCTGATGAGCAAGTATTTCGAGCAAGGCGGTTTGTCGGAGGAGGAATTCCGGGTCGGCATCCACGCGGCGGTGCAGAAGGAATTGTTCATCCCGCTTTTCGCCACCTCGGCGGAAAAAAATGTTGGCGTCGCGCGGCTGATGGATTTCATCGCCAAATACGGCTCGTCGCCGGTGGATCGAAAAAACGTCCCGGCGATTGACGCCAACGGCAATGAAACCGAGGTCGTCCTCGACAACGCCGAAACCGTGGCCTACGTCTTCAAGCACATGACCGAGGCGCAATTCGGCGAGCTGTCATTTTTCCGCGTCTATTCCGGCTCGATCACCACCGGCACGGATCTATTCAACAGCGACCGCAAAATCACCGAGCGCGTCGGCCAGATTTTCCTGCTCAACGGCCAGATCCGCGAGGCCGTTCATTCGCTTGGAGCCGGCGACATCGGCGCGGTGGTGAAGCTCAAAGACACACACACCGGCAATACGCTTTGCACGTTGAAACATCCGGTGACGCTGCCGAAGGTGGTTTATCCCAAGCCGAACATCCACGCCGCGCTCATCGCCGACGTGAAAGGCGAAGAGGATAAGATCGCCACCGGTCTCGCCGCGTTGCACGAGGAAGACCCGACGTTCCTTTACGTCGTGGACAGCGAACTGCACCAGACGATTATTTCCGCGCAGGGCGAACTGCATTTGGAAGTTGTCGCCGACCGTTTGCGCCGCCGCTATAACGTCCATGTCGAACTCGCCGAGCCGCGCGTGAAATACCGCGAGACGATCAAGGGCAAAGGCGAATCCAAATATCGCCACAAGAAACAAACCGGCGGCGCGGGCCAGTTTGCCGAAGTCTGGATGCGCATCGAGCCGAAGCCGCGCGACAGCGGCGTGGAATTCACCCAGTCGCTCGTCGGGCAGAATGTGGACCGCAATTTCGTGCCGTCCGTTGAGAAAGGCGTGGCGCAGGTTTGCAACGAAGGCGTCCTCGCCGGTTGCCGCGTGACGGATGTGAAGATTGATTTTTACGACGGCAAGATGCACCCGGTGGATTCCAAGGACATCGCGTTTCAGATCGCCGGTTACTTCGCGTTCAAGGAAGCGTTCACCACCGCCAAGCCGCTGTTGCTGGAACCGATTGAAACCGTCGAGATCCAAGTGCCGGAAACCTTCATGGGCAAGGTCATGGGCGACCTTTCATCGCGGCGCGGAAAAATTCTCGGCATTGAGGCGGAAGGCGCGTTCCAGGTCATCAAAGCCAGCGTGCCGACGGCTGAACTATATCACTACTCCAGCACGCTCCGTTCGCTGACCGGCGGCGCGGGCGTCCACACCGAGACGTTCAGCCATTACGAGGAAATGCCGCGCGATGCGGCGGAAAAAGTCATCGCCGAGGCCGCCAAGCGGAAGGCAGAGCACGACAGTCACAATTCGCACTGAGCTTCCAGGCAAAAAAACCCCGGCTGCGGAATAGGGTCGCAGCCGGGGATTTTTCCCGATCAAGACTGGGGGTAAATTACTTCGGCGGCGGGCAACTGCCGCCTTTGGACAGCTTCGTCGTGGCGTTTCCGCCATTTGAATTTTAGTGAACCGGCATGGCCGCCTCGTGCTTCCGCACGGCGGCGTAGAGCGTGTCTTTCAGTTTTGCACGCTTGAACTTTAATTCGTCAATCTGCTGGTCGCTGGCGTATTCCACGTCCTCCTCGATGCGGCAGATTTCGTCGTCCAACTGGTGATATTCCTCGACCATCGCGCGGAATTTGTCGTTGCCGAGCCGGAGCGAGCGAATGGTTTCGCGGTGCACGGGGAATTCTTTTACGAACGGATGATGCAGTTCCATTGGAAGTCCTCCAAGTTGAAGGTTGACGTTTTTTGCATGGGTCGTGTCGGTTTCATGACCTGAAGGCAATTAAACGCCGTCCGCCTGAAAACGCCAGTCCTATTTTGAATTTTTTTAACGCGGTTAAACGTCGTCTCCTCGTCGTCCGATCCGTCCGGCTTCTGCTTCGCGCTGGGCGGACTGGCCCGGGTGATTTCATTTGTCATTGGCCGGAACCGGTGTTACGGTGAAAAAAAAATTAGCCAGCTTATGAAAAAAAATCATCTTGGCACTTCCCGCCGGAATTTCCTCAAGTCCACCCTGACGATTCCCGTCGCGCTCGCCGCCGCGCCCTCGCTGTTCACGCCATCGGCCGGCGCCGCCGATGCGCCCGCGTCCGCCGACGTGCTGCCGCGCCGCCAGCTCGGAAGGAGCGGACGGCAGGTCACCATGCTGTGCATGGGCGGCATGATGACGGCGCTGAGCCCCGATTACATTGACATCGCGTGGTCCATGGGCATCCGTTATTTCGACACGGCGGACTGCTACATGAAGGGCCAGTCGGAAAAAATCTTCGCGCAGTGGCTCGCCAAATATCCCGAACGCCGCAAGGAAATTTTTCTCGTCTCTAAGGATCATCCGCACAAGGGGCCGGAGCAGCTGTTGGAGATGATTGACCGGCGGCTCGCCGCCTGCGGCACGACGTATCTGGACGCCTTTTACATCCACGGCATCGGCACCAGCGAATACGGCCAGGATTCCGTGAACTGGCCGAAAAGCGACGCCTACAAAAAAACCGCCGAGGCGCTGAAAAGTTCCGGCAAGGTGAAAATGGTCGGCTTCTCCTGCCATGACGGGCGGCTGACGGATTATGTGAACTCCGCTGCCGAAGGCGGGTTTCTGGACATCATCATGCTCGCGTTCAATCCGTTTTATCCCAAGGGCGGACCGCTGGACAAGGCGCTCGACGCCGCGCACCAGGCCGGCATCGGCCTCGTCGCCATGAAGACGATGCGCAGCACCAAGGACGTGCCGAAACGTCTCCCGGAACTCGACAAGCTCGGCCTCACCACGCACCAGGCCGTGTTGCAATCCGCCTGGAGCGACCCACGCATTTCCGTCGTCTGCAACATGATTGACAACGTGGATCAGATGACGAGCAGCTCCACCGCCGCGCGCAGCTACAAGGCGCCGCTTTCGTTCGCGCACATGGAACTGCTCCGGGAAACCATTCTGGCCGGTCGCCGCACGATGTGCACCGGCTGCCCCGCGTGCGAGGAAGCCAGCAAACAAACGGATTTCGCCTTCCACGACATTGCCCGCTTCGTGACCTATTACGAACAGGATGGCAACACCGAGGCGCGTGGATATTATCAGGCGCTGGCCGCAGAACATCGCGACACGAGCAAGGTGGACCTCGCCGCGCTCCGCGACGGCTGCCATTTCAAGACCGACTACCCGGAAATCGTCCGCCGCGCCGAACGCTATTTTGCGTAACGCTGGAGCGCCGGTCTCCGACCCGGCGTGTTGCGAACCTGAACAGAATTCGCGCCGGGTCGGAGACCGGCGTTCCGCATTCATGGCGATCGACAAAAAATACGGTAGCGGCGGACGCAAGGAGTTTGTGCGCACCCGGGTTCCGCTGGCCGAACGCATCTCCAGCATTGTCATCATTGTTCTGCTCGCGGGCATTGGCGTCGCCATTGCCATCAAGGGAAAACATTTTAACCCGGATATTTTTGCCGTCCGCACCGACTCGCTGAAATCCACCGCCGCCGCCGTTGAGGGTAAGGCCGGCACCGCGCCTTCGACGCCGGAAAACACCGCGGAAAATCCGGCTTCTGCCGAAGCTCCAAAATCCGTCGCGGAAAAACCCGCCGGCGCGGCCGATGCTTCCACCGAAGGCGGTGCCGAGGGTTCGGGCGACGCGCCCAAACCGGCGGTGAGGGGCGAGCCGATGGAAATTGCCCTCGCCGGAATCAAGCCGATGTCCGACACGGAATTTTACAACTCGGACAATTTGTTTGAGAAAATTGACGGGCGCGCGCCGGCCTACCAGAACTTCAATGTCCAGGCGCTGCGCTGCCGCTCGTTCGATGTGGTCGCGGCGGCGGGCAGTTTCGTGGACGTTTATGAATACCGCTTCGATTCGCCGGTGGACGCGTTCGGCATGTTCGCGCTCGAACGCGATCCCAAGGGCGGGCCGCTGGATTTTGCGCCCGATGGCTATTCGGGTGAAATGGGTTATTTTTTCCGGCAAGGCGCGGTCTATGTTCAGATCATCGCTTCCGATGTTAAGCCGGAAACGCTGGCTGCCGCCAAAGCCATCGCGCTAAATCGTGCCAAGGAACTGCCGGTGGACGATTCCGGTTTGGCCGGTCGCCGCAAGCTGCCCGCCGCCGGGATGATCGCCGACAGCGTGTCGTTCGTGCCTGAAAATGCGCAGGGCCAGGCGACGCTCAAGGACGTATTTCAGGCGAAATACAGTTTCGACGGAACGGAACTGCCGTTCTTCATCATGGTCACCAAGCCCGCCGACGCGGCCAAGGCGTGGAAATCGTTTCAGGATTTTTGTGCGCGTTTTGGCAAGGTGGCATTGTTGCCGGACGTGAACGGCGGAAAAATTTTCAGCGCGCAGGTCTTCGGCAAATGGAAGGTCGTCTATCAGCGCGAGGGCGAACTCGGCGGCGTGTTCGACGCGGCGGACGAAGCCAGCGCGCAGGCGTTCGTGGAAAAGTATTTGCGCGGCGGGATTAAGTGAGTAGATTAGCTAAATGTTAAAATGAGCGCATCGAACCAAAACGATCCGTCCCGGTTGCCGGCAGACTCCGTCAGCCGTCGCGAATTTCTCGTGCGCCTCGGCATCACCGGCGCGCTCATCGCCGGTTCGGGGCTCGCCGCCCGCAAGCTCTGGCAGCCGAAACATTTTGTTCCCGGTTTTGAAAAGATCCAGGGTGCGCAGCTCCGCAGCTACGCAACGGAAGCCAGTAAGGTGCTGCCGTCGCTCGCCATCGCGCACGGCACGGAACACGAAAAAACCATCCGCGCCGCCATGGCCGCGCTCGGCGGCATGGACCGTTTCATCAAGCCCGGCGATGTGGTGATGATCAAGCCGAACGTCGCGTTTGACCGTCCGCCGCCGCTCGCCGCCACAACGCATCCCGACGCGCTCCGCGCCGTGGCGAAACTGTGCTTCGAGGCCGGCGCCAGCAAGGTCATCGTCGCCGACAATCCCATCAATTCGCCAACGGGCTGTTTTTTTAAGAGCGGCCTGACCACCGTGGCGGCAGAGATGAATCTGGATTTGCTCTATCCCGAAACGAATTCCTTCGCGCCGCTGTCGCTCGACGGCGAGATTCTGAAGGAATGGACGTTCTTTAACACGCCGTTCAAGCACGCGACCAAGGTCATCGGCCTTGCGCCGTGCAAGGATCACAATCTTTGCCACGCATCGATGACGACGAAGAATTGGTATGGTCTGCTCGGCGGCCGGCGAAATCAATTTCACCAGCACATCCACAGCATTGTTTCCGATTTTGCGCTGATGATGAAGCCGACGCTGGTCATCCTCGACGGCATGAATGTGCTGATGAGCAACGGCCCGACCGGCGGCCGGCTCTCCGACGTGAAGCCGATGAACACCATCGTCGCCGGCACGGACATGATCGCCGTGGATGCCTATGGCTATTCGCATCTGCTCGAACGCGACATCGCGGAACTGACCTATCTTCACAAGGCGAACGACCGCGGCCTCGGCAACATCAACTGGAAGGACACGCTCTACAAAGAGGTGACGGTGTGAAGTTCGATCTGAAAGACCTCCTCAAACTCCGCAACGTCCGCCGCGTGGCGCAGGTTTTCTTTTTCACCCTGTTCCTGTTTTTCGTCTTCGTCACCGACCTGCGTTATCTCAAAGGCTATCCGGTCTCGCTGTTTCTCGAACTCGATCCGCTCGTCGCCTTTGCCACCGCCATCACCACGCACACGGTTTATATGGGCTTGATGTGGAGCCTGCTGCTGATCTTGCCGACGCTGCTGTTCGGACGGATTTTCTGCAACTGGATCTGCCCGTATGGCATCTTGCACCACGTCACCGGCTGGCTGCTGGGCAAACGCCGCGCGGAGGAACGCGAGCGCATCGAGTCCAACCGTTACCGCAAACTGTATTCGCTGAAATACGTCATCCTCA
>Ga0182016_10006504_pt1 | contig 12235 bp, 2 predicted proteins | sample 712S2MmetaG_FD_120491 | JGI IMG/M metagenome (GOLD analysis project Ga0182016, IMG submission 120491) | Permafrost microbial communities from Stordalen Mire, Sweden - 712S2M metaG | ecosystem: Environmental > Terrestrial > Soil > Wetlands > Permafrost | place: Sweden: Stordalen | collected...
GCTGCGCGCTCACGGTGCAGTTGATCGGCTGACCAACAGTGGCATTCACTGCGTCGCAGGTGTAGCCAAAGTCCAATCCAAAGCTCTTGCCGGGAACGGTTGTTTCCGTCTTGCCAGACGAATTCCGTGTCCATGGCACATAGAGCCACGCAGTGATCTGAGCATTGGCAAAGGTCGCGTCGGTGGTTCCCCGAAATTCAAGCGTGTTTGTCCCGCTATGGATCATCGCGGAAAGATCGATGCTGCGGGGCGCATCGAGAAGTTTGCTATCGACCTTGAGCGCGTCGGCGAGTTCTCCACTCAGAGGCTTCCCGTTCACCGTCAGAGCAAAGTTGCCAGTAGCGGGCCCCTGAAGCTGACGAAGCGCGACTGGCAGAAGCGCCTTCAGCACGCGCACGGTTGCCTGGCCGCTCATCCACACTCCATATTCGTCACGGCTTTGCAGCAGGTAGAGCAGAGCATCATCCTCAACTGCCTCGTCCGCTTTGTTGCCCGCCGCCTGCAATGCGGCCAACGCAAGCGAAGTCGTCTCCAGCCTCCCGCCCGTTCCCCATCCATAGAACGGCGAGTACCCGTCAAACTCCCAGTGGGCTCCATTCCTTCCGCGCTCAACGCTGGAGGTCAGTTCGTTGCGAGCGCGAGCCAGCGTGGCTGAGTCGCCAGTCCGCACGGCCAACAGTAGCCGCAGTGCATTAGAATAGGGATCGTGCCGGGCAAGCACGGAGGTCGCGGCGTATGCATTGGCCTTGGTAATCGCCTGCTTCACCCGTGCCTGAAGGCCAGCCGGCGCAAATGTAGAGAAGTCTTTGGCATCGATTGCTGTTTGAAGAGCATCGGCAATGTAGAGCGTCTCTCGTGCGGAGACTGCGCCGTAGCGAGGCCTCCATGAGCCGTCGGCGTTCTGCCGCGAGAGTAGCCACTGGATTGCTCCGGCGATCCGCGTGCGGTCGACTGAGACGAAAGGCTCCGCCTCGGTCAGGAACTCGATTCCGTATGCGGTCAGCGCGGCGTCCCCCGTGGTGTCGTTGCCGCCCCAGTAGGTGAGTCCGTCGCTGGAGTTGAAGTAGCCGAGCAGACGCTCGTATCCCAACTGCAAAAAGCTCTGAGCCTTGTCCTTCTCTGGCGATTCGGTTTTTGCCGCCGTTGCCAGCTCCAGATACAGCAGGCTTGCATACGTCGAGGAAATGGTCTGCTCTGCGCAGCCGTACGGCCGCTCGAGCACTGCCTTCATGGCGTGGGCCACATTTGAGCCGAGATTCGGGTAGAGAAGCAGCTCCGCGTGAACCGAACCGGCGATCGCATCCGCTGGAAGGTCGAAGTGAATCGTCTTCGCGCTGTCCCCGTGGAGGAGCGCGGAGGCTGTTACGGTGCGTGGCTCGCCGTCGGGATGAACCTTGACCGTCTTCTCGACCGCGTCTCCATCGTGTGCGTTGGCGGCGGTGATCCGCAGGGGGCCGGCATCGACGGCCGAAGCCGCGTGCAGCCCAACCAGCACAGGCGTTGATCCGTTCGGCGGAACTGTGGCATGGGTGTTGGCCGGGGTCGAAAGCGTAAACCAGTCCGCGGGCTTCACCGTGACGGGAAGTGCGAGGTCGTGTGTGGTGTAGTTGCGCAAGTTCACCGGCAGCATGATCTCGTCGCCGACCGTCAGAACCTGCGGCGCATCGAGATCGACAAAAAAGGGCTGGAAGGTTTTGAAGGTCCGATCGATTTCCGTGAGGCGGCCATCGAGAGTTGAGCCGACGGCGTGAAGCTCCCAGGTCGTCAGGCTGTCGGGTAGCGTAAAGTTGAACGCTGCGCGCCCGGAGGGGGTTGTTTCGAGTGAAGGCACCCAGTAGGCGGTCTCCGCAAAGACATGGCGCAGGCGCGGCGTCACGGTCTGCTCGGTGATAGTGGCGCTGCCGTTGGGACTGGTGACAGTAGACTTCTTTCCTGAGCCAACGACTCCAGGTGCAATCGAGACTATGGAGGCACTTTGAGTGGTTTGTGTTGTGTTTGCTTCGGCGCTCACCGTCACTGTCATCGTTGCCGCTACGACCCGCAGGGTGACATCCACCTGCGTCAATGCTGAGGACGAAACGTGAACGTCCGTGAGCGAGAAGCTCATGAACCCCCTTGCGTCGACCCGCACCTTATAGAACCCTGGGGCAAGGTCCGAAACAATGTAGGAGCCGTCGTCCTTGGTCGTCGCACTTGCCGTTGCATCGCCTTCAACACTCTGGACCTGGACAACAGCGCCTGCCACTACGGCCCCGGTCTGGTCTGTCACCGTTCCGCCGATAGCGCCTGTGTTTCCCTGGAAGAGTCCTGAATCCACTGCGACCGGCTTCAAATCGCTCCCGCTCTGTTGAGAGACCGTATGCGCGAACCGCGCTACCTCATCCACATCGCCGTAGGAGACACCCTTCCCATCGGTGCGCAGAACCTGGATCACTTGCGCGACAAGCGTGACCTTGTTGGTCCCGCCCTGAATCGAATTGCCCGAGTTTCCCGCCTTCACCCGGTCGATGCGGGCATAGGAGAACTCGCGCTTCGATTTGAGCGCGAAGTGGTGCCCAAGCGGATCGCGGAGACTGTCAAAGTCGATTCCCGCCGCGGCGAAGGCCTGCCGCACATCTGCTTCCGTCTCAGGGAAGGCGTGCCCGACCGCGGCCCACCGCTCAAGCGCAGCGTTCAGCTTTGCCTCAGCCGTCTGAAAATAGTCGATTCCGTTGCTTTGCCAGACGGTCTCGCCATTCTCCCGCTGAACCTGTATGAAATACGACCGCCGCACGACATCGATTGCATAGGAATACGGCTTTCCCTTGCGGTCAAGCGTGTGCTGTTCGACGGAGTCGAGGTCGAGGCTTGCCTCTTTGGCAAGCGCCTTCAATGCTGCCAGCGTCCCCGGTAGCGGCGTTCCGGACTCCGCTGTACGCTTCAGCAGAGCATTGAGTCGCGCGCCCGGAACGGCAAAGACATTCCGCTCTACCAAAGTGAGCGTAAAGTCGTCTGCTGTGCCGAACTGCTTGTCCGGCCCCGCACTGCGAAGCGAGACAATATCTGTGTGCCAGCCTTCGCCGGTCTCCACCTTGTACGGCACATTCCAGGGGTCAACAAGAAATTCCGCGTTCAACTTCGCATCCGCTGCGAACTGCTTGACCTCTTTGAATGTTGCCGGAAGATTCAACGGGTTAGCTGCCTGAATCGCCTGGCCCAGCGGCCTAACTGCCGCTTCCATCTGATGCTGGTATTCGCTGCGCACCGTGCTGTCGTCGTTCGATTCAATCACCAGCGGCTCCGAGACAGAATTCAAGAGCACCGCTTCCGCAGCCAGGTCGAGATCGGTATCGATCGGTTTCGATGCGTTAGTCTTGTTGAGACTCTCGCGCGTTACATCTCCGACGCTTGAGCCTTCCAGCCACCACCATTCGCGCCCGAACCAGCGATCGTTGGCTTCCGCCTCCGTCTCCGCGCGCTGTTCTACGGCCATGTCGAAGACCGACACGCCGAAGACGCCCGCAGCCGCTCCTTTGTCGGCACTGCGAAGCGACAGCTCGGCTCCTACCTTCGCGCCCGGCGCATAGGACGCCGCGAGGCCCTTCACACTGGCGCTCAGCGAGCGATCTTCCGGATAGAGAACCGAGCGCGCAGTGCCGTCTCTTTCCCCATACCAGCGGCGCTCGCGTTCCTCGTCCCGCAGGTTGTATCCCCTGAGCGTGATAAGACCTTGGAAGGCAGGGTTCGCCGGAATAGTGAACAGTTGCTCCTCGCCGCTCATCCTGACCTGCCAGTGCCCGATAACCGCTGTCTCGGAAAGGACATCGATATCCACGCTGCTTCCAGGCCTAGCGTGGATGGTTCCTTCGATCGGTTCCCCCGGCCGCATGAGCGTGTGCTCCATAGAGAGCCAGATTTCTTCGCTGGCGCCCGTCCATAGCTGGTCGTCGAAGTGGGAGACTCTGCCCTCGGCATCGCGAGCCGTGACACGGACATTGGGCCGGTCATTTTCCTCACCGGTTGCCTGTGAGGGAAAATGCAGTGTCACCTTGGCGAGCCCATAGCGGTTCGTCTTCACCGTCATGGCTCTGGTAGCACGCGACTGCGCATCCATCCAATCCAGCGTTACCCGGCAAGAGGCCTGCGTTCCATCGGCGAATGCGGTTGAGATAAGGTACTCTCCCTCGCGCTCGCTCGATCCAATCGGGTTGAGGTAGATGTGGACGGGTTCCTTGGTCAGCCGTACCGTGAAATTGCGCGGCTCTGTCCGGCCGGTTGTTGCATCGGTCACCATCGTCCGGTACTGCACGTCCCTATAGCGTTCCCATGAGTCGCTTTTGAGCCGATCGAACTCATCCGTCACCTTCAGCTTGAGCGTGGCGTCGCCGTTTGCGTCCAGTTGCGCCTTGTCCTCAACGTCGTCCGGCTCGTCGTAGCGCCCCGTCTTGGGGTTCCACTCCGCAACGTCGGCGCGCACCAGCCGCACGCTGCCGGCGGCAACAGGCTTGCCGAAGAGGTACCCTGCGTGAATCGCTACCTTCGGCTCTTCGCCGGTAAGATAGAAGGCTCGGTCGGGCGTGGCCGTTACGCTGAACTCCGGTAGTTCGTAGCGCTGGATGCGCACCTCTTGTGTCAAATCGCCAGGGGTGCCTGGCAGATTATCCACATTATCCAGATCGAACTTCACTTCGTAGTCGCCGGTCGCGGTCTGTTCGGTAGTGCTCCAGTCGTAGGCCACGATCCCGAAGCGGTTTGTCTTTAGCGCGGCTTTGGCAAGAGTCTTGTTGTCGGGGTCTGTGACGGTCACTGTGACGGGTTCATCCGCTGCGGCGCGGCCACCATCTCTGAAAGCCAGCGCGCGAAGATGGACGGTCTCTCCCGGCTTGTGCAGCGGTTTGTCCATCTCCACGTGCATGCTGCCCAGGTCCATCACTATCAGGTCGCCGTTCACCGAATCCCGTACCAGCGCTCCGCGCTCTCCCGTAAGCGTTCCCTCAACGGTCAGATCCAGCGAGTCGCCCGGCTTGCCCAGGGGCGCAAAGGTCAGGATCGCCTCTCCATCGTGTCCGGTCGTCGCCACACGCGTGAAGCTTTCTTTCCTGGAGTTGTCTTCATCGTCGGAGAGTGTCGCCTTGAGGCTCACGCGGGACAGGGCCTTCCCGGTCACCGGGTTGACGGCGACGACCCGCGCGCTCAGAGCATGGCCACGTGCAATCAACTTCGGATAGGCTAGCCGCAGTTCCATAAGGTTGGCCGTGATTGCTCCAACCGAAAGTACTCCGTGCGAGTGCTCAGTTCCGTTCAGGTTGACGCGATATCCAATCCGGTACCAGCCAATATCTTCCTCGCTAACGCCGTGCGCGTCCTTTGGCCAAGGAAGGATCGCCGAAGCCGACCGGACCTTCGCGCTTGCGGTGGCGACGGTCTCGCCGCTTCGCACATCCTTAGGGGATGCGAGCCAGACAACAACTCTCGCTTCTGTGCCAAGCGCCGCGCTCAGCGGCAGCGTCACCCGAATCGTGTCCTTCTCAAGCGTGGCTTTGGCCCCTGCCTCCAACACCTGCGGCCCAGTTGCTAGACTTCCGGCCTGCTGGCGGGCTTGGGAACCCGTGATTTGGCAGGACGAACTCAAAGCAGATTGCAAAATCAACACCAGTAAGGCTGTACGCGGGATCATGGTTAGCCATCCTAACACAGAAGAATTCCGGCCCGATTGAGTCTGCCACAATGTGAGCCAGCTCACGTCGGGCCGCGCTTGCCGACCCACCAACCGGAGTCAACAGTCAGGACTAACGTGGTCGATGAGCACAGAGGCGCATCTGTTCTCGCCAACCGAGTACTTTTAGACGCCCTGGGATCGACAAATTGCAGCAGGCCGAGCAGGTTTGGTGTTTTCAGCGCTCATCTCGCTCCACAATTCATCCTGGAGTCATAGTCAGTGAAAGCGCAGTTGGCATTGGAGGTTTCTGCGCGTCGACCGTTGCAATGGGAAGGCGACACTGCGAGAATCGGTGTCAGTAATAATCATCCAAATTCCGAGGCAGAGCGAAGATCATGCTCGATTGGCTGAAAGACAAGGTTCAAGGCGGGATTGGCGCTGTACAGCAGGCTGCACTCGTTTCCGCACTGACCAAGCATTTTGCACCTCTCGAAGAAGTTAAGAATGGGTTGCCCGGCATCGCGGGCCGGCTGGCGAGTTACGTTGTTGAAGGTGAAGATCAGCGCGCCGTGCAGGATCTTCAAACCAACAGGGCGAACAACTGTTTTGTGTACGACCGCTTCGGCCGTTCTGACGCTTGGTCCGAAGACCAAGCGCGGAGCTACATTGCTTTTCTCAAAACGCTGCAGGATGTCGATCTGTTTGTTCGTCTCGCCATCGTGTATGACGCGGCCTATAATCCCTATGGATCCATTAGTGTCCCCGCCTTAGCAGGCTGCAACTGGATTACGAATTTCCTGAATATTCTGGCCAACGCTGCGCCAAATAATGAAAGAATTTTCCCCGCCGCCTTGATAGAGGCGATGGTCACAGCGCAGGGGGTGGACCCGTCCGTGCTCGTTTCCGGAGCTCTGCTCGTTGAGGACGCGCAAGGCAGTTGGACGCCTCGGTCCTGGATTCCTCTTCCGTGCAGATACTTTCGCCCTCTCGAAGGATTCTCTGCAATCGTTTCCCGGTTCCCTGACATCGTGCGACAGGGGTTGCATCAATCGAGCGCCGCGGCAAGAGCTTACGCGCTCATGGCGCTTCGCGTTCTCGATATCTCCATTGAACCGTTCGTAAATGAGATTGCGTCGCTCGCGGTCTCCGGTTCAAAAGAGGTGCGCGAAAATGCGGAACCAATCGTCAAGGCCAGCTTCGATTTATTTCGTCCTGTTCTCGAAGCAAGCGCGGTCAAGGGTTCCAGCAATGAGCGATATAACTCTGTACGCGCGCTTGCGCAACTGGGTGGCGCGGACACCCGTGCATTTCTCTCTCTGCGTCTTGAAGCCGAAAAGGCATCGCGAGTGGCAGAGGCACTGCGCGAATTGCTCTCCGATGCGAAATCTGCGCCGGGGGCCGGATCTGCGGATGGCCCGGAAGATTTCGGACTGCAACCAGTTCCCGACGTGCCGGTAAGGGCGCCACTCGACACACAAGTGTTGGAGGATCTGCGCGCATGCGTGAGTGAATTCGAGCAGAAGGCTGCGGCGGAGTTTGCCAATAATCAGTGGGCCCAAAAACAAAACAGAACCCGAGAGCCGGTTACACAAGAAACTGCCGATAAACTCTTTAGAGAGCTTCAGGATTTTCAGGTAACACAAGATAAGGCGTGGCCTTCGATCGTCAGTTCTTGGGCAGGGAATTCGTATCAGATACTGCGGAAATTTGCCGCGCATCCGAAGTTCGAACCGATCCATCTGGTGCGCTGGTGTCTCCTGCTATCCGGCCGAACGAAAATCAGGGACACGGGGAAGTGGCAAAGGTTTTCCATCAACTACGGGTGGTCGCAATCCTTTTTGCACTACCAGCAAGCGCGCAAGAAGCCAATCGACTTGCGTCAACTCGCCGCCGCCATGCGGACAATCGGTCTCGATGAGAATCTCATCGGAGAGTCAATCATCGTGCAGTACTCGTATGCCCCTTCGCCGTTCCTGCGATCGGATCCAAACGCCATCTGGCCATACTTTGCCGAACATCCATATCTGCTTGAAGAGGCGCTCGGGCTGATACCGGCGCCGCAGGATCGCTACGAGTCATATTACTCCGAAAAGGATCGCCGCCAGCGAGCCTTTGAGATCCTCGCCCTGTTTCCGCGCCTTCCCGCACGCCTGATTCCGGTACTGTGGGAGATTGCGCTGGGTTCCAGCAAGACCGAGCGGCCACTGGCGCAGCAGTCCCTCGACAAACTTCCGAACAAGGAAGAAAGAATTGTAGCCGCCGTCGGAAGCAAGCAATTGGACGCTCGGCTCGCGGCTGCTGAATGGCTTGCAAACCTGAAGTACGAGCCCGCCATTCCGGCGTTGAAGTCCGCGCTTGCAAAGGAGAAGAGCGAAATTGCACGCGACGAGCAAATTCGAGCGCTTGAGGCACTGGGGGTAAGCCTTGAGGAACTTCTCGACGTGAAACTTCTGGAGAAGGAAGCGGACAAGGGACTGAAGAAGGGAATCCCGACAGAGCTCGAATGGTTTCCGTTTGCGCAGTTACCCGCAGTGAGGTGGACCGATTCCCGAAAGCCCGTCCCGCCCAGAATTGTCGAGTGGTTTCTTGCGCAGGGATGCAGGCTGAAGGATGCGGAGGCGAACCCGTCGCTGCGCCGGTACTGCTCCCTGTTTCGCAAGGACGATCGTGAAAAGCTGGGCCGCTTCGTTCTCGATGCGTGGATCGCGAAGGACACAAAGCCGAAATACACTTCAGACCAGGCGAGCACGCTTGCGCAGCAAGAAGCCGCGCAAGCCGCCGCAAATGCAAAGAAGTACCCGCAATACTACCCCGATTTCGATGAACAAAAGGTCTATCAGGCGGCGTTCAACCGGCTTCTCATTCAGCCGGAAGGCTCGCAGAACGCGACCAAAGGAATCCTCGCACTTTCCGGCGCTTGCTGCGGCAGCGATGTGGCGCCGATCGTTCATCGTTACATCAAGCAGTGGTTCGGCTACCGCGGCGCGCAGTGCAAGGCGTTGCTGCAGGTGCTGGCGTGGATCGACTCTCCCAGCGCCACTCAGGTTGTCCTTTCCGTCGCCAATCGCTTCCGCACCAAAGGCATTCAGGAAGAAGCGATTCGCCTGTGCCAAATGCTTGCGGATCGCAAAGGTTGGACGCTCGATGAGCTTGCCGATCGCACCATTCCCACATGCGGTCTCGACGAACAGGGTGTCATGGAACTCGACTACGGTTCCCGAACTTTCACTGCCCGGCTTTCCGCGAAAATGGCGATTGAGCTGACCAATCAGAACGGAAAGACGATTGCCACGCTGCCCGATGCAAATCAATCTGACGATGCTGAAAAGGCGAAAGCCGCCAAAGGCACGCTTTCAGCTTCGCGCAAAGAATTCAAGTCAGTTGTCTCCATGCAGAAAGACCGGCTGTACGAAGCCCTCTGTACCCAGCGTTCTTGGCGTTTTGAAGAGTGGGACACATATTTGCGCCAGCACCCGATTGTGGGGCGCTACTGTCAGCGGCTGATCTGGTCCGTCTGCGAGGGCGAAAAATCGATAGCATCGTTTCGTCCCATGGCAGATGGAAGCCTCACCGGCCATCAAGATGAAGACGTGAAGGTACACGATGACGCCGTCGTTCGACTCGCACACGAGCAGACCCTGAAGCCTGAAGATGGCGCGGCATGGATTCAGCATTTTGCCGACTACAAAGTCGAGCCGCTTTTCCAGCAGTTTGGCAAGCAGACATTCACCCTGACCGCCGAACAGAAGCAACAGACAGAAATAACCCAGTTCCGTGGCCACATTCTGAAGGCATTTTCTCTTCGCAACCGCGTCACGCGTTTGGGCTATACGCGCGGTGCGTCGCAGGATGGCGGATGGTTCTTTGAATACCTTAAGAGCTTTACTGGCCTTGGAATCGACGCCATCATTGAGTTTACCGGGAACGGGCTGCCAGAGGAGAATCGCACGGTAGCTTTGCAGCGGCTCTATTTCGCGCGCAAGAAATCGGGAGAAGGCCTCCGGATGCCGGAGGAGATTCCTCTCGGTGAATTGCCGGCAGTTCTGCTGGCGGAATGTTGGAACGACATCCGTATGGCTGCCGCCGACGGATCGGGTTTTGCAGAAGACTGGGAAAAGCAGACGGGGTTCTAGCCATGACTACAGATGTATTGCCCGGCGCAGCGCCGGCGCAGACCTTGCGGCCTCCTTGTGAGATCGTCTTTCACGATGAACTCGCCGCGCTTGAGGCCAACGACGCCGGCAAGAAGCCCGAAGGCTGGAAGCTCTCACCACAAGCGGTGAAAATCTTCATTGCCGGATCGAACGACAAGCAGATTGAGTACGAATCCGATGGCGCAAAGCATGAGATAGTAATTCGGCGCAAGTTCTATGGAAACGACGCGCTGATCGATCGCTGTATCGTAACGCTGCTCGGCAATCGCGGACTTTTGCTCGTGGGCGAACCGGGGACCGCTAAGTCGATGTTATCCGAGTTGCTCGCCGCTGCCATCTCCGGCGTCTCCACGCACACCATCCAAGGCAGCGCGGGAACAACCGAAGATCAGATCAAGTACAGCTGGAACTATGCCATGCTACTGGCGGAGGGTCCAAAGCCTGCCGCGCTTGTGCCCTCTCCGCTGTTCCTTGCTATGAAGCACGGACTCATTGTGCGCTTCGAGGAAGTGACCCGCTGCCAGCCGGAAATCCAGGATTGCCTAATCGGCATTCTGTCGGACAAGGTTCTGCACATTCCGGAACTCGCAGGCGGGGACGCAGCGCTGTTCGCTGAAAAGGGGTTCAACGTGCTCGCAACGGCCAACATTCGCGACCGCGGCGTGCATGAAATGTCCAGCGCTCTCAAGCGCCGATTCAACTTTGAAACGGTCAATCCCATCACCGACCGCAAGCTTGAGGTCAAGTTGGTAACAGAACAGGCAGAAATGTTACTCAGGGAAGCGAAAGTTCCGGTTGCCTGCCCGCCCGATGTCATGGAACTGTTGGTCTCAACCTTCCAGGATTTGCGCTCCGGCGTGGCTGCCGACGGTACGGTGGTCGAGCAACCTTCGACCGTAATGTCCACCGCTGAAGCTGTCGCGGTCGGCTTTTCCGCTGGACTTGAGGCGCACTACTTCGGCAACGGCGAGATGGAAGGAGCGCACGTCGCACGTCAACTCCTGGGCACGGTTCTAAAAGACAACCCCGAGGACGCAAAGAAGCTCCGCCAATACTTCGACGTTGTAGTAAAGGCTCGCGCGAAGAAGAGTCGCGCCTGGCAGTCCTATTGGGAAGCCCGGAAGAGCCTGGACAGGTAGATGGGCGCGCGCAAATGACCACGACGCCGGAATCGAAAGCAACCATCGATGGGCACGGGCTGAACGAAGTCCTCGATGCCCTTCACGCCCCAAGCTGCGTGTACTTTCCCGTGCGTCATCACAGCCCAGCCTGCGCATGGCACCTTGCGGGACTGATCCGCCAGCTCTCACCTTCGGCAATCCTTGTAGAAGGCCCAGCCAGTTTTACCACTCTCATTCCAACAATTCTCGATGGGGACACAAGGCCACCGATCGCCGTCTACACGCATTTCATCGATGTCGAGCGAAAGCTCTTGAAGATCCCTGAGGGCGAGTTAGATACGGGCCCGGCAAGATTCGCCGCATACTATCCTTTTTGCGAGTATTCTCCCGAGTTGATCGCGTTGCGCAGCGGAATGGAGGTTGGCGCAAGAGTTGAGTTTATCGACCTCGACTATGCCGATCAGGTGCTGGCGGAACACCATGTGGCGACCAAGAGCATCAAGCCCCGCATTGAAACTCTCATGCGGGAACATCGCCTGCAGCAGAGCCAGTATTTAAAGCTGCTCGCAGAGCGAAGCGGTTGTCGCGATTTCAACGAAATGTGGGACCACCTTTTCGAGGCAGACTTCCAGTCGCGTTCGACCGATGCGTTCATGCGCGAGGTCGCGACCTACTGCTACTTTGCCCGAGTCGATGCAGCTGCGGAGTCACTCGAAGCCGATGGCACACTGGCCCGTGAGGCCGCCATGGCGGCCGCAATCGATCGGGCCATCGCCGCGCGTGGCCCAACTGACGGCCCCATCGTCGCTGTCACGGGCGGATTTCATACTGTTGCGCTTCCGTTCCTCGCTGCCAACGCAAGCAAGCTCGCGCCCACGGTTAAGCGATCTTCCGATGTGGTCCAGCAGGCACTGATCCGTTACAGCTTCGAGCAGTTGGACGCACTGAACGGCTATGAAGCGGGAATGCCCTCTCCTAGTTACTATAACCAGTTATGGCGAGAGCTCAGCGCTGGAAATCTAAGCCCACACAGTGAGATCGCAACTTCGATTTTGGTGGAAGTTGGCAACCTTACACGCGAGAGAGACATGCAAGTTGCCTTGTCCGTTGCCGACGAGATTGCTGCGCTTCAGCAGGCCTCTCTGCTCGCATCGTTTCGTGGGCACTCCGGCCCAACCCGTGAAGACTTGCTCGATGGTGTTCGAAGTTGCTTTGTAAAGGGCGGCATGGACGCGGAAGGAACAGTGATAATGGGCATCGTAGCCCATGTTCTGTCGGGCAAAGAGATCGGTAACGTCCCTGCCGGCGCTGGTGTTCCGCCC
>Ga0182016_10006509_pt1 | contig 12232 bp, 5 predicted proteins | sample 712S2MmetaG_FD_120491 | JGI IMG/M metagenome (GOLD analysis project Ga0182016, IMG submission 120491) | Permafrost microbial communities from Stordalen Mire, Sweden - 712S2M metaG | ecosystem: Environmental > Terrestrial > Soil > Wetlands > Permafrost | place: Sweden: Stordalen | collected...
CGTCTTCGATTTGCTCCGGCGCGCAAAAGATGTGGGCATCGTCCTGCGTGAATCCGCGGACGCGCAGCAGGCCGTGCATCACACCCGAGCGCTCGTAGCGGTACACTGTGCCCAACTCGCCGAGCCGCACGGGCAGGTCGCGGTAGCTGTGCGGCTTGTCGCGATAGATCAGGATGTGGCCGGGGCAGTTCATGGGCTTGAGCTGGTATTCGGCGTCATCCAGCTCCATGCGCTTGAACATGTTGTCGCCGTAGAAATTGTAGTGGCCCGACGTCTTCCACAACTCGGAGCGCATCACGTGCGGCGTGTAGACCAGCGAGTAGCCGCGCTTGATGTACTGGTCGCGCATCCAGTCTTCGATCTGGCGGCGCACGATGCCGCCCTTGGGATGGAAGAAGATCAGGCCGGGTCCGGCGAGTTCCTGGATGCTGAAAAGGTCCAGCTCTTTGCCGAGCTTGCGGTGGTCGCGCTTCTTGGCTTCTTCGAGCTTGGCGAGATACTCGTCGAGCTCCTTTTTGCTGAAGAACGCAGTGCCGTAGATGCGCTGCAACTGCTTGTTCTTTTCGTCGCCTTTCCAATAGGCGCCGGCGATGGAAAGCAGTTTGAACGCCTTGATTTTGGACGTCGAGGGCAGGTGCGGGCCGCGGCAGAAATCGATGAAATGCGGACCGAGGGTGTATTGGCTGAAGACGTCGCCGGCGCGCTCTTCGATAAGTTCCTTCTTCATCCAGTCGTCGGCGTATTTGCGCAGGCCTTCGTCTTTGGGCGTGAGGATGCGCTCGTAGGGCAGGTCGCGTCCCTGGATTTCCGACATGCGCTTCTCGATTTTTTCCAGGTCTTCGGGAGTGAAGGCGGTGGGCCTGTCGAAATCGTAGTAGAAGCCGGCGTCAATGGGCGGACCGATGCCCAGCTTGGTTTCGGGGAACAGCTCCAGCACGGCCGCGGCAAGCAGGTGCGCGGTGGAATGGCGGTAGACCGTGAGCGCGGCGGGGTCCTTGGCGGTGAGGATCTGAATGGTGGCGTCGGTTTCGAGGGGACGAGTCAGATCGTATAAGTCGCCATTCACCTTGGCGACGATGGCGGCGTCGGCCAGGCGGGGGCTGATGGAGCGGGCGATATCGATGGGCCGGCTCCCCGCCTCGACGGACTGTTGACTGCCGTCGGGCAGGGTAATCTGGATGTTACTCATAGGGAAATTCCAGGGTAACACGGGGAGGTTGGCCGGTGAGAGAATGGAAGCCGAGGGCCAATGATTCAACGAAGGACCTGCGAGCAATCGCCCGTGCACGGCTGCGAGATGCTCAGGTGCTGTTGAAGGCCAAGCGCTTCGACGGAGCGTTTTATCTTTCCGGGTACGCGGTTGAGTTGGCGCTCAAGGCGCGCATTTGCCGAACGCTCAAGTGGCGCGAGTTTCCGCAGAGCGGGCGGGAGTTCGAGGATTTCAGGTCGCTGAGAACCCACAGCCTGGAGGTCCTTCTCAAGTTTTCAGGTGTGGAGGAACGAGTGACAGCCAAGCGCCCCGCCGAATGGTCTGTGGTTGCGGATTGGGATCCTGAGAAGCGCTATCAGGCAGTCGGCGCGTTGAAGCCGCTTGAGGCTGAACAAATGGTAAAGTACGTAGAGAGACTCTTGGAGATTCTGTGATTGCCATTGACGCGTTCCGCAAGGCGATGCAACGGATCGCATCCCAAGAAGGCGATTTCACTTTGTACGCCCTTTTCAGGCGGGCGAATGGGGTTGGCAACTGGGATCTGGTCGTCTCCGCTCCATGGCTTGCAAAAAGCCGCTATCAGGCGATCAGTGAATTTGTCGATCTCCTCGCTAAATCGATCGGCAGAAAGTCATTAGTCGAGCTGGCCAGAGTAGAGACGATTCCGGGTAACGATCCCAACCTGAAATCCATCTTGGCGGACTTTCCCGTCGATGAAGGCGAGCCGGAACGCCGCATGCAAAACGTCGACCTATTCGGCTTGCAGATGGAAGAGGCCATCATCCTGCGTGCTAAGCGACCGGTCACCAAGAAGCCGGCGCGCCGGGTACTGCAACGCCCGAGTTAGTATCGTGACCGCAGGCGCTGCGAAACCGCATCCAGAAATTCGTCTTCCCGGTCGATCTGCACGCCGATTCGCAGCCAGTAAAGCGGGAGCGGCGCGAGCAGATGACCGGGGTCGTCGCAGAGGTTGACCAAGTCCTTCTCGGTGGTGACGACGGCCTCGATGCCATCGTCGCGGAACTGGCGGCCCATATAGCGCAGCTCGCGCGGCTTGTAGGCGTGATGATCCTCGAATTCGATGCGAACCGCCGCGTGGAGTCCGAGGGCCGCCAGCGTGCACCAGAAATACTCTGGGTTTCCCAGTCCACAGAAAGCCGCCACGCGCGTGTGGGGCAACGCATCGGCGGGCGAGGTTTCGCCGGTGGCCGCGGAGACCCACGCCTCCGGCTGCGCGCGCGCGTGGAAGACCGGCGCGCGCGGATTGCTTCGGCGCAGGAAATACTCGGCGGCTTGGGCCACGCGGCCGGACTCGCTGCGCGTGACGACGAAGATATCCGCGCGGGACAAGCCGGCCAGCGGCTCTCGCAAGCGGCCCAGCGGCAACGGGTAGCCGCCGCCGAAAGGGTCGAGCGCATCCACCAGCACGATGTCGAGACGGCGCTCGAGCCGCGCGTGCTGAAAACCGTCGTCCAGGACCACCACGTCGACGCCGAATTCGCGTTCCAGCAGTTGACCCACGCGCCACCGGTCCGCGCCGATGCCCACCGGCGCTACGCCCGCACGCAGGAACAGTTGCGGCTCGTCGCCGGATTGGCTGACCGGAAGGTGCGCGCCAGCGGCCACGGCTTGGTGCGGCAGCAGCGAGTGGCGGCCGTACCCGCGCGTGAGGATGCCGGGTTTCCAACCGGCCTCCTCTAGCCGGCGGGTAAGATGCAGAACCATGGGGGTCTTGCCGGTGCCGCCCACGGTGATATTGCCGACGCTGATGACCGGCGCTTCCAGGCGATGCCGCCGCGCGAGGGTGCGGGCGCGATCGAGCTTGCCGCCCCAGATCCAGAGCCGCGAGAGCATCCAAAGAAAGGCAAAGCCGGGCTGGGCGGGGCGGTACCGGGGAACATGCCGGGCAAAGATCTCGTGCGCATGGCAGACCGCGCGGGCGGTGGCGCCCTGCCGGGCGCGCGCGCAGGATGCCGCTTTTGTGCCGAGGTCCGCGGCGAGCGCGGGGTCCCCCAGGACGCCGATGACCGCGGCAGCCAGGGTAGCCGGATCGCGCACTTCGACCAGCGCGCCGGCGGCTCGGAAATCGGCTGCGATTTCGGCGAAGTTTTCCATATGCGGACCCGCCACGATGGGGCGCGCGGCCAGCGCCGGCTCCAGGATGTTGTGACCGCCGCGCGAGGCCAGCGTGCCGCCCATGAACACGACATCCGCCAGCGGGAACAGGCTGGCGAGCTCGCCGATGGAATCGAGCAGCAGGGCTCCGGGCAGCGGCAGTTCCTCGGCGCCGGTCAAGCCGGAGCGGCGGACGAACGGGATCCGGGCGCGCGCCAGCGCCTCCGCGGCTGCGTCGAAACGCTCCGGCTTGCGGGGGGCCAGCAGCAGAAGCAAGGCCGGCTGGCAGGTGGACACTTGCTGAAAGGCCGCAATGACTGCGACGTCTTCATCCGGATCGCCGGCAGCGGCGGGCGGCATAGTGCTGGCCGCGATCCAGATCGCGCGCGGCTGGAGGCGTTCTACGAAGCGGCGGACCGGCGATTCCGGCGCAGCCTCGCGGGGCTGGGAATCGTGTTTGAGATTGCCGGCGGCGCGGACGTTATCCGGCGGCGCGCCGATGCGAATCCAGCGCTGCCGCATGTCTTCGCTCTGCGCCAACAGCAGATCGACTTGCGCCAGCACGCCGCTGAAGAACCAGCGCAACGCGCGATAGCGGCCGAGGGCGCGGTTGGAGATGCGGCCGTTGATCAACAGCAGGCCCGCTCCGGCGCGCTTGGTCTCACGAAACAGGTTGGGCCAGACCTCGGTTTCCATGACGACGACCAGCGACGGCCGCAGCGCCCGCAGCACGCGCCGCACGGCGAAAACGTAATCGAGCGGGGCGTAGAAGACGCTCGCCGAGTCGCGCAGCTTTTGCTTGGCGGTATCGTATCCGGCCAGGGTGGAGACGGAGATGAAGACCGGCGACCGCGGCAGGCTGAGGCGCAGTTGCCGGACCAGTTCCACGGCCGCGATGGCTTCGCCAACCGAAACGGCGTGCAACCAAATCGCACCGGGGACGGTCTGTCTAAAGCAGGCGGGTAGGTATCCGCAGCGCTGCCTCAATGAGCCGAAGTAGGCGGGCCGGCGCAGGCCGCGCCACAGGAAGTAGAGCAGAACGACGGGCAAACCGAACGCCTGAAGGAGGCGGTAGAGTAAATAGATGCCTTTTATTTTCAAACGGTTGGCTCTCCTCATGAGTATAGCGATGGTGCTCGCGCCAGACAAGGCGTTTCCGGACAAGAAGGAGGACGCGAGGTTCACGCCGGGCGCGGCGGCCAGCTATGCGTCGCACCAGACCAGCGAGAAGGTCACGATTGGGGTGCTTCCGTATTTCAACGATGAGGACACGCGTCCCGTGTTCGGCAAACACAATCCCTACACTTATGGTGTGCTGCCGGTGTTGGTCGTCATCCAGAACGACAGCGGCAAGACCATCCGGGTGCAATCTCTGCAGGCGGTGTGGGTGGGGCCTAACGGCGACAAGGTCGAGGCAACGCCCGCCAAGGACGTTCGCTATCTGAACGGGACTAACCGGCCCAACGCGATGCCGGGTCCGCCGGGCTACCCACCCAAAGTCATGGGGCACAAGAATCCGCTGGACACTTGGGAAATCGAGGGGCGGGCTTTCACTGCCCAGGTGCTGCCGCCGGGCCAGTCGGCGAGCGGCTTTTTCTATTTCCAGACTGGATATCAGCGGCGCGCGAGCGTTTACCTGAGCGGGCTGCGCGAGGCGGAGTCGGGGCGCGAGTTGCTGTATTTTGAGATTCCGGTCGCGGAGAAGTGAGTTTTAATCTCCGGGCGCAACGCGAGCTCCGCTCGCGAAAGGCCGATTGACAATCGGCCTGCAAGTTATTAACCTGCCCCGCAGCGAACGAATGTGATTAAACGCACAATTTCGAAAGGACTGCGTTGAATTGGCGAAGTTCGCGAACGAAAAGCGGTACACTCTATCAGATGTGCTAACCCATACAGACGAGCTTTTACCGGCTGTGTTGGGCCAAGCCAAGTCTAACTGAGGGGATCGCATGAGTTTACAGAGGGTGAGCAATAGATTTGCAGCCGGGCTGCTGCTGGCGTTTGGTTCCATCTGCGGATGGGCGCAGGACCGCCAAGACGTGGCGCCGTTGAAGTTCGAAGCGGGAGCCGACGATTTCACGGCCCACGGCGCGGGATACGACTTGCTGCTGCGGAAGGACGGACTGGTCCTGGAGGAATCCAGCGGCGGGACACCGCTTCGCCTCAAACTTCTGGAAGCCAACGGCAATCCGGAGGTTTCGCGGCCCGACCCCTCGGCCGTGATGTACCGCGATATGTACCCCGGCGTCGACCTGATCTACTACGACAATCGCGGCAGACTGGAGTACGACTTCGCGATCGCGCCGGGCCACAATCCGGACGGCATCGCGTTTGCCGTGGAAGGCGCCTCGCGCGTGAGTATCGGCAGCAGCGGCGAGTTGTTGGCCCGCACGCCGAACGGCGAAATGCGCCTGGATGCTCCCGTGATCTATCAGCCCGGGCCAAGTGGCGCCCGGCGCAGGATTTCCGGCGGCTACGCCCTCGACGGCAATCGGGTCGGCTTCCGCGTGGGCGATTACGACCGTTCCAAGCCCCTGATTATCGATCCGGTGCTCAATTATTCCACCTTTGTCGGAAACAGCGGCGACGCCGCCATGGCCGCGACGGCGGATAGTTCCGGCAATGCATACATCGTTGGCAGGCGTTCCGGTTTGATTCTGCTCGAAAAGGTCAGTCCCGACGGGACCACCGTGTTGCTGAACGACACCTTCGGAGCCGTGACGTACAGCTTCAATGTAGAGACCATCGCCTTGGGCCCCGCGGGAAGTGTTTATATAGCCGGCTACTCCGGTCCGAACCTGCCTACCACCTCCAACGCTTACATCGGTTCGGTAACCGCGGGCTATCACGCTTTTGTGGCCGTTTTCAACTCCAGTTTCGTCCTGACCTACTGTAGCTATCTGGCGGGAACAACCAGCGCGGCCGACTATGCATACGGCGTCGCGGCCGACTCGGCTGGCAACGCGTACATCACGGGGTACACCAGTTCCACCACATTTCCGACCACACCCGGCGCATTTCAGACCACGTTTCCCGCCGGCGGCGGCCAGCCCGGATTCGTGGCCAAGTTCAACCCGTCGGCGGCAACGGGAGTCGCATCGCTGGTGTACTCGACTTTTCTGAGCGGCCCGACCACCGCGACCACGCCCTTCGCCATTGCGGTGGACTCTTCCAATAGCGCCTATGTTGCGGAACTCGGAGGACAGGACTTCCCCGTGACGGCGGGCGCCTACCAATACGCCGGTGTGGGACTCGGAACGGGCGGCATCTACGTGACGAAACTGAACTCCACCGCGACCGCGCTAACCTATTCCGCATATCTGGGGCCCGGATACTATACACCCAACGGCAGCCTCGCGCTGGATACATCCGGCGACGTCTACTTGACCAGCACTACCACAATATCGGACTACCCGACCACCAGCGGCGCGTATCAGACCCTATACCCGGGAGCATTCGCAACCGAGTTGAACACCACGGGCACTTCTCTGATCTACTCTACCTTCCTGGCGGGCCCCTCCTCCGTGTCGAACTATACGGAAGTACTGCCGGAAAGTATTGCATTGCCGCCGGAGTGCGCCTCGGCCTGCAGCGCCTACATAACCGGATACGCCACGGCTGCGGATTTTCCGGCGGTCAACCCCGTGCAGAGCTACAACGCCGCCGGGGGTGGGACCTATCCAACTTTTTTTGTGATGGAGTTGGCTGGTAACGGCTCAGCCGCCACTTATTCGACTTATCTGGACGGCTCCGGCGACGAGAGCATCGCACTCCACCTGCCGGGAATCGGCGTGGTATCCACCGGCGACGCCATCATTGCCGGGACGACCGCATCCCCCGACTTCCCGGTAACCCTGACCACCACGCCCATCCGCATCGTCTTCTCCGCCCGCATTAACGCGGCCGCTGGGTCCCTCGCGCTGGCCTGCAACGCTCCTACTACTTGTGACCAAAACCCGCTGACTTTGAGTTTCTCTAACCAGACGGTTGGCGTACCCAGCACGTCGCAGACCGTCACTTTACGCAACATGGGCAGCACAGCTTTGGCCATTTCGAGCGTTGCCGCCACCGGCGATTACTCGCAAACCAATACCTGCGGGACGAGTGTAGCCGGCGGCGGAGAGTGCACCATTTCCGTAGTATTCACGCCCACAAGCAACACCAATCCGCGGACAGGGACAGTCACCGTAAACGGAACGACCATGGTCACCCTGACTGGAACCGGCGCAAATGGCGCCTACATGAACCTGACGCCGTTAAGTTTGACGTTCGCCAGCCAGGCCGTCGGCTCGGCGGCTCCAGCGCAAAACGTGGTTGTCTCGAATGTGGGAAACCAGACCCTGACATTCGGCAGCCCCGCCTTCCAGATGTCGGGGGATTTCGCGGAAATGCCTGCGCCGACGAATCCTTGCGGCACTACACTCGCGTCAAACGCCAGTTGCAACGTGAGCGTATCCTTCCTGCCAACGCAAGAGGGACAGCGCACCGGAACGATGTACGTATCGACCACCAATAATACCAGCCCGAACACCACCGTGAACCTGGCCGGCACGGGCGCCGCGGGCACGGCCGCGCTGACGCTGGAAGGATCGGGACTGGTGTTCAATCCGCAAACCGTTGGCGTTACCAGCGCGACCCAGACCCTTTACGTTGCGAATACGGGCAATGTGCCGGTAACGATTTTCAGCGCCGTCGCCAGTGGCGATTACCTGGCGAGCGGCTGTGTGCAGAACTTGAATCCGGGAGTTAGCTGCGGAGTGCGGGTCAGCTTCACGCCTACCGCGAGCGGGTCGCGCACCGGCACGGTAACCATTACGGACAGCACCGCCGCCAGCCCGCATACGTTCACCTTGACGGGCACCGGAGTGACGTCTGCCCAGACCATTAGCATCACCCCGAGCTCGCTGGTCTTCGCCGATCAGGCGGTGGGCCAGACTACCGCCAGGGCGCTGACGGTTGTGGTCACGAATACCGGGAACGCCGTGGTGACGTTCGACCGGGTGGTGGAAAGCGGCGATTTCCGCATCACCAGCAACGGTTGCACGACCCTTTCGTTCCGGACGCCTCCGGCCGTTTGCAACATCAACGTAGTGTTCACTCCCACGGCGACGGGCGCGCGAACCGGTTCGATCGTGCTGACCGACAGCGCCACCGGCAGTCCGCAAACGGTAACCTTGTCGGGCAACGGGCTGGCGGTGAGCGCTACCGCGACCCTTTCGCCCGCGATCCTGAGTTTCAATAACCAGCCGCAAGGGCTAGCCAGCACCACCCAGAACGTAGTCCTCACCAACACCGGAAACGTTCCAATCAATATCGCCAGCGCCACGTTCACCGGCACCAACCCCGGCGACTTCTCGGAGACCAACTGCGGCATACCAGTGGCGATCACGCCGACCCGCACTTGCACGATCACGGTTACTTTCACGCCCACGGCGACCGGCAGCCGGACCGCTACGCTCAATGTCACCGACGACGCCGGAACCCAAGCAGTAGCCCTATCGGGCACGGGCACCACGGCTAACTTGTCTATCGGCTTCGCGCCCGCCACCATGACTTTCGAGGCGCAGGCAACCGGCACCACCAGCCCGTATCAGACCCTGCTCGTGGTCAATAACGGGAACGAGCCATTGATCATATCGAATGCCGTCTTTGCCGGAAACTTCGTGCCAGAGTACCAGGCGTGCGTGACCACGATCCAGCCCAATTCCTCTTGCGCGCAACCCGTGGCTTTCGCTCCGACGGGCAGCCTGGGCACGCAGAACGGCACCATCACGTTCACCGACAACGCCGGAACCGGCACGCAGATCGTCAATCTCACGGGCCAGAACGCCGCGACGGAGCCCGTGATCGAGCTATCGGTCTCCGGGCTGGCATTCACCATCTTGCCCATCGGCACGACCAGTGGCGCGCCGTACGTCACCATCACCAACACGAGCGCTGCGGCCGTAACCGGGCTGTCGGTCGGAAATCCAGTCCCTGCTACGGATTTCGCGATTGTTTCCAATAGCTGCGGGGCCAGCCTGAATGCGGCGGCCAGTTGCAACTTTCAAGTAACGTTCGACCCCACAGCCGCGGGCAGCCGGACGGCCACGATCACCATTGCCAACAGCGCAGCCGCCCAGACGGTGTACCTGTCCGGCTTCGGGGAGACCGTCAATCTTTCGGCATTCGTAAAGGACACCACCCTGGTCTTCCCGAACGAGGTGGCGCCCGGCGCCACCACGATCGCCACCACCAGCCCCACGCAGTACATTACCCTGACCAACAACGGCGACGAGCCCCTGACCATTGCCAGCGTGGGGATCGGCGGCGCCGACATGGGCGACTTCGCGCTCTCCAACAATTGTCCGATCACACCGAGCACTTTGGCTGCGGGCTCAAGTTGCAATGTTGGCATGACATTTACGCCAACCACGACGGGCAACCGCACCGCAACTGTAACCATCACGGATAATGCTCCCGGCAGTCCGCGCAACATCGCGCTTTCGGGCCTCGGAGTAGCGGCCACCCAGGCACTCGAAATCGACCGCAAGACAATCGTCTTCCCCTCCGAGTCGGTGGGGAGTAACGTGAATCAGCCGAACCCGCAGACCGTAACGCTTACCAATACGGGCACCGCGCCGGTGACGATTTCGAGCATTGTCTCGTCAAGCGCCGTCTTCGCCGTGTCCAACTCATGCCCGGTGAGCCCGTCGACACTGCCGCCAGGTCCCTCTGGCAACACCTGCACGTTCACGGTGACCTTCACGCCCACGGCGGCCGGCCACGCTAGCGGGACGGTGACCATTACCGACAGCGCTCCCGGCGCCTCGCCTACGGTCGCCGTGTCCGGCACGGGCCTTACCGATGTCAAGACGGTCGCAGTGACGCCAGCGAGTGTGGCGTTCATCCCGCAAGTGATCAACACCACCAGCTCCACGCAGTCTGTCACCGTCAGCAATACCGGCAATGCGAATATCACGATGAGCAGTGTGACGGTCACCGGGAACTATTCGATCACCAGCAACGGGTGCCCGGCGACGTACGTGCTGACGCCCGCAACGAACTGCTCCATCAGCGTCGCGTTCACGCCGCTGCAGGCAAAGGTCCTGACCGGCACCTTAACCATCACGGACACGGCGACCATCCCCACGCAGAGAGTCTCGCTGACGGGCACGGGTATCGCTTCCGCTTCGGAGATCTCGCTCTCGCAAACCAGCGTGGTGTTCGATCAGCAGGTGGTGGGGGTCCCCAGCCAGCAGCAAACCGTGTACTACTACAACCAAAGCAATGGCTCGGTCAGCATCACCAGCGTAACGCCCCCGGCTAGCGATTTTACCCTGCCCACTAACAGTTGTACGGGATCCATCGGGGCCCTCTCCTATTGCTACATCAAGATCGTGTTTAATCCCACCACGACGGGTTTACGGACGGGAACGATCGTGATCGCGGACAGCGCGCCAGGCAGCCCGCGCACCATCAACCTGTCGGGCACCGGCGTGTCGGCGGCCGCCCCGCAGGCGACGCTGACGCCCACGTCCCTCACTTTTGCCAGCCAGGCGTTGGGCACCACCAGCCCGGCGCAGAATATTAACCTGACCAACTCGGGCGAGGCCAACATGACCGTAACCGGCATTTCGCTCGCCGGCTCGAATCCAGGAGACTACGCTCAGACCAATACCTGTCAACCGGTCCCATTCACCCTGACGGCGGGGTTCAGTTGCACGATCTCGGTGACCTTCAAGCCATTGGCCACCGGCACTCGTACCGCCAGCGTCAGCATTGCGGACAATGCGGCCGGCACTCCGCAGACGGTCGCCCTGACCGGCACGGGCGCGCCGGGCACGACTCCGCTGGTCACTTTCACGCCATCCACTTTGACCTTCGCGAATGTGCCGCTCAACACGGCTAGCGCGTCGCAGAATTCGACCTTGACAAATACCGGCGCAGCGCCCTTGACCATCACCGGCATCGCCGCCAGCGGCACGGTGACGGGCGACTTCGCGCAAAACAACAACTGTCCCGTCAGCCCAGCCACCATCGCGGTAAACGGCACCTGCACCATCACGGTGACCTTTACGCCTACTTCGACGATCAACCAGACGGGGGCCGTAACCGTGACGGACAACACGCCGAATGGTACGGACCTGCTGGCGCTGAGCGGCTATGGAGTGGCTCCGGAAGTTAATCTCTCCACGACCTCCTTGGCGTTCGGCAGCCAGGCGCACGGCACCACCAGCGCCGCGAAAACAGTCACCTTGGAGAACTCGGGCAGCTTGGCGCTCACGATCAATTCGATTACGGCGACTAGCAATTACAACATCGTCAACAACAATTGTCCGTCCAGTCTGGGGCCGGGGCTGACTTGCACTTTCGGAGTGACGTTTAGTCCGACGACCACGGGCACGGATAACGGCTACGCAATAATCGGCGATAACGCCGGCGATAGCCCGCAGTTCATCACGCTAACGGGCACCGGCACGTAGGCCGCCGGCACGGTCGAAAACCCACGAGCTTCGCTCGCCGGCGGGTCTGGAGACCCGCTGCAGGCGTGGACGCCCGCCCCACACTGCGGCGGGAATTTAACCGATACCCAACTCGTCAATTTGCTCCAGGACCGTTCCGCATTGACGGCAGATGAGGGCGTGGCAATCGCCGCAGATCAGCGGGTCGGCGACCGACCTGGCGCAAATGGGGCAATAGAAATCGGTGAGTGGGACAGGATCGGACATGCTGTCAGTTATTATCCCACTGCCATGGCAGGGGAAACAGCCTGCCTCACCTTAACCGAGACCGCTTGCGCCGTCTCCGCGGTGGTTGCGCTTCCGCCCAGGTCGTAGGTGCGCACCGCGCCTTCGGCCACCACCGCCGCCACGGCCGTTTCGATCTCCGCCGCTTTATCTTTTTCGCCGAGCCACTCCAGCATCA
>Ga0182016_10006510_pt1 | contig 12231 bp, 9 predicted proteins | sample 712S2MmetaG_FD_120491 | JGI IMG/M metagenome (GOLD analysis project Ga0182016, IMG submission 120491) | Permafrost microbial communities from Stordalen Mire, Sweden - 712S2M metaG | ecosystem: Environmental > Terrestrial > Soil > Wetlands > Permafrost | place: Sweden: Stordalen | collected...
TGCTGGTTATTCATTTGCCCACAACTTCAGCACCATCTCCCGCTGCGGCGTGAACGGGCACTTGGCCTTCGGCGTTGCGTGGGCGGCGTCCCGATTTCGCAAGGCCAGCAGGCGGAATTTAGCAGTGCAGCTGAATGGTTAAGCCGCCAACGGCAAAATCTCCGTCAAATCCTGCGCCGCCGTCTTGATGGGCATGAGGTTGAATTTTTCGTTCAGCACCTTCAACCCGTTGGGCGTGACAAACGCCGGCAGCGTCGGCCCCACCCGGTCGGATTTCCTTGATCTCGGTTCGACGCACGCCATTGGGATGGCGATTCAGCGACTGTTGCAGGCCAGCAAACTGCGGCGGGTGGCACACGGGCTTTATGACATTTCCCGCAAGCATCCATTGTTGGGCGAACTGTCGGCATCGTCCGATGCCATCGCAGCCGCGATTGCGCGGCGGGACGGAATTCGTCTCCAAACCACGGAAGCGGCGGTGGCCAATCTCCTGAATCTCTCGGAGCAAGTGCCGGGGCGCATTGTCTATGTCGCAAACCGGCGGCGGCGTTCAGTGAAAATGGGGGCAGCGCACCATCGAGTTTCGCGAGCGTTCGCGGCGCAAGATGGCGGCGAGCCAAGCGAGCGGACTGGTCATGGCGGGGTTGCGCGCGGTCGGTCGGCAGCAGGTGACGCCGGCGCGGTTGGCGCATTTGCGAAAATTATTGATACCGGTGGACCGCCGCCGGTTGCTGCAAGACCTGCGATATGTGCCGGCCTGGATGCACTCACATCTGCGGTTCATTGCCGGTGAGAAAAAGCCGGCATGAACCGCATTGCTTCCATGTCGGTGACGGAGTGCCGCGTTGTGTTCGCGGAAGCGGCGGAGCGCCTGCAAATCCAAACGGTGATCGTCGAGAAAGATTTCTGGGTTTGCTGGATGCTGGGGCGGTTGTTTGATCGCCCGGAGTGGCATGAGGCGCTGGTGTTCAAGGACGGCACGGCGTTGTCGAAAGTATTCGGGATTATCCGCCGTTTTTCCGAGGACATTGATTTTACACGAGCGTCTCACGAGACTCCTTCCGAATCTCCCAGATGATTCGTCGGTATTGAAGCGGCGCAGATCCGATTCAAAGATGCGTGTCGCGTCATCAACTTTCGGCTCAACGAAATTTTCTCGCCCGCAAACCTATTTCTCGGTTTAATCTCCGCCACATGAAAAAGCAAAAAGCTTACGCCGCCGCCGGCGTGGACATTGATCTGGGCAACAAAGTCAAAGCCACCCTGCCGCAATTGCTCGCCGCCACGCACCGCCGCGAGGTGCTCGGCAAGGTCGGCGGCTTCGGCGGCCTGTTCGCACTGGACGTCAAAAAATATCGCGAGCCCATCCTCGTCTCCTCCGTGGACGGCGTCGGCACCAAGCTCAAGATCGCCTTCCAGCAGGACAAGCACGACACCATCGGCGCGGACCTCGTGAACCATTGCGTGAACGACATCGCGGTGCTGGGCGCGGAGCCGCTGTTCTTCCTCGATTATCTCGGCACCGGCAAATTGGAGCCGCATGTGTTCACCGACATCATCAAGGGTTTCGCCCGCGCCTGCGCGGAAAACAATTGCGCGCTCATCGGCGGCGAGACGGCGCAGATGCCGGGCTTTTATCAGCCGGGCGAATACGACGTGAGCGGCACCATCGTCGGCGTCGTGGAAAAGTCCCGGATGCTCAACGGCCAGAAAACCGTGAAGCGCGGCGACGTGGTCATCGGCATCGAATCCAGCGGCCTGCACACCAACGGCTATTCGCTCGGCCGGAAAATCTTCTTCGAGCAGCTCGGCTACAAACCGTCAAGCAAAGTGCCCGGGTTGAAGAAATCCGTCGGCGAGGAATTGTTGAAGGAACACATCAGCTGCGGCCCGCTGGTGCAAAAGCTGTTGAAGCGCTTCAACAACTCGTCACTCGTCACTCGTCACTCGTCACTTCCGATAAAAGCTTTCGCGCACATCACCGGCGGCGGTTTCGTGGACAACATCCCGCGCGTGCTGCCGAAGTCGCTGGATTGCGTCATCAAGAAAGGTTCGTGGGACATGCTACCCATCTTCCAGATCATCGAACAGAAGAGCGGCGTGCCGGACGACGAATTGTATCAGGTCTTCAACATGGGCATCGGGATGATTTCCATTGTTTCCGCCGACAAGGCGAAAGACATTTTGAAATTCATCAACGCGCAGAAGCACAAAGCGTGGATCATCGGCGAAGTCGTCAAAGGCAGGGGCGAAGCGCGCGTGGTTTGATTTTTTTATCCGCAGATTGCGCCGATTCCCGCAGATTTTTTATTTTTAATCTGCGACATCTGTGTAATCTGCGGATATGAATTCCCATCACACAAAGCTAATTTTTGCCTTTGTTTGTGCATGCCTGCTTTCTTCCTTTTCGCTCCGCGCCGAAGTGGTTTCCGCCACCATCAAAACACCACCGCCCGCCGAGTCCGGCTATTTCAAGCTTGGCACCACCAAAAATCCCACCGGCCACGAAATCGGCGTGAACAGCCGCAGTCTGCTGTTCGACGGCCAGCCGGTGTTTCCCGTGATGGGTGAACTGCACTATTCGCGCGTGCCGCAGGCCGAGTGGCACGAGGAACTGCTCAAGATGAAGGGCGGCGGCGTGGACATCGTGGCGACCTACGTTTTCTGGATCCATCACGAGGAAATCGAAGGCCAGTGGGATTGGAGCGGCCAGCGCGATTTGAAAAAGTTTTTGCAGACGTGCAATGAACTCGGATTGAAAATCATCGTCCGCTGCGGCCCGTGGTGCCACGGCGAGGTGCGCAACGGCGGTTTTCCCGACTGGGTGCAGGCGCGCAAAGATTGGAAGCTGCGCTCGACGGACACCAATTTTCTCGCGGCGGTAAAAATCCTTTATGCCCAAATCGCCGAGCAGATGCGCGGCGAATTGTGGAAGGACGGCGGTCCGGTCATCGGCATCCAGGTGGACAATGAATTTGGCGGCTCGCCAAGTTACTTGATGGCGTTGAAAAAAATCGCGATTGAAGCCGGCATGGACGTGCCGCTTTACATCAAGACCGGCTGGCCGCCGATGCGCACGCCCGTGCCGCTTGGCGAATTGCTGCCGCTGTTCGGTGCCTACCCCGATGGCTTTTGGAGCCGCAGCCTGCAGCCGATGGATGGCAATGACTGGGAAAATTTCACCTTCCGAATCACGCGCACGGACACCGGCATCGGCAACGACACTTTGAAGATGGACAAGAATGGTGATACCGCCGGCACGGAAAAATATCCGCACCTGACCTGTGAAGTCGGCGGCGGGATGCCGGCGTCGTATCATCGCCGCATCAATTACGATCCGCGCGATGTCGAGGCGAACGTGCTGACGCAGCTTGGCGGCGGCAGCAGCCTGCTCGGCTATTATATGTATCACGGCGGACAGAATCCCGAAGGCAAACTCTCGACGCTGCAAGAATCCACCGCCACCGGCTACCCGAACGATTTGCCGGTGAAATCTTATGACTTCAACGCGCCGCTCGGCGAGTTCGGCCAGATCAACCCGCAATACTACTGGCTGCGTCGGCTGCATCTGTTTCTCCACGACTTTGGCGCGCCGCTCGCGCAAATGCCGACGACGCTGCCCGATTCGCGACCGGCGGATAGAAATGATTTTACCACGCTGCGCTGGGCGGTGCGTTCGGACGGCGACAGCGGCTACGTTTTCGTGAACAACTACCAACGGCTCCAGCCACTGCCCGCAAAAACCAACGTGCAGTTCAAATTGAATCTGCCCGGCGGTGAATTTGTTTTCCCCGCGAAACCGGTGACGATTCCGGCGGACGAATTTTTCTTCTGGCCGTTCAACCTCGATCTCGGCGGCGCGAAGCTGATTTACGCCACGGCGCAGCCGGTTTGCAAAACTGATGATGGCAAGCTGCAAACTTTTTTCTTCGCGGAAACACCAGGCGTCAAAGCCGAGTTTGTTTTTGATCCCAAAACATTGTCATCTTCAAACACAGTTTTCGAAAACGTAAGCCCAGGTTTCGGCGGCGACTCATTTCACTTGAAAACAGAAGCTGGCAGGTCAGTTCAAGTTATTTTATTAAACGAACCCAGCTCGACAGACGCGTTTGCCTTAATGCAAAAGGATACCCCCGGTTCGCTGCTGGTTTCAGTGCGCAAACCGGAATCCATAACAACGGCGTCAGCGGAACAGATTCGCCCTGCCGGGCCAGCGCGGGAAATTCCATTAAGCCATGACAAAGCACATATCGCCATTGCGCCAGTGGATTCTGATTTCATGAATGCGGCGGTCTGGAAAATCACGTTGCCGCCCAAACTGGATTTGAATTTGCATCCGATTCTGCGGATTCGTTACATCGGCGACGTGGCGCGGCTGACGCTCGACGGCAAACTGATCGCGGATAATTTTTACAGCGGCCGCGAGTTTGACTTGGGCTTGCAGCGCTACGCGCCAGAGATTTTCACCAGCGATTTGCGGCTGGAAATCTTGCCGCTGCGCCGGAACGCGCCGATTTTTCTCGAACCCAAAGCCCGACCGGATTTCGGCACGAACGAAAGCTTGGTGAAACTTCAGTCGGCGGCAATCGTCAATCAGGTTGAATTTGGAAACTAAATCTGCTCCATTCCCGCTTGCATGAAAAATAAAATCCTCACCGTGGTTCTTTTCGCGCTGGCCGGCTTCGGCGCCCAGGCGTTCATCGTTCCCGAGGGCCTTCCGGTTCCGGATCTGACCCTCTGGTATCAGCAGCCCGCCGCTGACAACAAGCCGATGAACGAGGCCCTGCCCATCGGCAACGGGCGGCTGGGCGCGCTGATTTTCGGCTCGCCGGCGCGCGAGCGCATCAGCGTAAACGAGGACAGCCTCTGGACCGGCGGCGAAAATCCGTCCGGCGATTACAAAACAATGGGCGCGTATCAGGTGCTGGGCAATGTGTTCGTGAACCTGCCCGGCCAGACGAACGTGGCGAACTATCGCCGTGATCTCAATTTGGCCGAGGCGTTCTCAACTGTCCGCTATACCGCAAACGGCGCGGGTTTCCACCGCACATTCTTTTGCAGCCATCCGTCGGACGTGCTGGTGGGTTGGTTCACATCCGGAAAAAAGGGCGCTTACACGGGCAGCCTCGAACTGGCGGACTCGCACCACGCTAAGATTGTCGCCGATGGCAATCGCCTCACCGCGTCCGGCACACTCGACAACGGGATGAAGTTCGAGTGGCAGGTGCTCGTGCAAAATCACGGCGGCACGGTGGCTGCGGTTTCAGACCCCAGCTCGACGCGGATTGAATTTAAGGATTGTGAGGACTTCGCCCTGCTCATCGCGGCGGGCACGGATTATGTCTTTGATTACGCCAGACATTATCACGGCGAAGACCCGCATGCCCGCGTGACGGCGCAGTTGGACGCGGCGGCGAAGAAAAGTTTCGCCGAGCTGGAGGAAGAACACATCAAGGATTATCAGTCGCTGTTCAGCCGCGTCAGCGCCGACTTTGGCCAGTCCACCGCCGCGCAAACGTCGCTGCCGACGGATCAGCGCAAGCTGGAGGCATTCAAGACGGTTGACCCCGGACTCGAAGCGCTGCTGTTTCAATACGGCCGCTACCTGATGATTTCCTGTTCGCGCCCCGGCGGCCTGCCGGCGAATTTGCAGGGACTGTGGAACGACAATAATTCGCCGCCGTGGCACTCCGACTACCACGCGAACATCAACATCCAGATGAATTACTGGCCGGTCGAGGTCGCGAACCTCGGCGAGTGCCACCTGCCGCTGTTTGATTTGCTCGCGAGCCAGCTGCCCGCGTGGCGTGCGGCCACGGCGGAGGCCAGGGATTTCCGGCTGGCCGACGGCAGCTTCACCACGCGCGGGTTTGCCGTGCGCACGTCGCACAACATCACCGGCGGCATGGGTTGGAAGTGGGACAAGACGGCGAACGCCTGGTATTGCCAGCATCTGTGGGAACATTACGCCTTCGGTCAGGATAAAAATTATCTCCGCAACGTCGCCTATCCGATCCTGCGCGAGACGTGCGAGTTTTGGGAAGACCATTTGAAGCGGCTACCGGACGGCAAACTCGTGGTGCCCAACGGCTGGTCACCCGAACACGGCCCGGATGAGGACGGCGTGAGCTACAACCAGGAAATCGTCTGGGACTTGTTCAACAATTTCGTCGCCGCCAGCGATGCGCTGGGCAAGGATTTGCCTTACCGCATGAAGATTGCCGTGCTGCGTAACGGCCTCGCCACGCCCGGCGTCGGCAGTTGGGGACAGCTGCTCGAATGGCACACGGAGAAGACCGGCACCAACGCCATCGCCAAATCTCCCGAGCTCGACACGCCCAATGACCACCACCGGCACACGTCGCATCTCTTCGCGGTTTATCCCGGCACACAAATCAGCGCGCGCAAAACGCCGGCGCTGGCGCAGGCCGCCAAAGTCTCGCTCGACGCGCGCGGCATTGCCGACAACAGCGACGTGCGCGAATGGTCGTTCGCCTGGCGCACGGCGCTCTACGCGCGGCTGCGCGACGCCGAACACGCGCACCAGATGTTGCAGCAGCTTTTTTCCGACCGGAACACCTGCCTCAACCTGTTCGGCCTGCATCCGCCGATGCAGATTGACGGTGACTTCGGCATCACCGCCGGCATCGCCGAGATGCTGGTGCAAAGCCAGGCCGGGGAAATCGAATTGCTCCCCGCCCTGCCCGCTGCGTGGCCGACCGGCAGCATCACCGGCCTGCGTGCGCGCGGCGGCTACGAGGTCGGTGTGGCATGGCAGGACGGCAAGCTCGTTTCTGCCACCGTCAAAAACGTCAGCGGCGACGGGAATATCCCCGTCCGCTACGGCAACCGCGTGGTGCAACTGCATCTGCAGCCGGGCGAGGCCAAGACCCTCGCCGCCGAACTTTTGTAAATTTTTTATTTTGAATTCCCACCGCTCGCGTAACCTGCGGGCGGCTTTTTCATGAAAATTCTCGTCATCGGTTCCGGCGGCCGCGAGCACGCCCTCGTCTGGAAACTCGCGCAGTCGCCCAACGCCACGCGGCTGTGGTGCGCGCCCGGCAACGCCGGCATCGCGCAGGAGCGGCTCACCACCAACGGCAGCGCCGTCGAGTGCGTGAACCTCGGCGCGGAGGATCTGCCCGGGCTGCTCGCCTTCGCGCGGCTCAACCAGGCCGACCTCACCGTCGTCGGACCGGACAACCCGCTCGCGCTGGGCATCGTGGATTTATTCCAGCAGCACGGCCTGCGCATCTGGGGCGTGAACCAGAAGGCCGCGCAGTTCGAGTCCTCCAAAGTTTTCTCGCAGCGGTTCATGGAGAAATACGGCATCCCGACCGCCGCCGCCGGCACGTTCTCCGACGTGGTCGCGGCCAAAAGATTCTGCGTCACGCTCGGCGGCCAGTGCGTGGTGAAGGCCGATGGCCTCGCGCTCGGCAAGGGCGTGTTGATGTGCGCGAACCAGACCGAGGCGGAAAAGGCCGTGGACGAAATCATGGTCGGCAAGGCCTTCGGCGCGGCGGGCGCGAACGTGGTCATCCAGGAATTTCTCGAAGGCACGGAGGTGTCGCTCCACGCCTTGTGCGACGGCAAGGTGGCGAAGATTTTCCCGACCTCGCAGGATCACAAGCGCGCGCTCGACGGCGACCGCGGCCTGAACACCGGCGGCATGGGGACGTATTCGCCCACGCCGTTTTTGAATGACGCGCAGCTTGCCGACGTGGCGAAAAAAGTCTTGGAACCGTTCATGCGCGGCTGCGTGGCGGAAGGGATTGATTATCGCGGCCTGCTTTATCCCGGCTTGATGCTGACGAAGAACGGCCCGAAGATCCTGGAGTTCAACGCCCGCTTCGGCGATCCCGAGACTCAGGTGTATCTCACGCGGCTGGAGAACGACCTGGTCGAGCTGCTCGCCGCCAGCGTCTGCGGCTCCCTCGGTTCGCTGGAATTGAAATGGAGTCCGCTCGCCAGCGTGTGCGTGGTGATGGCCAGCGGCGGCTATCCCGGCAACTATCCCAAAGGCAAAGTCATCACCGGCCTCGACGAAGCGGCCAGGCTGCCAGACGTAAAAGTCTTCCACGCCGGCACGGCGCTGAAGGACGGCCAGATCGTCACCAACGGCGGCCGCGTCCTCGGCGTGACGGCTTTGGGCCAGGATTTGCGCGCCGCGCAAACCGCCGCCTATGCCGCCGTGGAAAAAATCCATTTCGACGGCGCGCAGTTCCGGCGCGACATCGCGGCCAAGGCGCTGGCAGTTTGACGGCTTAACTTCACCCAAGTAACTTTGCACCATGATTGATGTCGCCGAAATGCAGCCGCGCGCGGGGATGGCCAAGAATAAATTTGCGCCGCTCGCGCAGGAAATTTTTTACCTCAAGAAACGGCTCAACGCCGTCATCCTCGCGCACAATTACCAGGTGCCGGAAATCCAGGACGTGGCGGACATCACGGGCGATTCGCTCGGCCTCGCGCAGCAGGCGGCGAAGACGGATGCGGACGTGATCGTCTTCTGCGGCGTGCATTTCATGGCGGAGACGGCGAAGATCTTGAACCCGGACAAAATCGTGGTGCTGCCGGATCGCGACGCCGGCTGCTCGCTGGAGGAAAGCTGTCCCGCCCCCGCCCTCGCGAAGTTGCAGGCCACCAACCCGAATTTCTGGACCATCGCCTACATCAATTGCAGCGCGGCGGTGAAGGCGCTGTGCGATGTCATCGTCACGAGCGGCAACGCGGAAAAAATCGTCAACGCCGCGCCGAAGGACCGCGACCTCCTTTTTGTGCCGGATGAAAATCTCGGCCAATGGGTGATGGAGCAGACGGGCCGGCCGATGACGCTGTGGAAAGGGAATTGTTACGCGCATGTGGAGTTCCAGCGCGACCAGGTGCTCGCGGCCAAGCGGCAGTTTCCCGACGCGAAGGTGGTGGTCCACCCGGAAAGTTTGCGCGCGGTGCGCGAGCTGGCGGATTCCGTCTGCTCGACGGAGAAGATGATCACCTATTGCCGGACCAGCCCGGCGCGGCGGTTCGTAATCGTGACGGAGAGCGGCATCATCCACCGGATGCGGAAGGAATGCCCGGGGAAGGAGTTTCTCTGCGCGCCGACGGTGGACGCCATGCGCGCGCCGACGGATCCCTGCCATTGCAGCGAGTGCAAATTCATGAAATTGAACACGCTTGAAAAGGTGCGCGACTGCATGAAAAATCTCGCGCCGCGCGTGGAGCTGCCGGCGGAAATCATCCGGCGCGCGCGCCGGCCGATGGAGCGGATGCTGGAAATTTCGGCGCGGTAGTTTTTTCCCGCGCGCCGGCCGACCTCTCAAACCGGCGCACCACGGACATCACTCGGCGGCTTTCGCCAGAGAATTTCTCCAGCCCACGGCTTCACCGTCAGGCAGGCGGACCAGTTCATTTGCAGCCAAGCTTGAGGCCGCTTGCCAATTTCCGTCCAGATGGACGACGGTGGTCCGGCCGTCTTGGATTTTGACCGGCACGGTCACGCGCCCGTAGCGGGCGGATTCCGCCACGATCAGGTAGCTGCCCGAGGGAATCGTCACCAGCGTCGGTATTTCATCCGTGCTGCCGACATGGTTGAAGACATACTTCACCAGCTTCCCGGAAGGGTCGCGGATGGTGTAGGCGGTGTGCGGATAGTAAAAGGCGTTCTCCGCGATTTCGCGCGTCTTGGTGTCGCTATAGACCCGCAGATGGCCGGTTGAAACATAGGAGCTGCGGTCGCCCGGCCGGGGGCCGACCGGCGCCAGCGCGACCGGCTTGGTGGCGCATCCGGCCAGCAGCGCGGCGAGCATCACATTCATGAGCAAGATATTTTTGGTTTTCATGATGCTAACTTACGCGCCGCCCATTAAGGCGTCTTGAACGCCAAATTAAATTCCGTTCAGGAAATAATTCGGGAAACGGCGGCTTAACGGAGCGTGCCAATCGCATAATCCAGCCGGGCCTGCTGGATGAGGGCGTCGTAGCGCGCGTTGGTATCCGCGATCTGGGCGGAAGTCAGGCTCAATTGCGACTGGCTCAACTCGAGAATGGAACTGCTGCCAATCTGGTAGCGCGCCGAGGCCAGGTCGTAGGCCTCGGCCGCATTGCGCACCAGCTCCGCCGTGGTGGCGAGCTGTTCCAGCGCATTGTTCACATTCAGCCAGGCGATATGGACATCGCGCACAATGTTGTCCTCCGCCGCGCGCAGGAGTTCGGCATCCGCTTGCGCCTTCAATTCCGCCTCCTGCTGGCGGGCCGCATAAAGCCCGCCCGCGAACAGGGGCAGGCTGAGTTGCACGCCCGCCGCCGCATAATTATCCGGCAGATGCTCGTCATGGATCGGCGCACCGCCGGCCACGCCCACGGCAGAAACCGTGGGCAGCCGCGAATCGCGCTGCGACCGGGCGAGTTTCAGCGCGGCGTCGCGTTCATTGCGCAAGCTTAGCAGTTCCGGCCGGGCGGCCAGCGCGGTCTCCACCAGTTGGGAAACATCATTCGTAGTGGAAACCGCCGGCAGCGCCGCCGGCTCGGCGAGCTGGAACAGCTGCGGCTCGCGATAGCCCAGCGCCGTGGACAGCGAAGTCATCGCCGAGTCCGCATCGTTCTGCGCCCGTTGCAGCAGCAGCTTGCCTTCCTGCACGGCGACACGCGCAAAGCTCACATCCAGTTCCGACTTGAGCTTGTTGGACGCCAGCAGGCTGACCTGGTCGAGCAGCACCCGCCGCGTGTCGAACGTCTGCCGCGCGACATGCAGAACCGCCTGCGCCTCCAGCACGTTGAAATAGCTGACGGTCGCCTGCAACAAAACCTGTTCGCGCGTGGCGCTGGCATTCTGGTTTTCCGCCTGCGCCTGAAACTTGGAACTGGCCGTGAGGTTGGCCGTGCGCCCGAAATCAAAAAGGAGCTGGTTCACCGCCAGCCCGCCGGCGGCGCGGTCATAGATGCTGGGATTGTTCAGGCCGCCGGCCATGATGCGGGTGTTTTCGTTGCCGGCGCCGACGGCGTTCCCGTAAAGGTTCACGCTCGGGAAAAATCCGGCGCGGGTTTCCTTCAGCGCCTCTTGCGCGGCGAGCGCCCGATAATCGGCGGCGGCGATCTGCGGATGATTCTGCAAGGCCAGTTGCTGCGCGCCAGCCAACGTCAACGGCGCAGGCGCGTTGGTGGTGCCGTCGGCCAAAACATTGCCGGCCAGGAAAACGCCAGCCGCCAGCGTCAAAATAATTCGGAGGATTCGGTTCATTGGAAAATTCATTTAACCGGCAATTTTCGACGACCCGGCGGCGAAACTTGTGGCCGCAGTTTCCTGCCGCCGATAGAGGAGGAAATACGCCGCCGGCACGATGAACACTGTCAGCACCACGGACACCGCAAGGCCGCCGATGATGGCGCGGGCGAGCGGCGCGTAAGCTTCGCTGCCGGTGCCGAGTTTCAGCGCCATCGGAATCAGGCCGAACAGCGTCGCCAGCGAGGTCATCAGCACCGGGCGCAGACGCACGCGGCACGCGAGCGACACGGCCTCCCGCAGCGGCCGGCCTTCCGCGCGCAGCCGGTTAGTAAATTCGACGATGAGGATGCTGTTGGACACCACGATGCCGACCATCATCACAATGCCCATCAGCGACATGACATTGAGCGTGGTGTTGGTGGCAAATAGAATAATCAGCACGCCGGTCAGGCCGGTCGGCACCGCAAGCAAAATCAGCAGCGGGTCGAGAAACGATTTGAACTGCGCGACGAGAATCAGATAGACCAGCACCGTCGCGAGAATCAAACCAAGGCCGAAGCTGCGGAAGGAAACCTCCATGGCGTGCGCCGATCCGCGCACGGTGATGTGCACATTCGCCGGCACCTGCATTCCGGCCACGATTTTCTGGACACCTTTCAAAACCTGGCCGAGGTCTTCGTGCTTGGGCGAAACATAAACATCCATTTCGCGGCGCAATTGGTAATGGTCCACCTCGGTCGGCGCGGTGCGGTGGCTGATGGCGCTCAAGGTGTCGAGCCGGGTCGGGTGCGCGGAATTTTCGCCGCGCACGGGAATGGAAGACAGGTCGGCAAAATTTTTCACGAAGCCTTCGGGATACTGGACGGTGAGCATGTAATCGTTTCCACTTTTGGGATCCACCCAGAAGCTCGGTGCAATCATCTGGTCGGAAGTGAGCGCAGTGATGACGTTGCCGACGACTTCCTTTTCGTTCAGGCCGAGCTCGGAGGTGCGCAGCCGGTCAATGTCCA
>Ga0182016_10006511_pt1 | contig 12231 bp, 8 predicted proteins | sample 712S2MmetaG_FD_120491 | JGI IMG/M metagenome (GOLD analysis project Ga0182016, IMG submission 120491) | Permafrost microbial communities from Stordalen Mire, Sweden - 712S2M metaG | ecosystem: Environmental > Terrestrial > Soil > Wetlands > Permafrost | place: Sweden: Stordalen | collected...
CCCCGGCCTTCCGGGCGGCGCTGCTGGATCAACTCAACGAGGCCATCGCGCATCGGTTGGTCGACAAGACCATCGCCGCCGGGCGCTCGATCGGCACGCTCAATCTCGCCATGCGGGAGGTGGACGAGGCGGACCCGGTCTTGCTTGGGCGGTTGGAACAGGCCATCGGGGCCGGCCAGTTTTTACGGCTCATCGTCGCCAACGGGACAGTGTTCGAGCTGTTTAAGATCATGGAGTACGCCACCCCGACCTTCCGGACGATGCTGCTGGACCAGCTCAACGAGGCCATCGCGCATCGGTTGGTCGACAAGACCATCGCCGCCGGGCGCTCGGTCGGCACGCTCGACCTCGCCATGCGGGAGGTGGGCGACGCGGACGCGATTTTGCTTGGGCGGTTGGAACAGGCCATCGGGGCCAGCCAGTTTTTGCGGATCATCGTCGCCAACGGGACGGTGTTCGAGCTGTTTAAGATCATAGGGCACGCTACCCCGACCTTCCGGACGGCGCTGCTGGATCAACTCGACGAGGCCATCGCGCATCGGTTGGTCGACAAGACCATCGCCGCCGGGCGCTCGGTCGGCACGCTCGACCTCGCCATGCGGGAGGTGGGCGACGCGGACCCGGTTTTGCTTGGGCGGTTGGAACAGGCCATCGGGGCCAGCCAGTTTTTGCGGCTCATCGTCGCCAACGGGACGGTGTTCGAACTGGTTATGATTATGAAGTACGCCACCCCTGCCTTCCAGACGGCGCTGCTGGATCAGCTCAACGAGGCCATCGCGCATCAGCTGGTCGATAAGAGCATCGTAGCCGGTCGCTCGATCGAGTCGCTCCACTTCGCGCTACGTCAACTTGCGCGCACCGGCCACAGGGGGCAACTCGAAGAACTTGTGGGTACCAGCGGCTGGTGGCGGCTGGTCATAGGTGCGGGGACCTTGAATTGCCTAGGGCGGCTCACCGAGGCTATGAGCGATGACTTCCGCGAACGCATGATAACCGCTTCCTCGGCACTGACCGATGCCGACTGGCACCAGATACTCGCCGGGGGTCTGTTCCTGAATGTATGCGCCTTCGCTGCCGAGAACATCGCCGCATATCCCGAGACGAGCCAGTCCACCTTCCAAAAGGCACTGGGCCAAACGGCGCATTACCTAGCCGACAAGGCAAGCTGGTTTGACCTGAACCCGAGTCGCCCACCCGAAGATTCCAAACTGGGTCGAATTCTCCGCGAAGCCATGCAGCCGAGGATTGCGGCGATCACAATGGAGGATCTTGTGGGCAGGCTGGATTTCCGCGAGTCGATCAACCGCCTCAGCTTCAGCTGGCGCGAGCGCCCAGATCTTCGGGCTAGCATCGCAAAGCGTCTCTGGGAAATCCTGCCGGAGGTGGGCGCGTGGTCAGAGGATAAAGGGGAGATCGCGATCTTGCGATTAGTTTTGGAAATTGCCCGCTCAGAGATGATCCTTACCCACGATGCGCGACGGTTGCATAAGGAAGTCGTATCACTGTTGGATCATGAAGTCTGGGCGAACATGCATACGCTGCCGTTGTTTCTGCTCGTGTGGGAGCTCGCCTCGCTCCGCTACGAGCGCGGTGAAGGGCGAACCTTTGGTGGAACTTTGCCGGACACCCAAATCGAAGTTCTCGTGGATCTGATGAAGCAACGAGTAAGCGCAAAAGGTGAAAATAGCGAAAAGGTGGCCCAGTTGTCCCTCGCCGGTCTCCTTGACTTTTTGGCGCCGACTGTTCGCAGGAGTGTCCGCCGTATTCTGGCACCACTGACCAAAAGCGCGCCGTGGCTGAAGCAAGAAGCATTGGAGCTGACCTTCGTGCCTGCGCTATTTGCTCTCCAAGGTCTCGCTATCTTAATCCCGAACGGGGACGTCTTCACCAACCAGGTGTGCTTCGGGCTCCTGTGGAAGTCCAAGGAGTACGAGAATGTTGGTCCGGCCGTCGAGTACCTACGCGAGCGGGTAAAAGCGCTAAAGGCGTAGGGCATGCCTTCACTCTCATCCAATGCCACGCGGAGCTTCCGATGAGTGTGCGCTGACCTCGTCCGCGCTCTTTCGCGGCTCCGGTCGTGGCACATGCCATACGGGGAAACGTTGCATTTGAGCACCGCGCCCCCGGAAGTCCCCATGTGGGAGATTACTCCCCGTGAACACGCCGGGCCGCCGCGGCGCTTGGACGGTATCCCGCCGACGATGGAAGTACCCCTCAAGTTCGAAACCCGGCGCAAGCAAACTGGCGGTGCCCGTCGCTTACGTTAGCGCTTATGGGTCCTCCCCACCGCCATCCCGGAAACGGACAGCCGACACCCGGCCGCCGCATGCAAGCTACACAAATAAAAGCGTCGTCGGGCGGCACGATTCGTGCCCATAATCGAATCCATGGCGGACTGGGGGAGCGAGATCGGGCATGCCGCGCGAATGCTACGCCGCAGTCCGGGATTTACGGCGATGGCGATAGGAGCCATCGCACTGGGCATCGGCGCCTGCACGGCCATCTTCTCGGTAGTCAACAAAGTGCTCCTCGAGCCGCTTCCCTACCCCGCGCCGGAGCGCCTGGTTCAGTTGATGACGACGTCGCCGCTCGGCAATCAGAGCGTCGTCTCGATTCCCAAGTACCGCATCTGGCGCGACGAGACCAGAGTCTTCGAATATCTGGCCGCCGCCGATATCGCCGGCCCAAGCGTCAGCCTGACGATGGGCGACCGCGCGGAGCCTTTGCAAACCGCGCGCGTGTCGGCGGATTATTTCCGTCTTTTCGGCGCGCCGGTGGAAGTGGGGCGCACTTTCGACGCCCGTGAGGACGGCGCCGGAGGTCCGCGGGTGGCGGTGATCAGCGACGCCCTTTGGCGTCATCGATTCGGCAGTAAGCCGGGACTCGTGGGCAGCCGAATCTCGCTCGAACAGCGGGACTGCCTGGTGATCGGGATCCTGGCTCCAGGGTTCCGCATGGACCCGCCGGCCGACCTGTGGCTGCCGCTGAAAGCCGACGAATCGGCGCGCGATCACATGAGCCGCGTGAGGGTAGTAGGACGCCTGCGGCCGGGAGTGACGTTGGAGAAGGCGCAGGAAGGCATCGCCGCCACGATTGGGGCGTTCACGAACCAGAACTCCGAGGCGCCACTGCTGCTTGACGAGGGCTTCACGGCGATCCCGCTGCGCGATGCCCTGGTGGGCGACGTGCGGCCGGCACTGTACTTACTCACCGGCGCGGTGGGGTGCGTGCTCCTGATCTCATGCGCCAACGTGGCGCACCTGCTGCTGGCGCGATCGACGCGGCGGACGCGCGAGATTGCCATTCGCGCGGCGCTGGGCGCGGAACGTCCGACAATCGTGCGCCAACTGATGACGGAGAGCATGCTGCTGGCGTTGGGAGGCGGACTGCTCGGTCTCATTCTGGGATGGGTGGGAGTGCGCGAGTTGCTGGCATTCAGCCCGGGCGAAATTCCGCGCGTGGGCGCCAACGGGGCTGCGATTGCGCTCGACGGCCGCGTTTTTCTGTTCACGCTGGCGGTCTCCGCGCTTACGGGTTTGCTTTTCGGATTACTGCCCGCGCTGAGCGCGTCGCGCGCCGACCTTGCCTCGTTAGTGAAAGACAGCGGGTCGCAATCGGGCATGGGATTCCGGCGCAATATCGGACGGCCAGCGCTGGTGGTGATGGAGATGGCACTGGCGCTGATCCTGCTGGCGGGCGCGGGTCTGCTGATTCGAACGTTCACCGCACAGCGGGCTGTGAATCGCGGATTCGATGAGCAGAACGTGCTCACGCTGGAGATGTCGCTGGGGAGCTCGCGGTTCGAACGCACCGAGGCCGTTGCCGAGATGGTGCGGGATGCCCGGCAGCGGCTGCGCCACATTCCGGGCGTGGCGGCGGTGGCCACGACATCGTCGCTGCCGCTCGAGCCGACCCTGACGATGCCGTTCACCGCTCTGGAACGCGACCAGACGCGGGTGGGCCGGTACCACGGAGCGGCCGCGTGGCGCAGCGTATCGCCGGGATATTTCGACGCGTTCGGCATCCGCCTGCTGCGCGGCCGCGCGTTCGCCGAGGCCGACGATGGTACTTCCACCGGTGTGGCCCTCATCAACCGCGCCATGGTGCGCAAATACTGGCCGGAGGTGGACGCCGACCCGATCGGTGAATGGATCCAGATCGGGCAGCGCATGGGTCCGGGGATCGAGGATCGGCCACGGCAAATCGTCGGCGTGGTGGCCGATTTGCGCGAAGCCGGACTGAGCCTGGAGCCCACGCTCTACGTGCCGGAGACGCAGGTACCCGACGGCCTGAACGCGCGCAACAACGGTCTGCTGCCGCTCACGTGGGTGGTGCGGTCGGCAGGCACGGTGGCGCTGCCGGGTGTGGCCGTGCAGGAAGCGCTGCGGGCGGCAAGCGGCGGGTTCCCGCTGGGGCGTATTCGGACCATGCATCAGGTGGTAGCGGCCTCGTCGGCGCGCACGGCATTCTATACGCTGCTGCTGGGGGTGTTCGCGGGCATGGCGCTAGTGCTGGCCACGCTGGGGCTTTACGGATTGATGGCGTATTCGGTGGAGCAGCGCGCCGTGGAGATCGGTATCCGCATGGCGCTGGGCGCGCGGCCGCACGACGTGCAAAGCATGGTTATTCTGCAGGGCACGCGGCTGGGCGTGCTGGGAATCGCCCTCGGCGTCCCGGCGGCGGCGATGCTGGCGCGCGTGATGAACAGCGTAATCGTGGGACAGCGCTCGTGGGATCCGGCGGTTTTTGGAGGGGTGGCCGCGGGGTTGATGTTAGTGGCCATGCTGGCCAGTTATGTGCCGTCGTTGCGCGCGACGCGAGTGGACCCGGTGGAGGTTTTGCGAGGCGGGTAAGACGTGGCGAGAACTCATCTCGGCGCGTCGGGTCGAGAAGAGCAGGGAACGGTCCCTACCGGGAACGTCTCTGGCGGCAGAAACTAAGAACGCCGGCAAGAGTGCCGGCGCTGCAGACTGAAGCCCGCGCCACGTCGCTCACCAGTGGTTTCAACAAGATGCCCCGGGGGTTCCGGAACGTCTCCGAACTCCCGATGTCGTGGAATTTGCCATGAGCCCGCAAACCGACTCCCTCGCGGTCGCGGCTCGAAAACACAATGTGCCGATACTGAGCCGCGACCAAAGGGAGCGGGATGCATGCGATAATCGCTCGCATGCATTTGAGAATATCGCTCGGTTCTATTGTGCCTGCGTTGTTGGCCGCTGCGGCGGCACTTGCGGCCCAGGGCTTCGATCCCACCATGCCCGCGCCGGTGCCGGCGGTTTCCGGCAAGGTTGTGGAATTTTTCGGGCTGCGCTACATCGACGTGAAGGCCGGCGACGGCGCGCCGGCCGCGGCCGGACAGGAATATACGGTCCACTACACTGGCTGGCTGCGCGACGGCAGCAAGTTCGATTCGTCGGTAGACAGGGGTACGCCGCTCAAGTTCGTGCAGGGACGGCGCGCCGTGATCGCCGGCTGGGACGCTGGTTTCGAGGGCATGAAGGTGGGAGGCAAGCGGCGTCTGTACCTCCCGTATCAGCTCGCCTATGGCGAATTGGGCCGGCCGCCGGCGATTCCGCCGAAGGCCGAGCTGATCTTCGACGTGGAACTGCTGGGGGTAAAGGATGCCGCGCCGCAACCGTCCGCTGGCGCCGATCTCAGCCTGGTGTTGCACGATCTCGAGGATCACATCATGGCGCTGGCCAAGGCCGTTCCCGAGGAGAAGTATTCGTGGAAACCCGCGGCGGGAGTGCGCAGCTTTCAGCAGGTGTTCCTCCATATCGCCAACGGCAATCGGTTGTTATTGAACATCGCGATGGATGCGCCCGACGCGGATGCGTTAAAGAAGCTGATCGACGAGCAGGCGAAAAACGAAGCGGCGCAGGCGACCAAAGATAAGGTGCTAGAAGCTCTGAGCGAGAGCTTTGCGGCGATACACAGCGCCTTGGACGGCGCCCGGCCGGCGACCCTCACGCATGCGGTGGATTTTTTCGGCACGCCAGCCACGACGAACGGTGTGCTGATCGACCTGGAGACGCACATGGCCGAGCATCTGGGCCAGGCGATCGCATATTCGCGAATGAATGGCATCGTGCCGCCTTGGTCGCAATAAGGGGGAACCGAGCTATTTGATGACACCAGCTTCGGGCTGTCTGGGCCTTGGGAGTTCCTGCATGGGATACTTGGCTGCAAAATCGACATCCTGCCGCTGAACAAACACCAAGAAGATGTCATTAAACCGCCTGAGTTCGCTAATTAGTTGATCGACCTGCTCTTTGGTCATCGGGACATCCATGCTCCGGAGCGTAGCACATGCTCAGACACGGTCGAAGGCTCTTGGTTTCATCAAGTATGTTCTTGCTCAATCAAGGGCACCGCTCCCTCGCGGTCGCGGCTCATTAACCCGGGCAGATCTACAGTATCCGCTCGATTTCCGCTTCCTGGAATCCCAGAACGATCTCGGCGCCCTTTACCAGGATGGGCCGTTTGATGAGATTCGGGTGCGTCGACATCAAATCCAACGCTTCGGCTCGCGACGGCGGATTGTCCTTCATCTTGCGCTCGCGATAAAGCTCGTTGCGCGAGTTCAGGAACGAGCGGTAGTCGCGCTTGCCGATGAGGCGGTCCAATTGCTCGACGGTTAATCCTTTATTGAGGTCGATTTCCTGGAAATCGGCTCCCTGTGCGCGAAGCCAACTCTTCGCGTTGCGGCAGGTGGTTCAAGTGGGTTTGGTGTAAAAGGTCAGTGCGGGCATGGGGTCGTACGATAATAACGCAGGACGGCGGCGCGCGCCAGATGCGCTAAGCTGCGCCGACCAAGTCCGTGAGCCGGTCCATGATGTCTTTGAGGGACGCGGATTGGGCAGTCAATTCCGTGGCCGCCGCGGCGCCTTCCTGGGCATTCGCCGCGGTCTGTTGGGTCACCTGCTCCATTTGGGTGATGGCCCTGGCGATTTGCTCCATACCCTGCCCCTGCTGCGAGCTACCGGCACTCATTTCGTCCACCAGGGACTTCACTTTAGCAGCCTCGCCGATGATGCCGTGGATCGCGGTGGCAACCTGATCGACTTTGGACTTGCCCTCGTGCGACTTGGCGATGGATTCCTCAATCAGCGTGGCGGTATCTCTCGCCGCCTGCGCGGAACGCTGCGCCAGGTTGCGGACCTCGTCGGCTACCACGGCAAATCCCATGCCGGCTTCACCGGCGCGGGCGGCTTCCACGGCGGCGTTCAGCGCCAGAATATTGGTCTGAAACGCGATTTCATCGATGGCTTTAATAATCTTCGAGATCTTGCCGCTCTGCGAGTGAATTTCGCTCATCGCCACCACGGTTTGCTCTAGCAATCGACTGGTTTCCTCGAATTTCTGTCCCGAGTGGGCCACAGCGTCAGCCGCTTCGCGACTCAGCCCGGTATTTTTGCCGGCCATAGCGCTGACTTCGGCGCTGGAGGCGGAAGTCTCTTCGAGGGAAGCAGCCTGCCGTGAGGCGCCCTGCGCCAACGAAGTGCTCGCGGACGAGACCTGCGATGCCGCACCCGCCACCTGATCGGCAGCCTGTCCGAGTTCCGAGGCTGTCCGTTGGAGCTTGCCGGTGGCGCGCCGCATGGCATAGCTCACGACTACCCCCATTCCCACACAGCACAGCAATCCGAAGAGGAGAACAACTTTCGCGGTTCGCCGCATGGCTGCCCCTTCAGCGTTCAGACTGGCGTCCTCTGCGGCTTTCAGTTGACTGAACTCATCGAGCGCCGCTACAATCTTGCCGCCAGCCGCGACCAGATACTTGCGGTCGTATTCGGTAGCGTCGGCCACTTTCCCGGTTGCCAGAATCCTACGTTCCTCGAGCTGCCGGGTCCGGTGCTCCTCTATGCCAGCCTGAATCTGTCGGATGAGTTCTCTTCCGCGTTCGGTTCGTTCGAGAGAAGTAATCGACTGAATCAGTTCCATGGATCGGGCTACGGCATTATCGTAGTCAATGCGACACTTCTCAACGTGGCCGTCGTCCTTGATGTGGGAGAACAGCAGCATTCCGCGGTTTTGTAAGCGGAGCGTGAATGCCTGGCCTATCAGATTTCCCTTCAGTTCGGATTGGCGAACGGAAACGCTGTAAGCGTTATCGAGGCGTTCCCCAAGCTCCGAAACGTACCACCAACCCACACCGCCTACCAGGGCACAGGCGGCGATCATGCCGGCAATCGACCAGCCGATTTGTTTTCCGATCGTCATGGACACTCCAACCATCTATCGGCAGGAGGGTCTGGCAGCTTTAGGGGGGCAAAAGCACCGCTCCCTTGCGGTCGCGGCTCATTAATTAAAGGAGGCGCGCAAGCAAGCGGTGCGCCACATCGTTACAGCCAGTCCAGGTCCTTGTATTTCTCGCCGGTCAGGTGCAGGAAAAGAGGTTCCAGGGCGTCGAATTCCTGCCCGTTGAAGTGCAATTTCCCATTGTTGGCGAGGACCGACACGTCACCCTGCCAGACGAGTTTCCCGGGCTTGGTAATGATGGCCACGTCATGGCACACGCGCTCCACCGTCTCCAGCACATGGGTAGTCATGAAGACGGTCCGGCCCTGATCGGTGAAGCGGCGCAGCCACTGCTTCATCAGCGCCACGCCGGCGGGGTCGATGCTCTCGAAAGGTTCGTCCAGAAACAGAACTTCCGGTGAATGAATCATGGCCGCGGCGAACGCCACGCGCTTGCGCATTCCGGTGCTGTACTCCGCCAGCGTTTTCCCGGGTTCGGTCAGTTCCAGCGCATCCAGCAATTCGGTGACGCGTTTCCGCGTGGTGGCCTCGTCGAGCCCGAACATGCGCGCTACGAAAGCCAGAAACTCGTGGGCGTAGAGGGGATCGAAAAGCCCCAGCGTTTCGGGCATCACGCCGATGCGCCGCTTGATGGCCACGTTATCGGCGTCGAACCGCTGGCCGAGGATCTCAATCTGTCCCGCCGTGGGGTCGAGGATGCCCGTCAGGCAGCCGATGGTGGTGCTTTTCCCCGACCCGTTCGGGCCCAGGAAACCGAAGATGCGGCCCGGCTTCACTTCGAGCGACAGGTTCTCGACCGCCGTCACGCTGCCGTACCGCTTCGCCAGACCGGTAATGCGGATTGCCGCCGTTTGCGCGTCCATTGCGTTAACCCTTCCCTTCCATCAGCGCCATGAGTTCTTCCCGGCGAGCCCGGAATAACGACGTAGTGAATCGCAGCGAGACTATATAGAAGATCAACGCCGCGGCCGCCAGCAGCGGGGTGACCCACCAATAGGCCAGCAGCGCTGCGGTGTCGCCGCGGATCGCCAACTGCGGCCCAAAAAGCCAGACAAACGTGCCGCCGAGGATTACGACGTTCCCGGCGAGGGAGAGATCGTTGCCGAGGGCTTGTTTGTAATTGCCGCGGCGCGCTCCCAGGATCGACGTCCAGAGCGCCACGCCGTGAAACAGAAACAGGCTCATCACACTACAGCCGACGAGCATCGCCAGCATTTGTCCGTTCGACCGCATAGGGGCGAACAGAGTCCACAGCACAGCGGCGGGGAGAATCAACACACCGCTCAGGCTGACGAACATGTAACTGCCGGCGCGAAAGGCGGCTGCCGGGTCGGTGGGCAGCAGCAGGAAGCGGCGAAAACCGCCGCCCACATAGCCGAATTGGTTGACGGCGAACTGTCCGGTGCCGATGAAGCCGATGATTCCAAAAACCGCGAACGCGACCGGCAAGGGTCCGCCAAAAGGCGAGCGCTTGGGATCCTGCCGCGAAAAAAAGTAAAGGATGAAGGCCGCCAAAGGCAAGGCTAACGGGTAGATGGTGCGGAAGCGATTATTGCGCCAGTAAAAGCGCAGCCAATGCGCCACCAGCGGGCCGTTTTTGGGACCGAAAATGGCGCCCAACCGGTCCATGCGGTCCGACCAGACTACTTTGGTGTCGTGCACCACGGCGGCTTTCGGCGGCCGTCGCTCCAGCACGACGAGCAGGGCGAGCAGAGCCGCGGTCCACAGTGCGATCACGCCGAGACCTTGCAGGGCCGAAAGGTCCATGTGGGTCATGGCGACCCCGGCGGCGGCCGGCGGGGTGATCTGCCAAAGATGTTTCACGCTTTCCCAGATGGCCGGATTTTTCTTGAAGACCGGTTGGAGCAACGCCGGCAGCATGCCAACGCAGATCACCAGCACGAGCATCAGCATGGAGCCGAATTTCTGGCTGGTGAGCCGCTGCACCAGCATGGCCAGCACGCGGGCGGCGATATAGTTGCACACGAACAGCAGCAGAACCGCCAACAGTCCGTACCAAAAAGCGCCCGCGCCAAACAGGTACAGGCCCAGCGCAATCCCGAGATCGAGCACGAGGAAGAGAATCCAGAAGGGGTCGGCGATGCCGATGAAATGGCGCGTCACGCGGCGCTCGGCGGCGCGCAGGGGATAACGGCGGAGTTCCGTCTCCGAGAATATGGTCGTCATGCCGAACCCCAGGATCACGCTGGCCAGCAGACCTTGCATGAAAATGCCGCTGAGCAGCGCGCCAGCGAGTACCGTACCGTGTCCGCTGCGGATGGCTGCCATGCCGGCGCCCGTGCCTCCCGCGCCGAGCAGCGCGAGTAGCATCACCAGCAGCAGGTAGCCGGCGAAGAAAAGCGCGATCTTGCCGTTGCGAGTGCGGGTATTGGCCCACAGCAGCTTATAGCGGAGGCGAATCAGGGTGCCGATGAGCTCGAGATTCATATGATTATTGCAATATGCAATCACTATATTGCAAATTGCGATGGGAGTCAATAGCCCCAGCTACAATTTACGCGGACGAATTACCTCTTCATTGAGATAGGGGCGTAGCGCCGGCGGAATCACCACGGTTCCGTCTTTCTGCTGATAGTTCTCCACAATCGCGACCCAGGTCCGGCCGATGGCGAGTCCGCTGCCGTTGAGCGTGTGCGCGAACTCCGACTTCTTTCCGCTGCGCATGCGGATGGACGCGCGGCGCGCCTGAAATGCCTCGTAATTCGAGCAGGAAGAGATTTCCTTATATGCGTTCTGCCCCGGCAGCCAGACTTCGATGTCGTAAGTCTTGGCCGACGACGGGCCCATGTCGCCGGTACATAATGTCACCGTGCGGAAAGGCAGGCCCAGGCGGCGCAGGATGTCCTCGGCATCGTCGGTGAGCTTGTCCAACTCCTGGTAGCTCTGGTCGGGACGCGCGAATTTCACCAGCTCCACCTTTTGAAACTGGTGCTGGCGGATGATGCCGCGCACATCGCGCCCGTAGGAGCCGGCTTCGCTGCGGAAACAGGGCGTGTAGGCGACGAGCTTCACCGGCAGCGCATCGGCATCGAGGGTCTCATCGCGATAAATATTGGTTACCGGCACTTCGGCGGTGGGAATCAGCCAGAAGTCGTGGCCCTCGCACTTAAAGAGGTCGTCCTTGAACTTGGGCAGTTGGCCGGTGCCGTACAGGCTGGCGGAATTCACCAGGAACGGCGGCAGCACCTCCGTATATCCATGCTCGCGGGTGTGGGTATCGAGCATGAAATTGATGAGCGCGCGCTCGAGTTTGGCGCCCATGCCCCAGTACAGCGCGAAGCGCGCGCCGGTGATTTTGGTGGCGCGTTCGAAATCGAGGATGCCGAGGTCGGGGCCGAGATCCCAATGCGCTTTGGGTTCGAAGTCGAACTTCGGGGGCTCGCCTACTCGGCGCATTTCGAGATTGTCGCCGGCGTCCTTGCCCACGGGGACGGATTCATGCGGCACGTTGGGGATGCCGGCCAGGAGTTCCTGGAATTCGGCATCGATGGCGTCCTTCTGCTCATCGAACGCGGCGATCTCCGTTTTGAGAGCGCGGACTTGTTCCTGGAGGGCGGTGGTGTCCGCGCCGGCTTTCTTCAGCTTGCCGATCTCGGTGCCTTGTTCGTTAGCTTTGGCTTTTAGCTGTTCGGCCTGGGTGATGGCGGAGCGGCGCCGCCCGTCGAGTTCGCGGAAGCGGTCGAGGTTGGGCGGATTGCTGCGCGTGGCCAGGCGCGCGGCGATTTGTTCGAAGTTGTTACGGAAGTATGCGAGATCGTGCATAAGTTGGGGTTATCTTCGAATGATAGCCCATGGCGGGGTAAGGGGTGGGAGAGCGAAAACAGGATTCACCGCGGAGCCTTCTGAGCTGTTGTGTCAAGAGTTTTTCTCCGAAAGTTTGCTGAAGCCGGCAACGTTGTGCCACTCAAGGCTGGTGACAGATGCGAGACCAGGCCCAAGAAGGGCGCC
>Ga0182016_10006512_pt1 | contig 12230 bp, 7 predicted proteins | sample 712S2MmetaG_FD_120491 | JGI IMG/M metagenome (GOLD analysis project Ga0182016, IMG submission 120491) | Permafrost microbial communities from Stordalen Mire, Sweden - 712S2M metaG | ecosystem: Environmental > Terrestrial > Soil > Wetlands > Permafrost | place: Sweden: Stordalen | collected...
AACGAGAAAGAGACACAGCGTTCCATTTTTGGACTCCTGTGGCTAGGACAGGCGATCTCAATTATCGGGAGCCAGTTCAGCTCTCTGTCGATCCAGATGATTGCCGTCACAGCTTTACATGCGAATCCCACGCAAATGGGGCTGTTGACCGCGTCTCAGACCTTTCCTTATTTAACTTTGTCGCTATTCATTGGAGTCATGGTTGATCGTATTCGAAAGAAGTCCCTTTTGATCATGGCGGACACAGTGAGAGCGGCCATCCTGATCGCTGCTTCAGCCCTTCTGCTCACTGACCGGATGGAAATCTGGACACTTTGCAGTATCGTGTGCGTCATTTCGCTATTCACACTGATCTTCGATGCGTCGCTAGGAGCGGCAATTCCAGAGCTATTCCAGCCCAACGAGCGTATTTCCGTGAACAGTCGATTGAATATGACCTTGGCCGGCGGGGACGTCGTAGGCCCAAGCATGAGTGGGTACGCTCTTCGACTTGCGGGCATTTCGGGAGCGATGCTATTCGATTCGTTCACGTACATCGCCTCGGCGGTTTGCATCTTCTTCGGAATTCGAAGGACAGTGAATTCAAATTCAAGCCCTCGCACAACCGCGCATCGCAACGGAGTTTTCCGCACCATATTCGTAGGAGTCTCTTTTGTATTGAGCAACGCGACACTGCGTATCCTCGGAATTGGTTCCGCGATTTGGAATTTCTCCTGGAGCGCCGTCCTCGCCGTTCTTGTCCTGCACGCCGTTCACGATCTGAAGCTGACATCGGTACAAATTGGACTCGCGTTTGCCACAGGGGGAGTGGGAGGAATTGGCGGCTCAATTCTTGGTTGGCGGCTCACCCGGAATTTTTCTCAAGGGACAATATTAGTTTTTACGCCATTGATCGGCATCGCCGGAGGCGCGATGCTCCTTCTGCCGGTTCAGCGCAATCCTTTCGTCCTCACCGCATTTGCACTCTTCCTCTACAACCTTGGAGAATCGAGCTTCGGCGTTAACATGCAGACGACCAGGCAAGCCATTACTCCAATTCATTTGATGGGACGAATGGATACCGCGATGCGGTTCTGCTTCAAAGGAATGGCATCGCTCGGTGCGGTGGCTGGCGGCCTAACGGCGTCTCGATTCGGCCTGCAGGCCACCTTGGCACTTGGCGTTGCGGGGCTGGCCGTCACGTTTGTGGTCTTCTTGTGCTCGAATCTAATTCGATTCGACGATTCGCTCAATTCGATCGCTTCTGGCGCCCAGGACCAGTCCTGATTTGAAGTCTGACACCGAAGGCCAAAGGACCCGTATCGAAACCCTTCTTGCTTTGAAAGGGCACGACTTCAGTCGTGCCGCGAATGGAGCAAAATGAGTCCGGGCTTTAGCCCCTGGGGGAAGGTTCGCACGGCCTGTGAAGTTGATCGGAGTTTCATTAAAGAAGAATATGACGCGGCAAAATCTCCAACTCGCTGCCGACAATAATGCTGGACCGCTCCAGAGCATTGCGCAGTTCGCGAACGTTCCCCGGCCAGTCGTGCCGCCTCAGAACGTCGAGCGCACCCGCCGTCAGCGTGACGCCGGGGCAGAACTTGGCCACAAACGCCTCAGCCAGCTTGTCGATATCCCCATGCCGCTCGCGCAACGGCGGCAGCTTGATTGGGAAGATCGCAATGCGATAGTAAAGGTCCTCGCGGAACAGCCCCTTCTTCACCAGGGCCTGCAGGTCGGCATTTGTAGCAGCCACCACGCGAACATCAACCTTCAAGTTGTCATTGCCGCCGAGCCGCTGCACTTCGCCCTGCTCAAGGAAGCGCAGCATCTTGCTTTGAAGAGCCAGGGGCATATCTCCAATTTCGTCCAGGAACAGCGTTCCCCCGTGCGCGGCGTGGATGCGGCCGATGCGTGACTGCACAGCGCCAGTGAACGATCCCTTTACATAGCCGAAGAGCTCCGCTTCCAGCAATGGCTCGGGAATCGCGGCGCAATTGATCACGACCAGCGGCTGCTTCTGGCGGAGGCTGATGAGATGGATCGCCTGTGCAACCAGGTCCTTGCCGGTCCCGCTTTCCCCGGTCACCAAGACCGTTGTATCCCGGCGAGCCACCATGTGAGTCAGCTCGTAAACACGCCGCATTGGCTCCGAGTCGCCGATCATGCCGCGGATGCTGACCCGACCCTCATTCGCTGCCCTCATGCGGTGCAACTGCGCCGGCGAAATGAAATTCGTGCGGCCACTGTCGGCGGCGGCAGCGCCGTTGTAGAGCATCGCCGTCAGTTCAGCCGAAAGCGGCGTCGGCGAAGATGCCCCCAGAATCAGCTGCCCGGTATGCGAATTGACCGAGAGTATCTGAACGTTAGGGAACTGTTCCCGCACCATGCCGCTGAATTCACCTGGCTCCAGATCCGGTAGCATCGGATCGAGCAGAAGGATTTCGCAAGGCCCTTCGTGGAGAGACTCGAATGCTTCGGCGCCGCTGGAGGCTTCAGACAAAGTCCAGCGTGCCTGGTGGAGTTTCTCTCGCAGTTCAAGACGAAGCCTGCTGTTTGGGCTGACGAGCAGCACCCCGATTGCGCTCTTCTCGTTCAGGCGAAAATTTGGCAAAGCAGCTGCACTCATAGACACACCTTTATACTGCACCGGCTCAGCCGGCCAGGAATCTTGTCGGGAGGATAAAATCAGAATTTATACACTGGCAGCGTCATCCGCAATACGACTTACGGACTATCAGTCAACGCACTTTCCAGTAAAGGCAACAAAATGGTTTCCAAAAATCCGCACTATTCGCCACTAAGGACGTATCCAACCCCTCGTACTGTGCGGATCAACTTCACTTCTCCCTCGCGATCAATTTTGTCGCGTAGGTATTTCATATAAACGTCCACAATGTTCGTCGTGGAATCCAGCTGTGTGTTCCAAACCTCTCGCATCAGCGTCGCGCGAGAAACCGCCTTGCCAACATTGCTCATCAAGTACTCAAGAAGAGCGAACTCGCGCACCGTAAGCTCGATTCGGCGGTCGCCGCGCATCACCCAGTGTTCCTCGCGATTGATGACCAGGTCTCCGATCTTCGATGAATTCGCGGTGACGGCGGGAGAAGAGCTGCGGCGCAGCAAGTTCCGGACGCGTGCCAGCAATTCCATAAACGAAAACGGCTTGATCAGATAATCGTCGGCTCCCTGCTCCAGGGCCAGCAAAAGGTCTTCTGTCCGATTCCGCGCTGTCAATACCAGGATCGGTAGTCGCGGGTGGGTCAGGCGAACATGTTTCAAAATCGCCATCCCATCCATCCGAGGCAGATTCAAGTCGAGAATTACAAGGTCGTAGCTTGTTTCCTTGATCTTTTCGGTTGCTGTCTCGCCGTCCTGGCATATCTCCGTGGAGAATTGCCGGTTCTTGAGTTCTCGACTGAGAAACTTTCCCAGAGCAATATCATCATCGACTATCAGTACCGTTGACGTTGACATCTTTCGCTAGACCCCAAGAAACGTTTCTGTCACAGGCCACCATTCCCCGCCGCACGAAGACGTATTACCCCTCGTGTGACTTTGGTAAGATGACCTAAGTTTGATGCAATACAGTATATCAGTACCACTGATTAATGAGTATGGCAATAGAAACGGTTGAAGGGGGCTTTTCCCCCGGCTTCCGAGCCCTGCATGATTCCCGCCTTGTTGCCGATTCAAGATGGCACCGCACCCCGTGGTTCATAGTCTCACATGCAATTTTGCGACAACATACGCCAACACGCGCTGTTCTCTTTTAGTCACTAGACAACCTCGCCAAGACCGCCGCCAGAAAGCAATCGGCACTTTGGCCGCTGAATTCGACGGTGCCACGCAAATGTTCCCCAAAAAGAAACGGCGGGTTAGGGTTCGTGGTCTCCCGCCCTTGCGCCAGAAAAAAGGCCGACTCAGAGGGTACCCCGACGGGGCACGGAGCAGTTTCATCAAGGGTGGGTCGGAAACGCCGGTGGAGGACTTGCTCCATAGTCAAAATTTGGCAGATTTTCGACAGCCTTACGGGATATACTGCGCCAAGGGCAGCACCCAACGGAGAATCTTGGGCCGGTCGATTGAATTTCTTCGTGTATCCAGCCGATAGGTATACGACCCATCTGACCGGCAGGTTCCTTAAGCCTTCAGAACCGAGAGGGATTAGCGGGAATGAACGATCTGAGCGGCGTCCGCAAGTTCGAGTACAGGCCTTCCAGAATCGCAGCGGGCATCGACGTGGAATTCAAGACGGGTGGGGACACGATCCAGGGGGCGTGCAGGGACGTCAGCGACACCGGCATCCGCGCCAGCCTGGATGGCTCCGTTGTCGTCGGCAGTTCCGGCGTCCTCACTCTCCGCCATACGATCGGTGTGCTCGCCCTCGAAGCGCAAGTCGCCTACGTGGATAAATCCCAGGTTGGCCTGACATTCCTGTTCAAGTCCAACTGGGAGCGCGAGATCACCGCCGAGTACATCGCTTCGATCGTCAACCTGACGGTCCCCTCAAATGTAGTTCCCTTCAAGTAGTCATGCCGTAGTTGTTCAGGCCGCCGGCAACACTCTCTTGACGGCAGCGCGATCGATACCCAATCCCCGCCGGAATTCTCGTCAGGCCTCGAAACAGCCTCCCAGGGGGAGGAAATGTAATAACCCAGGATGAAATCCTGGAAAAGCAGCCCAATAAGGACCCTGAGCCCAGCGGAGCGGCACTCAACAAGCCAGCCAATGGATTCCGGGCCGCACTATTTTCAGGTTTCGCAATGGCTTCTAAAGCCCGGCACGCCGGAAGGAAATCCCCACGGATGCCGAATCCCGCCCGATACAATCAAAGGTAGAGAATCCTCACGGGGAATTCACGCGTCTTAATTGCATGAAGGGTTGACAGTCAAAGAATGGCAGGCCGCAAGCGCAAGAGCAGAAAGAAGAAAAAGTCGCACTTGGCAGCATTCGCGCTGGTGGCTTTTCTCCTTACCCTTGGTGTAGCCGGAACCGCAGCCTGGGTAGTCCTGACGCCATTTGGACCGGCTACAGAGACATTTGTCGAGGTGGCGCCGGGATCGTCCACGGCTCGGATTGGGCAGCAGTTGGAAGCATCGGGAGTGGTGCGCAGCCGGTACGCTTTTGAAGCGGTGCGGTTGTGGAAACACGGAACGCTGCGGGCAGGGGAATATCGGTTCGATCATCCGGTTCCAGCCGCAGAAGTTTACGCGAGAATTGTGCGCGGCGACGTTTTTACAAGGACGGTGACCATTCCGGAAGGCTCAAATTTGTTCGATGTGGCTGGACGGCTGGAGCAGGCCGGATTTGGGACCCGTCAGGGCTTTCTCGACGCGGCGGACCAGCAGACCAGCCTGGTGGCCGATCTGGACCCCGGCGCCAAAAGCCTGGAGGGATATCTTTTCCCCGACACCTATCACCTGGCGCGCAAAGCGACGCCTGAACAGATCTGCGCCACCATGGTTCGGCGCTTTCGTGCGGTCGCCCAACAACTGGGGTTAAAGGAAAATGTGCACAATGTCGTAACCATCGCGTCCCTGGTGGAACGCGAATCCGCTCTGGATAACGAGCGGCCGCTGGTGGCAAGTGTCTTCGACAACCGGCTGGCCAAAGGAATGGCGCTGATGACCGATCCGGCCGTGATCTACGGCCTGGAACTCGAAGGGCGCTGGCGCGGCACAATTTACGCCAGCGACTTGAAGCGCGACACCGCCTACAACACCTATCTGCACAAAGGACTGCCACCGGGGCCGATAGCCAATCCTGGAGCGCGATCGCTGCGCGCGGCCATGAATCCGGCAGAGACCGACTACCTCTACTTTGTGGCCGCGGGGGCAAATCCGCGGGGGCATTCGCTATTCTCCGCGACGCTTGACCAACAGAACCATAACGTAGCCGGATACCGAAATGCCGTGAAGAAGGCTGGCGGCCGATGAACCCAAGCTGTCGCGTCGCATCCCTGGGAGCACTATGCCTGCCTTTGCTGCTTACCGGCTGCGCCCTGCTTCCGACGACTCGGAAGCTGCCCGTACCGAAGGCTCCGGTGATCACGCAAACGATTTCTCCCGATGAACTGGTCAAACGGCTCAATCAACGTTGGGCCGGAATCGATACTCTGACGGCCAAGGTTGAGTTTCATGCCACCAAGAGCAAAGACGGCGTGGCCACGGACTACCCGAGCGTCGATGGCCACATCCTGATCCGCAAGCCGGCCGATTTACACGTTCTGGGCCGCTACTTTGGCGTTCTGGTATTCGACATGGTCAGCGATGCGACCAAATTCACCCTGAACATCCCGCATAACAACGTAGTGATCAAGGGATTGAACTCGGTGACAAAGAAGTCGGCGAATACCTGGGAGAATCTGCGTCCGGGTTTCTTTTTGGATGCCGTGCTGGTGCGCGGATTGGAGCCGGACGATTTTTACCAGGTGGTAACGGCTTCAGAAACTGTGGAAGATGCGGCCCGCAAGCATCTGTTCACGGTACCGGAATACGTACTTAACATCAGCCGCCGCAAACCGGGTACGCAGCAACTGATCCCAGTTCGCGTGATCACCTTCAGGCGCGACAATCTGCTGCCATATCAGCAGGACATCTACAACAGCGATGGCAATATCGAGACTCACGTCACCTATTCGACCTACCAGGAGTTTGAAGGCAACCAATACCCTTCAACGGTAACCATCAATCGTCCCATCGATCAGGTCCAGATCATCATGAATGTCGAGGACGTACATGAGAATGGAAAGCTGGCGAACGACCAGTTCGTGGTGGTCATCCCCGAGGGCGCAAAGGTCGAGACGCAGGAATAAGAAACCGGCGCGCTACTGCGGCTCAGCGCCCATCTGTGCTACAAAGGTTGGTTGCGCTTGCAGCGTTTGAGAGGAAAGGGCTTCCATGAACCGCAGAAGGTTTCTTGGCACGGCATCGGCCGCTGTTTTGACCGGCGCAATTTATCCGAGCACCGCCGTAGCTGCCGGCACTCCCACGCCGCTCAAGCCAATGGACGTGGGCCTGCTCGTCAGCCCATTCAGTGCTCCCGAGGCTACTTTCCGCCGGGTTCACGATATGGGCTTCGACAACTGCTTTCTTTCGCTCGATGGCTACATCAATGCGTTTACCGCGGAAATTGCGAACCAGTTTGGCGAGTTGATGGCGAAGTATTCACTGGTTGCGACCACGGTGGAAGTGGTTGGGCCGCCGCCGCTGGAATGGAACTTTCTGCGCGGACCCTCGACCATCGGCCTCGTTCCCCCAGCAACGCGTGCGGCGCGAATCGATGCACTGCGGCAGGTGTCGGACTTTGCGAAACTTCTGAGCATTCCACAAGTTCAGACTCACTGCGGCTTCATTCCGGAGGATCCTGCCGATCCGCTTTATCCTGGAACGGTCGAAGCGATTCGCAGCGTCGCCCAGCACTGCCAGGGCAATGGCCAGTACTTCCTGATGGAAACCGGGCAGGAGACGCCCACCACCATGTCACGCATGATTCGCGATGTGGCGATGCCGAACCTTGCGGTGGGACTTGACACCGCTAACCTGATCCTCTACGGCAAGGCTAACCCGGTGGACGCAGCCGATATCATCGGGCCGCATGTGCGCAGCGTTCATGCCAAAGACGGGCGCTGGCCCACTGACCCCAGCAAGCTCGGTGAAGAGGTGTTGATCGGCAAGGGGCTGGTCGACTTCAAGCAGGTATTCACTAAATTGCATCGGCTTGGGTATACCGGCGCTATTACGATTGAGCGCGAAACCTCCGGGCCGCAACAGATTGAGGATGTCAAACAGGAGAAGATCTACCTGGAGAAAATTCTGCGCGAAGTGCTTGCTTGATGGCGGGTCATCCGAGATGAAGGTCCTGCGACTCCGCTGAAGTACGCTGCGCCCAGCTTGACAGATTATTTTTGTTCGAACATTGGAAAGAGAGACGCCATGAATCGTCGTGAACTGATTCAGACTGGAACGGCAGCAGCCGCACTGACTGTGCTCAAGCCGCTCACCGCATTCGGCTATGCGGCCAACTCCGCGGTGCGGCACGGGCTGCTGGGTTGCGGGAATCGTGGCAGCTCCGTAGCGGAATCTTTCTCGAAGAATACCGCCGCACAGGTTGTGGCTATCGCGGATCTGTTTCCCGACAATCTGGCGGCCGGCCGCGCCCGATTCGACAAGATTAACGCAGATTTAGGGCGTCCGGCGATCGACGGCAAGCTGCTGTTTCATGGGTCTCATGCATTCGAGCAACTGGCTGCATCGCCGGAGGTGGACCTGATTCAGATTTCGACGCCACCGTTCTTTCATGTCGAACACCTTGAAGCGGCGGTTGCCTCCGGCAAACATGTCTACTGCGAGAAGCCTGTCGGGATCGACATTCACCAGGCCAAACACGCTCTGGAAATTGCTAAGCGCGTGAAGTCAACGCAGAGCGTCGATGTAGGATTTCAATGCCGCAATGCGCCACCGATAGCCGCGGTTGCGGATCGGATCAAAGCCGGCGCGCTGGGCAAGATTGCCGTGGTGGCAGGCATTTATTATGCGCCGGCATCGACGGAAAAGAACCGGCCCGGCGCGTCTCCGGACGAGTACAGACTGCGCAACTGGCTCTGGGACCGGGCGCTCTCCGGCGACATTTTGGTGGAACAGAACATTCACATCATCGACCTCTGCAACTGGATGCTGGGCGCTCATCCGGTAAAGGCTACGGCAACGGGTGGACGCAATATCCTGACTCATTTTGGCGATTGCTGGGATAACTACCAGGTCGACTTCACTTATCCGGGAGATGTGCATCTTTCTTTCTCGTCCACACAGTTTGGAGTCGACGGGCTCTTCGATGCGGGGCTGCGGCTGTTCGGCAGCAAGGGCTCGGCCACTGTGCCCTACTCAGGGCCTGTGCAGATCACCGGCAAAGAGGTCTGGACTTGGCACGACTCTACTGCGACGGCAACAGGATCGGGAAAGTTTGCTGCCAACGGTGCGTTCAGCGACAACCTGGCCTTTGCGGATCGTGACAAGGAACGGACGTTCATCGACAGCATTACTTCAGGGAATTGCCACAACCAGATTGCGTCCGGGGTGGAAACGGCTCTGAGCTGCATGCTGGGACGAATGGCTGGTCTCACCAATCGCGAAGTCACCTGGGACGACCTGCTCATGCATGGCGAGACTTATCAGTTGGGGTTCAGCATGGCGCAGTTTGGATGAGGCTGAGAACCACTATTTGCCAGGGTGGAAGATCGAATTCAGGTGGGCGGTGCCGGCCCCAGAGGCATACCAGGCTGCCCAATAATAGGGATGTCGGTAGCGCGGGTCGCGGACCATGGACTGGCGAGCAGCCGTCAAAGCCTGGGGAACCGTGAGTCCTTTTGAAAGTCCGCTGTAAAAAGCATTCATCATGGGGACAGCGGAGCCGGAATCGATCTGCCAGCGCGTGGCCAGAACGTCTGGTACGCCAAGCGCCGCCAGGGTGGCAACAATATCGCCCATGCCGTGATTCCACGCGGCTTCCTTTTTGCCGCTGGAGCAGGCTGAAAAGACGGCGAGACGCGCGGCGCGCGGCGGATACTTACGCAAGAGCGTGCTATCGAGCCATGGGGTGTCTGGGAAGCTGGCCGAATTTTTTTGAGGAGCCAGAAGGAGGCGCGTACCGCCGCCTCGTCGGGCCGCGTGCCCAGCGAAATGGATAACTGCCGCAGTGGCAAGATGCGCTGCAACCTGCGGTTCAGTAGCCTGAACGCCCAGCAAGAGACTGGGATCGTTATCGAAACGGGCGACAGCTCGGGCTTCCTGCAAAACCTCAGGCAGAGCCTGGTTTTCGCCCGATGCTACCGACGCGCCGACAACCAGCGCCTGGCCTGCGAATGCATTTCCAGTGGGAGCCGGCCGTTCCAGCAGCAGGGACGGGCACTCTTCGAGATTCGATTGCAATCCAAGCGCTCCGGCAGAAGTTGCGACGGAGGGCCAGGGAAGATTACCTAAGAGTGGGTCGGGTTCAAGAAGGAGACGCGCGCCCGGATTGCTGTTGGTTGAAGGCGAGGCGTTTTCGGCAAGGGGGTCAATGAAGAATCCGCCGAGTTGGCGCGCAGCGCGATCAACGACATCCATCGATGACTCCGGCGAATTCACCGCCCGCTCCAGCCGATCCGCGGCGGCCAGCAGGTCCTCTTTGCGAATCGAAGACTCAGTCCACACAACACCATTCGCGGTGGCGCGGAAAAGCAGCAGGCGATCCGGCAAGACGATCTGGCCAATCAACCGGTCAAAGCCGGGGCTCTTGAGTGCTGTGTCCACTTTCGCCTGCAGGCAGTCAAGCCCGTTGTGATTGCAGGCCGCGACAGGGATTCCAAGAATGCGAAGCCTGTATCGCTCCCACAGAGCGAGCACCTGGTCGCCGCGCCGTCCTTGTGCGAGCCATACACCGGCCAGCACAGCATAGAGGTCGCGATTCTGCTCGGCATGCACAACGCTCTCGGCTCCGCCCTTGGCGCCCAGGCGCTCCTGCTCCAGAAGCGCATTGCGCAGCAATGGCTCCGCCGCATCGGGATGGCCTTGTTCGAGCGCCAATTGTCCTCGCGCAACAGCATAGTTGCGCAGATAGACCGCGTTCTTTTCTCCGGCCATATGCGCGTAGGCGGAATCGAGCAACTTTCCGGCTTCTTCCGGCTGACGGCGCTCAAGGTAAACGCTGGCCAGAGCGGTCTCAACTTCGGCCAGAATGGACTCTACGGATTTTCCGCCCCCATTGGCCGCGAGTTCGTTCTGCGCCGTGGCCATCGCCTGTTGCGCTTCAGAAATCGACCCGGCGCGAATGGCGGCAGCGGCCAGATTGAGCTGGGCTGTGGGGAGGAGTTGTTGGTTCTCGGTGAGTTCCAGGGCTGCAACGTGCTCGCGCTGCAGCAGGAGTGCGAGGCGTGAACGCGGCGTGGACTGCTCCACTTGCTCCAGCCCACTCAGCGTGCCGGAGAGTCGCAGGGCTGGAAAGTCGCCTGCGTAAAACTGGCGAATCGTGGCAAGATAGTCTCGCCACGCGGATTCCGCATCGTCGGAGTCTACCGCCGCTCCACCGCGCATGTTCCTGACCCGAAGCTCAACCAGGGCGAAGTGCCGATCATGGGCCAGATTCTCCGCGCGCAGAAAGGAGGGATTATTTTCGGCGTCGGACCCTGGAGCCGGGTTGCAGTACGCATCGAGCGCCTGGGCCTGCGATTGAATCCATGCGAATTCAGCATTGCCGGCGAGCAGCGCGTGCGCAACCGAGTAGCAGCCGGCATAATCCGCCGTGGCCTGGAGGGCATCGGCACGTTCAACTAGAGCGCGTTGCTCCCCGGCTGGATTGTGGAAGGCATGAAAGAGGTGGCCGGCTTCCTGCGCTCTCTCAGCGGCAACCAGATAGTCGCCATGAACTGACCCATCGATTGCCAGCGCAAGAGAGTGAGCCGCCTCAAGAAAATGAGGATCGATAGAAGGTTGGGGATACTTGGGAGGAAGAAGCTGGGTGAGCCAGGGGTCTTGATGATTTCGTTCCAAAGATGCGGCAAGAGCATTTACCAGTACTCGGGCAGATTGGCAATCTTCGTTGCACGGCGAACCACGCGATTGAGCGGCGGTGGGCTGCGCTGGAGTTAGGGGAAATGCCGCATCCAGGAGGCGAGGCAGCAGCGACGTCGAGAGCTCTTCATCGAAAGTAGCCAGAGTTGCCGGATCGGCGGCTAGGGAGCGCATGGCCTGGGGTGAGGCTAGATGCTGTCGCATCCGGGAACTGTGCGACTTCAACTCGTTCAACTTCTGTTCAAGCGCCTGGAGGCGGCGGCGGCCTTCTGCCAGCCAGCGAGGATCGCGCTCAAAGCGGAGATAGCGGTTCCAGGTTTCAACCGCGTTCATGATCTGGCCGCGATCTTCCATCACAACGGCTTCATTGAAAAGGACAACCGCGTCGCCAGGAGCCAGTTCGTCCGCTCGACGGAGAAGATCGAGCGCGTTGGCGCGGTCGTTCTCGCTACCCGTTGCCTCACCGCGCTGATAGTAGGCGGAGGCATCGTCAAGCAGGAGACTCGCGGTTACCGGGCCCGCGGCAACAAGGCGGTCGAGGGTGTCTATGGCTGGATCGAATTTCTCTTCGAGAATGTCGGAGCGGGCTTCGAGTTGAAGCCAATGCGCATCCTCTGGCGCGGCCTCAAGCTTGTGCTCGATGCCGGCTCGCGCATCGAGAAGCTTGGAGGACTCGCGCCCCGTGGAGCCGCCGCGCAGATG
>Ga0182016_10006513_pt1 | contig 12230 bp, 16 predicted proteins | sample 712S2MmetaG_FD_120491 | JGI IMG/M metagenome (GOLD analysis project Ga0182016, IMG submission 120491) | Permafrost microbial communities from Stordalen Mire, Sweden - 712S2M metaG | ecosystem: Environmental > Terrestrial > Soil > Wetlands > Permafrost | place: Sweden: Stordalen | collected...
AACCCTGTACCGCTGGCTGGCGGTAAGGTCGGCGATTGCCAACGACTAATTGCTGGCCAAAGCGTCAATTGAAATGGGCGTCGGCAAACTTCTGTAGGCGCTCGCCAAATGTGTGGTGCAAAAGTTTGGGCCAGTCCGCAAGTGCATGCAGCAAGTACTGCTCAACCGGCTTCCACGCTTCAGCTGGATCGAACTCGTAGTCCGCCGAGGCATTGCCAGAGGAAGTATTCTCCTGCGCTTGGGCGGAATTTGATTCACTGGCTTCCTGGCCCTTTGGCTTCTCGCCCTCCGTCGCCCCGGTCTGGGCTTTGTCCTGGGTGGCAGCACTGCCGTTGGTTTCCTTCGCGGGCCTTTTCTTGGGCGTGGGCATCTTGCGGCACTTGCCATCACGCCCAACGCGCTTGGTGGAACTGACAACGGTTTTCAGTTGCTTGCGCAGCTTGGCCACCATCGGTGGGCTAACCGCCGCCATTTCAGCGAGGACACGATCACTCTGGTCAGGTAATTCCTTCAACGCCAGTTCTACCGTCCGCCGCTTATCCTCATTGGTGCGGGGCAGGCCATGCCCATGGTTGCTTTGGATAGTCCGGCGGACAGCGTCCTGCCACGTTCCGTCGTAGATACCCTGCGAAAACCTCATTCAAGCGCTGGACGCAAGCGCGCATGGCACTCCAAATTTCCTTGAGCGAATCGTGAGCAGGATTGGCGACACAGATGCCACCCCGGAGTGAAAAGACCAGCCAATGCCACTTCCCCGTCGCCCAGGCGGGGCCATATTTCTTGAGAAGGTCTTGACCTTTGAGATACGCGCAATAAGGACAGAACCAAGACAGCTTGCATACGCTGTAAGGCAATTCCGGGTTGAACCGGTTCGATGTCATGGCGCAGTCAAGGAGGCGATCAGCACGGTGGTAACCGTTGAGCAGGGCAATGCGCCGGTCGATGACGTTGGCCTTAAAATAAGGTTTATGGCCCCAACGTTCCGACTGTTTTCTGAGCCGGGTGAGCAAATCATACGAGGTTTGGGGCAACATCCTGAAACTGCTGCTCCGCGAGCTTATGGACGGGTGGTAGAGCAGGTCCTGGCGTAGTTCTGGCGTAGGCTCCCAGCGATCATTTTGCCAAGACCAACTCATAGCAAGACCTCCAGGGAAGCTTCCGGCGCAGTGAGGCTGTGGTCGATTGCATGCGTGGCTGGAATCGCCGTGAAGAGCCTCCAGGAGAGAAGTCGGATGATGATGATGATGATGATGATGATGTGGAGAAGAAGGAGGATGATGTAAAAGACCCTATACTGAGGTGCGTGTTTTTCCAGCCTTGGCTGGAGGTTGAAGGGAAATGAGAACGAAGAATTAAAAAGTGTCAATGCGTTCATAATGCAGCCCGGCTGAAGCGGAAGGCATTGCGGGTGGTCGTGGCGGCGTGAAAACGGCCTGAACGCACGGCCCACCGCTTTGTGCGGGTGCCGCCACGACCCAATCCGACTGACAATTGCGTTCATCTACTCTGCCAGGGTTTTCATGCCTGGCGTTAATAACTACGTGGCCAGAAGAACGGCAACACCTCTGCGGTGTGGGATGAAAAATGCGGCGTGGCTGGTTTACTACGAATCCAAGCGCATGGGCCAGCCCGTGTCTGCCATGCGCCGACCGGCGATATTGCAGGCTGAGAAGCGCTAAACATTATGGTCGCCCCGTGGAAGTGGCCGTCGCCGCTCTGATACCCATCCTTTTTGGCAGCGCGTAACGAGCCGTCGTGAGTTCCCGGCTTCATTCCGATACCGGGTTCTATATTGCCTGTGGGCGGGCGGCCCCTTTTCCCACTGCTTTTTGTGCGCTCCGATTTTAGAAAAGCGTCGCGCTGGCCTTGGAACATGTTAGCCGTCTACAAATGACATCTTTCGTCAACATTAGTTCCCAATTACGTTGTGGTTTTCCCAGCTAAATCAGGGGTTTTTGGCGGCCTCCCACGTTTGAATTCCTGCTCTGTGACGACTGTCGGAAATCTTTGGCTTTTGCCTTTTCCGCCGCCAGTTTTTGCTGATACTGCTCAGGCTCGCATTGCACAGCGACGCTGTGTTTGTGTCGCCAGCGCATCTGGCGAACGGTCTTCTCTTTCTGGTGCCAAACGTCAGCCAGGTCGGGATTCTTTAGCTCCCAGTTCAATTGATCCCAATAGTCACGGCCATTTCTGGTTTTGGCTGGTTTGCCTTCGTCTGGTCCTTTCTTGGCCTCTGGATGGACCTCAGCCGTGGCTTTGGCCGGTAACTCTGACTCTTCTATCCCGATTTGCTTGAAGATGGCGTTGAGGAGCGGGCTGCGGTCGTCGTAGTTCAGTTCTTCATAAAAGAGCTTTAAGACCCGCAGCAACTCACCTAGCAACTTGGCCCGCTCACCTTGGCAAGCCTCCCAGCCACGGCGGATTGCTTTTTGGATCGTCTTGCCCACTTGCTCGATGCCGATGTCTGTCGGCTTCATCGGTTCGAGCTTCAACACCTTGCGCTTGGCGTCGGCGACCGCGCCCTGGGTCAGACCGCCCGCACCATAGAGCGTTTCAGCGGTGTCCCAGATTTCGATGACCTTAGAGTCTTCTTCCACGTCCAGAAGCGGGCGAAGCTGAGCCTCGTTTAAAGGTTTGGCTCTACACCCTGTAGAGTTGTCGATCAACTTGGCCACGCGCCCAGCGTTGACGTATTGACGGACGGTTGACGCGGCCAGTTTCATGGTTTTCAAACCGTACTCGGTGATGCTTTTAAAGCCGCCGAAGGTGTAATACTGACCCTCCTCCATCTCGCGCAGCGCTCGGGAGGTCAGAAGCGACTGGGTCAAACCCTTAAGAATCATGCGATCCAGTTCTTTGAACCGCTTTAGCCCTTCCGCGTGTGAGAGTGTTTCCTCGGTTTTGATTTCCCTGATGACCAGTGGCACTTCCGCTGTTTTTCTCTTTGACATAGCATTAAATCTCCTTGGTCGTGTCGGCCAGGAATCTCTCGATTTCCCGCAAGGAAAATCGCAAGTGGCGCACCCCTTTAATGTTCCTTAACAGCCCGCGCTCTCTAAGGCGACGCACGGTGTAAATGGAAAGTGATAGGGCCTCCGCAGTTTCACGGAGGTCAAAAGCCAATTGAGGAACGCGCCGGGCGACCGGAGCATTCGGGTCTTCAACAAGTCCGAACACAACATATCCTTAAGTTGTGCCCAGTGGAGAAGTGTGAGTTGCAGCTAAACTCGCGATTCGCCCCAGCAGGCTGGTTTCTATTTCACGCTGCAAGTTGAGGCTACAACAAGCTTTGCAAGATGTCAAGTGGGGCTTATGTAAGCCATTGCATGATTAAATATTAATGATGACGGCTGCGGGCCTAAGCCTCAAACTTCTCGATGTCAACCATAGGCCAATAGTTGCAATGCCACTTGCCATGTACGTGCAAAAAATGAGGTGCAAATGAGGTCGCATGCGATGCAGTTGAGGCAATCGTTTCGCCCAATAAAATCAGGGCAATCGTAACAGAATGCCTGCCCTGATGGGGGGGGCGTGAAAAGCTCAGAAAACTCTTAGAAGGCAGTTGCTCTATCCAACTGAGCTACGGGCGCAATAAGATCATATTCAACGACTTACACTGTTTTCACGACGCGTAAAGTATCCCAATACAACATTTTTATATGCCGTTTGTACGCCGCTAGTCATTGATATGCAATATGAGATTATTCCAGTGGCCCCATTATGCAACACCAGTGGGAAAATGTCGAACGAGTTGGTCAATTGATCTTCGTCCGCTCTCGCCGCACGGGCGGAATCTTAAAAACAGCTTCGGAAAGCAGGGTCGATCCTTGCGTTTAAAAAGCAGAAAGCGAACTGCGCCGAATTAATAAATAGAATGAGAGATGTTTTACATCTTCCAAAGCCTTGCGACAGGTCATTTCACTCACTGGCCGAACCTGGACCAGTTCGGGCTGGTTCAGACGACCGACCCAGTCAGTCGGTTGGAAATCTAGGCCACCATTTGACAAGGCCTTTCATGGGCTTCGAGCGCCTGCTTCATGCGCACAATTTCGGCGTGCAACTGCCTGGCGAGTTGCTTGCGGTCCGCATGGCCTTCGCGCCAAGGTTTGAAATGCACCGACGCTTGCACCGCCCGTTTGCCGCAAAGATTGAGGAGATGCGGCAGCAGAGTCATGTCCTTCCAGTAACAAACCTCCTCGCTCGCATCGCCGTCGGCGAGTTGGTACTGGAGCAGCCCCGCGGTCAAGGTGCGGCTCGGTTGGGCGGCGGGTTCGAGGAGTGAAGACTTGAAGGGCAGAACAGTGTGGCCGCCGGAGCTCGTTCCTTCCGGAAAGAGCACCACCAACGCGCCCGCGTTTAACGCCGCTTCGATCTCACTGACCGCATGCGCGGCCCGCACTCGTCTCTCGCGCTCCACGAACACCGTGCCAGCCATGCGCGCGAACCAGCCGAACACCGGCCAACGCTGAACTTCACTCTTGGCGACGAACACGCATGGGACCAGGGCCGCGAGAACCACGATATCGAGATAACTCAAATGATTGCAGACCAGCAAGCCACCGGTCGGAAGATCGCCGGCGAATTGGATCTCAAGCTGAAAAACCCGGAGTAATCGTCGCGTCAGGTTGTGCAGCCAGGCTGCGCGGGCCGAGGGGGAGGATTGCCGCCGCAAACCAGCGTAGCGGATGGTGTAGTTCAATGCCCCCAAGGCCAGCTCCCCACCCAGCCAAATCAGCCGGACGGTGACGCGAACGGAATGTTTCAACCATTGCTTCACCGCCCTAGAAATCTTTGCCGCGCTGCGGGTGACAACGTTTCCAAGTCGAGCAGAGTCAGGAAATCGATGGTTTTGAAAAGGCGATCGAACGCAGGGGGGCCACAAATCTTGGCGCCAAGCGCCAAATAGGCTCGGAGGAGCTTGGGTATCTTGACGGGTTCGGCGGCGAGTCCGTACGGGGAGCAATCGTAAGCCGGGAGAGGGCGCGTGCGCCACTGGAACGAAGCCAGATGCCCGTGGGACAATTCCGCATAAGCGGTCGCTCCCTCCGCAGGGTCTTGAGAGGTTAGGGAACTGCAGCCAAATAAATAGCGAGCGCCATTTTGCCGGGCGTAATCGGCGATGCCTTTCCACAAAAGACCGAGGACGACGAGGTTGCGGTGCTGCGGATGCACGCAAGCGCGGCCCAATTCAAGCATCTGGGGTCGCCACGGTTCAAAGCCTTGAAACTCAAATTCCTGCGCGCAGTAATAACCGAGGCGCGCGGCTGCGTTCCGGCCGGTTTGCAATCGATAGGTGCCGACGATATTCGCCGAAGGAAGATGTTCCACAATGAGATGGTCGCAGACGGCATCGAACTCGTCTTCATCCAAACCAGTCGCGTACGATTGTTCGAGGCCCTCGTTAAGTTCGAGATTAAAGACCTGAAACCGCAGACTTTGCGCCTCGCGCACGTCATCCCCATTTCGCGCCAGCCGCATGGCATATTGAGCCGGCGAACTTACCAGCAAGCGGACGGAGTCAAGCGTTGCATTCATTGGTTGATCGTCTCAGGTCCGGGTCGCGAAACCGTGACGGTCGCGTGAAATCGCCGTAACTAGGTGCTTGCGGAAGTAAGACGGTCTCGACGCGCAAGTCATGGTTCGGTCTCGCGGAGTTTTTGGCTGATTCGGTCCCGCATCCGGTGAACTGGTTGGACTAGTTCATCTGTAGCCGAATGGCCCGCCATGTGCGGGGAGTTGATCTGCTTCCGGTAACACCTGCACCAAGCGCAAACCAACAGGTGAAGCCGCGGGCAAAGTCGCTGCGCCAGCGGCAAGAAAGGTCCGGGGGCGTGGCTTTGGAGCCGCGTTGCTTCTCGACACTCGGGCAACAGGGCGGACCAGCACCTTTGCGTTGGCTGGTTCATGGCGAGAGAAATTCTCATTGCTGGTTTAGTCGTCCCAGTGCGAGGAACCTTACAAGCTGAAATGGAACCATGAACTCAGCCGCGAGACATCCCTTGGCCCGGCGTTCTGCTATTTCATTGCTTTTCCATGCGGGAACACTATCCAACTCCCGGGTGGGGAAGACCTCCCGTGCGAGACCTTCCGCTCCATGAACATCATTCACCCGCCCCACGGCAAAGTTGAAGAGGTAATCCAAATGGGATTTGCCCCAATGCTTCGTTGCGCAGGGCATCCTTAATCATCATCCTGCCTCCTCAGGCCAGAGCCGTGTCCCGATGCTTGCCTCCGCCGAAACCAAGCCGGATGCAAGGGCAAGCGAAGGGTTTGCGATTCCTTCCCCTTCCCTCGGCCCCGGCGCGGAGGGGTTGTGGTCACGAACTGCCGTGGCCGGCCGTGACGATTCGCGGCCATTGGTTTTTCAGAGTTTTATTGTAAGTTTTCAGCGGGGGCCGCGACTTACCTTTGTGGTAGTTGAAACAAGTTATGGCAACGCAAGGCCTAAAGGCAGACCAGGAGCATTCAAACGCATATGAACCCAATGAAACTTTTAGGATTTACGGCGGCCGTGGTGTTGGTGGCAGGTATCGTCACGCTGGCGCGACACGGGCACGCCCAAATGCCCCAGAATTCAACCTATGATCCAAACAAGATGAACGAGTTCAAAAAACCCACGGCGGCTGATTTGAAAGAAAAGCTCTCTTCCGAGCAATTCGCGGTTACGCAACAGTGCGGCACGGAACCACCCTTCCACAACGCGTATTGGGACAATCACCGTCCGGGACTTTACGTGGATGTGGTCTCAGGCGAACCTTTGTTCAGTTCCCTGGACAAGTTTGACTCCGGCACGGGCTGGCCAAGTTTCACTCAGCCCGTGAAGGACCCCGCCGTCGTGGAAAAAAAGGATAACTCCGCCCGCATGGAGAGGACGGAAGTGCGCTCGAAGATGGCGGATTCGCACCTGGGCCATGTCTTTAACGATGGCCCGGGCGAAAAAGGTTTACGGTACTGCATCAACTCCGCCGCGCTGAAGTTCATTCCGGTTGCGGAAATGGACCAGGCCGGTTACGGAGATTATCTCGCCCCCTTCGTGCAGGCTGGTTTGATCAAGCCCGCGCAGCGCGAAACAGCCATCCTGGCGGGTGGGTGTTTTTGGGGCATGGAGGAAATCATCCGCAAGATTCCTGGCGTTATCAAAACGACCGTTGGTTACAGCGGCGGCAAAACGGCCAACCCAACCTACGAGGAGGTTTGCACCGGCGACACCGGCCATGCGGAATCGATTCAAGTAGTGTTTGACCCAGGCCGCCTCAGTTACGAGACGTTGCTGGATTATTTTTTCCGTATGCACGATCCCACCACGCGCAATCGGCAGCACAACGATGTCGGCACGCAATATCGTTCCGCCATCTTTTACTCCAGCGAGGAACAGAGACAGACCGCCGAACGCGTCAAGATGCGCTGGGACAAGTCGGGGAAGTTCAATCGGCCCATTACGACCGAGATTTCCCAAGCCACGGAATTCTATCCGGCGGAGGAATATCATCAAAAGTATCTTGTCAAACATCCCGGAGGCTACACCTGCCATGTCTTGCGGGATTGAACCGTGGGCGGGAGCATTAGGCCCTCTCCGGGCTTTGCCGCCGGAGGTTAACATCGCCGCCATTGATAAAAAACGCCTAACCCAAATCAACCGATCATGAACTCATCCACCATCAAATGCAGTCTTTGCCAGCACGAAATCCCAGCCGCCTATCTCCGAGCGCATCGCGCGCAGGAAACGCGCGAGATCGAACAATACACGATCGACTTTATCAAATCCCGCCACCCGGAGTGGTCGGAAGATGATCCCACTTGCCAGAAATGCTGGGATCAATACGAAGGCAAGTCCCCGCAATGAAGGGTTATGGGAACCGACGCGGAAAAGATGCGGCTGGCGGAAGACCACGCGGGCCAGGCGAAATGGAAGGTCTTTGAAGGAACGCCTTTTTGGCCTGACCAATGCCGAAGGCAATCACGGGGAACGCCCCAGGGAGATCTATTCGGGCCTCATCGCCAAATTGCTTCAACCCCAAGAGCCTTGCTCCAGAGCCCTCAACTGAGGCGTGGGAGCAATTTCCAACTCTAACGCATTCCACTGTAAGGAAATTGCGGCGCAGCCGACCTATTCTTATGCAGATTGCCCGTCAACATATTGCTGCTGCTTTCGCTGCGGAAGAACGATTCGAGATCGAAATCGAACAAAACTGCTTTGACTGCCATGGCCAACGCGTTGCGCGTCGGCGGGCCTCCGCTGGAACGCCTCCCCGGCCGCTGATTCAGGCGGGAGTAAAGGCATATTGCAACAAGATCCTGCAAACATTAAATTCATTGCCAACGGCTAATGACGGCCGGAATGGCAACTCCCAAAAACGAAAACCTCAATATGATTACCATCGTCAGCGGAACCAATCGGCCCGGCAGCAATACGCGCAAAATTGCCGCGCACATCGAAGGACTTTACAAATCGCTTCCGATGCAAACGCGTCTTCTCGATCTGGCGGAGATGCCGCCGGAAATCTTCTCGCCGGCTTCCTACGCCGCCAAGCCGCCCGGCTTTACCGCATTTGCCGAAGCGATTCTGGCCGCGGACGGGTTGGTTATCGTGACTCCCGAATATAATGGCGGGATGCCGGGCGTGCTCAAATACTTTATCGACATGCTCCCGTTCCCGGAAAGTTTCGAGCAGCGGCCCGTTTGTTTCGTGGGGCTGGCCGCCGGGATATGGGGAGCGCTGCGGCCGGTGGAACAGTTGCAGGCCATTTTCGCCTACCGCAACGCCCACATTTATCCTGAGCGGGTTTTTATGGCCGGGATCCACAAGCTGCTGGATGAATCCGGACGGCTGGCCAATCCTGAAATAGAGAAACGCCTGGCGAGCCAGGCGGCGGGTTTCGTGGGGTTTGTGGAAAAATTGCGTGGAAAAAAACTCCATTCATAATGGCCGCGGTTTTTCTCATTGCTTTGGCAACTTATCTGGGCTGCGGGTTATTGTTTGCCATCCCGTTCGTGATGATTGGAGTGAAAAGAATCGATCCGCACACCGCCCGGCCAACCCTGGGCTTCCGTTTGCTGGTTTTTCCCGGCAGCATGGCCCTTTGGCCTTTGCTTCTCCGTCGTTGGCTGAAGGGCGCGCATGAACCGCCGGAGGAATACACCGCCCATCGATCTGCCAGCAAGGCAACCGCGCCATGATACGCCCACTCCGCCAACTTCATCGCCGCATGGCTATCTCCCTCGGCGTTTTTTTGCCGATGGCCTTCGCGGCTGGAATCGTGGCGCGCAAGCCCGCGCCCGTCATGGAGGCCTTGCCGGACAAACTGGCTGCCACCTCCCCATCGTTCCCGGCCGAGCTCTGGGAGCGAACCGATCTTTTTCCGAAATCCCCGATCAAGGTCCGTCTCTTGCGTGAGGCCGCACACGCCGGCGGTTATGCCGTGGCATTTTCCGCCGCGAAAGATTTTCTGAAGCCCGACTTGTTGGTCTATTGGATAACCGGAAATCCATCTCCGGGCGGCGCGCTGCCGGACAATGCGATCTTGCTCGGCGAGTTTGCTTCCTCCGCTTTGCCTCTGCCGGCCGAAGCCGTTACCAACCGCGGCGTGCTTGTACTTTACAGCCTCGCCAACAACGCCCTGGTGGATACTTCCACCCCGGCGAACTTCGGCGCCCCAAGCCAATAGCGATTCAACCAACTCATGGCGGTCGAATATAAAGCCGTGCAATGGAACCGCCAAAAGCGGCTTTACGATCTGGTCCTGGCCTGTGGTGTTGGGATTTATTTGCTGGCTTTCGGTGCCCTGACGGAATTTCTGTTCCCGTTTGTGACTGAGGAGATTTTGTTGATGCGCGCGTTCGGCAGCGCCGCTTTCATCCTGCTCCACCTCATACTTTGCATAGGTCCGCTCTGCCGCTTAAACGCGGCTTTCTTGCCGCTGCTCTACAACCGCCGCCATGCTGGCGTGACTTTGTTTCTGCTGGCGCTCAATCACAGTGTACTGGTCATCGCGACGTACCACGCGGGCGGCGACGTCAACCCCATCCTCAGCATTTTCATCTCCAGTCCACTGACAAAATCCGTATCTGGAGCGCCTTTTCAAGCGTTCGGCTTTTTTGCCTTGGTGATTTTGTTTCTGATGGCTGCCACGAGCCACGATTTTTGGCTCACGAACCTGAGCGCGCCGGTCTGGAAGTCGCTGCACATGCTCGTTCATGCGGCCTACGCGCTCCTGGTTTTGCACGTCACTTTTGGTGTCCTGCAAGGCGAGGCCAGCCTCTTTTACGTTGGGGCGGTGGCGGCGGGACTTGCCACAATTCTTGGTTTGCATATTGTTGCGGCCCAAACGGAAATTGGTCTGGACGTTGGAGTCCAGGCGCAGTCTGTGGATGGTTTCGTTGAGGCTTGCGCTGTTGCCGATATTCCCGAAAACCGCGCGCGCCTGGTCTGTTTGTCCGGCGAACGGGTGGCGATTTTCAAGTATGACGGAAAAATTTCAGCCGTCTCGAATGTTTGCCAGCATCAGAATGGACCACTGGGGGAAGGCAAAATTGTGGCCGGCTGCATCACCTGTCCTTGGCATGGGTATCAATATCTTCCGGAAACGGGCGCGTCGCCGCCGCCGTTTGTCGAGAAGGTCCCGACGTTCAATGTCCGCGTGACAAACGGCCGAGTGTGGGTTGATCCGAAGCCCAATCCCGCCGGAGCAAAGGCCGAACCGGCGCTGGTATAAAATGAAGGATGATTTTTACATCGGTTGGGAAGACCGGGCCGCGCCGGATGTCGGCAGATTCCTGCGCGGTGTCGTCCTTGTCTTGCTTCTCGCGGGAACGAGCCTCGCTTTGGTGCTCGCAGGCATGCAGCGCACGATCGGAGCCAGCGCTTTCGAGTGGGGCACGGTGAAAGCGTTTTCCGGCGTGCTTCGCCTTCAACCCTATCCTCATCTGCTGGTCCCGCGACCGGGCGCAACCAACCGCGAGCCAAATTTCTCGTCTTTCTACCTCGTGGCGCCGCTGAAGTTCGGACTTGACCGCGAAAAACTGGCCGCGCTCGACGGCCAAAACGTGACACTGCGGGGCACGCTGATTTATCGCGGCAACCAGACTATGGTGGAAACACTGCCCGATTCGATCAAAGCTGCTGGCCGGCAATCCGTTTTCCTGTCGGGCGGGGAAACGGTCGCGCTGGGCCGCCAAACGCTCGTGGGGGAAATCGTGGACAGCAAATGTTTTCTCGGCGTCATGAATCCGGGCCAACTCATACCGCATCGAGCCTGCGCGATCCGCTGCATCAATGGGGGAGTGCCGCCGGTGTTGCTCGTACGACAGAAAGACGGCCCGCCGGCTTACTTGCTGCTGGTGTCCGCTGATGGCAAACCCGTGAATAAGCAAGTGCTCGACCTGGTCGCTGAACCCGTTCAAATCACCGGCGAAGTGGAGCGCACAGGCAACTTATTGGTTCTTCGCGCTGATCCGAAATCCTACCTCCGAATCCGCCAATAAGGAATTATTCCACGGCGAGCCGGCCTCGCAAATTGCTTGAATCAAATCGTTCAACTTCGATCACCCGGAAAGCGGGCCGCAAGGATCGGCATGATTCTCGCCATTGCGGTTTTTTTGTGCGCCTGTCTGGCCATGCGCGCGGTGGCGGGCAAGTTTTCAAAATATGATGACCCAGCCCGTCTTGGCTCGGCGGTTTATGTCACCACGACCAATGGTTTCACGATTCGATGGGTCAAACAGCCCGGCGCGACCCAGAGTCGGTTCGATTGCGTATTCATCCACGGCTCGCCTGGCGGCGCGGGAATTTGGTCGGCTCAATTCAATTCTCCGCCCACCACAGTGAGCCTCTTGGCCTACGACCGTCCGGGGTTTGGCGGGTCTAAGCCCCGGCAGGCCATGCCGCATCTGCAACTGCAAGTCGATGGGTTGATGACCTTGCTGAACTGCGCCACGACCAACCGGGTCTTGCTGGTCGGGCACAGCTACGGTTCGCCCATCGCGCTGCTGGCCGCATTGGAACATCCGGAAAAAGTTGGGGGTGTTTTGTTGATTGGCGGCGATGTTGATCCGGCGCGGGAAAAACCCTGGATCGTGCAATATCTCTTTGGCTGGCGCGCCACCTCCTGGCTCTTGCCGCAAGCCTTGCGTCAGTGCAACCGCGAGATGCTCACGGTTCGCGCGGACCTGATGGAAATGCAAAGGATGTTACCCCAACTTTCCGTGCCGGCGGTCATGCTGCACGGCGACCA
>Ga0182016_10006515_pt1 | contig 12227 bp, 11 predicted proteins | sample 712S2MmetaG_FD_120491 | JGI IMG/M metagenome (GOLD analysis project Ga0182016, IMG submission 120491) | Permafrost microbial communities from Stordalen Mire, Sweden - 712S2M metaG | ecosystem: Environmental > Terrestrial > Soil > Wetlands > Permafrost | place: Sweden: Stordalen | collected...
AAAGGGCGGCGAAGATTGGCTGGAGGCCCTTATTGGGCAAGGCGTCCACAGTGAGGTTGACGTAGGCTTGACGGTTGGAAGCGAGGCAACTTTCACCGCTTCTGTGACCTTCGATCCCTCCTTCCTAGGAGAGCTGGCACGTCATCAAATTGGACTGGTTTGCTCGGCCTATCCATCAAGCGACTAGCCTGCAAAACGAATAGCAGCTCGGTTTACGACAGCCCGACCCGAAGAGACTCGCTCTCTCAAAAGTCCCCGAGATTCAGGCGAAAGTCGCTTCGTCAGATTTCTTGATTTCTGCACCGCCGGCGTCGGCCGGACTGGCGAGGACGGTCGACGGCGTAGTGAACAGGGAACCGCCGCTTAGGGCGGAGAGCGGTCACAGATGAGAACGCGGTGAGCACTCGCGCAGGAGGCGAGGTGGGGGCGCAAAGCATTAATAGCGTTACCGTATTGTCGCGATCCCGCACCGACTTCTCAGCCATTGGCCGGGGGATGGTGTACCGTCTTCAGTGAGGTCCTGCAAAACGAAGATGTGTGAGATGCCCGGCCCACACACGCACGAAATGAAGCGCCCGACACGAATCAGTGCGCGCGACGCCATCATTGCCCTCGCCTTCATTGCCGGACTGATCGGCGTGGCGATCTTGCTGGCTCGACGGTCGAGCAACGAGATCGACGCGAGACGGATATACGAAGACCTCCCTTTCGACGCGGCCCAAGCAGACCTCGCCTTCCAGGCGCGAGTGGCGGCCGCATTCCCATTGCAGGCCTCGGAAGACGCGCTCGTGAGGGGTCTTTCGAGTGAGGGCTTCCGGGAGGCGTCGCCGAGACGGATGGTCTTTCGCCGCTGGGTTACCAGAAGTTCGCTCACGTGTGGATTTGATGCGAGCGTCGCCTGGGAGGCCGACAATTCGGGGCACGTCACGGCGCTGAAAGCCCATTATCTGCGGGCGCTCGGCTGCGTCGAAAAGGAGTAGTTGTTCGGGTCCAGACAACAGGGTGCAGCGGAAGGCGGTGGCGCTCCCGACCGACGCCAAGCTCATGCATCGCGCCCGCGAGCGGCTGGATAACCGCCCGGCGGGGGCCGCGCGGTTGGTGTCACGGCTTTGCATCAAGCGCTTTCGCCGAACGCGGTCGCAATGATCGGACGCGCTGGATGGTCTTCCCCGAACCAGACGGCGGCGATGTGAGCCACGAAGTCATCTGGGTCGAGCGGGAGCCCCGCTGCGCGAACGGCGTCAGCATTTGCTTGCAAGAGAGCGGCGAGCGCTTCGCGGTGGTAGGCGTAGAGTGCGCCGCTCTTGATGCAGCATGCAGAGGCGTCGAACTGCGCCGTTGCGAGTCCGCGGGTGCTCGCGGCCGCTGCGATGGCTTCGGGAGTAGGCCGCGCAAACTTCTCGATGGTATAGAACGGCAGATAGCCGACGGGCTTGGATGGGCCGACCGTGGTCAGACTGCGCGGCAGCTCGTTCTGTTCGTGCTCGCTTGGGTCGCGGCGCTTTATCATCGGGCTGCGACCTTCACCCGGCCACGACGCCAGTTCCAGGGGAGCAGCTCGGCGAGTTGGGTTTGAGTCGTGTCGGCGATCCGCCAGAGGACGTCGGCGAGCCAGGCTTGCGGATCGACGTCGTATGGCGAAGACGATCGCCGCCACGGGATGCTGGACGATGGAGATCGTCCGCCGCTGCGATCTCCATCGTTTCGTGGTCTTGCCGAAGCGATGGATCGTGAACCACCGTACAATGTTGCCAGTTTAGGCTTTGAGTGGTCCGCGTTTATCGAGCACCGGGGCCGCCGGCGGCGGCCGTTTCTTGTTGCGGTGGGCGGCGAGGGACGAGCGAGTCAATTTGTCGCAAGCGAATCAGAGTCATCGCAAGATTTGATGCGCCATCGGCGGCCCGCGCGCGGGCCGACAGCCGATGGAGGCGCACATGGTCCGGCGCAAGGATCCCCCTCTGCTGCAAGTGCGCGTATCGTTCGAAGCAACAAGACTGAGTCCTCAGCTCCTGATCGAGGCCTACGCCCGTCTCATGCCGGCCGTTCGGCGCACGTGCCTACGGCCGAACCGCAGCGACGCCCCGCCACCCAAAGTGAAGATGGCGAAAGCGGCAACGGGAGGTGAGCGATGAGCGAAACGCAGTGCGCGCTCTACGCGCGGGTGTCGAGTGAGAGCCAGGCGCGCGACAACACGATCGCTAGCCAGGTCACGGCGCTGCGCGAGCGCATCGCCGCAGATGGCATGCCGCTCGAACCGGATCACAGCTATGTGGATGAAGGCTACAGCGGTTCGATGCTGTCTCGTCCGGCGCTGGAGCGGCTGAGGGACGCAGTTGCGGGCGGCCAAGTCGAACGCATTTATGTCCACGCTCCGGATCGGTTGGCGCGTCGGTACGCCCATCAGGTCCTTCTGGTCGACGAGTTTCGTCGCGCCGGCGCGGAAGTCGTCTTTCTGAACCGCCCGATTGGCGGCACGGCGGAGGATGACCTCCTGCTCCAGGTGCAAGGCGTCATCGCCGAATACGAGCGGGCCAAAATCTTGGAGCGCAGCCGGCGCGGGCGCCGCCACGCCGCACGTTCCGGTTCTGTCAGCGCGCTGACGGGCGCTCCCTTCGGCTATCGCTACGTGAGCCGCGCTCAGGGCGGCGGGGTGGCGCGCTTTGAAGTGGTGGAAGACGAAGCGCACATCGTCCGGCTCGTCTTCGCATGGATCGGCCTGGATCGGCTGAGCCTGCGCGAAGTGTGCCGGCGCCTGCATCAGATGGGCTGTCGAACCCGGCGGGGCTCGACATATTGGTACGCTTCGACGATTCGCGGCATGTTGGATAATCCAGCCTATGTGGGGCGCGCCGCCTTCGGGCGAGCCCACTTTCTGGCGCCTCGGCCTCGTCTGCGGCCAATTCGTGGACACCTGAAACCATCGCCGCGTGCGACCTCTCGGGTGGCTGCGCCAAGCGAAGAATGGATCGAGATTCCCGTTCCCTCCCTGGTTGATCCGGCAATGTTCGAAGCTGCCCGCGGCCAACTCGAGGAGAACCGGCGGCGCAAACGGAATCACGTGCCTGGCGCGCGCTGGCTATTGCAAGGCCTGACGGTTTGCCGGCGATGCGGCTACGCCTACTATGGCAAGACGGCGCCGCGATCGCGCAAATACGACCCGGCGAACACTTTGCGCTATTATCGCTGCACGGGCGCGGACGGCTACCGCTTTAACGGCAAGGCGGTATGCGACAATGGACCCGTGCGCGGCGACCAGTTGGAACAAGTCGTTTGGGGCCAGGTGAGATCGCTCTTGGAGGAGCCTAACCGCGTAGCTGACGAATATCGCCGACGCATCGGCCAGGCGCATGATGGAGCCGCCATGCCGGACGAGATCGTTCGCCTCAATCACCAGATGACGGCAATGCGGCGCGGCATCGGCCGCCTGATCGACAGCTACGCCGAAGGCGTCATCGACAAGGCCGAGTTCGAGCCGCGCATCGCGGGCCTGAAACAGCGCCTGTCCCAGCTCCAAGAGCGGCATCAGGCCGCGCTCGAAGCGGCTGAGGTCGAGCGTGACCTTTCGCTCGTGATCAGCCGTCTGGAAGACTTCTCGTCCAAGGTGGCCACACGCCTCGACGGTCTCGATCGCGCCGGCATGCAGGAGATCATCCGTATTCTCGTGCGTCGGATCGAAATCGACGACGCTCGCATTGAGGTCATATTCCGGGTTCCGCCCCCTGACGGACCCTCCAGACCCTCGCCGACCGACGAAACCGCCACTTGGCAACATTGTACAGGCGTTGGTCGAGCGCAGCTTCGCCTGGATCAGCCGCAATCGCCGCCTGACCCGCGATTTCGAACGCTACGCAAGGACCGTCGCCGCTTTCGTGCGCCTCGCCATGATCCGCATCATGCTCAAACGCCTGACCAAGCCAAGCCTTTGCTCATGAATCCATTCTTCTTGGATCGGCTCTTAGACAGCAGGGACGTGAATGCTTGTTCTTTCACGCATCCGCGTAGCCCACGGAAGCGCCAGCTGCCGCGCACCGAATAGGCGCACCCCCTTTGAAGGAAGCAGAGGAGTTTGTAACTGGCGGGAGACAGGGCTGATCGCGCGGCAAAGTTGGTCGGTGCGATTGTTTCCTTCATATTGCCCAGCATTCCTCACAATGCAGCAACTTCATTCGATCCGCCAATTGAGGACGCCCAATAGGGAGTCCTCCGGACGACGAGGAGAATCGTGAGGCGCGCAAACTTGCTATGCGAAGCGGGCGGACGTTCGGGGCTCGCTTTGCGACAGGCGCCGGTAATGCATTTCGACCACTCGGCAGCATTCGCACGCACTCGCTCTTAAGCCTTCCAGATTGACGATCGTGATTGTGCCCCTGGTGTAGTGGATCAGATTGGCTCGCTGGAACGCGTTGGCGATGATCGACACACTGTTGCGCTGCACGCCGAGCATCTCGGCGAGAAGTTCCTGCGTCGCATGCAGCGTGTCGTCGCCCGAAAGGTCCCGCAGGCGCAGCAGGTATCGTGATAGCCTAGCTTGTAAGCCATGGACCGCATTGCATGCCGCCGACTGTTGCACTTGCGCGAACAGGGCCTCTTCGTGCTGCAAGAGCGATTCGCGAAACCGCACGCTTTCATCGTCCGTGAAGTGCAGATGGGTGGCGTCCAGCACCGATGCGGTCCCGGGCAATCGCACGATCGCGGTCGTCCGCGAAATCCGGCCGCCGAGCGCGGCGGAGGCCCCGAAAACGCTGTCGCGGCCGATCATCGCCAAGTCGACCGATTGTCCGTTGGAAAAATTGGCGATCACGGAAATGATTCCACTATGGGGAAAATACACGCGCTCTTCCAAATCGCCTGCCCGGGCCAGAACCGCCCTATCGATCAATTCGACGAATCGAAGATGCGGACGCAGCCGCTCAACGTCGTCCTGCGACAACGACGCCAGCACTCGATTTTGCGGAGTGGAATACATCGACATCGTGTGGCCTCCCTGCAGACGGTCGGCGATCCGGCAACCCTTTCGTCACCTGTCAGTCACTTCCGCCGTCACGCCAATGCTCAAGACGCACGCTCGCTGCGGACCACAGGCGCGATCCGTCGAAGCGATTCGTTACTGTAAAGTTGCTTGCGATTGCCGACTACCCTCGGAATCTACCCATAGGGCAGCCGTTACAAACCGAGAATTGCCGTTACAAAGCAAGAATTGGCTCTTCCCGTTACCGGGTAGACAGCTGCTATCTTCTCAATCCGATTTGTGGCTGGCGGATTCGCGCATATGCTTTGCTTTTAATTATGGACATTGCGAATATCTGTGGCGGAGTCACGCGATAATTTGTGTCGTTCGCAAATATGAATGATTTCAAAGCGCGCCAATCGCGCGGGATAGTTGTATCGCTGCTACAGAATATCGGCGCGGGTCCGCATAAGTCTATGCGGACCGCAAATTTCCAATGAAGCGCAGAGAATATAAGATAATAGACAAGGTCGCCTGTTGTCGCACTGCATCACTGATCGAGGCAGTGCCTGATGCACATATTAGTCGGTGACAGCAAAGTGCTACTTGGCGGCGGCTGAACCGCGCACAAGCGATTGCCCCTTCAGCGATCGCGAGCGAACTGCGGCGACTCACGACGCTGCGCCAACCCCACGCGGTGGCGGCCCATCGGAGACGGATCTCACATGCCCCGATGCGTTGTGACCCCATAATCTGGCCCTTCCGCCGGTCGCAGGACGCGTGCTCGTGTGACCCGGGCGGTCCAAGCGGAAGTTGCCAACTATCAAACCGTGCTGGACCAAATTGGCCAAGGCGTCTGCTTTTTTGGTCGGCTGATCCTGTCGAATCAGGGCCCTATACCCGTTGGCGGGCAGACGTCCAATATCGGATCAAGCAGACTTTACGTACGGTGATTCGTGCGTGGGCTCTGCGCAAAATTGAAAGAGCGCTGATATCTTGTCGCTCATGGAGGTCAAGAGTCTGCGCTTCTGTCTATTATATTACTTGTACTTCGCAACGACTACATCTCAGTTCACCACCTCGCGACAGCACTTTATCGCATTGTTGACGAACGTCACTAACTACTATGCATTATTCGGATGGTAACAAGCTATACGATGGAAGGACGGGTTGTTTATTGGCACATTGTGGGAATGAGGCAAGAGCGATGGCGGCTCCCGGCCGCCAGCGCTGGCCCGGGTTCGAAGTCAAAATGAGAGTCCTGATTGGGGGACCCGCGCCATGGAAGTGCCTGTGATGTTCGGCAAGCGGTTCGCGATCAGCGACGTTCCTGCGTTCGACGCCAATATTCTTGCTCTGGCCGCCAACCCTTCGCCGCAGACGGATGCAGAACCGCAACCGACTATGAGCTCGCCAGCGATCGGTCCACGTTCGCCGATCCGCAGCGAAAGCTACTTTAGCGCCAAAGCGCAGATCTTCAAAGCGATTGTCGACGCGGTGAATTTCACGGAACTCGCAAAATTGAGTCCGGCGACCGCGCGACAAGAAATCCGTAGACTGGTCGGAGAGTTCGGTCGGGAACGGCAATTGCCGCTGTCGACGGACGAAGAGAAATGCATCTTCGAAGACATCTGCGACGACATGCTGGGTTTCGGGCCGCTCGAACCGTTGCTGGCGCGCGACGACATCAGCGACATCATGGTTTACGGCCCTGCCAAATGCTTCATTGAGGTCAACGGCGAAATCCAGGCGACCAACGTGCGCTTTCGCGATCACGACCAGTTGCTCAGCGTCTGCCAGCGCATTGTCAGTCGGACGGGACGGCGCGTCGACGAGTCGTCGCCGATCTGCGACGCCCGCCTTCCGGACGGGTCGCGCGTCAACGTCATCGTGCCGCCGCTCGCGGTTCATGGCGTTGCGCTGACCATCCGCAAGTTCCGCAAGACCAGGCTGACCCTCGACGAATTGATGCGCCTCGGCATGATCTCGACGTCCGGCGCGGAGCTCCTGAAGATCATCGGCCACGCGAGATGCAACGTCATCGTTTCCGGGGGGACCAGTTCAGGCAAGACAACGCTGCTGAATTGCCTGGCGCGCTATATTGAGCCGCGGGAGAGAGTCGTCACCTGCGAGGATACGGCCGAACTGCAGCTCCAGCAGCCTCATGTCATTAGCCTCGAGACGCGCCCGCCAAATTCAGAGGGCGTCGGCGAGGTCAAGATGCGCGACCTTGTCAAGAACTGCCTGCGCATGCGGCCTGAGCGAATTGTCGTTGGCGAAGTGCGCGGGCCCGAGGCGTTCGATCTCCTGCAAGCGATGAATACCGGGCATCAGGGCTCGATGGGCACGTTGCACGCGAATTCGCCGCGCGACGCGATAAGCCGAATCGTATCGATGGTGGTCATGGGCGGCTTCCACCTTCCGTACCACATCATTCAACAGATGATCTGCGCGGCTGTTGACGTCATTGTTCAAACCGCGCGCCTGCGAGACGGATCTCGACGGGTTACCCACATCACCGAGCTGATCGGCATGGAGGGAGAGGTCATCACAACCCAGGATCTCCTTGTTTACGAAATCACGGGAGAGGACGCACAGGGAAATTTGTGTGGTCGGCATCGGATGACCAACATCGGCCACCCGCGTCTCCGAGAGCGGGTCACCGAATATGGCGATCTCGAGCGGCTCACGGCGGCGCTCGCCGCAACGGATTGACCCTCGCGTTGTGCCTCTGGCTTTCTATTCCAAAGGCCTCTCGGCGAGGCAAATCCTTGCGCAGGGGCGAAGTCGAACCGGTTGAAGTCTCGGCCAATGTTCTGGCGGGACGGCGTTGGTTAGCGTGAGACCGTAGAACGCCGCTTAATGTCGTTTGGCGCGCGCGTCGAGCTGTCGGCGGGCGAGGGGGCGACGCAACTCGCTTAGGAGTCGACAATGGCTTTCCCGACAGTGGAAGACTGCCTGAGAACAACGGGAACAAAACGCAATGTCCTGCACGGCTTCGACCAACTCTTGCGCGAAATGCTCGAGCGAATACGACTGAGAGCCTGCAATCTCGGCCTCGACGACGACGAGGTCGGGATGGGCTGCGTGACCGTGATGATGACCGTCGCCGCGGATCTTGCGCTTGTCGCCTCAGACGAGCTGCTGAACGTTGAAGCCAAGCATTTTTCAAGGGCGGCGGAGGACGCGTTTGCGTGGGCCAGAGGCAGACTCTCCGGCCGCGACGAGTCACGACAATCCGCGGTTGAAAGCGTTGCCTCGTCCTCATCAATGACGCGCGCAATCCGGGTCGCCAAGAACAAGCTAATGTGACCGCAATAGTCGAACAGTGGCCGAGAGGTCGGGATCTCGCCGATGCAACCACTGTCGACGACGGAGCCTCTCCTGGGCTGTGCAGTTCTCATGTTTCCGCGCCGCGCGGCAGTCCACCGCAACCCGCACTGGACAAGCGCGGCGGAGTTTCGCGCCCAAACTTGATTCTTCAGGTTCGAGGCGCGGCGTCCGCGTCTTCCGATAGCCGCTGCGGGAGCCGTACGTAGAGAGAACTTCGCGGCCGTCCCGCGCGACGGCGGCTCGTCGTCTCGCGGCGCTGACGAAAGGAATCGGCCATAAGGGCGAACTCGCTACTGCGGAATGTGGTCAACGCGACTGAAACCCTGACCGCCGCGGCGGCAGGGACCGTCGCTAGGCGCGAATCGACGATCGGGGAAATGGCGCGCGCTTATGGCGTGACGCCAAGGACGTTGCGCTTCTACGACGAACGCAACCTGCTGCGGTCGCGCCGGGTCGGTAACGCGCGCTATTACGGCGACGTCGACCGCGTGCGGCTGGCGATGATCCTCCGGGGCAAGCAGCTCGGCTTCACCCTCGCCGAGATCGCCGACTTGATCGGCGCCGACGACGGCGCCGTCAGAAGCGAGTTCGAGGAGCGGCTGCAGCCGGCGCAGATCGTCGATCAGCTCAGCGATCTCGAGCGCCAGAGACGCGAAATCGACGATGCGATCGCGCTGTTGAAGGCCACGCGCGAACGGCGGCCGCGCGTCGAAGGGACGGTGTGAAGGGCGCGCGCAATTCGGCGCTGCCGCCCAGCTAGAGCGGTTTCCGTTCAGCTTGGCTCGTAGCCTGCGGCTTCGAAATCGTTTGCGCTTTCGCGTGTTATTCGGCGCGAACTTTGACCCGCTTGTGCCGCTTGGGATCAACAATTTATGACGCTAATCGGCGTCGGGACCAAGCGCGGAACGAGAGCGGAGAGGACGCTGCGTTTGTTTTGCGGCAGTCCGCGCCGTATCGTGGTTTCGGCTATTCGCAAGCTGCCTACAAGACCGCACCGGCGTTTACGTCGGCTTTGGGCTTGTTAGCTCGAGAGTCGCGCGGCGCGGGGACTGCTCGCTTTGGAAGGGAGGAGGCTGCACCGGTAACGCGGTGATGGGGGGATGATGGCCCTGAGCCACATATTGGCTCGATGGCATTTCCATTTCCGCCCCGCGGGGGTACCTGACGAGTACGCTATCCTGATCGCCCCATCCGTTCTTGATCCTGCGGATGCCCGTCGCCATCGCCACCTCCTGCTGTTGGCTAGGCATATCATGTTGAGCAGACGACCTGAGAGAACCCATCAATTCGGTAAATTTTCAAAGTGAGAGATTACCCAAAATCAAGCGATCTCCGCTCGCGCTTTGGGCGTACGATAAAATCCGCGCACTGACCGAAACCGGATCGCTCGCGAGCGCTCAAATCCTCACCCGCCGCCAAGCTGTCGACTTAGTCATCGAGTCTTAGCTGCTCGAATAGCTTCCCAAATGTGGAGTCGTGCGCGCCGACAATGGCTACGCTCGGCGCGGCGGCCAACATCGCGTTCAAAGCCAATTGCGAATGGCGAAGAATGACTCTCGCCGTTCCGCTCTCAAAACCGAAACGCTGTACTGCGATTTCCACTCGCCTCAAGGATTGTCGCGCGCAGCGACATGGCGCGACTGCGACATGGCCACTTTCCACGCAGCCGTTTGCATTGGCGCTGCGATCAGTTGTTGGTTATGAGCTTGAATCCCAGGACGAGTCCTATCAGTGTCTCGTCAGGCTGCCGACGCGCGCGAATCGGCCTTCAGCAACTTCAAGACTTCGCTCGCCGGCGCCGCTTTGCCGAACAGATACCCCTGTCCTTCGACGCATCCGATTTCCTTCAGGCATGCGAGTTGGTCGGCTTGTTCTATGCCTTCGGCGAGCGTCGAGAGATCGAAGCCGCTCGCCAGGCCGAGAATCGCCCGAACGATCACCAGACTTTCCGGGTCCTTGCAGACGAGGTCGACGAAGCTGCGGTCGATCTTGATTCTGTCGAGATGGAGCTTTCGCAACTGCGCGATCGTCGCGTAACCCGTGCCAAAATCATCGAGCGCGATTCGAACACCCGCTTGCCGCAACTGCTCGATCACGCGCTGCGCCTTGCTGAAATTGTCGACGAGTACGCTTTCCGTCAGTTCGAGTTCAAGTCGATGCGGCGGCAGGTCCGTCTCGGCGAGGATAGACAAAATTCGAAGCCCCAGCGTGTCGTCGCGGAGTTGGATTGCCGACAGGTTCACCGCGACCCTGATGTCCTTGGGCCAAGCGCTCGCGTCGAGGCAGGCATGCCGGAGCATCTGATCTCCGAGTTCGCCAATCAAGCCGCATTCCTCGGCGATCGGGATGAAGACATCCGGAGCTACCTGACCGAACTCGGCGCTTTCCCAACGCGCCAGCGCTTCGAAGCCGGTGATCCGATTGTTGTCGAGCGAAACCAATGGCTGATAGTGCGGGACGATCGCCTTGGCCGTCAGCGCCGCGCGCAACCCCTTCTCCATCGCCACGCGGCGTTCCATATTCGCGTCCATCTGCGGCTCGAAAAATCGGATCGTCGACGCGCCTTCAGCCTTGGCCCGATAGAGGGCGCGATCGGCGCGGCGCATGAGTTCATCGCGTGTCGCGCCGTCGTCGGGCGCAATCGCAATCCCGATCCCGACCCCCAGCTTCAACGCCGCGCCGGCAATCTGAATCGGCTCGCTGACGGCGACGACGATGCGTCGGGCCAGCCGGGTGGGATCGTCGAGCGAGGCGATGTCGGGCTGAATGATCGCGAACTCGTCGCCGCCGACCCTGGCCAACAGCGCGTCCGCGCGGGTAATGTTCGACACGCGTTCGGCGAACACCATGAGGGCCTCGTCTCCGACGGCATGACCGTAGATGTCGTTGATCGGTTTGAAGCCGTCGAGATCCATCATCAGCACGGCAGTCCTATGACTTTCAGCCGTTCTGCATTGCAGAGCGTGGTCGAGTTTCTCGGAAAAGAATCGACGGTTTGGCAGGCCGGTGAGTGGATCGTGTCGTGCAAGGTTGTGCGCGATCTGCTCCGCCGCGCGGCGCGCCCTGACCTCCTTCGAAAGGTCCTGCATGCGGCGGAGGCTGAATACTATCACGACTATACTTAAAAAAAAGTAGATTCCAACAATATCATCCGCTCCGAAATACTCAAGCGATCTCAGCAGCTGCGCGCCCGCGAGGAAAAGCTCACCGATATCGAGCATCCCGAGGACATCGATCAGGACAAGGCAAAGCGCCACTGCCAAAATGACGACGATATCTCTCGAAGAGCGCCTCTCCCAAACAGATTGGAACGCGCGCGTGAGCTCTATCCGCATTGATGACCAGTTCGACAGCCTCGCCATGATCGTGCAACTTCCGCTGGGGAACCACTTTGGACCATTCAGAGCATGATCTTAACTTTGAAATGTTATCGAATGCCTCCCTATGTCTGTGCGATTCCCAAAGTTGGCTTGCCGCCCCCGCTTCCCTTGAGACTAAACAGACGGTCTGCCTTCCAAGATTTGTCGGCGGTCTCGAGATTACTCCCTTGTGATTCATTCCGCCGATGCGACGAACCCGAACACCGGTGAGCGGCTCAGAGAACCACGCGCCAAAGTTCTTCGATCGGAACGGGGCGGCCGAGCAGCCAGCCTTGAGCCGCGTGGACGCCAAGCTCCCTCAGAATGCTCATTTCGCCTTCGGTCTCGACACCTTCGGCGATGATCTTGCAGTCCGTATCCTGCCCGAATTCGATCAGCGCTCTGGCCAAGGCGCGCCGCCACCGGTCAGTGTTAATGCTACGGGTCAAGCTAATGTCGAGCTTGATGAAATCCGCGGGATGTCCCGAGGAATGTTGAAAATAGGAGAGCGGCGTTGCTCGCCTTGAGCCGGTAGGCTCGGGGGCTGATTCCACAAAAGGAAAGCAACGCTATGAAAAAGCATATCA
>Ga0182016_10006516_pt1 | contig 12227 bp, 8 predicted proteins | sample 712S2MmetaG_FD_120491 | JGI IMG/M metagenome (GOLD analysis project Ga0182016, IMG submission 120491) | Permafrost microbial communities from Stordalen Mire, Sweden - 712S2M metaG | ecosystem: Environmental > Terrestrial > Soil > Wetlands > Permafrost | place: Sweden: Stordalen | collected...
ATCCCCTACGCCATCGACCGCTACACCAACGAAGTCGCCCGCCTGCACCGTGTGCTCGACAAGCGCCTGTCCGAGGTCACCTGGCTCGCCGGCGACGAGTACAGCATGGCGGACATCATCACCTTCCCCTGGATCCGCAACCCGGAGCGCCGCAACATCGACCTCGCGACCTACCCGAATGTAAAGCGTTGGCACGACGCCATGGCTGCCCGGCCGGCGGTGCAGCGCGGCGTCGCCGTGCTGGCGGACCACCAGCGCAAGGGCTCGATGACCGACGCCGAGCGGGAGGTCATGTTCGGCAAGACCCAGTTCGCGGTGCACTGACCGCCGCGTGACAGCCCGGAGGCGGCTGGCGCGGCAGCCAGGCCGCACGCCGCCTTTCAGCCCACCGGCGCCGCTGCTTGCAGCACCGAAGCGGTCGCTGCGCCGTTCGGGCTGCCGAGACCGGTGCACGCGTCCCAGCCCGGGCTGGCGGCATAGTCGCCGTTCCCTCCCTGGATGATGTCACGCGTCGCTGTCGTCGCCCGATAGAGCAGCGGATTGATGAACCCGACGGGACGGCCCGCAATGGCATTGACCCGCGCGATCAGACCGGCCCACAGCGGTGCGACGGCGCTGGTGCCGCCCAGCACCGCCGCAGTGCCATCGATCCGCACATTGTATCCGGTCTCCGGATCGGCGTTGCCGCTGACATCGGGCACGCCGCGCATGGTCAGGGGTCCCGTCCGGCCGCCCTTCACCACGCTCAGCCCGGCCTGCCACGCCGGCAACGCAAAGAAGTTGCTCATCCCGCCGCCGCCGGCGCCGCCGGTCGCGCCATCGTTCCAGCCCGTCTCGCCGGAAATCGCCAGGTTGGCAGCGGTCACGCTGGTTCCGCCGCAGGCCAGGACGTGCGGGCTGGAGGCGGGGAAATCCACGTGATCCGCTCCGTCCGTTGCGCCGTCGCAGGAGCCGTTGTCGCCCGCGGCAACGCAGACCGTGATGCCCATCGCAGCGGCAGCCTGCAGCGCCTGGTCGAACGCTGTCATCGCCTGTGGCGTCCAGTCGCACTCCGGTCCGCCCCAACTGATCGAGATGACCGACGGCCGGTTCACCGTGTCATGCACGGCGGTGCCGAGGGCGTCGAGGAACCCGGCGTCGGTGTTGGGCGCGAAATACACCGCGATCCGCGCCGCCGGAGCGATCGCACCCACCACCTCGATGTCGAGCATCACCTCACCGTCCGGTCCGCTCGGGTCACCGGTGGGCAGGTTCTCGGCATGATCCACAGGAACGGTAATGATGTCGGGCCACGGGCTGATGCCCAGGCCGGCGAGATAAGCCTGGAGATCCGCCGCTTCGAAGCCGCCTCCCAACTCAATGAGACCCACGCATTCGCCCCGCCCGTCCCCGGCGGGGAATCCGTACAGCGAGGCGAGGACAGTCGGACTGAACGATGCCTCGCCGCCGGCACCGTCCCGCGGCGGCGTCCCGGCCGCCTGCCGTTGCCGGCTGATATGCGGCCGGGCGACGGGCCGGTTGTCCAGGCCCAGCACCGCCTCGACCGCGTCCGTCAAACTGTCCGGCAGATGCACAGGTCCGGTCCGCCCACGATACGACCCGGCCGGGTGCTCGAATCGCTGAAGTGTCACGCCGAACGCGTCGTCGAAGGCGGCAACCGTGCCGGACAGCACAATCGTACGGCGTGCCGCCTGCGCCTCCACTACCGCCAACCCGTGCGCGGCGGCAAAACCGGCCACTGCGTCAATGTCCGCCTGCCGGGCGCCGAACCGGGCGGCAAAATCTTCCCGCCCGAGATGCCCTGCCGAGCAATCGCCGCTGGCAAGGGTTCGCATCCTGTCGCCCAAGACGTCCGCAGCGCCGTGCCGCAGCACCACGCTGACCTCCAGCCGTTCGGCCGGATCGGCTGATCCGGCAGATCGCGCCCCGGCCATCGGCTGTCGCTCGCTGCCGGGCAGTGCTTGTCTCGCCAATAAAAAGCCCTCCAACCGTCCGCGTGCCGCGAGGCCGTTAGAGGCACTGCGGAACCGTAAGAATAACTAACATACGAACGTGAAGATCCGATTAATGCCGTGCCCCGCCGCTCCACCGCCGGCTGCTCATCAGCCAACATCCCACCGAGGACACCGCCAGGCCCACCACTGCCAGCGGCGCCAGAGTCTCGCCCAACAACGCCCAGGCCATCAGCGCCGCCGTTCCCGGCATCAGGTAGAAATTCGCCGTCGCCCGGGCCGCGCTGCCGCGGCGTAGCATGACGAAATACAGCACCATGCCGCCCAGTGACACGAACGCCGCGTTCCACGCGACCGAGGCGACCGTCCCCGGCGTCCAGTCTGCCTGCGGCGTCTCGAATACCGCCATTGCTGCCAGGCATGCCGCCGCCGCGGCGATAAACTGTACCGTTGTCCCCTCCAGCAGCGGCACCCCGCGGCAGAACCGGCCAAAATACAGGGTACCGCAGCACAATGCGGCGACGCCCAGCACGTTCAGCAGCAGCAGGTTCAACTCCACCCGGCTGTGCAGGGCCGCCATCCCGACGATGATCACCACGCCGGAAGCCCCCAGCAGCAGCCCCAGCCATTGCACCAGGCGCAGCTTCTCCCCCAGCACCGGCCACGCCAGCGCCGCCGTCAACAGCGGATTGAGCGTCTGGATCAGCGCGATCGGCGCCGCCGGGACGCGGGTCATCGCCACATGCGCGGTGCACAGCAGCACCGCATTCATCAGCACGCCCGCCACCGCGCAGTGCAGCCACACCCCGCGCAGCACCCGCCATGGCCGCCGCAGGACAACCATGGCCGCCACCAGCACCGAGGCGCAGACGCACATGCGCACCGCCACGAACAAAAGCGGAGTCAGGTGACGCAGCCCGACCCGGGCGGCGATGAACGACGAACTCCACAGCAGCACGAAGCCAAACGGCGCCAACCGGTCAAGCATGTTCCATCCACCCAAGGCGGATGGCGGTCCGCCGCTGCCAGACTGTGTAGCCTCGGAGGCGGGCGGGAGGAAAACGCGGCGGCATCCGGCCCGCGTGACCTGCGTCAGCCGGGACGGATGTTCCGCATGCTGCACAATACCGCGCGGGCGACGCCGATGAACGCACGACAGAACCGATCCGCAACGGGCAGGCAATAGAACGACAAAAAAGCATGTCATGTCGCATTCTGTTTTCGGTCCTCCGGCTGCAATACATGCCGGACGGCAGGGGGGTGACCCAGTCTATCGTGGGTTTTTCGAATAGTTCTGGACGACGACTGACGATCCGGCCTAGTTTGACGCACCGATGGCCTCCACAAACACTGTCGTCCCTGCCAGGACCAACCCGGCCGTTCAGGCAGAAATCCGCTGCAGCATCCCACCGCTTCCGCGCAGCGCAACCCTGCGTTAAGTTCTCATGGGATAACCAGTTCCCGCCGGTATCGAACCGCACGAGGCCAGGAAGACCGCCGCCGAATGACCGCCCGCATCCTGATCGTCGATGACGTGCCGGCCAACACCCGTTTGCTAGAGGCGAAGCTGTCCGCGGAATACTACCAGGTGGCCAGCGTCAAGAACGGCTTTGACGCCCTCACCACCGCCATCGACTGGCAGCCGGACCTCATTCTGCTCGATGTCATGATGCCCGGAATGGACGGGTTCGAATGCTGCCAGCGCCTGAAGGACAATCCCGCCACCCAGCATATCCCGGTCGTCATGGTCACCGCGCTCGGCGAACCGGGGGAGCGGCTGCGTGGCCTTGACGCCGGCGCCGACGACTTCCTGACCAAGCCGGTCGAGTACGAAACCCTGATGGCCCGGGTCAAAAGCCTGGTCCGCCTCAAACGCCTGCTCGACGAATGGCGCGCCCGCGGCGAGACCGCCCGTGCCCTCGGCCTGGCCGCCGACCGTCTTGCCATCCCGTCCGTCGCCGGCGCGCGCGCCCTGGTGGTGGACGACTGGGACCTTAGCGCCCAGACCATCCAGGATGCCCTGGCCCGCGAGGGCATCATCCCCGGCCGGGCGCGCAACCAGGCCGAGGCGATGACGCTCTCCGCCGCCATCCCATTCGACCTCATCGTGCTCAGCCTGTCGCTCGCCGAGGAGGATCCGCTGAAGCTCGCCTCGTCGTTGCGCGCCGCCGATGCCACCCACGACATTCCGATGTTGCTGATCGCCGAGCCGGAGGAGCGCGACCGCCTGCTGCGCGGCTTCGACCTGGGCGCCAATGACTGGCTGCTGCTGCCGATCGACGAGAACGAATTGCGCGCCCGAGCCCGTAACCAGATTCGCCGCAAGTTCTACCAGGACCGGCTGCGTGCCGATATCGGCACCGCGCTGGAACTGGCGATGACCGACCCGCTGACCGGCCTCTACAACCAGCGCTACCTGATGCGGCATCTGCGCAACCTGTTGGAAGGCCCCCAGGCGCGCGAACTGGCGGTGCTGATGATCGACGTTGACCACTTCAAGACCGTGAACGACGACTACGGTCACGCCGTGGGGGATCGCGCGCTGCATGCCATCGCTGGAACGCTCCGCGCCAACACCCGCGTGTTCGACTCGCTTGCGCGCTACGGCGGCGAGGAGTTCGTGGTAGTAATGCCGGGGACCGGCTGCGACGATGCCTCGATTGCCGCCGAGCGACTGCGCGCCGCGGTCGAGGGACTGGGTTTCGAGCCCGGGCCTGACCGGCGCTGTCGTCTGACCATCAGCATCGGCATCGCCTGCACCGTGCACAACGCAATGACACCGGAGGCGCTGCTGCGCGCCGCCGATCTCGCGCTGTACGACGCGAAGCGAACCGGCCGCAACCGAGTGGCGATGGCGCCCTACCCGGTCACTTGATCTTGGCTTCCTTGAACGCGACGTGCTTGCGCACGACCGGGTCGTACTTCTTCAGTTCCAGCTTGGTGGTCGTGGAACGGGCGTTCTTCTTCGTGACGTAGAAGAAGCCGGTGTCGGCGCTCGAGATGAGCTTGATCTGAACAACGTTGGACTTCGCCATGGCCTGATACCTCGCAAGGCCGGCAACATGCGCATCCAGGGCCGGCTGGTCAAGAACCAGGGTGAGTATCCCGGGCAGCTCCCGCCGACGTGCCCAGTAGGCCGGCGCCATTAGCCCCGCGGGGAGCCCTGCCTGGTAGCTTGCCCCCTTGGCGCAAACCGCTCGATGCGTCATCCTCTCGCCTATATCGTTCGATATCGAAGGATTATCGATGCCAGCGATCCCCAACCGCCTCCCCGGTCTGGATTTCGACCTGGGCGAGACCGCCGACATGCTGCGTGGCCAGGTGGAAGCTTTCGCCGCGGCGGAGATCGCCCCGCGCGCCGCCGCTATCGATCGCGACAACGCGTTCCCGATGGACCTGTGGCGCAAGTTCGGCGACCTGGGCGTGCTGGGCGTCACCGTCGAGGAGGAATATGGCGGTGCCGGCATGGGTTATCTGGAACATGTCGTGGCGATGGAGGAGATCTCCCGCGCCTCGGCGTCCGTCGGCCTGTCCTATGGCGCCCACTCCAATCTCTGCGTCAACCAGATCCGCCGCAACGGTACCGAGGCGCAGAAGCGCCGCTATTTGCCGAGGCTGATCGCGGGCGAGCATGTCGGCGCGCTGGCGATGAGCGAGCCGGGCGCCGGCTCCGACGTCGTGGGCATGCGCACCCGGGCGGAAAAGCGCGGCGACCGCTTCGTCCTGAACGGGTCCAAAATGTGGATCACCAATGGTCCGGATGCGGACGTGCTGGTGGTCTATGCCAAGACGACGCCGGACGCCGGCCCGCGCGGCATCACCGCCTTCCTGATCGAGAAGGGGTTCGCCGGGTTCACCACCGCGCAGAAGTTGGACAAGCTGGGCATGCGCGGGTCCAACACCTGCGAGCTGGTGTTCCAGGATTGCGAAGTGCCGGAGGAAAACATGCTCGGGGGCATCGATCACGGCGTGCGCGTGCTGATGAGCGGACTGGACTATGAACGCGCCGTGCTGGCCGCCGGGCCGATCGGCATCATGCAGGCCTGCATGGACGCGGTGGTGCCCTATGTGCACGGGAGAAAACAGTTCGGCCAGGCGATCGGCGAGTTCCAGCTCATGCAGGGCAAGCTCGCCGACATGTACACCACGATGAACGCGTGCAAGGCCTATGTGTACGCGGTGGCCAAGGCGTGCGACCGCGGTGGCCCGACCCGCAAGGACGCCGCCGGCGCCATCCTGTACGCGGCCGAGAAGGCGACCTGGATGGCGCTGGAAGCGATCCAGGCGCTGGGTGGCAACGGCTACATCAACGACTATCCCACCGGCCGCTTGCTCCGCGACGCCAAGCTGTACGAGATCGGCGCCGGTACGAGCGAAATCCGCCGCATGTTGATCGGTCGCGAACTGTTCGCGGAAACTGCATGAAGCCGGCAAGCAAGAAGTTTTTGCCACAGATGCACACAGATACACACAGATGGTTCCGTGCCGGCACGGAAACCTCTGCGACCGTCCGGATACTACAATTTACAGGCATAAAACTGCACACGAACGGCGGCGGCATAAAACTGCTCACCAACCGCGGCGGCATAAAACCGCTCGCAAACTCCGGCCCATCTGTATGCATCTGTGTGCATCTGTGGCAAAAATTGCTTGCTTGCTGCCTGCCTTCCGCAACGCCGTTGCGCACACGACGCCCATGATTCTTCGCAGCGACATCGAGACGCGCTCCCCCGAGTTCGCCGCCAACGCCGCGGCAATGCGCGCCCTGGTGACCGATCTGCGCAACAAAGTCGCAACCGTCGCGCAGGGTGGCGGCGAAGTGGCCCGGCACCGCCATCGTTCCCGCGGCAAGCTGCTTCCCCGTGAACGTGTCGCGGGACTGATCGATCCCGGCTCGCCGTTCCTGGAACTGTCGCAACTCGCCGCCTACGGCCTGTACAATGGTGAGGTGCCCAGCGCCGGCATCGTCACCGGCATCGGCAGCATAGCCGGCCGTGAATGCGTCATCGTGGCCAACGACGCCACGGTGAAGGGGGGCACGTATTTCCCGATCACCGTGAAGAAGCACCTGCGTGCGCAGGAGATCGCGCGTGCCAACCGCTTGCCCTGCATCTACCTGGTGGATTCCGGCGGCGCCTTCCTCCCCATGCAGGACGAGATCTTCCCCGACCGGGAGCATTTCGGCCGCATCTTCTTCAACCAGGCCAATCTGTCGGCTGCCGGCATCCCGCAGATCGCCGTCGTGATGGGTTCCTGCACCGCCGGCGGGGCCTATGTGCCCGCAATGAGCGACGAGAGCATCATCGTGCGCAAGCAGGGCACGATTTTCCTCGGCGGCCCACCTCTGGTGCAGGCCGCGACCGGGGAAGTCGTCAGCGCCGAAGACCTGGGTGGCGCCGATGTGCATGCGCGCACCTCCGGCGTGGTAGACCATTACGCGCATGACGATCGCCACGCTTTGGCGCTGTGCCGGCGCATCGTCGGCGGCCTGAACCACGAGAAACGTCCGAACCTCGTGCTGCGCCCGCCGGCGCCGCCACACTATGACCCGGCAGAACTGCACGGCGTCGTGCCGGTGGACCTGCGCGCCCCCTACGACGTACGCGAGGTCATCGCCCGCATCGTTGACGCCAGCGAATTCGATGAATTCAAGAAGCTGTACGGCACCACGCTGGTCTGCGGTTTCGCCCACCTGTTCGGCTACCCGATCGGTATCCTCGCCAATAACGGCATCCTGTTTTCCGAATCGTCCCTGAAGGGCGCGCATTTCATCGAGTTGTGCAGCCAGCGCGGCATTCCGCTGGTGTTCCTGCAGAACATCACCGGCTTCATGGTGGGGCGGAAATACGAGGCAGGCGGTATCGCCAAGGACGGCGCCAAACTGGTGACCGCGGTGTCCACCACCGCGGTGCCGAAGCTGACGGTGATCATCGGCGGCAGCTACGGCGCCGGCAACTATGGCATGTGCGGCCGCGCTTACGACCCTCGGTTCCTGTTCCTGTGGCCGAACGCCCGCATCTCGGTGATGGGCGGCGAACAGGCCGCCGGCGTGCTGGCAACGGTGCGGCGAGGGGCAGGGGAGGCTTCGGCCGAAGACGAGGAAAAGTTCAAGGCGCCGATCCGCGCGCAATACGAAACGCAAGGCCATCCGTATTATGCGACGGCACGCCTGTGGGATGACGGCGTGATCGATCCGGCCGACACCCGCCTTGTGCTCGGCCTGTCGCTGTCGGCTGCGTTGAACGCCCCACTGGAGGACACGCGGTTTGGCGTGTTCCGGATGTAGCCATGTCATTGCGAGGCGCGCAGCGACGAAGCAATCTCCTGCCTGATGAGCCGAGGTACGCTCGTCACGCAGGAGATCGCTTCGTCGCTGCGCGCCTCGCAATGACGGTCGCCGGATGCCTCGCAGGTGCCACGGTGACGGTCGCTTGGTACCGCGTATGTTCTGCAATGACGGTCGTCGGATACCTCGCAGGTGCCACGATGACGGTCGCCGGATGCCTCGGATGTTCCACGGTGACGGTCGCTTGGTACCGCGCATGTTCTGCAATGACGGTCGCCTGGTACCCCGCATGTTCTGCAATGACGGCCACTTGGTACCGCTCATGTTTCGCACCCTCCTGATTGCCAACCGCGGCGAGATCGCCTGCCGCATCGCCCGCACGGCGCAGCGCCTCGGCATCGAGACCGTGGCCGTATTCTCCGACGCCGACGCCAACGCGCTGCACGTGCGCACCGCAGACCGCGCGATCCGCATCGGTCCGCCGCCCGCACGCGAAAGCTACCTCGACATCCCCCGCATCATCGCCGCCGCGCAGCAATCGGGTGCGCAGGCGATCCATCCCGGCTACGGCTTCCTGTCGGAAAACCCGGCCTTCGCCGAGGCCTGCGCTGCCGCCGGCCTGGTCTTCGTCGGGCCGCCGGCGAGTGCGATGCGTGCGATGGGCTCGAAATCCGCGGCGAAAACGCTGATGCAACGCTCCGGCGTACCGCTGCTGCCCGGCTATCATGGCGACAACCAGGACCCCGCCTTCCTCGCAGCCCAGGCGCAGGGCGTCGGCTTTCCGGTCGTCATCAAGGCGGTGTCCGGCGGTGGCGGCCGCGGCATGCGCGTGGTCGAAACTGCCACGGAGTTCGCCACTGCCCTGGCCTCCGCCCGCCAGGAATCCGCCGCCGCGTTCGGCGACGACCGCGTGCTGATCGAACGCTACATGCAGCGCCCGCGCCATATCGAGGTGCAGGTCTTCGCCGATACGCACGGCAACGCGGTGCATCTGTTCGAGCGGGATTGCTCCGTGCAGCGCCGCCACCAGAAGGTGATCGAGGAAGCCCCCGCGCCCGGCATCGACCCGCGCCGCCGCGCCGCGATGGGCGAGGCCGCCGTCGCTGCGGCGCGCGCGGTCGGCTATGTCGGCGCCGGAACGGTGGAGTTCGTCGCCGATGCCGACGGATTCTTCTTCCTCGAAATGAACACGCGCTTGCAGGTTGAACACCCCGTCACCGAGATGGTCACCGGATTTGACCTGGTGGAATGGCAGTTGCGCGTGGCCGCCGGTGAAGCACTGCCGGCGGCGCAGGACCATATCCGGCTGTCCGGCCATGCGTTCGAGGCGCGACTTTACGCCGAGGACCCGGCACGGGACTTCGCTCCGTCGATCGGCCGTCTGGTCGCGTTCAACCTGCCGGCGCAGACCGAATCTGTGCGCATCGACGCCGGATTCGTCACCGGCGACACGGTGTCGATCCATTACGATGCCATGCTGGCCAAGCTGATCGTGCACGGTCCAACCCGCGATGCGGCGCTGGCCACGCTGCGCGGTGCCCTGGCCGAGTGCGAGATCGTTGGCGTCGCCAGCAATCTCGATCTGCTGCACCGCATCGCCGCGCACCCGGCATTCGTCGCCGGCGCCGTCGATACCGGCTTCATCGCCCGCCACGCGGACACGCTGCTTGCGACGCAGGACGCGCCGCCGGACGACGTTTTGGCCGCCGCGGCATTGGCGGTGCTGGCCGATGAGGCCGGCGTGGCGTTGCACCACGCCGGCTCCAGCGGCGATCCATATTCCCCCTGGCACGCGCGCGATCAGTGGTGGGTGAACATGGCCGCCGATCGCGAACTGGTCTTTCACGCCGGCGACACGATCTTCCCCGTGATCGTGCGGCGCGACGGCACGGTCTGGTTGCTGACCATCGACGGCCGGACCCGGCGCGGTGGGGCAACCCGCAGGGCGGACGGCTGGCTGAGCATGACCCTCGATGACGCCCGGTTCCGGCTCCGCGTCACCCATGACGGCGAAACGGTATCCGTGCGGCACAACGGCGCGACGTTCCGCTTCTCGCTGCCCGACCCGATCGCGCATGCCGAGGAGGAGGACGAGTCCGGTGGCCGTCTGGTGGCGCCGCTGCCGGGGCAGGTGACGCAGGTCCTCGCCGCACCGGGAGACGCAGTGACGCGCGGCCAGGTGCTGGTCGTGCTGGAGGCGATGAAGACGGTATTCCGCCTCACTGCGCCGGCGGACGAGGTGGTGGATCAAGTGTCCTGTCAGGTGGGCGAGACGGTGCAGGAGGGGCAGGTGCTGGTCGTGTTTCTGGATCGGGCCGGACCGTGACGGGGTACTGCTCCTGCCCATACATCACGCCCCTCGGCCTCGTTGCTGTAGCGCCTCAGCCTCTCCAGCCTCGTGCGCAAGGTGTCGTTCACGCAGGGGCTTGTGCATGGTGTTCGGCATCCTCACATGTACGGCACCCCCCCCCAGACATTCTTGACTCGACAGAGCAGCTGGCTGCCGTGAGGGGATCCTCCTGAACCCGCAAAGGATTGGTTGATGACCCCCAAGTTTCTTCGTGAGGAGGCGGATCGGTTCCGCGGCATGGCCGAAACCACCGAGCGGGAAGCCTCGAAGCAACGGTTCCTCGCGATGGCGGCCGATTTCGAGGCGCGGGCCGACGCCGCCGATAAGTCCGCCGGTCAGGCCCCCAATGCGCCGGCCAGGCCTCCCGATGCGCCGGCCAGCATCAGGCTCGGCCGGAAGACCGCCGCGGATTCAAAAGCGCCAGTCTAGAGCGTTTTCATTGCGCGTAGAATCGCCGGAACCACCTGTCATTGCGAGGCGCGCAGCGCCGAAGCAATCTCCTGCCTGACGAGCCGGGTTACGCTCGTCGGGCAGGAGATTGCGTCGACGCTGCGCGCCTCGCAATGACAGTTCCCTCTCACGGTGAAAACGCTGTAGCCCTGGCTTGTCCGTCAGGCTGCGGGGACCGCGACCTCGCACCTGGGACGCATGGAGCGCGCTGACAGCGTGCTCCGGTTCGGCACCTGCTGTATTGCATGCGCGCTTTCCGCTATCAGTAGCGGCATCGCCGCCTGCCGACAGGAAGCCCCTTGCCGCACGAAACGCCTGCCGATCTGCGTTCGCCCGAGCAGAGCGTCGCGCTCCCCTGGGACGCCGTGCGCACGTTCCTCGCCACGCGCGGCCTGGCGCTCGACGCCGATCCGCCGCCGCGCCAGTTCGCCGGCGGACTCGCCAACCTCAATTACCTCATCCATCTCGGGGGAAAGCCGTATGTGCTGCGCCGCCCGCCAATGGGCGACCTGCCGGCCGGCAGCCACGACATGGCGCGCGAGCACCGTATCCTGTCGCGCCTGCCCGACGCCCTGCCGTTCGTGCCGCGCAGCGTGCTGTTGTGCGACGACCCCGCCATCATCGGCCAGCGCTTCCAGATTTTGGAATATCGCCCCGGCCTGGTGATCCGCGAGCATATGCCGCCGGACCTCGCCCATCGGCCAGACATCGGCGCGCGCCTGTCGCAGGTGCTGCTGGAGACGATGGCGGCAATCCATGCGGTGGATACCGGCGCGATCGGACTGGATGATCTCGGCCGCCCCGAAGGCTTTCTCGCGCGCGCCGTCGCCGGCTGGCGCAAGCGCGGCTGGGCAGCGAAGGAAGCCGGCACCGACGCGCTGCACCAGGATGTCGGCACCTGGCTGGACCAGCACAGCGTGCCGGATGGCCCGCCGGGCCTGCTGCACAACGACTTCAAGCTCAACAACATGATCCTGAACCCGGAGGACTTTTCTCCCGTCGCCGTGGTGGACTGGGACCAGGGTACCCGCGGCGATCCGTTGTTCGATTTCGCCACGCTGCTGAGCTATTGGATCCACGCCGACGATCCCTGGGCGATGCACGACATGGCGCAGATGCCGGCCGACGAGGCGTGCCTGTATCCGCGCGCGCAGGCCGTCGAGGAATACGCGCGGCTGACCGGACGCGA
>Ga0182016_10006518_pt1 | contig 12225 bp, 8 predicted proteins | sample 712S2MmetaG_FD_120491 | JGI IMG/M metagenome (GOLD analysis project Ga0182016, IMG submission 120491) | Permafrost microbial communities from Stordalen Mire, Sweden - 712S2M metaG | ecosystem: Environmental > Terrestrial > Soil > Wetlands > Permafrost | place: Sweden: Stordalen | collected...
CAGGGGGTGCGCGCCGGGCTGCTGACCGGTGCCGGCCTCGACCGGCTCGAGAAGGCTGTATCCCGCCTGTGCACGTCCGCCCTGCCTCTCCCTGACGGCGCGGCGCTTCCCTACCAGCCGCAGGCCGAGAGCCTCCACCAGAACTCGTGGGTGAGCCTCTTTGGAGCGCAGGCACTGGAGCTCGCCGCGCAGCCCGGAGAAGTTTCGCTCGCCTGGCATGAGCTCGTCTGAGCGGGCGCGCGGCGCCGGCCGCCTGCGCGTCTGTGTCGTCGGGTCCGGCCCCCGCTTCCTGAGCGGCATCAGCTACTACACCAACCGTCTGATTCACGCGCTCGCCGAGGAACACCAGGTGAGCGCGATCCTCGTTCGCCGGCTGCTGCCGGCGCGTCTGTACCCCGGCCGCACGCGAGTGGGGACGCCGCTGACCACCTTCACCTACCCGCCGGGCACGCGCGTCTTCGACGGAATCGACTGGTACTGGGGGCGGTCGATCGTCAACGCGATCCGCCTGCTCGCCTCAGAGCGTCCCCAGGTGGTGATCTTCCAATGGTGGAGCGGCACGGTCCTGCACTCGTTCCTGCTGCTCGCCTGCTTCGCGCGGGCCCGCCGCGCCCGCGTGGTGATCGAGTTCCATGAGGTTCTCGACACCGGCGAGATGGCCCTGGCGCCGGTCCGCTGGTACGTCAACGGCGTGATGCCGCTGCTGCGGCGGCTGACCCAGGGGTTCATCGTCCACAACGAGTTCGACCGCGAGGCGCTCGAATCCCACTACGGCCTGGAAGGCAAGCCGGTGGTCATCGTTCCCCACGGCCCCTACAACCAGTACGCCGGCGGCGAACGCCCCGAGCGCGCAGACGACGGGGTCTGCCAACTGCTCTATTTCGGCGTGATCCGGCCCTTCAAGGGCGTCGAGGACATCATCGCCGCCCTCGACTCGCTCGATGACGAGGCTGCGGCGAAATTCCACCTCACCGTCGTGGGCGAGACCTGGGAGGGATGGACATTGCCGGCCGAGATGATCGCTCGCAGCCGCCACCGCGACCGCATCACCTTCGTCAACCGCTACGTCGCCGACGCCGAGGTCCAGGCGTTCTTCGAACAGGCCGATGCCGCGGTGCTTCCATACCACCGCTCGTCCGCCAGCGGCCCCCTGCACCTGGCGATGGCGTCGGGCCTGACTGTCGTGGTCAGCGCCGTGGGCGGGCTGGTCGAGGCCGCCGAGGGCTACGAGGGCCGGATCGCAATCGAGCCGCAGCGCCCCGACCAGATCGCGCTCGCGATCCAGCAGGCGTGGCTGCAGCGCACCCGCCGCTTCGATGACGTGCACACATGGGACCGCACGCTGGAGCGTTACAACGAGATGTTCGCGGCGCTCAACGCGAGTGCCGCGGGATGACGTGCGGCCCGTAGCGCCTGCGGCTTCGCGCGTACAGCACAGGCCCTTCCACGAGGCCGCGCAGCTCGAGCCGCGTCAGCTCCTGGGGGTATCCGCTTCGCTTCTGCTCGTTCTTGGACGAGCGCGGGCTTAGTGCGAACCAGAGGCCGCGGGGCAGGCGCCGAAGGACAAAGTCGGGCAGCAATCGCGGGTCCGAGCCGAGGGTCTTGATCATCACCGCGCTCATCCCCGCCCCGTACGCATAGATCTGTTTGCGCAGGCTCTCGTAGTCCGGCCGGTTGAGGTGGTGAATGACCGCGGACGGCTGGTAGACGACGCGCCGCCCTGACAGCACTGTACGCAGCAGCATCTCGAAGTCCACGCCGCCCAACGCCGGTGTCCCGTTGCCGAGCGCCGGATCGAACCCGCCGAGCTCGAGCAGCGCAGAGCGGCGGAACGCCAGGTTGTTCGCGGTCCCGAAGCGTCCCGCCGCGTACGGGTACAGAGGGTCATCGGCCGGCCTGTTCTCGGCCATGTCGTAGACAGATCGATCGAAGCCGTGATGGAAACCGCCGTATTCCTCGAACCAGAGCTGGGGCGCGGTCTCGAGCTCCATCGGAATCACGAGACCGGACACGGCCGCAGCAGCGGGTTCAAGCGTGAATCCCCGGGCCAGCTCTGTAAGCCAGTGGCGGTCGGCGCGCACATCGTCGTCGGTGAACGCCACCAGCTCGGCCTCGGTCTGCCGGACGCCGGTGTTGCGCGCACTCGCACTGCCGGGCTTGTCCTCCCGCGCGTACCTGACGGCCACCGCGCCGGCGGCGAACTCGTTCTCCACGAGGTCCTTCGTGCCCGTCGTAGCGGGCGCGTTGTCGACGACCAGAATCTCGTACCGCTCATCGGGGTAATCGCACGCGATTATCGAGTCGAGTGCAGTGCGCAGACGGTCGGGGCGATCGCGGCTGGGCACGATGACCGTCACGAACGGGGCCTCGGCCAGGAAGGCTTCGCGATCTCGCTCGCAGCGCGGGGCCTGGGCCGGAAGTCCCTCGGGGCCCAGCGCGGACACCGCCGGCAGGCCATCCTCGAGGAGATGGGAGCTGATCCTTGGCCCCGCCTCGCGCCAGATCGCGCCGGCCAGCTCATCTGCCGCTATGGAGTCCCGCGACCCGAACCCCAGCTCGACCAGACCGACGGGCTGACCGTGCAGAGATGCGAGCACGAGCACACCCCCGTACGGCGCCCCGCTCCTGCTCGCGCGCCGCGGGAGGTCCTCGAGCGGCTTGCCGATGTCGAGCGCGAGCACCTCGATCGGCGCGAAGCCGACGGCGGCTTGGGCCTCAGCCGTGGATACTGGCGGGGAATTCACGTGCTCGGCACGGTATCGGGACTATTGCGCCGCCTGGCTGAACGGCGGCATCTTCATCGCCTGTTGAAACGCGGCCAGGGAAGCGGAGGAGGAATTGATCCGCCAGTCGTGCTCCTTTTGGCGATCGAACCACACCAGCGCGCGCACTCGCGTGAAACGGGTCTCGAGCGCCCTTGCCATGTTGAGAATCCAGGTCGCCTTGTCGCCGCCGGCTTCAGAGGACGCCGTCTCGGCGATCATCACGGGCTTGCCGGTCAGTCGCGTGAGCGCTTCGTAGGAGGGCCCGAACTCTTCTTCGAATTCGGTCCAGCGACTCTTGGAGCCGGCTCCGCTGTTGTATCCGTCGAGGCCGACCCAGTTCACCCAAGCGTCTCCGGGATAGAACTGCGAGAAGGGACAGGCGCCGCCGCAGTCGACGTTCGGTGCCCATAGCCAGCGCACGCGGTCTGCCCCGGCGGCCCGGAAGATGCGAACCACGTGCCGCCAGGCCCGGACGTAGGCGCCCGGGGTGTTGCCTTCGACGCCCGGGCTCCATGCGGTGCCCCCAATGTTCATCTCGTGCGCGAAGTCGATGAACATCGGATGTCCCCAGCGCGCCGCGGCCCGGGCCGACCGGCGTATGTAACTGTCGAATGCTCCGTCGGCGATCGCGGTGAGGGAGTAGCGCCCTGCGCCGTGTGCGGCCGTTGGCTGCCAGTTGATCATCGGGATCAGCCCTTCCCTGAGGAGCGATCGAACCTGCTCCGGGTAGAACAACGGTTCGGCCCAAGTCTGGTACCACATCACGATCCTGGGGCGGGCACCAGCGAGGCTGGAGAAGGCGTGCACCCCCGCGAGCCCCGGGGCCTTGGTGGTGTTGACGCCGAGCGCGACGGTCGGCACGCTCACGGCGAGATGATCGATGGCGTCGGCGCGAAGGCCGGTCCAGCCTTCTTGAAATCCCGACTTGCCGCAGGACTGCAAACCGATCGCCGCGAGGATGCACAGCGCGGCGATCGACCCCCGCCGACGCGTCGCGGGGAACGCCGACGTCATCCGGCGTGACTTGGCGTCTCGCGGCGCTCGCGGCGCATCCGGCGGCAGCTCGGCGCCCGGCTCAGCGAGTAGGCGTGCGAACGGCGCATCCTGCGCGGAACTTTACATCGGCGGGAAGGCACTTCCGGCAGCGCCGCGACGGTCACGCGTCCCGTCACGCGTGAGCCTCCTCGACGGCGAGAGATGTTTGCGCGACCGTCTTTCGGGGCAAACGGTCATACCAGCCGAGGCTTTCGGCGCGTTCCGGACGGCACGCGATTGGAGACCTTGGTACTCTCGGCGTCCTGTCGGCGAGTCTGTCGCAGCATCGAACGATGAGGGAGAACCAGCAAATGTATCGCCCGCTAAGGATGGCAGTAGCTTCAGCGCTGATGCTCATGGCAATCTCGTTTGCCGCCGCGAGCAGCGCCGAGGCTGGACAGAACCTCAGTCTCGATCTGCACGGCCCCTACTCTCACGGCGCCGGCTATCAGGCGGCAGGGCCGGTCTCGACTGCGCCTTTGAAATCCGGCGAACACTACTTCGCGATCGTCAAGGGCACGGCCTCGATCTGGCCGGCATCGCAGTGGAGCCTCGGCGGGAGCATCTGCGGCGCGTCGGAAGAAAAGCCGATGTTCCCGTCGCCTGGAGCCGTGAACGGCCAGGTTGGCTGGGACGCCGAGACGGTGTTCGCCGTCCCGCCGGACGTCGGCTTCTTCCACTTCGTCTGCGTGCCCTCCCAGATCCCGTTCTCCGCCATCTCCCGCACACCCGGCGGCTTCCAGATCAACGTCGGCGGCGGCTTCGGCCACGTCGTGCCGGTCGGTGGAGAGCGCAGCACGCCGACGGCCGGCCACACTTACACCTACGAGGTTGCGGGCACCGGCGCACCGGCATCGTTCAGGTTCCTGGACGACCCCGTGGCCGACGACTACGGAATCTTCAAGATCGAAGTCCTCGACACCGCCGAATGCGAAGCGATCGGCTGTAAAGAATCCGCCGGCGGCGGCTCGGACCAGATCGTCAAACCCGGCGGCAGCGTGGCCGGCGCGAAAATCGTCGCCCTGCCTGCCAGCCGCGCCTGCGTTGCCGACAGGGCACGCGCCCTGAAGGTTCAGTTCAGGAAGACCGACGGCGTCGCGATCGCGAGCGTCTCGGCGTACGTCAACGGGCGCAAAGTCCGCGTCGTCTACCACCGCGCTCGCGGCGCATTCGCTGGATACGTCGTCGTGACGCACCCGCCGGTCGGCACGTTCACGCTCGAAGTTCGCGTGACCACCAGCCGCCACCAGGTACTGCGCAGCAGGCACACGTACAAAGCCTGCATCGCGCGCAGGAAAATCCCGGTCACCGGCTAGTTTTCGGCTCTTCGACGGCGCGCCCAGCGGCGTGCCGTCGAAAGTAGCCGCCCGCGGCTGGGTCGTGCCAGCGCGGCAGATCTGACCCGCGGCGCGCTGGCCATACGGTTCCCGACCGCCACCTTGGCGCAGGACGCGCCGCCATCGCTGCCGGGCTGCCCGATGCAAGGAAAGCCGACACACAGCCTCGGCCGACCGGCCGCCGATCGCCTGTCTGACGCGGTCCCGCACCTGGCGCATTGAGTCCGCACGTGGTTGCGGCCTCAAGATCCAAGCGTTTTTGGACGATCCAGAGAGCAGAAGCCCGTTGGCGACGGGGGCGTGTGAGCAGCGCTCCGCGTCGCGAAAGCTCGATCGCTCGTCACCACAATGCCCTCCAGCACCGGATTCCGAGGACCAGGCTGCGTCCGCGCAGGCTTGAGGGCTGCGCTTGTCGGGGCAACGTCGCTCATCGTGGTCCTTGGCTGGGCGCCGGTCGCACTGGCGGGCGTGACGGCTTCGAGCATCACGGCTCCCTCCGGGCCGGTCTTCACGCTGAACGACACGACGGTCTCCGGGGTTCCCGCATCGTTCACGGTGAAGGGCAGTTTCACGGGGGCGACCACGGCGCAGCTCGCGATCGGCTGCTACTACGCCGACGGCAGCCACCAGACGTTGGCCGAAGACGTCAAGGGGTCGGGGAACACCTTCTCCATTGATCTCTCCAGCTCGGCGGTTGTGGGCGGAGCCCCGTGCGTGCTGCGAGCGGTGCCGGAAGAAAACTACGGCTCCTATCCGCCGGGCTCGCCTTCTCCCTTCCAGGGGCCGATGGTCGCACCGTCGGAACTGTACGTCTCGGCCCTCGAAGGAACCTCGTTCGACTACAAGCTGACGGCGACGACGCAGACACAGGAGGATGAATTCTCGTCTGCGGGCTCATGCGGCTTGGGCACGTCGCCCCCGTTCCTCGCGGGCAGCGCAGCTGCGGCGCAAAGCGCCTTCGGTTGCGACGGCGCGCTCTACGCCGAAGAGCAGATCGAAGGGCAGCAGCCCTCGCGCTCTGAGGTGCAAGTTGATGGCGTCAACGCCTACGGCCCCTACGCTGCCGCGCATCTCCTGGGTCCGGAGCCGGGTGCACCGTCGCTCAGCATCACCAAGGAATTCGATCCCGCGACGGGGCTCGTCGTGGTCCACGAGACGGACCCGATGGCGATCTGCGCCCCGGCACCCAAAGTGTTTCCGCCGACCTCGAGCTCATGTTCGAGCTTCGTCTCAGCCGGCGTATCGCTGCTGCGCACGTGGCGCACGCAGGCCTCGGGCGCGGTTGTCTCGCTGACTGACGAATGGGTCTCCGCCGACGACGCGTCCCACGCCTTGGATGTTCTCTACGACAACCGCATGCATAGCGCCGGCGGCGCGAGCGCCGGCTTCTCCTTCCCGGGATCCTCGACCTTCTCGGACTTCGCGCCCGGTTCGACGGTCACGCTGCCGGCCGGCCCGGGATCGATCTTTTACGCCGAGGATCGCGCCACGCCATCGAGCGGTGACGGCCAGCACCCGTTCGCTGCGCTCAGCTACGACCTCGCGCCGTCGGGCCCGGTCGCGTTCACCGGCAGCGACGTCGCAGGCGGTGAAAGTTCGAGCTTCGTGATGCCCTACCGGCGAACCATCACCCCGGGCGCCGCGTTTACGCTGCGCATGGGCTTCGCTCAGGACCTCGCGCTCGCCGAAACCCGCAAGCAAGCCGCTGAAGCAGTGGCGAACTACGTGCCGAAGCTGACGATCACCGCGCCGGGCGATGGCGAATCTGTGTCCTCGCAAGACGTCACCGTCGAGGGCGAAGTCTCATACGGCCCAGCGCTCGGGTCGCTGACGGTCGACGGCGCACCGGTCGAGGTCGGCGCCGGCGGCACGTGGTCGGCGCGGGTGACGCTGACGCCGGGGGCGAACACGATCACTGTCACGGCCACCGGCGAAGAGGGATTGACCACAAGCCAGGTCGTGAACGTCACCCTCACATCCGGGTCGTCGACGAGCGAAACGCCGCCGGTCGAAGCGACACCCCCCGTCGAAGCCGAACCGCCGCCCGAAGCCCAGCCGCCTGCGGAAATCGCGCCGCCCACGAAAATCACGGGGCCCGTCGAAGTCACGTTGCCGGCGGAACTCCCGCTCGAAGCCACTCGGCCCACCGAACCAGCCCCCGTCCAGACCACGCCGGCCCCGAAACGCCGACCCTCGAGACACCACGCGCGCCACAGGCGCCGCTCTCGCAGACGACACCCGCGCAGGCATCATCGTTCACGCAAGGCCCACAGGCCGCGCCGGCGCACACACCGGAAGTGATCAGCGGCCGCCTCCGGCGGGTCCCGCGAGGATCACCGGAATGGCGGCGGCACAGGGTCTGAAACGCATGGAGCGCCGGCACCGGCCGTTTACAGTGTTCCAATGCCTCTCGCCCACTCGGATCCGGCGGCGGTCCTGCTGATCAGCGACTCATTTCCGCCGCTCGTCGGCGGCGCTGGACGCGACACAGATCTACTGGCTCGAGCGCTCGTCGCCCGCGGCCACCGCGTGTGCGTGGCGACCAGCGACCAGCCCGGAGCCGCTCGAGAAGAAAGCACGCCCTACGGGTATGAGGTGAGCCGGCTACCCGGACTGATCACCAGAATGCACTGGCTCTCGGCGAGCGTCGGGCGGCGCATACCACCCCCGTTTCCGGACCCGGAGACGACGCTGCGACTGCGGCGTCTGATCCGCCGCTTCAAACCTGACATCGTGCACTCCTACGGCTGGATGACGTTCTCCTGCCGGCTCGCGCTGATCGGCCTCGACACGCCGCTTGTCGTCTCCGCGCGTGACTACAGCCTGATCTGCGCGGTACGTACGCTGCTCAGGGAGAACGAGATCTGCTCGGGCCCCGCCTTCGGCAAGTGCCTGGCGTGTTCGAGCTCGGAGTATGGGGTTGTCAAGGGGGCGATGGCGACGACCGGCATCCTCTCGATGAGGCGGTCCGTGGCGCGACGCAGCTCGGCGGTTCACAGTGTCAGCCGCTACACGGACGAGCGCATGGTGCGCGACTTCATCCGCCCCGCCGGAGCCGAATCGGTCCACCGGGTCATCCCGTGTTTTGCCGACGAAGATCGCGATGAACAGCTTGACGATGCCTCACTCGCTCGGCTGCCGGACGGCCCTTTCATTCTCTACGTCGGGGCGCTGCGGATCTGCAAGGGAATCGACGTCCTCGTCGAGGCCCACGGACGGCTCGCCGACGCTCCGCCACTGGTCCTCTTGGGCTCCAGGGCGCCTGACACGCCATCATCCTTTCCCGCAGGAGTCCATGTGCTTCCCGCGACCAACCACGCGACCGTGATGGCGTCCTGGGAGCGGGCGCTTTTCGCGGTCGCGCCGTCTCGCCTCCCCGAGCCGTTCGGAAACGTCGTCCACGAGGCGATGAGCCGTGGCAAGGCCGTGATCGGCACCCGCCCAGGAGGCCACGAGGACATGATCGACTCCGGACGCACGGGCCTGCTGGTCCCCTCCGGTGATGTTTCCGCGCTGACGTCGGCGATCGACTACCTGCTCAAGAACCCGGGCGAGCGCGATCGCCTGGGAGAGGCCGCGCGTCAGGAGTCTTCGCGGTTCTCTTCGGAGCTCGTCACGCCAGCCTTCGAAGATCTGTATCGCGCCGCTCTCGCGCGGTCATGACCGGTACTTCAACCGACGATGTCGACGAGATCGACGACGCCCGCGTGCGTGCAACGGTATCTCGGTGAGCCGGCTGAGCTCAGCGAACAGCGATCTCGCGATCGCGATCCTCTGGGCGCTACTGGCGGGGCTGCTGGTCGTCATCGGCGATGCGCCCACGCTGGTTCGCAGCGTCGTGGCTCTGCCCCTCGTCTTCGTCCTCCCGGGGTACGTCCTACTCGAAGCACTCTCGCCGCGCGACGCGGGCGATCGCGCCAATGAGCGGGTCGCGCTGACGATCGGGCTGAGCCTCGCGGTCTGCGCGCTCGGCGCGCTCCTGCTTAACCTCTTCACCCCGGGGCTGCGCGCGTCGACGTGGACCGCGCTACTCGGAAGCGTCACGGTGCTCGGGGCCGCGGCGGCCATGACACGCCGCGATCCGAACGTTCGTCCTGCTCTGCGGCGGCCCCGGCCGCGATCCGTGATCGGCGGCTGCGCCGCGGCGACAGCAATCCTGGCGATCGTCGTCGCGATGCTGATCTCCCACCATGGCGCTGAGCAGCAGGCCGCGGGCCAGAGATTTTCCCAGCTGTGGATGCTTCCCGAGGGCGGAGAAATCACGGTGGGAGTCCACAGCGAGGAGCCCGTCGCCCGCCGGTCGACCCTCGAGCTGGCGGTCGACGGCCGGGTCAAGAGCTCCTGGACGCTCGCCCTGGCGCCCAATCAGACCTGGGTCAAGCACCTGCCGCGTCCCGCCTCTGCTCCCGGCCAGCGCGTGATCGCCGAGCTGCTCATTCCGGGCAGGGCACCGCTGAAGGTGTGGCTGTGGACCGGTAAGCCCGCATGAGCTCGGCGTCTGTGAACCCGACTGCGCGCAGGCGACGGGGCCTTCCCACGGCAGCCGGCCGGCCCGACCAACAGTGGGTCTGGCTCGTAGGGATCGCGCTCACCATCGGCTTGGCGGCAATCGCGTTGGCCCTTGCCGACACGGCCTCGCGACAGGGGCATGGGTGGGCTCAGCCGCTCTACTGGGCCGCGTTGGTGCTGCTGTTCGCCCCCGCAAGCGCGCGGCTGCTGATGCCCTCGCCGCAGCGCTACGAACGGGTGGTGCTGCTGGTGATGCTCGCTCTCGGCCTCTACGCCGTCAAGGTCCTGACCAGTCCGGCGGCATTCACCTTCACCGATGAGCTCCAACAGCTTCGCGGCCTGGCTGACGTCGAACGCACCCACCATCTCTTCACGCCGAACCCGCTTGTCGCGGCCTACCCGTTCTTCCCGGCGATGGTGGCGATCACCAGCGCGGTCAACCAGCTCACCGGACTCGGCGCGTTCACCTCCGGCCTGATCGTGATCGGCGCCGCCCGGCTGATGTGGGTGCTCGCCCTGTTCGCGCTGTTTGAGCGCGTGAGCGGCTCGAGCAGGCTGGCGGCGGTTGCCACCGTCGTGACGATGACCAATCCGAACTTCACATACTTCGAGGCGGATTGGGCGTATGAGTCGCTCGCCCTGCCGATGGCAATCGTGGCGCTGCTCGGGGTTAGCCGCATTCCCGAATTGCGGTCTCGACTTCGAAAGGGCATCTCGTCGGACTGGCCGGCGGTCGCGATCGCCCTCGCGCTCTCGCTGGCCGTGATCGTCACACACCACATGTCGACGGCGTGGCTCGTCACGATGCTGCTCGGCTGGGCTGTCGCGATGCTGGTCCGCAGACGCTCGGCGATCGGACCTGCACACGTGCCGCTCGTCGCGCTCGTCGTCTCGCTCGCGGCCGCTGCGTGGTACTGGTTCGTCGCCCGCAACGCGATCGCCGACGAGCTCGGCCCCACCGCGAGCAGCTCGATAAGTGCGCTGGGCGCCCTGGTCCACGGGTCGACCGGCGGCAAGCAGGTCTTCCATGCCGCCTCCGGGGCCGCTTCACCGCCAGCCGAACAGCTCTTCGGGTTCGCGGCGGTAGCCATCGCCCTGGCGCTGTTGGGCGTCGGGCTTGCCGCGCTGTGGGTCCGCAAGCGCAAGGTGCCGCGTCTCGGGTTTGTGCTCGCGGGCCTCGCGGCACTCTACGTCCCATCGCTCGTGCTGCGGCTCACCCAGGCCGGCACCGAGACAGCGAACCGCGCATCCGAGTTCGTCTTCATCGGCATCGGCTTCCTCGCGGCCCTCGCGATGAGCACGTCGCTGGCGCTGCCGGGGCGTGTCGGGCGCGTGCTTGAAGGAGCCCGCGCCTGGCCGGTCCTCTGGGTGGCGTGCATCGTGCTGTTCGTCGGGGGGATAACGATCGGCTGGGCGCCATACGATCGTCAGCCAGGCCGCTACGAGGTCAGCGCCGACTCTCGTTCGATCGACCGACAGGGGGTCGCCGCCGCGAAGTGGGCGGGCGCGTGGCTGCCCCGCAATAGCCTCTTTACCGGTGATGTCACGAACCGGCTACTGATGTATTCCTACGGCCATCTCAACCCTCAGAGCGGGTCGATCGATGGTTACTCCGTTCCAAATCTCTTCCTGTCTACGAAATTCGGGCCTGAACAGCTGACGATCATCAAAGGCGACAAGATCCGCTACGTGGTCGCCGACCAGCGCCTCACCGAACTGGTGTCCCAAACAGGGTTTCCGTTCGGGGAGGAAGGCAGTTCCAAGTTCAACCGCTCACGTCCGCTACCGATCGCGACGATGGCGAAGTTTGAAGCGGTGCACGGCCTCGATCGGGTCTTCGACAGCGGCGCAATCCGCATCTACGACGCCGAAGCGCTGCTCCGCTGATGTCCAGCCCCGAAGACCACACCGCCAAGCTGGAGAAGTCCTCCGCGGCCAGGCCCTCGCTCCCGCTGGTCGGCCCACTTCTCGAGCGCGTGCGCTCGACGGAGATGGGCGCCGCGATCGTCGCAAACGCCAGCTCGCTGGCGTCGGCCACTGCGGTCACCTCGTTGCTCGGCGTCGTCTACTGGTTCGTGGCCGCGCGTCGCTTTACACCGTCCGCGGTGGGCTTGGCAAGCGCCGCGATCGCGGCGATGACCTTGGTTTCCACGCTCGCGTCGCTCGGCCTTGGAACGTTCGTGCTCGGCGAGGTGCCCCGCCACCCAAATCGCGCCCGGCCGCTGATCGTGACGGCGCTGCTGTGCGCCGGCGCGGCCGGAGTCGCGCTCGGGCTCGGCTACGCGGTGATCGCCGGCTCGGTCTCCCACGAGCTTCACCCGCTGATCTCTTCGCCCCTGAACGCCACGCTGTTTGTCGGCGGAACTGCGCTGGTGACGATGGGGCTGGTGCTCGACCAGGCGCTGATCGGCCAGCTGCGGGGCATGCTTCAGCTCTACCGCAACATCCTCTTCGGCGTCGCGAAGCTGGCGATCCTGGTCCTCGTCAGCACCGGCATCGCCCACCGCTCGGGGATGACGATCTATGCGAGCTGGATCCTCGGCGCGCTCGTCTCGATGGTTGCACTCGGGGTCTATTCC
>Ga0182016_10006523_pt1 | contig 12220 bp, 11 predicted proteins | sample 712S2MmetaG_FD_120491 | JGI IMG/M metagenome (GOLD analysis project Ga0182016, IMG submission 120491) | Permafrost microbial communities from Stordalen Mire, Sweden - 712S2M metaG | ecosystem: Environmental > Terrestrial > Soil > Wetlands > Permafrost | place: Sweden: Stordalen | collected...
ATATCGCGCGGCCGCGACCGACTGGCCGGCCAAAGCCGGGCTACATGGAGATCGTGGTCCAGGCGGCGCGCGAACTAGACCTGCCGGACGACTATGTAGCGTCATTGGCGCGGTGGCTCCCGAAGCGTCCGCTCGGGGCAGGGCACCGCAAGCTGGAGGGTCTCGTTTGACCGCGTACCGGCATGTGATCATCCGCGGCCACGTGCAGGGCGTCGGTTACCGCGCATGGGCCGAAGTCACGGCGCTCGGACGCGGCGTCGAGGGTTGGGTGCGCAATCGCCGCGATGGTTCAGTCGAAGCGGTCTTCATTGGCACCGAACAGGCCGTGGCCGATATGATCGCGGCGTGCCGTCGAGGACCACAGGGCGCGCGCGTCGAGAGTGTCGATCAGCGCGAGGCGGGTCCGGCTGACATCGCGCTCCGCAGAAGCGATGAATTGTTTTCGGTGCTCGGCAGCGCCTGAGCATTCGCCGTAGCGCCGAATAACGGTTCGAACGCCGCGCGCAGCGCCATGTCGACCTCCGGCATCGAAAGCGTGCGTCCGAGATCCGCCAGCGAAGTCACGCCAAAGCGGCTATCGCTGACGCCGCACGGCACGATGCCGGTAAAATGCGCCAGATCGGGTTCGACGTTGATGGCAAACCCGTGCAGCGTCACCCATTGCCGCACCCGAATACCGATCGCCGCGATCTTGTCTTCAAAGCCATCGCCCTTGTCGTGCCGCGACACCCAGACGCCGACGCGGTCGTCGCGGCGCTCGCCGCGGACGTTGAAAGCTGTCAGCGCGCGGATGATCCATTCCTCGATGCTGGCGACGAAGCGGCGCACGTCGGGCGCGCGGCGCTTGAGGTCGAGCATGACGTAACCGACGCGCTGGCCCGGACCGTGATAGGTGAACTGACCGCCGCGGCCCGCGGTGTGCACCGGAAAGCGTGCGTCGAGCAGCTCCTGCGGCCGCGACGAAGTCCCGGCGGTGTAGAGCGGAGCGTGCTCAAGAAGCCAGACCAATTCGGGCGCTTCGCCGCGCGCGATGGCTTCGGCGCGCCCGGTCATGGCCGTGAGAGCTCTGTCGTAGTCGACCAAATCGTCGCTCACCAGCCATTCCACGGGCGGCGCGCCGGCCGGCGGCAAAAGCCCAATCGTCAGTTCGTCGCGGGTCTTAACCATCTCGTAACCATACTAGCCTCAACATTACCCATAGCGAGCCGCCGAAACCAAAACCATAAGGGGGGCCCCGTGCCGTCACTTGAAAATGTCTCGATCGACATCGCGGTCGTCCTGGGGACGAGTTCCATGCCGATCCACCAAGTGCTGCGGCTCGGCCGCGGCGCCATTATCGAGCTCGACGCTTCCGAGGAGGACGAGGTTCACATCCTCGCCAATAATATGCCGGTGGCGAAGGGAACCGTTATCGTCAGCGGCAATAAGATCGCAGTCGAGGTCAAGCAGCTCTTGCCGCGGTCGCCTGACAGCAAATAGGCACTCCATCGGGCGGGGTTTTATTCCCGGACAGTCGGGGCGCCGGCGCCATTCCCCTGGCCCGGCAAGCCCTTGTCCCCCTGCACCCTAACTGTTACATCGGCGCGGTCACGCGTCGGCCTGACGCGCGTCCACCCCACATGCGGCCGTGGCGGAATTGGTAGACGCACTAGCTTGAGGTGCTAGCGGGGCAACCCGTGGAGGTTCGAGTCCTCTCGGCCGCACCAGCCTTGGCCCGCGTAGCGCAGCGAAGGCTGCCGCGGCGTGGGCGAAAGGCGAAGGCCGGGCTATTTCCCAAGCAGTTTAGGCTCGGTCTCAATGCGCGGCTTCGGTCGGCGAGAACAGGGTGGCAAACGCCTTGATCCGCGAGACGACGTCGGTCGATTGCGCTTGGACGCGTTGACGAGTTTGCCGACGGGAATGAGCCACGTGTGCCGCTTCGTGCCGCGGCGATTCGTGCCGGGCCGAAGCATGTCTCGTTTCCCGGGCTTTGCCCTCGTCCTCGCGTACCGGGTCAGCAGCGATCTTGGTTGGCTGATCGGGCCAGCGAACGTCGCCGCCGCTGTCGGCAACGCCTGACTCCGGTTCGAAATCCGATGCGTCGGGGGCCGGCAATACGACATCGCCGGCGGTCAAATCGGCGGTCGATTCGGCTGGCGCCTGCGGCCAAGCCGGCTGGCCGCCGTCGCTTCCAATCCTTCCGCCGATGGCGAGTTGCTGGACCGTTGCGGAAGCGATGACGCGCGCTTTGGGCTTGGCGGCCATCGCTGTCAGATACGCGGCCGAAGGTACCGCCTGGACGATGCGGAAGCCGTTATCTTTCAGCGCCTTCAACAAGCCGGGCAAAGCCGCGACGGTCTTCGGATGGATATCGTGCAACAGCAAAATGCCTTTGCCGCGGGCCTCGAGGCGGCTGAGCGCGAGCGCGGTGATCTGGTTCGGCGTGATGCCGTGGTGCCAGTCGTCAGCCACGGTGTCGGATGAGAACACGACGAGGGAGCGGTCGGCGAGCTGACTCTCGAGCGCTGTCGACCGATCGAGACCGGGGATGCGGAAGAACGGCGCCAGATATTTGGCATCGCCGAGCGCGGCACCGACGTCCGCTATGCCGCCGTCGATCTCCTGCTGCATGCGCTCGGGAACGAGCGCGCCGATATGGCTCGGATGCCGATCGCTGTGCGTGCCGATCGTGTGGCCTTCCTCGTAAGCCCGGCGCACGACGGCCGGATAGGCGCGCGCCATGGTGCCGACCATGAAATAGGTCACCTTCACGCATTCGGCGGCGAGGATATCGAGGATCTGGTTGGAGTAGGGCGGCAACGGGCCGTCGTCGAAAGTCAGCACCACTTCCTTGTCGGCAAGCGGCAGCGATTGCGGATATTGCATGCGGCCGACACGAGGGTATTCGTCGAACGGGACCTGCACCACGCGGCTCGTGCCCAGCGCGTTCGGATTTCCGGGGCAGGTGCTGTTCGGCGCGGTGGCGACGGCTTGAGGCGTGTCGTGAGCGGGCGCCGCCGGGGTGTCCTGGGCGCGCGCCGAATCGGCGGCAAACGGAACACCGGTCGCCGCGATCAAAGCCGTAGCTAGAAAACCTGCCGCGAAGCCCCTCATTTCCAACCTTCGACACGATCCTACGGCCCGCGATCAAGCCGCGACGCACCGCCATCCCGGTTAAATACTACGGTTCCCCATCGTTAACGGGACATGAACGGGCCTCGCATTGGTCCGGTTGTCGACAATCCAGGTTAGGTGGCATCACGCCGCGGAACGCTGTGGAATTCTTTTCCTCGCCGTTAATCGCGGGCATTTAGGCTATGTCCTTGTAAAGTGTGGGGGACGTAGGAATGAAAGCCGCGGCGGCAGCCCGCCGGCGTTGGGCAGGGCGGCGATCGGCCGCGCCGCAAGGGGCCATGTCGGAGGCTCCGGCGTTGCCCGGCCGCAGCCTTGGATTCGTCACCACCGGATTTCTGATCGTCATGGCTGTCGCGGTCATCGGCTGCGCGGTCATCGGCTTTACGACGACCCATCACGACGACAGCCGGTCGGAGGCCGCGCGGCAGGCGGCGCTGGCAAACGCCCTGACCGAGCTTCATCCGGCCTTGAACGGCGACGATCATTTCGACGCCGCCACCGTCGCGTCGATCGGTCGGCGCGCGGGCCTCGCCGATCTACGCTTCGATGCCGACCTGACGGCAGACGATGGCCGCGAAGTGCAGACCCTGCAGGATGCGCAAGGCCGCATCGTCGGCTGGTTCAGTTGGACGCCGGACCGCTCCTATGTCCGCGGCATGGATCAGTTATGGACCGTCGTTGCGATCGCCGGCGTCATTCTGACGTTCTGCGCCATCCTGGCGTTCCGCGCGACGCGGCGGCTTGCTGACACGCTCGGGCGCCGCACGGCGCTTTTGAACAAAATGACGACGCAAGACTTGGCGACCGGATTGCCGAACCGGCGCGTCACGCTGGCGCGGCTCGAAGACAGGCTGGCTGCACGGCGGTCGGAGTTTGTCGTTTTTGCTCTGATCGAGATCGACCATACCTACGAGTTCAGCGATACGCTCGGGCAGGCCGGTAGCGCCGTCCTGCTCGCCAGCATCGCCGAACGGCTCAGAGCGGGCCTGCCGAGTGGCGCCTTTCTCGGCCGCTTCGCGGATGCCGAGTTTGCGGCCGTCGCCAAAAGCGACAATCCGCAGGCGGCGGCGCGACTCGGCGACACAATCAGCGCCGCGCTCGCCGCGCCGATCACGATGGATCAGCCCTGGCACATCAGCGCCAGCGTCGGCATCGCGCAGGCGCCGGAAGACGGCGCGACCGGCGATGAATTGTACCGCCGCGCGTCATTGGCGCTGCGCGCCGCCAAGCGCAGCGGACCGGGCTCGGTCCGGCGCTTCGTGCCGCTGATCCACGAGGAGCACGCCGAGCGGCGCTTTTTCCTGCGCGAACTCGAGACCGCGATCGAGAACAAGACGCTCGACGTCCATTATCAGCCGGTGGTCGCGGCCGACGGCGGTGCCATGATCGGCGTCGAAGCGCTGTTGCGCTGGAATCATCCGACCCGCGGCGCGATTTCGCCCGCGATGTTCATTCCGATGGCCGAAGAAAGCGGGCTGATGAACCGGCTCGGCGAGCTGGTGTTTCGCCGCGCGCTCGCCGATGGTGCGCGGTGGCCGACGTTGTTCCTGTCGGTCAATCTGTCGCCGGTGCAGATGCGAAGCCCGGCTCTGGTCGATCTGGTGGCGAAAATTCTCGCCGAAACCGGCATGGCGGCCGAGCGCCTGGTCCTTGAAGTCACCGAAGGCATTCTGATCGACAATCCGGGCGAGACGCTCACCAAGATCGAGGCGCTGCGCGGATTGGGTGTCTCGACCGCGCTCGACGATTTCGGCAGCGGCTATTCGAGCTTGAACTATTTGCAGAAATTTCCGTTCGATCGGCTGAAAATCGACCGCGCCTTCGTCGCCTCGCTCGGCACCACGGGGCACACCGGCGCCATCATTCAGGCCATCGTCACGCTCGGCCATGCGCTCGGCATGAAGGTATTGGCGGAAGGCGTCGAAACCAACGAGCAGCGGGTGCTGCTGCGACTCGCCGGCTGCGACGAGATGCAGGGCTTTCTGTTCGCCAAAGCCTGTCCCGCCGAGGCGATCGACAAGGTTCTGTCGCGGTCGAAGTCCTCGCGCTCGGCCGGGCGCCGCGCCGACACTGCGGCATCCTGACAGGTCCCGGCCAAGCGTCTATCTATAGATTTAAAGCTAGACTTGGCCGGGCGCGGGCCGCGGCCGCGGGAGGATCGAGTGCTGTCCAACAGTCTACCCGGTCTTGATTTCGGCCTCGGCGGCGACATCGAGATGCTGCGCGAAACGGTGCGCGGTTTCGCCCAAGACAAGATCGCGCCGCGCGCCGACGAGATCGACCGCTCCAACAGTTTTCCGCGCGAGCTGTGGCCCGAGCTCGGCGCGCTCGGTCTCCATGGCATTACCGTCGAGGAGGAATGGGGCGGCTCCGGCATGGGCTATCTCGCCCATTGCGTGGCGATGGAAGAGATTTCGCGGGCTTCGGCGGCGATCGGACTTTCCTACGGCGCGCATTCGAACCTCTGCGTCAACCAGATCAGGAGGAACGGCAGCGACGAGCAGAAACGCCGCTACCTGCCGAAACTGATATCCGGCGCGCATGTCGGGGCGCTCGCGATGTCGGAGCCGGGCGCTGGATCGGACGTCGTGTCGATGCGCACCCGCGCCGACCGCAAGGGCGACCGCTACATTCTCAACGGCTCGAAAATGTGGATCACCAACGGTCCGGTCGCCGACACGCTTGTGATCTACGCCAAGACTGATCGCACCGCGGGCGCGCGCGGCATCACCGCCTTCGTCGTCGAGAAAGATTCCAAAGGTTTTTCCGCCGGCAAGAAGCTCGACAAGCTCGGCATGCGCGGCTCCGACACCTCCGAGATCGTGCTGCAGGACTGCGAGGTGCCGGCCGACAACGTGCTCGGCGTCATCGGCAACGGCGTCAACGTCCTGATGTCGGGGCTGGATTACGAGCGCACCGTGCTTGCGGCTGGCCCGCTCGGCGTGATGCAAAACTGTCTCGACATCGTCATTCCTTATGTCCATCAGCGCACGCAATTCGGTCAGCCGATCGGGCGTTTTCAGCTGATGCAGGCAAAACTCGCCGACATGTATGTCACCCTGAATGCCGCGAAGGCCTATGTGTATGCCGTCGCCAAGGCCTGCGACCGCGGCGAGACCACGCGCGAGGATGCCGCCGGCGCGATCCTTTATGCGTCCGAACGCGCGACCTGGATGGCGCTCGAAACCATCCAGTGTCTCGGCGGCAACGGCTATATCAACGACTATCCGGCCGGCCGGTTGCTGCGCGATGCAAAACTCTACGAAATCGGCGCCGGCACCAGCGAAATCCGCCGCATGCTGATCGGCCGGGAGATTTTTGAAAAGACGCGGTGAGGCGATGAGCAAAGCGCGATCGACCGCGGCCGTTATTGTTGCGCTGTTGATGCTCGCTGTGGCGGCGCAGGCCCAGACCGGGCGCAAGCCGACGGCGCAGGAGATCGCAGCGATACGCGACTGCGCGGCGAAATACCGGGACGACGTGGAGGAGGGCGAACGGCATTGCCTGTTTGATCTCGTCGCGACGCCTTGCACGAAGCGGCCCGAAGGCTCGAGCAATCTCGGAACGGCGGATTGTTATCGCATCGAATTGGCGATCTGGGACGATCTGCTCAACAAGAATTTCAAAAGCCTTCTCGATACGCTCGATGAAGACCAGGCGGCCAAGGCCCGAGCCATGCAGCGCGCCTGGGTTGCCTATCGCGACACGACCTGCAATTTCTACGTGGACAAGATCGAAGGCACGATGGCGATCCCGATGCAAAGTGCCTGCACGGCGCGCGAGACGGCGCGGCGGGCGATGCTGCTCGATTTCTTCAGCCGCATGTGAGGCCGGGGCAAGCGCGGCATTGTGCTCGCGCCGCTAGCTGCGGTCTGCGCAACAGACCCTCACCCGCTTCGCTGCGCTCGCGACCTCTCCCGTAAACGGGAGAGGTGAAAAAGCGATCCCGTTCTCGCGGCGCATACGCGTCCGGGTCGTTACGGTACCATTTCAAAAATCCTGCGGCGGAGCCCGATCGCGTCATGCCTTGACCGGCGGTGGGGCCGGTGTTCGGCAAGATCTTGCTCCGCACGCAGCCCGGATGGAGCGAAGCGTAATCCGGGACAGCCTCGGCGCTTCAATTTTGCTCCCGGATTTCACTTTGTTTCACCCGGGCTACGAAACAACGAAACAAATAAAGGCAAGCGGAACGCCGGCAGGCGCGTAGTCCAAGTTCCGCATCGGCGGATGCGGCTCCCCCCTCCGAACTTGCCGCGTCACACGGCAGGCACGGAGGGGGGCTCGCCTTCCGGCGTCCCACCACGGCACTTGCTGCAGCGACCGAACGCCACCGCTCAGCTCCAGTTAACGCGCTTCCTGAGACGGATCTCGTTAGGAGCGGGGGTTACCCGCTCCCTGCCGTCCCAGTGCAGCGGGTTTCCCCGCAGACCGGTCCTAGTGCCGGCCGGGCGTATGACCCCGGAGCCGCCCGGGAACGGAGGTGACGAGCCGCCGTCCGCGGGAACCGCTCTCGCCCCGCCAGCCGGTGTCGCCGGCTGGCGTCCTTTAGCGGAGCGAGATGGGACGGTGTGTAACTCAAATAAGGACAGATGTCAACAGGCGGTCGCGAGAACAGTGACAAGAGAGCGCCGGACACCGTCGACGCTCAGATGTCCGTCGAATGCCCGTCTCCGGCTCATGGCAAACGCGCCGATCCGCCACTGCCGCGGCAGCTTGTGGAGGCTTTATAGACGCCGCAGCAGGTTTGCCCTTGGCGGACTCTGCGCGCCGTAAGATGACATTGCGAGAGGCTTATTCAACCACTTCGTCGGCGCGCAACAGGAACGACTCGGGAATCTTGATCCCGAGCGCCATCGCGGTCTTCTGATTAACCACGAGTTGGAACCGCGTCGGCTGTTCGACCGGGAGATCGGCCGGCTTGGTGCCGCGCAGAATCTTATCGACGAAGACCGGCGCATGGTGCGCCATCTCAACCTGGTCGGGACCGTAGGAAATCAACAAGCCGGAAACCAATGTCTCCCGCGACTAACCGCAAGTGGGCATACCGCGCGCGACCGCCAATTTCTGCAGACTATTGCGACTCTGGAATAACAGGCCTCCCGGTCCGAGCGCGACCGCCTGCACGCCGGCCTGTGCCATGCTGTCAAAAGCGCTTTCCATCTCGCCAAGCGAGCGTCGCCTCTTGAAATGTGCCTGCTGCCATCCATATACCATCCAGCCAGATGGATTAGGGATGGAATTGCATGGCCCAGACTATACAACTCCGCCCGAAGCCCGCGGACAGCGAGAAGATCACGATCAATCTCGGCTACGTCGATCTCGGACAGATCGATCTCATGGTCGAAGAGGGTTTCTACTCAAACCGGACCGATTTCATTCGAACCGCAATCCGCAATCAGCTCGAACGCCACGCCGACGTCGTCAAGAAGTCCACGGTCCGCAAGAGTCTGGACCTCGGCCTGCGGCACTACAGCCGCGAAGATCTGGAAGCGGCGCGTCGCGCTGGAGAAATGCTGCATATCCATGTGCTGGGCCTTGCCAGCATCGCCTCGGATGTCACGCCCGAGCTTGTGCGCGCCGCCATCGCGTCAGTCGTCGTGCTCGGAGCATTGCACGCCAGTCCGGCGGTCAAGGAGGCGCTCGCTGACCGGATGCGGTGACAGCGATGCGGCCGACCAAGACAAAGTTTCGGAGATAAACATGCTGCGTCCAAACATGATGCTCGAAGCCACGCGGCTGACGCGCGCGGGGCGGCTCACCGAGGCGACCGCCCTCATGCAGCGCATGCTTCGCGGCGAGGCCGCTCGGGACCAGAGTTTGGGCAGCGCCGGGACCGCCAAGTCCGAGACCGCCAAGTCCGAGACCGCCAAGTCCGAGACCGCCAAGTCCGAGACCGCCAAGTCCGAGACCGCCAAGTCCGAGACCATTGACGAAACGGATGTCCCGCTCTTCGGCGCAGCACCCTCCGCGCGGCCGAACAGGTTCGGTGCGCTACGCGCCTTGCTCGACCGCGTCAGACGTGGCCCCGCGCTACGGCCCGCGCCGGTGTCGACGCCAGATATTACGCCGGCGGGCGGAAAGTTCGTCGAGGCGACCTACAGCAACGCGGCGGGAGTCCGCAGCTACAAGCTTTACATCCCGAGCCGCCATGAGGGGCAGGCGCTTCCCTTGGTCGTCATGCTGCACGGCTGCACGCAGTCGCCCGACGATTTCGCCGCCGGCACGCGCATGAATCTGATCGCCGAAGAACAAAACTGCTTCGTGGTCTATCCAGCTCAGCCGAGCGCCGCCAATCCGGCGAAGTGCTGGAATTGGTTTCGCCCGACCGACCAGCAGCGCGATCTTGGCGAGCCTTCGCTGGTCGCGGGCATCACGCGCCAGGTTATGCGCGACTATTTGGTCGACCCGGAGCGCGTCTACGTTGGTGGATTATCAGCAGGCGCAGCCGCGGCCGCCGTCATGGGCGCCACTTACCCCGATCTCTATGCGGCGATCGGCGTGCATTCCGGACTAGCCTGTGGGGCCGCGAACGACCTTCCGACTGCGTTCGTCGCCATGCGGCAAGGCGACATGGCCGATGCTTTGGCATCCGGCGGCATTGCGCCGTTTCAGAGGAACGGGGAGGCGGTCCCAACCATCGTTTTTCACGGCGATAGCGACACCACGGTGCATCCTCGCAACGGCGATCACGTCATCGCGCGGTCGATCGGAACAACGAACGCGCGAAAGACAGTGCAGCGCGGTCAGGTCCCCGGTGGACATGCCTATACCCGCACGATCCATACCGGCCCGAGTGGCCGCGCCACCTTGGAGCACTGGGAAATCCACGGCGCTGCACACGCATGGTCGGGCGGCAGCCCGGCCGGCTCCTTCACCGATCCGAAAGGACCGGACGCCACGCGGGAGATGCTGCGCTTCTTCCTTGAGCACCGGTTGCACACGGCTGCCGTCGAGGCGATCAAGTGAGGATCGTTAAACTCCACTCGTCTAGTCGGGTTTGATGCCGCCGAACTTGATCACCTTCGCCCATTTTGCCGTGTCGTCGGCGACGAGTTGGCTGAATTCGGCGACGCTCATCGGCCGCGGCTCGATGCCGAGGTCGCTCAGGCGCGACCGGACGGTGGCGTCGGCGAGGCCGGCATTGATCGCGGCATTGAGCAAATCGACGGTTGTCTGTGGCGTGCCGGCGGGTGCGCCGATGCCGTACCAGCCGGCGGCGGCGTAGCCCGGCACGAATTCCCCGATCGAGGGCACGTTCGGCAGCGCCGGCGACCGCGTCGCCGTCGTCACCGCGAGCGCGGTGAGCGTGCCTGATTTGACATATTCCAGCGCCTGCGCAATCGGCATGAAAGCAAGCTGCACCTGGCCGTTCAACAAGTCGGTGGTGTAATTGCCGCGATAAGGCACGTGGACGAGCTCAACGCCGGTCATCATCTTGAACAACTCGCCGGAAACATGCTGGGCGGTTCCGGTGCCCGCCGAAGCCATGTTGATCTTGCCCGGATTAGCCCGCGCATAGGCAATGAAATCTTGAACACTTTTGAGCGCGATCGAGGGGTTGACCACCATGACAAACGGGGTGCTGCCGATACTGCCGACCGGCGCGATGTCGTGCACAAAATCGAAATTCAGATTGGTGTAGAGCGAGGCGTTGATGGTATTCGTTGAAAGGACTTCAAGGAGCGTAAAACCGTTCGGCTCCGCCTTGGCGACGATCTCAGCGCCGACATTGCCGGCCGCACCGGGACGATTATCGATCGTGAAGGGCTGGCCGAGCCGCTGCGACAGCCATTGGCCGATCAGGCGCGCCGGGATATCGGGGCCGCTGCCCGCGGGATAGCCGACGACGAGGCGCACTGGGTGTGTCGGGTAGCTTTGCGCGGTTGCCGTCCACGACATAGCCGGGGACACACTCGCGGCCGCTACCAGACCCAGAAATCGACGGCGGGGAAGTTTCATTGCTTGCCTCCTTGGAAAAACTTAAGCGGGGGTCTCATTCTTGGTTGCGAAATTGAGCGCTGTAGGGTGGGCTGAGCGGAGCCCACGCGGAATTCACTATAAACGCAAAGTGGGATAGTGCCGCGGCCATGTTGGTCGCAACGCAAACTGTAATTTAGCTATAGCCGGAGGGCCGGGCACCGTCGACGCGCCGCGGCAAATTTTGAGCCAAGGCGGACACTTCTCGATCCTTCCCATTGCAAGCACTAGTTTCGTATTTTAGAAATGTGACTTCTCATATCCTGGTGTCATGCATCGCAAATAAGAGCCGCGACAAACGAGAAGAGAGGAACGAACATAATGATCAAGCATAGCGCACTTGCGAAATCATTTGGTTTCGCGCTTATCGCTCTGGCTATCGTGGCGTCGTCGATATTTTCCGGCCTCATCACGTCGCCGGCGCGGTCGTACCAGCCGATCACGAATACGTCCGCACTGCCCGACGTGAACAGCGCCGCCAATAATCCTGTCGAGGTCACTCGCATCCCCCCGAAATCGCCACTCGCTTCTGTTCGAAAAAAGTCCATCAAACTTGTTTGTCTCAATGTGGGCCAAGCCTGCGATCCTCAAAACGATCAATGTTGCCCCTCTTTTTCTTGCGCATGTTGGGGAAAAGGCTGCCCTGGTGGCGGTACAACGTGTGGTTCCAACTGATCGCTGTGTGTGAATAAGCGCGCCGTCGGCTGCGCCGAGCGAAGCGAAGCCCACGCGGACCGCATACTAGACGCAAAGTGGCGCAGTGCCGCGGCCGTCGCGAAGCGGACATTTGCGCGTGCTTTCTTCATCAAAACTTTCAGCTTCGGTGCGCTGCTCTGACCCAACCACGGTGCGCGTTTGTTCAGCGACTATAGCTGTTGCCGAGGCAGGGAAGAGACACGTGATGACCCGGAAAGCCTGGCGAACCGGCGTCGTCGTCGGACTGGCCTTGTTGTGCGCCGTTGCACATTCCGCGGCGGTTTTGGCCCAGGACGCAACCGACCCGGTGACCGGGCTGCCGCGCGAGGCGGTCCACGTTGCCGCGTGGCCCGCCGGCAAAAAGGTCGCCGTCAGCTTCACTTTGTTCGTCGAGGAGTTCGGCTTCGGCCAGGGCCCGGTCTTTCGTCCGGAC